>Ga0209382_10000283_pt1 | contig 81727 bp, 52 predicted proteins | sample SoiMetdeltSBSDD5_FD_187599 | JGI IMG/M metagenome (GOLD analysis project Ga0209382, IMG submission 187599) | Bulk soil microbial communities from a Populus tree surrounding site in Tennessee, USA - Soil MetaG P. deltoides SBSDD5 (SPAdes) (version 2) | ecosystem: Environmental > Terrestrial >... | reverse complement strand
GTGACCAGGGCGCTGCCGTCGGGTAGGAATGCCATTCCCCACGGGATCGCCAGCCCGGTCGCCACCGTCTGTGGACGGGTGAAATCAAACCCACCCGCCACCTGCGCCCGCGCCGCCGGCGGCGCGAGCATGTTGATGGCGAACACACCGCCGGCGATGCCGACCGTCACCGCGACAGACATGAGGAGCAAACGAATACGCAATGCTGACTCCAGGCGTGTGTCGGTGCCCGGACCCGTGCCCGCGTGATCAGCTCACATAGATCCTACCGTATGTTCATCGGGTCCAGCGCTGGTTCGAGCCGCCGTTGCAGGTCCAGATCTGCACCCGGGTGCCGTTGGCGGTGCCCTGGCCGTTCACGTCCAGGCACAGCCCGGACTGCGCGCCGACGATCGTGCCGTCGGCGTTGAACGTCCACCGCTGGTTGGCCCCGCCGGTACAGTCCCAGATCGCCACCGCCGAGCCCGGTGCGGTGTTGTGGTTGAGCACGTCGAGGCACTTGGTGCCGTACACCTGGAAGGCACCGTTCGCCAGCTGGGTCCACTGCTGGTTCGACCCGCCGTTGCAGTCCCAGATCGCCAGCAGCGTGCCGTTGGCCGTGCTCTGGTTCGGCACGTCGAGACAGCGCCCGGAGCCGACGCCGACGAGGCGGCCGGTGGGCGGCGGCGGTGGGCCGGCGACCGCGACGATGCCGAGGTTGTCGAACTGCGCCGTCTCGCCCTGGCTCGTGCCGATGCCCACCTGGCCGGTGACGTGCGCGGAGTCGGTGACCGTGGCGACCGTGGTGCCGTCGATGGCGGCCGTGATCGTACTGCCGGAGAAGGTCAGCGACAGCGTGTGCCACTGGTTCGTGCCGAGTGGGGCGACCGTCCCACTACGCAGGACGGTGCGCGCGTTGTCCTGGTTGTTGCGCTGCAACGTCCACCCGCCGGTGTTCGTCACCCGCAGGTAGTACCCGTTCTGGCCGGCGGGGGAGAACCAGCGCTGGAAGGTCGCCCGGCCGATCAGCTCGACGCTGCCCGGCTGTTCCAGCAGCACGTCGGTGCTGACCCGGTAGTTGGCCCAGCCGACGTCGCCGAGCAGCGCGTACGGGTCGCTGAGCGGATTCCAGGTGATCGGCGCGCGGGGCGACATCTGCCGGACGCACCGTCCACTTCGGCCGGCCGCGCACGCGGTCACCTCGAAAGCGCCCTGCATGTCGGAGAGGAGGCGGGCTTCGCGGCCTACGGCGTACCCGTCGAAATTGTCGGTGTACGGCAGCGCGAGGGCCGACGGCGCGGGACCGGTCGCGGTGCCCCTGCCCTGCCCCGTGGTGGTGGTCAGCGTGTAGACCCGTCCAGGTTGGAGGGTCAGCGAGAAAGTGCCGCCGGACGGGGTGATGTCCGCACCGCGGACGAACAGGTTGCCGGTGCCGAGCTGGCTGGACCAGACCCGGACGGTACCGGTGGACAGGCCGCCGGTGACCGTCGCGGTGAACGACTCGGTGGCGGTGGCCTGGGTGGTCTCGATGACCACGCTGTAGTCGCCGGTGGTGGCGGAGCGCATCGTCACGTACGAGCCGATGGTGCGGTTGCCGCCGAGGTACCCGGACGCGGAGTCGAGGTAGCGCCAGCCGGGCGCGGTGAACTGCGTGGTGTGCGCCATCACCCAGGCGTTCTGGCCGACCGAGTACGCGCCGGACCACGGCTGCGCGGCGACCGCGACGCCCATCGTCGGGAACGGCAGGTTCGGGTAGAGCGCGGCGATGACCGGCCAGTTGAGGTATCCGGTCATCCGGCCGTCGAGATAGCCTCGGTTGATGCCCCGGGCCAGCGCCGGAGCTCCGGCGTTGTAGTCGTCCGAGCCGTTCTCGCTGGCCCACAACGTCTTGCCGGAGGCGAGCGCGTTCGTCGAGCTTGGACAGTTGGTCTGCGCGCTGCGGTACCCGCAGACGTAGTGCGAGCCGATGACGTCCACCGCGGCGGCGAACGCCGGGTCGCTGACCACCGCGTCGGCCACCGCGAAGCTGGTGTCGTCTGCGACGACCCTGACGTTCGGGTAGCCGCGGGCGTTGAGGGTGGACCTCAGGTTCTGGTACCAGGCCCGGTTGTGGCCGCGCTCGTTCCAGCCGCCGAGGTAGTCGATGGTCAGACCATGGGTGGTACGGGCGCAGTCGAGCCAGGCGACCAGATAGTTGATCATGTCGGTGGAGAAGAACGTCCCGTTGCCGATCCAGCCGGGCGCACCCCACGACAGCGCGGCGAGCTTGATGGCGGGGTTGCGGGCCTTCGCCTGGGCCATCAGCCACCACTCGTAGCCGCGCTGGCAGTTCAGGTCGGTCGCGGTATGGCGGTGGCTCGGCTCGGCCCCGCTCGTTGAGTTCGTGTCCCCGCCGACCTCGACCTTGAGGATCTGCAGCGCCGCGCCGTAGCCGGGGCGGAACAGGTAGTCGAGGATCTGGCTGCGCTGCGGCTCGGGATAGTCGACGAGCAGCCTGGAGTTGCCGCCCCCGCCGCTGATCGCGCCGATGCCGTCGAAGACCCGGCCGGCGGCGGTGCCGTTGATGGTGATCGTGGTGGCCGCGGCGGCCGGCGGCGGCGCCACGACGAGGCCCCCGACGAGCGTGACCGCCGCGAGCACGGACGCGCGGCGCAGGAGAGGTGTGCCCAGCGACATGGACACACTCAAACACGTTTCAACGCATCAACACAACTACAACTTTCGATGGGTGCGGTGGCGGCAGGTCCACCGCGTGGTAAACCGCGCGATGCCGGGCGGCCGACCTGCCTATCCTTGCCAGGTCATGACCACGCCCGCCGACCTTCCCTCGCTCGCCGAGCTGCGGGCGCGCCTGCCCGACCTCGCGCCGCGGGACGAGGGGCGGCTGCGCCGGCGGCTGGACGGCGCGCGCACGCCCGAGGCCAGGCGGCAGCTCGCGGCGGAGATCGAGGCGGCCGAGGTGCGGCTCGGACGGCGCCGGGCGGCGGTGACGGAGATCACCTACCCGGACGAGCTGCCGGTCAGCCAGCGCAGGGACGACATCGCGGCGGCCATCCGCGACCACCAGGTGGTGATCGTGGCGGGCGAGACCGGCTCGGGGAAGACCACCCAGCTACCGAAGATCTGCCTGGAGCTCGGCCGCGGCCGGCGGGGCATGATCGGGCATACCCAGCCGCGCCGGATCGCCGCGCGGACCGTGGCCGAGCGGATCGCCGAGGAGCTGGCCGTGCCGATGGGCGGTGCGGTCGGGTACCAGGTGCGGTTCACCGGAAAGGTCGGCGAGGAGACGCTCGTCAAGGTGATGACCGACGGCATCCTGCTGGCCGAGACGCAGCGCGACCGGCTGTTGCGCGGCTACGACACGCTGATCATCGACGAGGCGCACGAGCGCAGCCTGAACGTGGACTTCCTGCTCGGGTACGTCAAGCGGATCCTGCCCCGTCGCCCCGACCTCAAGCTGATCATCACCTCCGCGACGATCGACCCGGACAAGTTCGCCCGGCACTTCGACGACGCTCCGGTGATCGAGGTCTCCGGCCGGACGTACCCGGTCGAGGTCCGGTACCGGCCTGGCGACGACGATCCGGAGTGGGACCAGATCCAGGGCGTCTGCGACGCGGTGCAGGAGCTGCAGAGCGACGGGAGCGGGGACATCCTCGTCTTCCTCAGCGGGGAGCGGGAGATCCGCGACACGGCCGACGCGCTGCGCCGGATGCACCTGCCCAGCACCGAGATCCTGCCGCTCTACGCCCGGCTCTCCGCCGCCGAGCAGCACCGGGTCTTCGCCCCGCATCGTGGACCTGGCCAAAGCCGGCGGATCGTGCTCGCGACGAACGTCGCGGAGACCTCGTTGACGGTACCCGGGATCCGGTACGTGATCGATCCCGGTACCGCGCGGATCTCCCGGTACAGCCACCGGCTCAAGGTCCAACGCCTGCCGATCGAGGCGGTCTCGCAGGCCTCGGCGAACCAGCGCAAGGGCCGCTGCGGGCGGGTCGCGGAGGGCATCTGCATCCGGCTCTACCGCGAGGACGACTTCCTTGCCCGGCCGGAGTTCACCGAGCCGGAGGTGCTGCGGACGAACCTGGCCGCGGTGATCCTGCAGATGACCGCGCTCAACCTCGGCGACATCGAGGAGTTCCCGTTCCTCGACCCGCCCGACCGGCGCGCGATCCGCGACGGCGTGGACCTGCTGCACGAGCTGGGCGCGCTCGTCCACAACAAGCTGACACCGATCGGGCGCAAGCTCGCCCAGCTACCGATCGACCCGCGGCTCGGCCGGATGATCCTCGAAGCGGACCGGGCCGGCTGCCTGCCCGAGGTACTCGTCATCGCCTCGGCACTGTCCATTCAGGACCCTCGCGAGCGCCCGGCCGACCAGCAACAGGCGGCGGACGCCGCGCACGCCCGGTTCGCCGACGAGACGTCGGACTTCCTCACCTACCTGAACCTGTGGCGGTACCTGCAGGAGCAGCAGAAGGAGCTCTCGTCGAACCAGTTCCGCCGGATGTGCCGGACCACGTTCCTGAACTACCTGCGGGTCCGCGAGTGGCAGGACCTGCACGGGCAGCTGCGCCAGATCACCCGGGACCTGGGTCTGTCCAGAGGGGACACCGGGGCCGAGCCGCAGCAGATCCACACCGCCCTGCTCGCGGGGCTGCTGTCCCACACCGGCGTGTACGACAGCGACAAGCGCGACTACCTCGGTGCCCGCGGCGCCCGGTTCGCCATCTTCCCGGGCTCGATCCTGCGGAAGAGCTCGCCGCGCTGGGTGATGGCCGCCGAGCTGGTGGAGACGTCCCGGCTCTGGGCCCGGATCGTCGCGCGCATCGAGCCCGAGTGGATCGAGCCGCTCGCCGGCCACCTGGTGAAGCGGTCGTACAGCGAGCCGCACTGGTCCGCCAAGCAGGGTGCCGCGATGGCGTACGAGCGGGTGACGCTCTACGGCATCCCGATCGTCACCCAGCGCCGGGTGCTGCTGGGCCGGGTCGACCCGGTGCTCGCCCGCGAGCTGTTCATCCGGCACGCGCTGGTCGAGGGCGACTGGACCACCCGGCACGAGTTCTTCGCGGCCAACCGCGCGCTGCTCGACGAGGTCGAGGAGCTGGAGCACCGGGCGCGCCGCCGGGACATCCTGGTCGACGACCAGACCCTGGTCGACTTCTACGACCAGCGCATCCCGGCGGAGGTGGTATCAGCCGCCCACTTCGACAGCTGGTGGAAGAAGGCCCGCCGCACCGACCCGGACCTGCTCACGTTCTCGAAGTCCATGCTGGTGACCGATGCCGCGGGCGCGATCGGCGCGGCGGACTACCCGGACCTGTGGGTACAGGGCGAGCTGAGGCTGCCGTTGACGTACCAGTTCGAGCCGGGCGACGCCGCCGACGGCGTGACCGTCCACATTCCCCTGCCGGCGCTGGGCCGGGTGACCGGGGCCGGGTTCGACTGGCTGATCCCGGGCCTGCGCGAGGAGCTGGTCACCGCGCTGCTGCGGTCGCTGCCGAAGGCGCTGCGGCGCAACTTCGTCCCGGTGCCGGACCACGCGAAGGCGCTGGTGGCGTCGCTCGACCCGGCCGGAGGACGGCCGCTGCTGGACGCGCTGGAGTACGCGCTGCTGCGGATGACCGGCGTGGCGGTCCCGCGCGACGCCTGGGACGTGGACAAGATCCCTGACCACCTGCGGATGACGTACCGGGTCGAGGACGGCGACGGTGCCGTCCTGGCCGAGGGCAAGGACCTGGCCGCTCTCAAGGCGCAGCTGCGGCCGCAGACGCGCGCCGTGGTCTCCGCCGTCGGCGCCGGCATCGAGCGCACCGGCCTGCGCGCGTGGAGCATCGGCGAGCTGCCGCGGGCCGTGTCGCAGCGCCGGGACGGGTACCTCGTGACCGGCTATCCATCCCTTGTGGACACCGGGGACAGCGTGGCGGTCCGGCTGATGGAGACCGAGGCGGAACAGACGCGGGCGATGTGGCCGGGGACCCGGCGGCTGATCCTGCTGACCCTGCCGTCGCCGGCGAGCTACGTCTCGGCCCGGCTGGACAACGCGACCAAGCTGGCTCTGACCCGCAACCCGCACGGCGGGATCGCCGCCCTGCTGGCCGACTGCGCGGGGTGCGCGGTCGACAAGCTCGTCGCCGCGGCCGGCGGCCCGGCGTGGGACCAGCCCGGCTTCGAGGCGCTGGTCCGGGCGGTCCGGGTCGAGCTGAACCCGACCGTGCTCGACATCGCCCGTACCGTGGCGGAGATCCTGACCGTGGCCCATGCGGTGCGGCAACGGTTGGCGGTGACCGGTAGCCCGGACCTCCTGCCTGCGCTCGCCGACGTCCGCGGGCAGCTGGACCGGCTGGTCTATCCCGGCTTCGTCACCGGTACGGGCTGGCGGCGCCTGCCCGAGCTGCCCCGCTACCTGCGGGCGATCGAGCGGCGGCTGGCGAAGCTGCCGGAGAACCCGCAGCGCGACCGCGACCGGATGCTCGCGATAGCGGACGTCCAGCAGGCCTACGACGAACTGCCGCGCGCGGTCTCCGGACAGATCCGCTGGATGATCGAGGAGCTGCGGGTGAGCTACTTCGCGCAGGCGCTCGGCACCGCGTACCCGATCTCGGCGCAGCGCATCTACCGGGCAATCGATGAGCTCATCGAGGCGTGACCAGCGACAGAATGTATTGCAATCCTGACTGTGAGCGAGAGAATATATGACATTAGCACTCTGGTAACAACCAGTTAACCGATGGTTGTTAGGAACAGCAGCAAAGGGTCAAAGAGGACCAAAGACTCACTCCCCCCGGACGTGCCCATGCTGTCAAGTTCCCTCGTGGTGGTGTCCAACCGCCTGCCGATCGACGAGACCGTCGCGCCCGATGGCGCCAGCGAGTGGCGGCGCAGCCCCGGTGGCCTCGTCAGCGCCCTCCACGCGATCCTCCGCGACGCCTCGGCCACCTGGGTCGGCTGGGCCGGCCGCGTGGGACCGGCGCCGGAGCTGCCGGATCTGGACGGGGTACGGCTGCGCGCCGTACCACTGTCCACAGAGGACTTCGCGGACTACTACGAGGGGTTCGCGAACGCGACGCTGTGGCCGCTCTACCACGACGCGGTGGAACAGCCCGTCTACCACCGGCGCTGGTGGGAGGCGTACCAGCGGGTGAACCAGCGGTTCGCCGCGGCGACCGCCGAGGTGGCCGAGCGCGACGCGGTGGTCTGGGTGCAGGACTACCACCTGCAGCTGGTACCGAGCATGCTCCGCGCGCTGCGTCCGGACCTGCGGATCGGGTTCTTCATGCACATCCCGTTCCCACCCGGCGAGCTGTTCGTCCAGCTGCCCCGCCGGATCGAGCTGCTGCGTGGTCTGGCCGGCGCGGACCTGGTCGGGTTCCAGCTTCCCGGCGGAGCGCACAACTTCATCCGGCTCGCCACCCGCCTGCTCGGTGCGACCGGACAGGCCGGGGGACGCAGCCCGCACCTCGAACTCGACGGGCGGGTCATCCGGACCGGGGCGTTCCCCATCTCCATCGACGTCGGCGAGATCGAGGCGCTGGCCGACCGCGACGAGGCGGTCTGCCGGGCCCGGCAGCTGCGCCGCGACCTCGGCGACCCGGACCGGGTGATCCTCGGCGTCGACCGGCTCGACTACACCAAGGGCATCGACCACCGGCTCAAGGCGTACCGGGAACTGCTCGCCGACGGCCGGATCAAGGTGCCGGACACGGTGATGGTGCAGGTCGCCGTGCCCAGCCGGGAGCGGGTCGGGCACTACCGGATCCTGCGCGACCGGATCGAGCGCGAGGTCGGTCGGATCAACGGTGAGTACGGCCGGGTCGGCGCCGCGGCCGTGCACTACCTCAACCGGTCGTTCGCGCCGCCCGAACTGGCCGCGCTCTACCGCGCCGCCGACGTCATGATGGTCACGCCGCTGCGGGACGGGATGAACCTCGTGGCGAAGGAGTACGTCGCGGCCCGGGTGGACGGTGGCGGGGCACTCGTGCTCAGCGAGTTCGCCGGGGCAGCCGCCGAGCTGCGGCAGGCGTACCAGGTGAACCCGCACGACCTCGACGGCATGAAGGACACGCTGGTGCAGGTCCTGGAGGCGGACCCGGGGGAGAAACGGCAGCGGATGCGGGCCATGCGGCGCTACCTGCGGGCGCACGACGTCCACCGGTGGGCGCGGGCCTACCTGAGCGCTCTGACCGCCGATTAGCCCGCTCGGGCCGGGGGTACTACCCCGGCATGATCGAGACGATCACGCGGACCGGTCGGGAGATCCAGCGGCGGTACGCCGGGAGGCACGACCGGCCCCTGGCCGGGTACGTGACGACGCTGAGCACGTACGCCGGGGTGGTGACCGCGTTGGCCGCGATCGCGCGGCGAACCGGACACCGGCCACCGGAGCGCATCGCACCGTTCGATGTGGCACTGCTCGGTCTGGCCACCCACAAGATCAGCCGGGTGCTCGCCAAGGACAGCGTGACGAGCCCGCTGCGGGCACCGTTCACCCGGTACCAGGAGCCGACCGGCGCCAGCGAGGTCAACGAGGAGGTCCGCGGCGACGGGCTCCGGCACGCGATCGGTGAGCTGATCAGCTGCCCGTTCTGCCTCGGGGTGTGGGTCGCCACCGGGCTCGGTGCCGGCCTCGTCTTCGCGCCCCGGCTGACCCGGCTCGTCGCCGCGACGTTCGCCGCGGTCTCCGCGTCGGACTTCCTCCAGATCGCGTACGACCGGTTCAAGGACGCCCGGCAGTAGCCGTCGGCCTCACCAGGACCGGTGCACGGGCTGGCCCTCCTCGTACCCGGCCTGGGTCTGCACCCCGACGACGGCCCGCTCGTGGAACGTGGCGAGGTCCGCGGCCCCGGCATAGGTGCACGCGCTGCGCACCCCGGCCACGATCGTATCGATGATGTCCTCGACGCCCGGCCGCTGCGGGTCGAGGTACATCCGCGAGGTCGAGATGCCCTCCTCGAAGAGCGCCTTGCGGGCGCGGTCGTACGCGGACTCCTCGGCGGTCCGGCGGCCCACCGCACGGGCCGAGGCCATGCCGAAGTTCTCCTTGTAGAGCCGGCCGTCCGCGTCGCGCTGCACGTCGCCCGGTGACTCGTGGGTACCGGCGAACCACGACCCGATCATCACGTTGGACGCGCCGGCGGCCACCGCGAGCGCGACGTCCCGCGGGTGCCGGACCCCGCCGTCCGCCCACACGTGCGCGCCCAGCTCACGGGCGACCGCGGCGCATTCGAGCACGGCGGAGAACTGCGGCCGGCCGACGCCGGTCATCATCCGGGTCGTGCACATCGCGCCCGGGCCGACGCCGACCTTGACGATGTCGGCGCCCGCGGCGACCAGGTCCGCGACCCCGTCGGCGGTGACCACGTTGCCGGCCACCACGGGTACCGCCGGCCGCAGGTTGCGGACCGTCCGCAGCGCGGCCAGCATCCGCTCCTGGTGACCGTGCGCGGTGTCGATGACCAGCACGTCCGCGCCGGCCGCGAGCAGCTTGTCCACCCGCCCCGCGACGTCGCCGGAGATGCCGATCGCCGCGCCGATGCGCAGCCGGCCGCCCTCGTCCACGGCCGGGCGGTACAGCGTGGCCCGCAGCGCGCCGGTCCGGGTCAGGATGCCGACGAGCTGACCCGCGGCATCGACCACCGGCGCGACCCGGTGGTGCCCGGCGACCAGCCGGTCGAACGCGGCCTCCGGGTCGATCCCGGCGGGCAGCGTGAGCGGGGCACGCGACATCACCACGTGCAGCTGGGTGAACCGGTCGACGTTCGTGCAGTCGATCTCGGTGACGATGCCGAGCGGTGCGCCGTGCTCGGCGACCACGATGGCCCCGTGGGCCCGCTTGGGCAGCAGCGCGAGCGCGTCCGAGACGGTGTCGGTCGGGGCGAGGACCACCGGCGTGTCGTACACCGGATGCCGGCCCTTGACCCAGGAGATGACCTCGGTGACCACGTCCACCGGGATGTCCTGCGGGATGATCGCGATGCCGCCGCGCCGGGCGACCGTCTCCGCCATCCGCCGCCCCGCCACCGCGGTCATGTTGGCCACCACGACCGGGATCGTCGTACCGCTCCCGTCCCCGGCGGCGAGGTCGACCAGCAGGCGGGACTCTATTGTGGACCGGTTCGGGACCAGGAACACGTCGTCATAGGTCAGATCCGGACCCTGTGTCAACATACGCATGAGATCGAGTATCGCTACCGGGTCACCCCTCGGCTGGTGTAATGGGCCTATGACGCAGCCGCTGACGGTCGGCGTCGAGGAGGAGTTCCTGCTTCTCGATCCGGTCAACGGGCACGTTCTGGGCATTGCGGAACAGGTGTACGAGGCGGTCCCCGGCCCGGTCCGGGCACTGGTGCAGCGGGAGTTCCTCACCAGCCAGATCGAGATCGCCACCCCGCCGTCGATGACCCTCGATGCGCTGCGGTTCTCGCTGGACAACCTCCGGGTCGCGGTCTCCGACGCCGCCCGGCGGACCGGTGCCCGGCTGGTCGCGATCGGCACGGGCCCGGTTCCCGGACCGCAGCCGGAGGTCACCGACAACCCGCGGTTCCACCGGATGATCGAGCGGTTCGGCGCGCTCTGGAGCAGCCCCGGGCTGTGCGGGTGCCACATCCACGTCGCCGTACCGGACCGGGAGGAGGCCGCGCAGGTGCTCAACCACCTGCGGCCGTGGCTGCCGATCCTGCACGCGGCGACGGCGAACTCGCCGTTCTACGGCGGCCTGGAGACCGGGTACGCGAGCTGGCGCTCGCAGCTGTGGGCCCTGTGGCCGTCGGTCGGGCCGACCCCGTACCTGCACTCGGCCGCCGACTACGACCGGTGCGTCGGGCGGCTCGTCGCGTCCGGCGCGCTGCTCGACGAGCCGATGCTCTACTGGTACGCGCGACTGTCCAGCCATTACCCGACCGTCGAGGTGCGCATCGGCGACGTCTGCCTCACGGTCGACGACACGCTGCTGCTGGCCGCCCTGGTCCGGGCGCTGGTCACGACCCTGCACGACGAGGTACGGGCCGGGCGCCCGGCGCCACAGGTCGACCACCAGCTGCTCGTCGCCGCGCACTGGCGGGCAGCCCGGGACGGGCTGGAGGGGATGGCGGTCGACCCGTACACCGGCGGGCTGCGCCCGGCCTGGCACGTCATGCGCCGGCTCGTGGACCGGGTGACGCCGGCCCTGGAGGCCTACGGCGACCTGGGCGTGGTCATGTTGCTGCTCGGCCGGCTGCGGATGCGCGGTACCGGCGCCGCCCGGCAGCGGGCCGCGTACGAGCGCAGCGGCGGCGACCTGCCGGGCATGCTCGGCTACCTCGGCGCGCTGACCCGCGGCGACGCCCCCGGGGTACGCGCGGCCTAAACGTAGAAGCGCGCCACCGTCTCGGCGACACAGCACGGTTTCGGGCCGCCACCCTCACGCTCCACAGTGGCCTCCGCGACGACCTGGATCCCGCCGTCGGGGGCGTCCTCGACGGAGACCAGCCGCACGCCGGCCCGGATCTTGCTGCCGGTCGGCACCGGCGCGGGGAAGCGCACCCGGTTCAGGCCGTAGTTCAGCCCCATCCGCAGGCCGGCGACCCGGTACACCTGGCTGGCCAGCATCGGCAGCATCGACAGCACCAGGTACCCGTGCGCGACCGTCGTGCCGAACGGCCCCGACGCGGCCCGGTCGGTGTCCACGTGGATCCACTGCCGGTCCCCGGTCGCCTCCGCGAACGCGGTCACCTGCGCCTGGTCGACCGTGTGCCAGTCGCTGTACCCGAGCTGCTCACCGGCGGCCGCCCGCAGCTCGTCCACCGTCTCGAAGACCTTCATGCCTCTGGCATCCTGCCACGCATCCGGTCAGCGCGCGAGCCGGTGCGCCAGCCAGGCCAGCGATTGCGGGTACCGGTAGTCGATTGCGGCATGGGTCGCGTCGAACAGCTCGAAGCGCACCCGGTCGCCGGGCACGCCGATCCGGTCCAGCTCGGCGCGGAACGCCTCGGCGCCCAGATCGAGGTAGTAGTCGTCGCGCTTGCCGGCGTCGATCCAGATCGCCCGCAGCGAGCGCAGCGCGTCCGCGTACCGCTCGACCATGCGGACCGGGTCCCAGTCGAGCCAGCGCTGCCACACCTGCGGCCGCAGCGCTCCGGTGCGCGGGTCGAACGGCAGCTCCGGCGTGCCGTCGTCGGCCGCGGAGAAGCACGCCGCGCAGCCGAGCGCCATCAGCAGCGTGCCGTCGGCCTCCTTGGTGAAGGCGACCCGGGACCGGAAATCGCCCCACCAGCGCTGGATGTCGTGGTCGTAGTCGCGCAGCAACCGGGCCGCCTTGCCGAACTCGGGGATGTAACACAGCTCGTACAGGGAGTCGCCGGCGTGCGTGGCGAGCGCGCCGAACAGGTCCGGCCGGAGCATCGGGGTGATCATCGCGCCGAAGCCGCCGGAGGACTTGCCGGTGATGGCGCGGGAGTCGCGGTCGGGGATCGTACGGTAGTTCGCGTCGACCCAGGCGACCACCTCGTCGCAGAGGTACGAGTGGTAGCGCCCGGTGCCGGGCGAGTCGACGAACTGCGAGCCGCCGTAGGCGGTCCAGGCGTCGACGTAGACCACCACGCAGCCGGGTGCCTGGCCGGTGGCGAAGACCTCGTCGGCGGTCTCCAGGAACGGCCGCCGGTACGCGGTCCGGTTGGCCCACATCGAGACGTACCCGGTGTAGCCCTGGATCACGTAGACGGCCGGGTACCGTTCCTCGCCGGCGGAGTAGCCGGGCGGCGTGTAGACCCACAGCGGACGCTCGTGCGGATCCCCCAGCGGGTTGCCCCGCAACAGGTCCGAGTCGATGACGTGGCGGTCGAGCCGCCCGGCGAGCTCGCTGTCCCATGGAAACATGACCTCCATCCAACACCACCGTTATGCTCGCGGGCATGGTGACGCGCCTCGTCGCCGGCGCGGCCACGGCCGCCGGCTGATCGCGACGTCTACAGTGGACTATCGTCGGCGCTCGGCCCGGGTCCTGCTGGTGGACGGTGCCGAGCGGATCCTGCTGCTGCGGTCGTACCTCGACTCGCGCGACCTGAGCCGGGGCTGCTCCTGGTTCACCCCGGGCGGGCGGGTACACGAGGGCGAGTCGCTGGCCGAGGCCGCCGCCCGGGAGCTGCGCGAGGAGACCGGGCTCGCGGTGCGCCCGGACGAGCTCGGTCGGCCGACCTCGGGGTCGGCTCACCGGGCTGACGCGGGCTGGGCCTCGAGCCGGGCGCGTACCTCGTCGGCGTGCGCGGTCCGCAGCTGCTCGTAGATCGCCAGCGCCTCCCGCCAGACCGCCCGCGCCTCCTCGTGCCGGCCCTGCGCGCTGTACGCCTCGCCCATCTCCTGCAGGTTGTACGCCACGCCCTCGCGCCGGCCGATCTCCTGGCAGATGGCCCCCGACTCCTCGTGGTACGCCATAGACCGGTCGAACTGCCCCAGCTTGCGGTAGAGCACGCCGAGGTCGGTGAGGGTCTCCGACTCGCCGAACCGGTCGCCCATCTCCCGGTAGATCGCCCGGCTCTCCAGCAGGCACTTCTCGGCCTCGGGGAAGCGGTCGACCATCTCGTAGAGGACCCCGAGGTTCACCAGACCGACCGCCTGCCCGTACCGGTCGCCCAGCTTCTGGTAGATCGCGAGGCTGCGCTGGTGGTAGCCGAGCGCCTCGTCGTACCGCTCCTTGCGGCGGTTGATGTTCCCGAGGTTCTGCAGGCTCATCGCCTGCCCGCGCAGGTTGCCCAGTTCCTCGTGCAGCGGGAGGCTCTCCGCGTAGCAGGCCAGCGCGTCGTCGTAATGGCCCTGCGAGTGGTAGACGACGCCCAGGTTGATCAGCGCGGTCGCCTGCCCCTGCTGGTCGCCGAACTCGCGGTGCAGGGCGAGGCACTCGTACAGGCACTCCAGCGCCTCCGCGTACCGGCTCAGCTGACCGAGCGCCGTGCCGATGTCCAGCCGGATGCTCGCCTGGGCCGGCCGGTTGTTGATCGCCGTGGCCACCGCGAGCGCGGTCTCGTAGAGCTGCACGGCCTCGCCCCAGTACCCGCGGACCCGGAAGAACCCGAAGAGCGCGTGGGCGATCTCCACCGCCATCTCGCCCGGCACCGCGGGCTCCGCCTCCGCGATCTGGCGTACCGCCGCGAGCAGGTTGGCCCGCTCGCTCTCCAGCCAGGCCAGCGCGCCGGCGGCGTCGGCGAACTCCAGGCCGCCGTCCGTCCACCGTGGATCGGCCCGGCCGAGCCGGTAGTCGCCCGGGCGCAGCACGGCCATCGTCTGCCAGACGGTGGCGAGGTAGAACCCGAAGGTCCGGGTCAGCGCCGCGGACCGCTCGGCCGGCGAGGCGAGGCCGGCGGCGAGCTCCCGGCCGTACAGGCGCAGCAGGTCGTGTAGCCGGTACCGGCCCGGAACCGAGGTCTCCAGCAGGTTCGCGTCGACGAGCCGCTCGAGGACCCGTTCCGCGTGCGGCTCCGGCGCTTCCAGCAGCCGGGCCGCGGCCGGTACGCCGATGTCCGGACCGTCCACGATGCTCAGCATCGCGATCGCGGCCGCGGCCGCCCGGTCCACCGGCTCGGTGCTGTCCCGCAGCTCCTCGTGCGACACCGCCAGGCTGGCCCGGACCCCGACGTCGGCCAGCTCCAGCTCGTTCAGCCGGCGCTGGGCGTCGGCCAGCCGGTCGGCCAGCGCGCGCACCGGCCACCCGGGCCGGCCGGAGAGCCGGGCACCGGCGATGCGCAGCGCGAGCGGAAGGTACCCGCACCAGCGCGCGACCTCGGCGGTCGCCTCCGGCTCAGCGCTCACCCGCTCGTGCCCGGCCAGCCGGGCGAGCAGGGTCACCGCCTCCTTCGTCGGCAGCACGTCGAGCTGCAGGTAGCGCGCGCCGTCCATGCCGGCCAAGGTCCGGCGGCTGGTCACCAGCACCGCGCACCCGGCCGCACCGGGCACCAGCGGCGCCACCTGGGCGGCATCGCGGGCGTTGTCGAGGACGACCAGCACCCGCCGGGCGGCCATCTCCGACCGGAACAGCGCCGCCGCCTCCTGCACCTCATCCGGGATGCGGTCGCCCTCCACGCCGAGCGCGCGCAGGAACCGGCGGAGCACCTCCAGCGGCTTCAGCGGCGGCAGGCCGGCCGTCGCACCCTGCAGGTCCACGTAGAGCTGGCCGTCCGGGAACTCGTCCACGAGCCGGTGCGCGGCGTGGATCGCCAGCGCGGACTTGCCGATGCCGCCGGCACCCTGGATCGCCGAGATGACCACCGGACCGCCGCCCGGCCCGGCCCCCGCCAGCTCCTTGGTGAGCCGGCTCAGTTCGCCGTCGCGGCCGGTGAAGGCCGGTACGTCGCTGGGCAGCTGCCGGGGGACCGTGGTGCCGGCGCTCGCGCCGCTCGCGCGGACCCCGGGGCTCTTCGAGGTGCCGCCTTCCCCCGTCGCGTCCCTCGCCGCGTCGCCGCCCGGTCCAGGCGGCACCGGCCCCGGGGTCAGGTCCTGGCCACCGGCGAGGATCTCCCGGTGCACCTCCTGCAGGGCCGCGCCGGGCTCCACGCCCAGCTCGTCGATGAGCCGGCGGCGCAGCTGCTGGTACGCCTCCAGCGCCTCGCCCTGCCGGCCGGTACGGTGCAGCGCGACCATCCACTGCCCGACGAAGCGCTCGCGCAGCGGGTGCTCCCCGACGAGCCGGTGCAGTTCGGGGACGAGCCGGGCGTGTTCGCCGGTGGCCAGCTCCAGGTCGATGCAGTCGGCGAGCGTCGCCAGCCGGCGCTCCTCGAGACCGGCGGCGACCCGGTCCAGCAGCGCCCCGCCGAGGCCGGCCAGGGCCGGGCCGCGCCACAGCGCCAGCGCCTCGCGCATCAGGCGGGCCGCCCGCGCCGGATCCGCGGTCTCCGCGGCCTCGCCGACGAGCCGGTCGAAGACCAGCGTGTCCAGCTCGTCCGGGCCGACCCGGAGCAGGTAGCCGGCCTGGTGGGTCTCGATCCCGCCGCCGGCCCGGGTCAGCGTGATCCGCAGCGCGGCCATCCGGTTCTGGACCTGCCGGCGCGCGGTGGCCGGTGGCGCCTCGTCCCAGGCCGCGTCGGCCAGGCTGGACGGGGCGACCACCCGGTTCGGGTTGATGAGCAGCATCGCGACGATGCGCTGCGAGCGTAGGCCGCCCAGGTTGAGGTCTCGTCCGCCCGCCCGTACCTGCAGCGGACCCAGGATCCGGAACTCCACCCGGGCGACACCCCCACCTGACAAAGGCGCGATGATACGCATCTCACACTAGTAGGTCAACGCCAGAAGTCGATGATAGATCTGTGCCGCCGCGATGCGAGCACCGTCGATAGTCGTACCGTCGCTATGCGGTGCGTAACGGGGGATAGCGAACGAGGGGGTACGGCGCGAGTCCAGGAGTATGCGCACCGCCTGGACTCCCCGCATCTGTCCAGTGTAGACACTGTTAGGGCGCCGGTGGGTCCAGCACGTAGTACCCGTCCCTCGACATGCCCGTGATCCGGAAGCCCGTGCCGAGCGCGCCGGTCAGCGCCTCCCGGACCGCGTACCGCCAGCGTTTCGCCAGCGCCGGCTCGGCGGGCCGCAGCTTCTCGATGTCCCGGGGTACGGCGACGAGCGCGGGCCGGCCGGGCGCGGGCGGGCGGCCGGCGGGTGCCGCCGGCTGGTCGGCCGCTGACGGCTGGCCGGCGTCGGGGTCGCGGTCCAGCAGGAGGGTGGCCCCGGCGGCCCGCAGCGCCCCCGCGTCGACGTCCGTGAAACGGCCGTGCGCCGCGTCGACGGCCCGCCCGGACAGCAGCGACCAGCGCAGGTAGAGGCGGTCGCTCTGGTCGCCGGAGTTGATGCCGTCGGTCATCGGCCCGTAGAAGTCGGGCAGGTACGCGGTCGGCAGGCCGCCGAGCTTGTGCAGGTTGAAGTACGCGTTGCGGCGTACCAGCGGATCGAACGTCCAGTGCACCTCGGCCAGACCCCGGTCCAGCGCCCAGGCCCGCTGGTGCTGCTTCAGCGCGTAGCCGATGCCGGCACCCTGCAGGTCCGGCGCGACGCCGGCGAGGTGGGAGTGCAGGTGGTCCGCGCCGAAGAAGCCGACCGCCACGCCGACCAGCGTGCCGTCCCGGTACGCTCCCGCGACGTAGTTGCCCGAGTACGCGAACGCGCGGAGCAGCTCCGCGGTGATCACCTGGTCCGGCCCGGCCTGCCAGACGCGGGACAGCAGGGTCGCCGCGGTCCGGTACGCGTCCATCTCGTCCAGCTCGACGATCGTCAGGCGGTGCCGGTCGGCCGCAGCCCGGGCACACGCCTGCGCGTCGGCGACCACGGCGGGACCCGGTCGGGCGTCCGGCATGCCCGCAGCTTACGTCCGGCACGCCGCGGGTACGCGGTTCAACCCGCGGTAAGGCTGGTGCCCACCTCGAACTCGGTCGAGCGGCGGGTGACCAGGCGGCACGGCAGGAGCTGGACGCCGCGCTCCAGCGGGTGCCCCTCGATGGCCCGCAGCAGCATGGTCGCGGCGGTGTGCCCCAGCTCGGTGAGGTTGAGGTCGATCGTGGTCAACGGTGGCCGGGAGCCCTCGACCATGACCTCCCAGTTGTCCACGCCGACGATGCCGACCTCCTCGGGGACCCGCCGGCCCGCTTCGCGCAGCGCGTCGGCGACCCCGCGGGCGATCTGGTCGCTGCCGCAGAAGATGCCGTTGAACTCCTCGCCGGAGCGCATCAGGATGGTGGCCGCCTCGCGCCCCCAGCGCTCGCTCCACTCGCCCATCAGTGGCTGGCCGAGCACCATCGGCTCACCGCCCGCGGCCAGCGCGTCGAACGCGCCCTGCACCCGGTCCCGGGTGGCGAGGTGCCGCTCCGGCCCGGTGATGTGCGCGATCCGGCGCCGGCCGGTGGCGACGAGGTGCTCGATCGCGAGCCGGGCGCCCTGCTGGTCGTCGTGCAGCAGCGACAGGTCGTCCGGATCGTCGGAGCGGGCGCGGGCGTAGACGACCGGGATCGGCAGGTCGCGGCCGAGCGACGGGCGCGGGTCGGTGGTACGGCCGGTGACGATGATCCCGTCCACCCGGCGGCCCAGCAGGGTGCGCACGTAGTGCTGCTCCCGGATCCGGTCGCCGCGGCCGTCGCAGAGCAGCACCGAGATCTGGCCGGCGCCGAGCGCGTCCTCGGCGCCGAGCATCACCGGGATGGTGAACCTGCCGAAGCTGTCGGTGGTGAGCACGCCGACGGTGTACGTCCGCCCTTCCAGCAGGTTGCGGGCGAGCATGTTCGCGCGGAACCCGAGTTCCTCGGCGGCGGCGACCACCCGCCGCCGGGTCTCCGGCTTGAGCTGGCCCCGACCGTTGAGGGCCTTCGAGACGGTACCGGGCGAGACGCCCGCGCGCGCGGCGACGTCGGCGACCGTCGGGGCACTGCGCTTGCTCGCCAAACCGGGCTCCCTCCCTGCTCGGAACTGCTCCGTCCGACGCGTGCGGAATAGCGTATCCGCCAAGGAAAAGTTTCCGCAACGATTGTTCCCGAGGCGTGATTTCTGGCTCTTGACGTGGGTCGCTACGGATCCTAATGTCCGGAAAGCCTTAGCCGTTTGCCGGTCGGTCAGACCGGCTGGGGCTCCTACCCCAAGGAGGAGACGTGGCATCTGGCAACGACAGGTCGGCCATGCAGGGGGTCTGCCAAAGCGGCATCCGGCCACGCCGCTTCGGCGGAATCCCGGCAACGTTGCTCGCGGTCGCGCTCGCCGGCGCGCTGACCGCCTGTGGCGGCGGGTCGAACCAGAGCAACACGAGCAACCCGGACGACGGTAGCCAGTTGACGATGTGGGTGCGCTCCGCCACCGACCAGTTCAGCCAGCGGTTGGTGGACGAGTACAACAAGACCCACAAGAACAAGGTCACGCTGACCGTCATCCCCAACGACAACTACCTGACGAAGGTCGGCACGGCCGCAGGGTCGCGCAGCCTGCCGGACATCCTGGCGTCCGACGTCGTGTACACCCCCAACTACACCAAGCAGGGACTGTTCCAGGACCTGTCGGCGGAGATCAAGGGGCTCTCCTACTACAGCAGCATCGCCAAGTCGCACCTGGACGTCGCCTCGTACCAGGGCAAGACCTACGCGGTGCCGCACAAGCTCGACTCGTCGGTGCTCTTCTACAACAAGACCCTGTTCAAGCAGGCGGGTCTGGACCCGGAGAAGCCGCCGACGAACTTCGCCGAGGTCCTCGACTACGCCCGGAAGATCACCGCGCTCGGCAACGGCGTCGCCGGCTTCGACATCGCCGGCAGTTGCGGCGGCTGCGGTGTCTACACGCTGTTCCCGTACGCCTGGGCGGCCGGCGTCAAGGTGCTCTCCGACGACGGCAAGACGGTCGACATCAACAACGCCGCGTTCAAGCAGATCTTCGGGCTCTACAAGCAGCTCACCGACGAGAAGCTGGTGCTCTCCGGCGACAAGACGGAGGACGGGTCCACCTGGCCGAACGACTTCATCGGCGGCAAGGTGGGCATGCTGCCGCTCGGGTCGCCGATCGTCGGCAACCTGTTGAAGGACGCGAAGTTCGAGTGGGGCGTCACCGCGCTGATGGCTCCGGACGGCTCGAAGACCGCCACGTTCATCGGGGGTGACGTCGCCGGCATCTCGGCCACGTCCACGCACAAGGCACAGGCGTGGGACTTCCTCAAGTGGACGCTCGACGAGAACGCGCAGGTCGAGATCATCTGCAAGAACGGCGACCTGCCCGGTCGTACCGACCTGAGCGGCAACAAGTACACCGCGGCGGACCCGCGGACCAAGGCCATCGCCGACGGGCTCAAGAACGGGTACACCCCGTTCGCGTTACCGTTCGGGGACCTTTTCAACAACCCGAACGGGCCGTGGGTCGAGACGATCCGGGCGGCGATCTACGGCAACGACATCGACAAGGCGCTCGCGGACGGCCAGACCAAGATCCAACGAGGGCTGGACGCCGCCGGCTGACGGACGGTCCCCCGGGCCGGCCGCGCAGCGTGGCACGGCCGGCCCCGGTGGCCCACCCGCGGAGCCGCAGGCGCGGCCGCGGGCACGGCCTCGGGCACGGCCTCGGGCACGGGGCGGGCACGGCCTCGGGGCGGCGGCGTGGGCGGAACGAGCGCCAGAAACGGAGCGGGCATGTCCATCACGAGAACGCGCGAGAGCACCGGCGCGTCTCCGGCGGAGGCGGCCGCGGCCCGGCCGCGCTCCTCGGCCGCGCGCCGCCCGCTCACCGGGATGCTCTTCGTCGCACCGACCGCGGTGATCGTCGCGCTGCTCTTCGTCGTACCGTTGGCGATCCTGGTCTACATGTCCTTCACGGACTGGCCGTTGCTGGCCGGGCCGACGCCGAACGGGATGGAGAACTACCGGGCTCTCGGCGAGGACGACCAGTTCCTCGGCGCGATCTCGTTCACGTTGCTCTACACCGCGATCACCACCGTGGTGCTGTTCGCGGTGGCGTTCCTGCTGGTCGCCATCTCCAACAGCCCGCGGCGCGGCGCGCGGTTCTACCGCACCGCGTTCTTCCTGCCGTACGTCGTCGGTACGGCCGCCGCGTCCTCGATGTGGTGGGTGAACGCGCACGATCAGCTCGGCGTCTTCAACATGGTGTCGAAGGCGTTGCGGCTGACCGAGGGACCGGTCGGGTTCCTGGAGACGCCGAACAAGGCGCTCTTCACGGTCATCGCGCTGGTGATCTGGAAGTTCATCGGCTTCCAGGTGATCGTGCTGCTGGTCGGCCTGCAGTCGATCCCGGTGCAGCTCTACGAGGCGGCGCGGGTGGACGGAGCCTCGACGTGGCAGCGGCTGCGGTACATCACGTTCCCCGGCCTCAAGCCGACCCTCGCGCTGCTGACCGTGCTGTCGGTCACCGGGTCGCTGCTCGCGTTCGACCAGTTCTTCGTGCTCACCCACGGCGGCCCGGACAACAGCACGGTGACCGTCGTGCTCGCCTTGTACAACAAGGCGTTCCAGTCGTTCCGGCTGGGCAACGCCGCGGCCGAGGCGGTCGTGCTGCTGATCGCCCTCGTCCTGCTCAATGTCGTCCAGCTCCGACTGCTGCGAAGGCGGGAACAATGATGAGGCGGGCCGCGGGTACGGTTGCGTTCCACTCCGTGGGGCTCGGGTTGACCGTGCTGTTCATGTTCCCGCTCGTGTGGGCGGCGCTCAGCTCGGTCAAGCCCAACGAGGAGGCCAACCGGCAACCGCCGACCTGGTTCCCGCACAGCCTCTCGCTGGACAACTACGCCGCGCTGACCTCGTTCGACCAGGGCATCGGCACGTACCTGTTCAACAGCATCGTCGTGTCGGTGCTCACCGTGATCGGGTCGGTGGTGGTCTGCGTGCTCGGCGGGTACGGCTTCGCCCGGTTCCGGTTCCACGGCAAGACCCTGCTGTTCGGCACGACGCTAGCGATCCTCATGGTGCCGTACGCGACGATCCTGCTGCCGCTCTACATCGTGCTCAGCAAGGTCGGTCTGGTGAACACGCTGCCCGGGTTGGCGCTGGTGCTGGTGATGTTCCAGCTGCCGTTCGGCATCTTCCTGATGCGCAACAGCTTCGAGGCGGTACCCCGGGAGCTGGAGGAGGCGGCGCTCGTCGACGGCTGCACGGACTTCGGCGCGATGTGGCATGTCTCCGCCCGCATCGTGGCACCCGGCGTGGTCACCGTCGCGCTGTTCGCGTTCCTCACCTCGTGGAACGAGTTCCTGGCGCCGCTGTTCATCCTCAACGACGGCCGGAAGTTCACCCTGCCGCTGATGCTGGTGAACATCCGGTACGCGTCGTTCAACATTCTCGACGTCGGCGCCCTGCAGGCGGGTGTGGTCGTCGCGATGGTGCCGTGCCTGGTGCTGTACCTGGTCCTGCAACGGTTCTACGTCAGCGGCCTGGTCGCGGGCGCACTGCGGGGATAAGGAGATTCGTCGTGGCCCCTCCCACTCCCGTCATCGGGCCGGTCTCGCCGCTGTCCACCGGGCGGCTCGCCGTACACCCGCTCGGTCTGGACCAGGTACGGGTGACCGATGGCTTCTGGGCCGACTGGCAGCGGCTCAACCGGGACGTGACCACGCCGCACGCGCTGGCCTGGCTGGAGCGGGACGGGTCGGTGGACAACCTGCGCCGTATCGCCGCCGCCAAGGCCGACGGTGGCGCCGACCGGGCCGCGCCGCACCTCGGCATGTGGTTCAGCGACTCCGACCTGCACAAGGTGCTCGAGGGCATCGCATGGGACCTCGGCCGGGCGCCCTCGGACGGGCTCGCCGCGACCGTCTCGGACCTCGCCGGGGTACTGCGCGCGGCCCAGTCCGGCGACGGGTACCTGAACTCGTTCGTCCAGGGTGGACACGACGTCCGGTGGGACAACCTGGTGATGAGCCACGAGCTGTACTGCATCGGGCACCTCGTCCAGGCCGGTGTCGCGCACCGGCGCAGCACGGGTCGCGAGGAGCTGTTCACCATCGCGCGGCGGGCCGCCGACTGCGTGGTCCGGGACTTCGGCGACCACCGGCGCAAGGACACCGACGGGCACCCGGTCATCGAGATGGCGCTCGTCGAGCTGTACCGGGAGACCGGGCACCGGCCCTACCTGGACCTGGCCCAGCAGCTCGTGGACGTCCGCGGGCACGGCGTGCTCAACCCCAAGGGCCACTTCGACTCGCCGTACTACCAGGACGCCACCCCGGTCCGGGAGCAGACCACGGTCGTCGGGCACGCGGTCCGGGCGCTGTACCTGCTCGCCGGCGTGGTCGACCTGTACCTGGAGACGGGCGAGGCGGCGCTGCTCGACAGCGCGCTGCGGCAGTGGGAGTCGATGACCGCGACGAAGCTGTATCTCACCGGCGCGGTCGGGTCGCGGTTCGAGGGCGAGTCGTTCGGCGACGAGTACGAGCTGCCGCAGGACCTCGTGTACGGCGAGACCTGCGCGACGATCGCCGGCATCATGCTCTCCTGGCGGCTGCTGCTGGCCACCGGGGAGGGCCGGTTCGCCGACGCGATCGAACGGGCGCTGCACAACCTGCTCGCCGCGTCGACCTCGGTCGAGCGCAACGCGTTCTTCTACAGCAACCCGGCCCAGCGGCGCACCGCCCGGCCGGCCGCGCCGACCGACTCGCGGCCGCAGCGGGCCGAGGCGCCGGGTACCCGGCCGCAGTGGTTCGGCTGCGCCTGCTGCCCGCCGAACATCATGCGGACGATCGCCTCGCTCGGCGCGTACGTCGCCACGGGTGCGGCCGAGGGCGTACAGATCCACCAGTACCTGCCGGCCTCGGTCGCGGCCGGCCCGGCCCGGCTGGACGTCGCTACCCGCTACCCGGTCGACGGCGCGGTCTCGGTGACGGTCTCCGAGGTGGAGACTCCATCATGGACGCTTTCGCTGCGGGTGCCCGGCTGGTGCCGCGGCGCGACCGTGGCGGTCAACGGGGAGCCCGCGGACCCCGCGCCGAACGGGCGCGGCTACCTGGAGATCACCCGGGAATGGCGGCCCGGCGACGTGGTCTCGTTCGACATGCCGATGCCGCCGCGGCTGACCGTGCCGCACCCGGCCGCCGACGCGGTCCGCGGCACGGTCGCGGTCGAGCGCGGACCCGTCGTGTACTGCTTCGAGAGCCCGGACCAACCGTCCGATGTGGACCTCAACCACGTGGAGCTGGTCGTGGACCGCCTGCTGGGCGAGCAGCTGCGCGACGACCTGCCGGGCGGAGCGGCGGTGGTGGTGACCGCGACCGGCGTCGCACGCGACGACTCGGCATGGGCCGGCACGGGCTGGGCGACGCTGGAGGAGGAGCCCTCGACCGCGGGCCGGGAGGTCACGCTGACCGCGATCCCGTATCACCTGTGGGCCAACCGCGGGCCGTCGGTGATGCGGGTCTTCGTCCCGGCCCGCCGCGGCGCCTAGGGCTGCTGGAAATCGCGCGTCTGCCAGATGCGCTGGTCGAGGTAGCCGCGCACCCGGCCGATGTACTGCTCGGCGGCGGCGGTGTGCCAGCGCCCGCTGAACCAGCGCCCGATGCAGCCCCACGCGTCCCCGGCCGCGTAGTCGCGCCCCCGCTCGACCGTGTTGAGCCAGGTCTCGTACCCCTCGAAGCAGGTCCGCCAGATCGCGTACCCGAGGTCGGCGTTCATCGCGGTCGAGCTGGCGATGCCGGGCCAGCCCGACCGCTCGTACGGGTAGCGGTTCTGCAGGATGCCGAAGCTCTCCGGGCACTGCCCGGCCCTGCCGTCGACGCCGAGGCCGCGCCCCGGAGCGCAGCGCGACGCGTCCGTTGTCCAGTCGCCGAGCGTGCCCTGTTGCCACCAGCTCTCGATCGCCGCCTGCGCGTACACGAGATCCTCGTCGATGCCCCATTTGCACGCCGCCCAGCGCAGGATCTGCCGGGTCGTGCCGGTGAACTGACCGTCCACCCGGGACCCGATCCGGGAGTTGGCGCGCGGGTCGCCGCCGCTGAAGAAGTCCGCGGCGATCCGGTGCCCGGTCGTCGCGTTCGCCTTCCGGTTGCCGCCCTTGTTCTCGGCGAACGGTTTCGCCCGTACCCATGCGGCACACTGCGACCCCGACGGCAGTGCGGCGCCGGCGCGGACCGTGCCGAACCGGGCTGGCGCGGCGGCACCCGGCCGCGCGGCGGGGGAGGAGGGCGCGGCCCGGGTCGGCGGGGCGGCCGCGGACGGCGGGTTTCCGGTCGCGGAGGGCGGCGCGGCAGCGGGCCCCGGGCCGAGGCCCGACGACCAGGCCGTGCCGGAGCCGGCCGGCCGGTCCGCCCCGCGAACCAACGCGGCCGCCAGGACGGCGACGACCAGGACCACGGTCCCGGTCAGCAGGCCGACCAGCCGCATGCGGGGTGACACAGCGGCAGACGCTATCCGCTCGTCGCGAGCGCCGTCAATGACCCATGATCAACGCGTCACCAGCCCGGCGGTCCGGCCCGGAGAACCGGGCTGGCGATGCGTTGATCACTGCGATCCGCTACCCCGTCCCGCAGTACTGGGCCTGCTTGCCGATCGCCCGGTACGGGCAGTCCGCGTACTCGGCGAGGATCAACACCGCCGCCCGGTTGCGCGAGGTCTGGGCCGGGATGGCCTCGTCCGGCGGGTAGAACCCGGGGCTCGACGACGTGGGGTACATCTCGAAGGTGTACGTCCAGATCAGCTGGTCGCCCCAGAGCCAGTCGGTGATGTCCCCGTCGGTGATGTAGAGGTCGCTGCCCTGCTGCGGGGTGTACCCGTTGGTCGCCGCCATCTGCTGGCCGATGGTCCGGAAGGTGGCGGCCTGGTCGGCTGTCATACCCGGGTCGACGGTGTCCGCCCGGGTGTACCCGAACGGCCACAGGATCAGCTCCGAGTAGGTGTGGAAGTCGATGTTCGCCCGGATCTGCTGGACGCCACCGACCCGCCGGGAGAGGACGAAGTTCCGGATCACCTGGGTCTCCGGCGCGGAGAACGCGGACGGCCCGCGGTAGGTCGAGCTCGACGGACTACCGCTGGACCCGCCACAGCACCCCCAGCGATACCCGAAGTTGCGGTTGAGGTCGGTGCCCACCGCGGTGGAGCCCGAGTTGGGCTGCCGGTTCTTGCGCCAGGACCGGTACGAGCCGGTCGCGATGTCGTACTCGCCGCCGTCCGGGTTGACGTCCGGCAGGATCCAGATCTCCCGCGAGTTGACCACGTTGGTCACCCGGCTGTCCGAGCCGTACCCGTCGGTGAAGAGGTTGGCCAGGTAGAGCGCCATCTCGACGGTGAGGTGCTCGCGCGCGTGCAGGTGAGCGTTGATCAGTATCTCGGGCTCGTTCTCGTCGACCCCCACGTTGTCGGAGATCTTCACGGCGACGATCTCGCGGCCCTGGTAGGACCGCCCGATCACGCTCCGCCGCGCGAGCGCGGGGTGATCCGCGACGATCTGGTTGATCTCCGTGATCATCTCGGCGTAGTTGTGGTACCGCGAGTCTGCCGGCGGGAAGTTCTCGATGCCGGCCTCCGGTTCCTCGCCCCCGGACTCCGGCGCGCTGAGCTGCCCGGAGAGTTGCTCCAGACCGAAGCCGAGCGCCCGGATCCGCGCGGCCTCCGCACGGTTCGCCGTGACGTGGATCCGGCCATGCTCGATCAGATCGATGGCGGCTCCGGTACGGGCGATCGCGTCCCGGTCGGCGAACGTCCTCGGCCCGATGACCAGGTACTGCTTCGCGTCCTCGGCCGGGCCGGCCCGGTCCGCCGGGACGCGGGTGACCGGGCTGGCCGGGGCGCCGGTGGCCGGTCCGGTCAGGACCAGGGCCGCACCGAGCGCCACGGCGCCGCCGAGTGCCGCGAACTTCCATCGCATGACAGCCTCCCAGGGGTGTGCGGAGGCTGTCAGCACACCATTAACTTGGACATATTTCAATACGACGATGTCTCGCCGGAGTCGCCGGCTCAGGGCAGCAGCGGCCGCGCGTGCGCGGCGACATCGGCCAGCGGTGCGAACCAGATGCCGTCGCGACCGGCCAGGTCTTCGACGAGCCGGGCCAGCTGGACGAACCGCTGGCCTCGCCCGATCACCTCGGGGTGCATCGTGAAGGTCACGTGACGCCGTTCGGCCTGCGCCACGTCGAACTCGGCGCGCCACGACCGGTACAGCTCGACCGGGTCCGTCGCGCCGCCGCCGCGGTCGATCGTCCAGCCGAACCGCGGCCAGTCGTCGAGCGACCAGTGCACCGGCAGCTCGAGGATCCGCCGCCCGTCCCAGGCCTCCCAGTACGGCCGGTCGTCGCCCATGCACGAGGAGTCGTACCCGAAGCCGTGCTCGACCAGCAGGTCGAACGTCTCGGGCGTCAGCTCCCAGGCCGGGGAGCGGTAGCCGACCGGGCGCGGTGCTCCGGCCGCGGCGAGCGCGGCCAGGCCCTGCTCGATCTCCTCGCGCTGGGCGGTTGCGTCGGCCCGGTCCGGACGCAGGTGCCGGTGACCGTGGTGGGCCACCTCGTGGCCGCCGTCGAGGATCGTCCGGACCGCGTCCGGGTGCAGCTCGGCGGTGAGCCCGGGCACGAAGAACGTACCGCGGATCGCGAACCGGCCGAGCAGGTCGAGGATGCGGGGCAGGCCGCGCGTGACGCCGTACCGGCCCTCGGAGAGCGTGGTCAGCCGCCGGGCGTACGCCTCGCCGACGCCGAGCCAGCCGGCCTCGGCGTCCACGTCGAAGGTGAACGAGACCGCGACCCGCGCGCCGCCGGGCCACCCCCAGTCGAGGTCCATCTCAGCCCGTCGGCCACTCGTGGACCGGCACGTTGCTGTGCATGTGCGCCATGTAGTCCAGCAGCATCGTTCGCAGCGCGGCCGGCCGGTCCAGGCCGTCCCGCTCCTCGCGCCCGCGCACGGTATCGACCTGCCAGGCGGCGCCGTTGCGCCCGGTCAGGCAGCGCTGCTCGATGATCCCCAGCAGCCGGTCGCGCTCGGCCGGGTCGACACCCCACCGGTCCAGGCCCTGGTACGCCAGCGGCAGCAGGCGCCGCAGCACCAGCTCGGTCGCGGGCAGGTAACCCATTCGCGGCCAGTACAGCTGCGCGTCGACGCCGTGCTGCGCGGCGGTGTGGAAGTTCTCCTCGGCCGCGCTGAACGACATCTGCGACCAGACCGGCCGCTCCTCCTCGGCCAGCATGCGGATCGCGCCGAAGTAGAACACGCCGTTGGCGATCGTGTCGGCGACCGTGGGACCGGCCGGCAGCACCCGGTTCTCCACGCGCAGGTGCGGGCGGCCGGCGACCACGTCGTACACCGGCCGGTTCCACCGGTAGATCGTGCCGTTGTGCAGCCTCAGCTCGCCGAGTTGCGGCGTGTCGCCGGCGGCGAGCGTGGCGTCCGGGTCCTCGTCGGTACAGACCGGCAGCAGGGCCGGGAAGAACCGTACGTTCTCCTCGAACAGATCGAACACGGACGTGATCCAGCGCTCCCCGAACCAGACCCGCGGGCGTACCCCCTGGGTCTTGATCTCCTCGGCGCGGGTATCGGTGGCCTGCTCGAACAGCGGGATCCGGGTCTCCCGCCACAGCTCCTTGCCGAACAGGAACGGCGCGTTGGCGCCGAGCGCGACCTGTACCCCGGCGAGCGCCTGCGCGGCGTTCCAGAACGCCGGGAACTGCGCCGGGCTGACCTGGAGGTGGAACTGCGTGCTCGTGCACGCCGCCTCCGGCGCGACGGTGTCCGCGGTGACCGCCAGCCGTTCGATCCCGTCGATGCGGATGGTGAGGTCCTCGCCGCGTGCCGCGAAGATCTGCTCGTTGAGCAGCGCGTACCGCGGGTTCGCCGAGAGCGTCTCCAGCTTGAGGTGCTTCATGTCCAGCGTCGGCAGGATCCCGATCATCACCATGTGCGCGCCGACCGTGCGCGCGTGCTCCTCGGCCGCGTTCAGGCTGGCCCGGACGTGTTGCTCGAATTCGGTCACCCCGCCGCCGGCGAGCTGGCGCGGCTCGACGTTGATCTCGATGTTGAACTGGCCCAGCTCGGTCTGGAACGCCGGGTCGGCGATCGCGGCGAGCACCTCCGCGTTGCGCATCGCCGGATCGGCCCGGTCGTCGACGAGGTTCAGCTCGATCTCGAGCCCGGTCATCGGGCGCTCGAAGTCGAACCTCGACTCGCGCAGCATGGCCGCGAACACGTCCAGGCAGCGGTGCACCTTCTGCCGGTACCGGCTGCGGTCCTCACGACTGAACTCCGTGCGCTCGACCTCTTCGCCCACCACTCTCACCGCCCTCGTTGCACCCATCCTGTACCCGATCGTCCGCGATCCCCACCCCCAGTCGGAGCATGTGGTGCCTGGCGAGTGCAAGGATGGTGGCCATGGCAGACAACATTCGCGCCGCTCTGGTCCAGACGAGTTGGACCGGGGAGAAGGAATCGATGATCAAGGCTCATGAGGAGTACGCCCGCCAGGCGGCCACCCAGGGCGCAAAGGTCATCTGTTTCCAGGAGCTCTTCTACGGTCCGTACTTCTGCCAGGTGCAGGATAAGCAGTTCTATGCGTATGCGGAGTCCGTCCCGGGCCCGACCGTCGAGCGGTTCCAGGCGCTCGCCGCCGAGCTGGGACTGGTCATGGTCCTGCCGGTGTACGAGCAGGAGCAGCCCGGGGTGCTCTACAACACCGCCGCCGTCGTCGATGCCGACGGCAGCTACCTCGGCAAATACCGCAAGACGCACATCCCTCAGGTCAAGGGCTTCTGGGAGAAGTTCTACTTCCGGCCGGGCAACCTGGGGTACCCGGTCTTCGACACCGCGGTCGGTCGCATCGGCGTGTACATCTGTTACGACCGGCATTTCCCGGAGGGCTGGCGGGCGCTCGGGCTCGCCGGCGCGACGATCGTGTTCAATCCGTCGGCGACCAGCCGGGGGCTCTCCGCGTACCTCTGGAAACTCGAGCAACCGGCCAGCGCGGTAGCCAACGAATATTTCATCGGCGCCATCAACCGCACCGGTATCGAGGACCTGGGCGACAACGATTTCTACGGCACGTCGTACTTCGTCGATCCGGAGGGCAAATTCGTCGGTGAGACCGGCGACGCGCACAACCCGGAGCTGATCGTCCGCGACCTCGACATGGACCTGCTGGCCGAGGTGCGCGACCGGTGGCAGTTCTACCGGGACCGCCGGCCCGACGCGTACGAGGGCCTGGTGAAGCCATGAGCGTGTTGATCCACGGTGGCACGGTCATCGGACCGGCCGGGGCACACCCGGCCGACGTGCTCGTCGACGGCGAGACGGTCGCCGCCGTCCTGTCTCCGGGCGGCGGGCCCGCCGACGTGGAGACGCTCGACGCGACCGGCAAGTACGTGATCCCCGGCGGGATCGATGCGCACACGCACATGGAGCTGCCGTTCGGCGGTACCGCCGCGTCGGACACGTTCGACACCGGCACCCGGGCCGCCGCGTTCGGTGGTACCACCACGATCATCGACTTCGCGGTGCAGCGGACCGGCGAGGTGGTCCAGGACGGGCTGGCCGCCTGGCACGCCAAGGCGGACGGCAAGTGCCACATCGACTACGGGTTCCACATGATCCTCGGCGGTGTCGACGAGGACGCGCTCAAGGCCATGGACCAGCTCGTCGCCGATGAGGGCGTGACCAGCTTCAAGCTGTTCATGGCGTACCCGGGCGTGTTCTACAGCGACGACGGCCAGATCCTGCGCGCGATGCAGCGCGGCCGGGAGAACGGCTCGGTGATCATGATGCACGCGGAGAACGGCATCGCGATCGACGTGCTGATCCAGCAGGCGCTGGCGCGGGGTGAGACCGATCCGATCCACCACGGCCTGACCCGACCCGAGGTGCTGGAGGCGGAGGCGACCCACCGGGCCATCGCGCTCGCCGAGGTGGCGAAGGACTGTCCACTGTATATAGTCCACCTCTCGGCCAGCCGCGCGCTGGCCGAGGTGGCCGAGGCCCGCGACCGCGGGCGCAACGTCTTCGCCGAGACCTGCCCGCAGTACCTCTACCTGACGCTGGAGGACCAGCTCGGCGCGCCCGGCTTCGAGGGCGCCAAGTGGGTCTGCTCCACGCCGCTGCGCAGCAAGCACGAGAGCCACCGGGCCGACCTGTGGCAGGGCCTGCGGACCAACGACCTCGCCGTGGTCTCCACCGACCACTGCCCGTTCTGCTTCAAGGACCAGAAGGAGCTGGGGCTCGGCGACTTCTCGAAGATCCCGAACGGGATCGGCGGGGTCGAGCACCGGGTCGACCTGGTCTACCAGGGCGTCGTCGACGGGCAGCTGTCGCTTCCGCGGTGGGTGGAGACGATCGCCGCCACGCCGGCGCGGATGTTCGGTCTCTACCCGCGCAAGGGCATCATCGCGCCGGGGTCGGACGCCGACATCGTCGTCTACGACCCCAACGGGCGGACCCGAATCAGCGTGGACACGCACCACATGAACATGGACTACTCGGCGTACGAGGGGTACGAGATCGCCGGGCACGTCGACACCGTCCTGTCCCGGGGTACCGTCATCGTCTCCGACGGTGCCTACCACGGCCGTGCCGGCCACGGTCAGTACCTGCGCCGGGGCCTGTCTACCTACTTGGTGTAACCATGAAGCAGATTCCACATTGGATCGATGGCACGGCCGTTCCCGGCACGGGCAGCACCCGACTGCCCGTCTGGGACCCGGCAACCGGCGAGCAGCAGGCCGAGGTGGTGGCGGCCACGGTCGACGAGGTACGGGCCGCGGTGGCCAGTGCCGCGGCCGCCCAACCCGGCTGGCGGGCCGCCTCGCTGTCCCGCCGGGCCGAGGTGATGTTCCGGTTCCGGGAGCTGGTCGACGCCAACCGCAAGGAGATCGCCACGCTGCTCTCCGCGGAGCACGGCAAGACCGTCGCCGACGCGCTCGGCGAGGTGGCCCGCGGGCTGGAGAACGTCGAGTTCGCCTGCGGCGCTCCGACTCTGCTCAAGGGCGGGTACAGCGAGCAGGCGGCCACCGGCATCGACGTGTACTCGATCCGTCAGCCGCTCGGTGTGGTCGCCGGCATCACGCCGTTCAACTTCCCGGCCATGGTGCCGATGTGGATGTTCTGCACGGCGCTGGTCGCGGGCAACACGTTCGTGCTCAAGCCGAGCGAGAAGGACCCGTCGCCGTCGCTGCTGCTGGCCGACCTGCTGCGCCAGGCCGGCCTGCCGGACGGGGCGTTCAACGTGGTGCAGGGCGACAAGGTGGTCGTCGACGCGCTGCTGGCCGATCCCGACATCGCGGCGATCAGCTTCGTCGGCTCGACGCCGGTGGCGCGGTACATCTACGAGACCGGTACCCGCAACGGCAAGCGGGTCCAGGCCCTCGGCGGGGCCAAGAACCACATGGTCGTGCTGCCGGACGCCGACGTCGCCGCGGCCGCCGACGCCGCGGTCTCGGCCGGCTTCGGCTCGGCGGGTGAGCGGTGCATGGCGGTGTCGGTCGTGGTCGCCGTGGGCTCGGTCGCCGACTCGCTCGTCTCCGCGATGGCCGAGCGGATCGGCCGGATCGCGGTCGGGCCAGCCAGCGACCCGGGCGCCGAGATGGGACCGCTGATCACGCGGGAGCACCGGGACCGGGTGGCGGCGTACCTCGAGAACGCCGGCGGCGAGGTCGTGGTCGACGGGCGGTCGGCGCCGGTCTGCGGTGGGCCGGGCTTCTTCCTCGGTGCGTCCCTTGTGGACCGGGTCGACGTGGGATCGCCCTACTACACCGACGAGATCTTCGGGCCGGTGCTCTCGGTGGTCCGGGTGGGGACCTACGACGAGGCCGTCCGCCTGGTGAACGAGAACCCCTACGGCAACGGTACGGCCATCTTCACCCGCGACGGCGGGGCGGCCCGCCGCTTCCAGTACGAGGCGGTCTGCGGGATGGTCGGCATCAACGTGCCGATCCCGGTGCCGGTGGCGTACTACAGCTTCGGCGGCTGGAAGACATCCCTCTTCGGCGACCTGCACATGTACGGGCCCGAGGGTCTGCGGTTCTACACCCGGACCAAGGTGGTGACATCCCGCTGGCCCGACCCGGCGACGAGCGAGGTGGACCTCGGCTTCCCGAAGGTAAGGTGAGCAGGCGTGGACATCGGAGTGGTCTTCCAGTGTGACCCGCCGGCGCGGGAGCTGGTCCGGCTCGCCTGCCGCGCGGAGGAGCTGGGCTTCAGTCACGTGTGGACGTTCGACTCCCACCTGCTGTGGGAGGAGCCGTTCGTCATCTACTCGCAGATCCTCGCGCAGACCTCGCGGGTGACGGTCGGGCCGATGGTGACGAACCCGGGGACGCGGGACTGGACGGTCACCGCATCGCTGTTCGCCACGCTCAACGAGATGTACGGCAACCGCACGATCTGCGGGATCGGCCGCGGTGACTCCGCACTGCGGACGCTCGGCTACCCGCCGACCACGATCGGGGAGCTGCGCGAGTGCATCGGCGTGATCCGGGACCTCGCCAACGGGCGTCCCGCGTCGTACCGCGGGCGCGAGGTGCACCTGCCGTGGGTGCGGGGCAGCGCGCTGGACGTCTGGGTCGCGGCGTACGGGCCGCGCGCGCTCGCGCTCGCCGGCGAGGTCGGTGACGGGTACATCCTGCAGCTCGCCGACCCGGACATCGCGGCCTGGATGATCGCGTCGGTGCGGTCGGCCGCCGCCGCGGCCGGCCGGGATCCGGCGGCCATCACGTTCTGCGTGGCCGCCCCGGCCTACGTCGGCGACGACCTGCCGCACATGCGCGAGCAGACCCGCTGGTTCGGCGGCATGGTGGGCAACCACGTGGCGGACATCGTGGCGCGGTACGGCAGCACCGGCACGGTGCCGAAGGCGCTGACCGACTACATCGCGGGTCGGCACGGGTACGACTACGCCGAGCACGGCCGGGCCGGCAACCCGCACGCCGACTTCGTACCCGACGAGATCGTGGACCGGTTCTGCATCCTCGGCCCGGTCGAGCACCACATCGCCCGGCTCAAGGACCTCCGCGAGCTCGGTGTCGACCAGTTCGCGGTCTACCTCCAGCACGACGACAACGAGCACACCCTCACCGCGTACGGCGAGCACGTGATCCCCGTGATCCGGTAAAGGAAAGCTCGCTCTGGCGAGCCGTTCGCTACCGGATCACGAATCGAGGGCGGCGAGGTGTCGGCGGACTTCGTCGCCGTCCGGGATGGCGAGCTCGGCGTAGATGGAGAGTGCCTCGGTCCAGAAGACGCGTGCCTGCTCACGGTCACCAGCGGCGCGTCGCAGCAGTGCCAGGTAGTTCAGCGCGCTGGCCTCCTCGTACGGGTCGCGCACCGCGCGGGCGACGGCGAGCGCGGAGCGGTGGTGGCCGACGGCGTCCTCGGTCCGGCCGGCCAGCCGCAGGCTCTCGCCGAGCCCGTTGAGCGTCCGCGCCTCGGCGCGCGGGTAACCCAGCTCGCGGAAGATGGTCAGCGCCCGGGCGAAGTTGTCGCACGCCTCCCCGTGCCGGCCCAACCGCCGGTACACCTCGCCGAGCGAGCCGAGCGCGTTGCCCTCGCCCATCCGGTCGCCGATCTCGCGGGAAATGGCGAGCGCGCGCTGGAGCTGGTCGCGGGCCTCGGGATAGCTGCCCGCCTCGGCGTGCGCCTCGCTCAGCGCACCGAGCGCGTTGCTCTCGCCGAGCCGGTCGCCCAGCTCGCCGAAGATCGCCAGGGCCTGCCTGAGGTTCTCGTACGCCAGCGGGTACCGGCTGTGGACGCGGTGCACGATGCCGAGCTGGTAAAGCGCCAGCGCCAGCCGGGCCCGGTCGTCGAGATCGCGGAAGATGGCCAGCGCCCGTTCGAACTCGCGCTGGGCCTGGCCGGCCCGGCCGACCGCCATCAGCGTGTGGCCGAGGTTGACCAGCGCGGTGCCTTCGGCCCGGCGGTCGCCGTCGGCCCGGGCCGCGCGCAGCGCGTCGTCGTGGATCTGCTGCGCCTCCTTGTAGTGCGCGCCGGTGTAGAGGTAGCGCGACAGCGTCGCGGCGAGCTGCCCGGCGTGCCGGGGCCAGCCGTGCCCGGCGGCGTACCCGGTCGCCGCGGCGAGGTTCGCCCGCTCGGAATCCAGCCACGCCCGGGCGGCTCGCGGGTCGGCCTCGAACGGCAGCGAGGTGGGCGGCGCGACCCGGGGCCGGCGGTGGCGTTCCTGCGGGTAGAGCGCGTCCATCGCGGCCGCGACCGTTCCCAGGTAGCAGTCCAGCATCCCGGTCACCGCCGCGCGCCGGTCGGCGTCGGAGTCCAGCGTGCGGGTCAGCTCGGCCGCGTACGCGCGCAGCAGGTCGTGCAGCGTGAACCGGCCGGGGGAGTGCTCGGTGACGAGGTGGGCCCGGGTCAGCTCGGCCAGCAGGAAACGGGCCCGCCCGGCCGGGACGTCGGCGAGGCAGGCCGCGGCGGGTGCGGCGACGTCGGCACCCGGGTGCAGGCCGAGCAGCCGGAACAGCCGCGCGGTCTCGGGCCGCAGCGTCCGGTACGACCAGGAGAAGACCGCCCGGACGTCGGTCGCCGCGTCGGCGCCGTCGAAGGCGTCCAGGCCACCGCGCGCCTCGCGCAGCTCCCCGGCGAGCGTGGCGAGCGTGAACGTCGGGTGGGTGGCGGCCCGGCCGGCCACGATCGCCAGCGCCAGGGGCAGGCCCGCGCAGCGCGCGACGACCTCGTCCACGGCCTGCGGCTCGGCCGCGACCCGGTCCGCGCCCAGCCGCCGGACCAGCAGCTCGCGCGCCTCGGCACGGGTCAGCAGGTCGAGCGTGACCGGGTGGGCACCCTCGACCGCGACCAGGCCGGGCAGCTGGTTGCGGCTGGTCACCACGACCAGGCAGCCGGGAGAGCCGGGCAGCAGTGGGCGGACCTGGTCGGCGTCGCGGGCGTTGTCGAGCACGATCAGCATCCGCCGGCGGGCGAGCCGGCTGCGGTACAGGCTGGTCTGCGCCTCCAGGCTCGCCGGGATGCGCTGGGCGGGAACCTCGAGCGCGTCGAGGAACCCGCGCACCGCCTCGGCGGGCGGCATCGCCGAGCCGGTCGGGTCGAAGCCGCGAAGGTTGACGTAGAGCTGCCCGTCGGGGAAGCGGTCGGCGACCCGGTGCGCCCAGTGCACGGCCAAGGCCGTCTTGCCGACCCCGGCGGTACCGGAGACCGCGGAGATCACGACCGCGGTCGGGTGGGTACCCGCCTCGGCGAGCACCGCGTCGAGCCGGGCCAGCTCGCCGCCGCGGCCGGCGAACCCCCGTACGCCCAGCGGTAGCTGCGCGGGTCCGGCCCGGGTCGGCGCGACCGCGGCGGCGGGACCGCCGGGAGTGCCGGTGCCGCCGGCGTCGCCGCGCAGGATCGCCTGGTGTACGCCCTGCAGGTCGGCCCCGGGTTCGGTGCCCAGCTCCTGCACGAGCCGCTTGCGCAGCCCGGTGTAGCAGTCGAGCGCCTCGCCCGTCCGCCCGGCCGCGTGAAGAGCCCGCATCAGCACCCCGGTCAGCGGCTCGACCAGCGGGTACTCACCGATCAGGTCGGTCACCGGGGCGATCACCTGGCCCGGGTCACCGACCCGCAGCTCGGCCTGCGCCCACAGCACCACGGCGTCGAGGCGCTGGCCGCGGTCGCGCTCGCGGATCTGCGCCGGCCACTGCCCGGACAGCCCGGCCAGTGGCTCGCCCCGCCACAACGCGAGCGCGTCGCGCAGCAGCGCGATCCGGTCGGGATCGGGGCAGCGCGGATCCCTGGCCCGCTGGATCAGGCCGCGGAACCGGTGCAGGTCCACCTGGTCCCGGTCGACCTCCAGCACGTACGCACCGGAGCGGCGGACCAGCTGGATCGGCGTGTCGAGCTGGTCGAGCAGCCTGCGGATCCGGGTGACGTAGGTGTGCAGCGCGTGCCGGGCCCCGTCCGGCGGGACGTCACCCCAGATCCGGTCCACCAGGGTCTCGATGGTCACCGGCCGCCCGGCGTCCACCAGCAGCGCGGCCAGCATGGTCCGCTGGCGCGGCTGCCCGGGGTCGAGCTGTCGCCCGGCCGACCACACCTCGACCGGGCCCAGGAGCCGGAACTCCGCCACCGGCTCACAGTGGCACACCCGATCGATACGTTTCCAGACATGCGCGCGCTTCGGCGGCTCAGCCGAGCCGGGCGAGCAGGTCCTCGGCGCGGTCGGTGAACTGCGGATCGGCGGCGAGATCCCGCAGGACGGCGCGCAACGCACCGTCGGGCCCGCTGGCGGCCCGGTCGCGGAGCACGGCCAGCGAGGGCGGCGAGTTCAGCACCCGCAGGACGATCGTGCGCGCCCACTCCGGGGCGCGCGCCTCCAGGCCCGGCAGGGCGGTCAACAGGTGATCGACGTAGCTGCGGTCGTCGAACCGTTCAACGGTGTGGACGATCGAGAAGGCCAGGTCGTCGTCGAGCCCGCCGTCCACGAAACCCAGCAGGGCCTCGATGGACGACGGGTCGTCGACGTGCGCGATCTGTTCGAGGGTCTCCTCGAAGCGGTCCACGAACTCCGGCGAGCCGGGGTCGGCCAGGACCGCTTCGAGGCGGGCCAGCAGATCGTCGAGCACGGTCCTATCTCTTCGGCTTGGCGAATATCTCGGGGAACGTCTGCTTGTTCTGCTTGATGACCTCTTGCAGGGCGCCGCGGGCCTCCGGCCCGTAGAGCCCGTCCTTCTGGTAGATCTTACGGGCGTCCCTGACCCCGGCGGCCAGCGCGTCGCGCGGGCTCATGTTCACGTCGGCCTGGGTACCGTAGGTGAACGTCTCGCGGTGCCGGCCTCCGCTGCCCGGGTGCGGGTGTTCCATGTTGATGGCGATCCCGTCCTTCTTGCTGACCCCGTGCTGTGCCATGTGGTTGTCGGACGGGATGTGGTGCGGTGTGATGTCGTCGCCCTTCGTACCGGCCTTTCTGAGCTTGTCGTAGGTGCCCACGTCGAGTTCGCCGGGGAGCAGCTTCTTCGCCGCCGGCGCGACGTCGGCCCCACGCTCGACCGTCTTCGCCGCGTCCAGTGCCTTGTCGGTGGCCTTGACGACGTCGACGGTCTTGTCGATCGCCTTCACCGCGTCGATGCCGGCGTCCGCGGCCCGGGCCGCCTTGATGGCGGTACCGACGCCGCCGGGCACGACCGGGACGACCGCGGCCACGGTGTCCGCGACGACACCGACCGCGTCGAGCGCCGCGCTGCCGTAGTTGCCCTGCCGGACGTTGTCGACGAGGCTGACCACGCCGAGGCCGATGTTGAAGACATCCCAGGCGGTCTCGACCCACTTGCCGTTCGGATCGGCGTACTTGACCGGGTTCTGGTACCCGTACGAGTAGAGGTTGAGGTTGAACGAGTTGTAGACGCCGCCCTGGGTCAGCCCGCTGAGGTACCGGTCGACCTGGACGTCGGCGCTCTGCCACGCTCCCGTCCGCGGGTCGTAGTACCGGGCGCCGTAATAGTAGAGACCGGTCTCCTCGTCCAACTCCTTGCCGCTGAACAGGTACGGGGTGCGCTGCTTGTTGCCGGACTCGTCGACCCAGGTCTCACCGCCGGGGAAGTACTCGGTGTGCTGGAAGATCTCCCCGTTGGAGTCGGTGACGTAGTTGCTGCTGCCGAGGTGGTCGGCGTGGAAGAAGTACCGGTCCTTCTCCAGCGGTTGGTTACCCGGCGGCCCGCTACCGGGCTTGTCCTGCATCATCAGCTTGGACACCAGCCGGGTCGTCCCCACGAGCACGTGCTTGGTGCCGATCTCGCGGTTACGCATGGTGAAGAACTGGTTGACGTACGCCGTCTCACCCTGCGGGCCGCGCTTGATGACGCGTTCGCCGGTGTCGTCGTACTTGTACGTCTTCTCGTGCCCGTTGTCGAACAGGCTCTGGATCCGGTTCTCCTCGTCCCACACGGTGTCGCGGCGCTGCCCGCTGACGTCGTCGGTCCAGCCGGTCTGGTTGCCGTTGACGTCGTAGCGGAACGTCTGCTGTCCAATGTGGTCGGCCGCATGCGGCTGGGTCGAGTCGTAGGCGTAGGCGAAGGTGTACGAGGTCTTGTGCTGCGGCACCACGGTGCCCGACGGCTCGACGATCTCGTGGGTCTGGTCCTTGCCGACCATGTTGTGGATCGAGTTGTAGGCCAGCGTGAGCCGGTACCGGTCGAACTTGTCCGGCGCGAACTCGTAGGTGCCGTTGGCCGAGGTGAGCCGGTACAGGTCGTCGTAGGCGAACGTCTGGGTGGTGGGCCCACCGTCGCGCGACGGCGGCGGTACCGGCACGTCGTTGCTCAGGCTCAGGATGTTGCCGACGTTGTCGTACCCGTAGTTGAGGTTCTGGATCGGGTTGCCACCGGACTTGCCCGACGTCAGGTTGTTCAGCCGCCGGTCGATCGCGTCGTACGTGTAGGTGGTGCGAACGTTGTTACCGGCCTCGATGAACGCGCGCTGCTCGAACTTGTCGTACTCGAGCCGGTTCACGTACTGGTAGGTGTGTGAGCCCTTGACCCCACTGGCGGCACGGACCAGACCGCCGGAGTCGTACTGGTAGGTCAGCACCTCGTTGTCCGGGTAGATCAGCGTCTGCAGCCGGCCGAACGTGTCGTAGGTGTACTGGGTGGTGTAGACCTCCGGTTCCGGCCCGGTGTCGCTGGCGATGCTCTTGATCTCCTTGGTGATCTCGCCGAGCTTGCCGTAGAACCGGTCCTCGCGGCCCGACTCGTCGGTGACGACGGTGAGCCGGCCGGCGCGGTTGTCCGTGGCGCCGGGCGCGCCGTACGTGTAGGTCACGTTGTTCTGCGGGAAGTCCGGGTAGGAGATCGTGAGCAGGCGGGTGAAGTCGTACCCGAACGTGATCTGCTTGTTCTGCGCCCGCAGGGTCGCGGTGATCCTGGCGGTCGGGTTCGAGGCCAGGTCGTAGACGGTCTCGGTCCGGCCGGTGTCCGGCGTCTCTAGCGCCGTCCGCCGCCCCAGGTTGTCGTAGCCCGCGGCGGTCCGGTTGTTCTGGTCGTCCCGGACCTCGACGAGCTGCCCCATCGCGTCGTTGACGTAGCTGGTCCACACGGACTGTCCGTTGTGGAACTCCTGCAGGCTCGTGACGAACTGCCGGACGTCGCGGAAGGTGCGTTTCTGGATGCCGTTGGCGTCGGTCACCGTCGTGGCGAACCGGGAAGCGCCGACGCGGTCCTGGCCGAAGCCGTACGCCGTGGTGGTGTTCGTGCCGTCAGGCAGGGTGACGCTGGTCGCCCGGTTCAGGACGTCGTACGTCATCCGCGTCGGCTGCACGCTGTCCGCGGCGGTGTGGAACACGCCCGGGGTACCGAGCGGCTCGGTCACCGGGTAGGCGGTCGAGACGGTACGACCGACGTGGTCGAACGTGACCCGCCCGGATACCGACATGACGTCGGTGGCGACCGTGTCCTGTCCGGTGTGGACGGTCACGTCCTTCTTGGTCTGCAGGATGCGCTTGAGACCGTCGATGAACAGGACCGTGTCGATGGTGTCGGTCGGGCTGCGGAAGCTGTCCAGGTGCCGCGTCCTCGCCCACGGGACGGCCGCCTCCGGGTGGTAGTCGAAGCGGATGGTCGCGGTGGCACCGCCCTGCTCGTACGGCCCGGTGACGCTCGTCATGCGCCCGATGTCGTCATAGACGTACGTGGTGCGGTTGTTGTTCGGGTCGGTCGCGCTCGACATCGTGCCGTACCGGAGGTCGTGCGTCGACGTCGAGACGAGGCCGTAGCTGTCGGTGACCTTCTGGACGTACGTCTGGACCGTCGGGTCGTACTCGTAGCTGAGCTGGTGCCGCTGTCCATTGTGGTTGACCGGTCCGGTGACCCGGCGCAGGTTGCCGTCGGCGAAGTACTCCATGTCGGTGACGGCGGCGGTGCCGTCGGCCAGGTACTGCCGGATCTGCGTCACGTCGCCGGTCGCGCACTCCACTGTCGCTTCGCGGCGGCGCAGTTCGGTGCTGCCGTTGACGACCCGGATCGACGTCGGCAGGCCGACGACGTAACTATCCACACAGGACGAATATGTGACCGTCGCCGTGCTGTCGTCCTGCGTGCCGCTGTCCGCCGCGTCGACCATCGTCACCACGTTGCCCAGCGCGTCGTACTCCTGGGTGGTGAACGTGCTCACGCTCGCCGTCGTGGTGCCCTCGTAGAACCGCTTGTCGGTGCGGATCAGCTGCGGGAATATCGCCGCGGTCGTGCTACCCCCGTCGGCCGGCTGGACCCCGGTGCCGGTGTCCCGCAACAGGTATGTGTGCGCGACCTCGTTGAACAGCCGGCCGGCCGCGTCGGTGGTGAGGATGCGGGTCGGCAGGCCACGCGTGTAGTAGCTGTCGGTGCGGTACTCGAACACCACGTTGCGGTACGCCGCCAGCCCGTTCGCCGCGTCGCGGTGCGTCTCGGTCACCTTGCGGTACCCGTAGAACTCCCGCTCGTTGCGGTTGTAGAAGCCGTCCTCGTAGGTGAACGTGGTGACCTGCGTGTCCACGCCGTCGCCGGGGTGCCCGTCGGTCAGCGTGCTCTTGGCGAGCACCCAGCGGGAGTGCGGCGAGTCGACGGTGTTGCCGTCGCGCTGGTACTCGAGGTTGATGGTCGCGCCGAGCGGACGGCTCACCGACTTGAGCAGGTTGGTGCGCCCGGTGTTGTTGCGGGCCACCCGCATGCTGCTGTCGTCCGTGCTGGCCACGTGGTCGGCGTTGCCGTCGCCGTCGACGTCGCGCAGGGCCGCCTCCTCGCGGGCCATGTTCTGGCTGGCGTCCGCGCCGGGGTTGAGGATGATGTAGCAGGCGACCAGGCACAGTGGACCGATGCCGATGGTGAAGTAGGCGCCGCCACCGAGCCCGGTGGTGCCCGAGCAGGTCCGCACCTGGTTCCAGTCGATACCGGCCAGGCCGATGCTGGTGTCGTCCTCGCAGGCACCGTTCATCGCGCCGCCCCACCCGACCGGCGGGGTGAACCCGTTGCCGGTGTTGAAGCCGACCCGCAGCCCGCTCCCGCCGGGCAGGACCCGGTCGAGCAGCCCGTCGCCGTTGAGGTCGAGCAGCGTCTCGCTGGCCTGGGACTTGTTCTTGCTCAGCGACGCACCGCCGGCGAAGTCGTAGATGCCGGCGTTGAAGCCCAGGGACACGCCGATCGAGCCGTTCTCGCTCGCCCCGTCGTTGATGGCCGCGGTGCCCCACGGCTCGGCCTGGGCGAAGGCGTACCCGAGGTTGAGCGCGACGCTCAGGCTCGACCCGTTGCCGGAGACCCGGTCGGGCAGGCCGTCGCCGTTGACGTCCAGCAGGTCGTGGCGCGGCGTGGAGTCGCCGCGGCCCAGGCCGGCGGAGAACGACAGGCCGAGCGGTGCCATCTGGCTGCCGGTCGTGTTCCCGGTGGGCGCGCCCTTGCCGGACGGGTCGACCTCGCCGCCGCCGTCGGCGAAGAACGCCGCCGGGCTGCCGCCGACGCCGACGTTGATCGCGGTCGCGTCGCTGTCACGCGGCGCGCCGCCCAACCCCGATACCGGCTGGTTGGCGCCGGAGAGGCCACCGGTCGGTGTGGTGAACTGCACCCGGCCCTCGCTGACGATGTCCGGGAACCGGTCGCCGTTGAGGTCGAGGTAGTCGACCTTGCCGGTGGTGGAGCCGGTCGACGCCGAGCCGGAGAGGAACGACACCCCGCCGCCGACCGCGGTCTGCGAGGTCTCGCTGAGCCGCTGCACGGCGCGGGCGCCGGCGAAGTCCTCCGGCCTCGGCACGGTGATCGTGTCGCGGCCGAGCCGCGAACTGCTCATCGTGGTGGACTTGACCCAGCCCCGCTCGTCCGGGCCGCGCCAGGAGGTGTCCTCCGGGAACGGGGTGAACAGGTACGCCTTCGCGGTACGCGGGTCGTAGGTGGAGTTCTCGTCGAAGGTCTGCTCCAGGTCCGCTTCCACGATCGGCGCCAGCGCGCGGTCGCGGTTGCCGTTGTAGCCGGCGTACGTCCAGCCGCGGTACGGCAGGGCGAGCAGGCCGGGCAGCGCGCCGGCGTGCACCGCGCTCGGCACGGTGTCGCCGTCGACGTCGACGGCCGCGCCGCCCAGCTGGCCGGCCAGCTCCGGGTCGTAGACGGAGAAGTCGAAGAACAGCTCGTCCCCGGCGGTGACGGCCAGGTCGAACGCGGGTGCGGAGACCACGCCGTTGGTGATCGTGATGGTGCGCTTGGCCAGCCGGACACCGCGCTTCTTGACGGTGAACGTGACGGTGCCGTTGGCCCCGCCCGCGGCGCTCAGCTGCGGCGTCACGGTGACCGTGTCGTCGGCCGGTACCGGCCACGCCTGCTGCGGCGCGGTCAGCCCGTTCACCGGGTAGATGTCCACATCGTAGGGTGGGTGCAGCTGGATGGTCGGGTTGCCGCCGGCGTCCACGATCGGGCTGACGTCTGGCGTGGCGACGTAGAACAGCCGCGGCGTCCACGCCAGCCGGCTCACGTCGATCGGGGAGTCCACCTGCACCCGCAGCTGGATGCTGTCGTCACGGGCGACCGCGATGTCGGTGTTGACCGCCAGGATCGCGGTCTCCCCGGCCAGCAGGCCACCGGTGAAGACGGGCACGCCGTTCTTGAGCACCAGCACCTCGATGTCGTCCGTGGTGGGCCCGGTCTTGCGCAGCTCACCGGCGAGCCGCACGGTGCCGTTGAACGGTACGGTCACGGAGGCGCCGCGGCGGCCGGCGAGCACGAAGTCCTGCGCCGCCCGGTAGGTGTACGCGTCGAGGTTGTTGACGTCGGTGACCGCAGTGACGTCCAGGTAGGCGATCTGCGGCTGCCAGGAGACCTGGTCGAACGCGCCGTCGAAGCGGGACTGTACCCGGAAGTACAGGTGGTCGCCGCGGTCGACCTGGATGGAGTCCACGCCGGTCGGTGTCTTCGCCGCGTAGTCGTCACCGGTGATCACGGTGGACCACAGCTCGGCGCTGTCCTGCTCGATCGCGACCCGGACCCCGTCGGCCCGCTGGTACTGGTCCCGGGCCGGGCCGGTGTCCTCGATCAGCGCGACGTCGCCGGTGATCCGCACCCGGCCGGTGAACGGAGCCTGCCACCGGCGCAGCGTGTCGGCGAGCGGGTAGTTGTCGATCTGGGCCTGGAACGCGTCATCGAAGTCGTCGGCGATCCCGGTTGTGTCGACCAGGCCGGCGTCGACCGGTACCGGCGTGTCCGCGCTGTTCTCGGTGAACGTCGGCACGCCGCCGGGACCGAGGTGGTTGAAGAGGACCCGGCCACCGTCGACCAGGTCGGGCAGGCCGTCGCCGTTGACGTCGCTGAAGTACACCGATGTGGTGGTGAACGTCGTCGAGTGGTTGAGGAAGACGTTCGCCACGACGTACACCTCGCCGCCGAAGGAGAACATGTCCGAGTTCTCCTCCGAGATGCCGGGCAGCGTCGGTACGCCCTGGGTGCCGCCGGCGAAGTCGGTCGAGCCGTCCGGGCCTGAGGTGTTGAGCCGGAACGCGATGCCGCCACCCTGCCGGAAGACCTTGTCCGGCAGGCTGTCCCCGTTCAGGTCGACCATCGCCAGCACGCCGTCGTTGCTGCTGAAGTTGAAGCCCACCTTGGCGCCGGCGGAGAACTGCTTGGTCGGTGCGGTCGGGTTGAACCCCACGTAGAGGTGGCCGCCGACGCTGGTGTTCAGCGACCCGCCGAGGGCCGTGGCCTGGCCGTGGTCGAGCAGCCCGGCGGTCACGCCGTCGTTGCCGGTCGCCCAGGTGGTCGCGGCCGAGAACCCGTTGTACGCCCCGGTCCCGTCCCGCAGGTCGTCGTAGTACTGGAAGGTGTGGGTGTTGAACACCACGCCGCTGCCGCCGCGCTGGGTGACCGACCGCAGCAGCGTCTTGTGGAACGCGCCCTCGACGTAGCCGAGGTCGTACTGCCGGACCGGGGTTCCGTTGAACGAGATCCGGATCTGCGCCAGCAGTTCGGCCGTCACCATCTTGAAGCCGCCCCTGGCGTTGATCACCACGTCCGGCCGGCGGGTGTACCCGGGCAGCTCGCTGTCGCGGACCAAGGTGACCGTGTAGGCGCCGTCGAGCGTGGCCGACCGGGTGTAGTTGATGGTCTTGAGGTAGAGCTGGCGGCCGGCCACGGTGCCGCCGGCGACGCCGGCGTCGGTGACCGTCACGTACGAGTAGCGGACCGCGTTGCCGTTCAGGTCGCGGGTCTCGCGCAGCGCCCACCGGTACACGTTGCCCGCGCCGTCGGCGAGCACGGAGTCGGTCGCCAGCGCGCCGGTCTCCGGGTTGCCGCCGTAGAACGACCGGGTGCCATCCTTCTCGGTCACCTCCCACCAGTAGTCGGCCGGGCCGGTGCCGTGCCGGATGATCCGGCGGAACTGGCCCTCGACCCGGTTGTGGAAGACCTTCTCGGCGGTACGCGCCTGCAGCACGCCGCGGTGCGCGACGGGGGTCAGCTGCTCCCCGTTGAGGGTGTACGTCTCGGTCTCGCTCGTGGCGCTGTAGCGCGGCACGCCCCACCGGGTCTCTATGCTCACCGAGGGCGCCGCCAGGTCCCAGCCGACACCGAGCCAGCCGTTGCCGCCGCCGGAGTCGTACCGCAGGCCGAGCCGCGGCGCCATGCCATTGCGGCCGGGCGGGAACTCCAGCGGGTAGGCCAGGCGTGCGTCGCCACCGTTGTTGGACTGCGGGACGTCGATCAGGTTGACGCTCGCCCCGGGGTCCGCGGCCTTGATGTCCTTGATGGTCGTCGGGTTGTGGGAGAACGTCTCGGGGTGGTCCGGCACGGTGACGGTCGCGTTGATGAAGTCCGTGAAGTGGTCCGTCAGGCTGTGCACGGTCTTGGTCTCGCCGTCGATCGAGACCCGGTCCAGCGCGCGCCAGCTCGTGGAGAGCTCGTCGTAGTAGAAGGTCCGCACGTCCTGGTCGGTCAGGCCGGCCGGGATCAGGGCCGGGTCGTACGGGAGGCTGACCCGCATGTTGTTGCGGTACGCGCCGTTGGGCAGGAACCGGTAGCCGCGCCGCGGCCCCGCGGTCACGTTGGTCATGCCCTGGTCCAGCGGTGCCATGCTCGGCTGGCAGAGCGACCGGGACTCCATCGTGGTGTCGCTGTTGACCACGTCCGGGCCGACCTCGAGGTCGGCCGCGTCGTGCGCGAGGCGGACCGTCTGCCCGCGCTTGGCGACGACCGTGTCGGCCGGCGGCAGGGTGGTCTCGTCACACGTCGGCTCGGGCGCCGGCTCGGTCTGCGTCGTCGTCGGTACCGTCCGCGGCGCCGCGGGACCGACCTGGAGGCTCGTTGCGACCAGCGGTCCGGACCGGGCAGCCGGCGCGGCCGCGGCGGCGGCGCGGGTGTCCTGCGGGGCGACCGCGGTGAACCCGACCAGCCCCAGCACGAGCAGCGTGGCGAACGAAGGACGGAGACCCTTGCCCATTCAGACCCTCCCCGAGGAGCGCGTGGCAGCCAGAGACAGCCCGGCTAGGGAGCACGTCGTCTGTCGACAGTGGACTCCCACCGGGCTGGGCGCCATCAGATTACGTTTGATACATAGGCATGTCTCTCTCCGTTAGGAGGGTATCGAAAGGGTCGGCAGGATCGGCCGAACAGACGATCGCGCCATATCCGGTGTCTCAGTTAGATCGACCGCTGCCATTGCGAGAAGGGCCGGCCATGTCGGATCGACGACAGAGTGCCCGTCCGACTGCCCTTTCGGCCCAACCCTTCGCCGGTCGTACCCGGAGTGCCACGGTCTGTGACTCCTGCCGGCCGGTGCGTATTGACGCCCAGAGGACGCATCGCTGCCGGGACACCCGTGCGGTGGTCGCCGTAACGGCCCGAGCTTCGCTATCGTCGCAAATACGGATTGCGAAAGGCTCGCGACGCAGCGGATGGGACGGGCGGGTGCGCGTACGGGCGGAGTGGGTCACGGGCGCGATACGCCGCGCCCTGGCGACCCCGCAGGTGCTCCTCCGCTCCCAGCCCTACGTGTTTGCGGCGAACGCCGTCGCCGTGCTCGCAATCGCCTGGTTCGTGCTCGCCCCGGCGGACACCCAGCGCCCGGTCCTCCGCACGGTCACCTCGTTCCTCGCCGCCCTGACCACCGCCGGCCTGTGGCAGCTCGGGCGGGATCCGCGCATGCCCGCGGCCGCCGCGCGGTTCTGGCGCCTGATGGCGCTCGGCATGCTCACGTTCACCGCCGGGATGCTGATCGACCTGGGCGCGCTGGTACTGCGCGAGGTCTTCGCCCTCCCGGTCGGCGACATCGGCCAGGCCGTGCTCTACCCGGTCGGCGGCGTCCTGGCGCTGCGCGCGCTGATGGCGTTCCCGACCACGGCGCACCGCCCGATCGACAAGATCAAGCTCGCTCTCGACGTGGTGATCGTGCTCTTCGGCAGCGCGACCTTCGTCTGGTACTTCGTCGCCAGCCGGCGCTGGCAGCCGTACGACGGGTGGGAGCAGCTCTCCGACGGTCTGGTGCTGCCGGCGCTCACCCTGGTCGGCGGCTTCGTGGTCCTGCGGATCACGCTCGCCGGCGTGAACATCATCTGCCGGCCGACCGTGGTCTGTTTCGTGGTCGGTTCGCTGGCCGCGGCGATCGGCATCGTCATCGGGCCCGGGCCGGACACCACCCAGGGGCGGGTGGCGTCGGTGATCCACGTGATCGGGTTGACCGTCACCGTGCTCGGTGTCCAGGTGCAGCGCTGGCAGGAGCCGGGCGACCTGATCCGACCGCCCGCCGCGTGGCGCCGGTCGTTCGGCGTGCTGCCGTACGGCGCGGTGGCCGCGACGATGGCGCTCTTGCTGCTCGCCGTCGGCGGGCGCCTGGACTACCGCGGCATCGTCGTCGTGGTCGGTGTGCTGGCCCTGTGCGCCGCGGTCATGGCCCGCCAGCTCGCCTCGCTCTGGGAGAACTCGCGGTTGCTGTCGGACAACCGTGAGCTGAACCGCAAGCTCCGACACCAGGCGTACCACGACGAGCTGACCGGCCTGGCGAACCGGACGCTGTTCACCGGGCGGGTGAGCCAGGCGCTGGACCGGACCACCCAGGGCGGGGAGCTGGCCGTGCTCTTCGTGGACCTGGACGACTTCAAGGTGGTCAACGACAGCCTCGGCCACCACGCCGGTGACCAGCTGCTCCGCGCGGTGGCCCGGCGGCTGACCCAGGCGCTCGACGAGCGGTACACGCTCGGCCGGCTCGGCGGCGACGAGTTCGCGGTCCTGGTCGAAGGGGAGGACGCCACCGGCGCGCAGAGGATCGCCCAGCACCTGGTGTCCGCGCTGGACGCGCCGTTCCGGATCAACGGGATGCAGGTGCGGGTACGGGCCAGCGTGGGCATCGCGGCGGGCGCGGCCGGCGCACCGACGACCGCCGAACTGCTCCGCAACGCCGACATCGCCATGTACGCGGCGAAGACAACGCACAACCGGCTGGCCAAAGGCGGCTGGCAGGTCTTCGAACCGGGCATGCTGGCCGTGCTGCAGGGCCGGCACCGGCTCCAGGCGGCACTGGTCCAGGCCGTCGAGCGGGACGAGTTCGTGGTGTTCTACCAGCCGATCGTCGACCTCGCGGACGGGACGGTGCGCGGCGCGGAGGCGCTGGTGCGGTGGCGGCGCCCGGACGGCGAGGTGGTCGAACCCGGCCGGTTCATCGCGCTGGCCGAGGAGACCGGGCTGGTCGCCGAGATCGACCGGCGGGTGCTCACCCTCGCCTGTGCCCAGGTGGCCCGGTGGGGCACGCACGGCGAGGCTCCCGGGTTCGGGTTGCACGTGAACGTCTCGGCCCGCCAGCTGCACCGCGCCGAGCTCGTCGCGGACGTGGCTGGCGCCCTGGCCGCCTCCGGGTTGCCGCCCCGGCGCCTGACGCTGGAGATCACCGAGAGCGGGCTGGGCGGGGACGCCGAGGCGGCTATCGAGCGGCTGGTCGGCCTCGCCGGGCTCGGCGTGCACCTGGCCATCGACGACTTCGGCACCGGGTACTCGTCGCTGGCGTACCTGCGCCGGATGCCGGTCGACGTGCTGAAGATCGACAAGACGTTCGTCGACGAGCTGGCCACCGAGACCGACTACGTGCCGCTGGCCCAGGCGGTCGTCGCCCTCGCCGGCACGCTGGGCATGCACACCGTGGCCGAGGGGATCGAGCACCCGGCCCAGGTGTCCCGGCTGCTGGCGCTGGGGTGCCGCTACGGGCAGGGGTTCCACTTCGCCCGGCCGCTGCCCGCGGCCGACATGGGTGATCTGGTCCGCTGGCTCGCCCGGCGGGGGGCCGAAGCGCCGGCGGTCAGGCTCTGATCCGCTCGCCGGTCGGGTCGTACATCGGGCGCAGCGACACGACGGCCGGGTACGTCGACCCTCCGATCTCGACGGTCCACTCGGCACTGTCCAGAACGGACTGGTCGATCGGCCGGCCGAGGTCGACCATCGCGAGGCCGACCGCGCCGCCGAGGGTGAAGCCGTACGACGCGGCCCGGATGTAACCGACCGGCCGGCCGGCGCAGCGGACCACCTCGGCGTGGAACATCAGCGGCTCCGGATCGGTGACGAGCACCTGCACCAGCCGCCGGTTCGGCAGGCCGAGCTTCTTGTGCGCCAGCACCGCGTCCCGGCCGATGAACCCGCCCGGCTTGTCCAGCGCAACGGCGAACCCGAGGCCGGCCTCGATCACCGGGTCGGTGTTGTCGATGTCGTGGCCGTAGTCCCGGTACCCCTTCTCCATGCGGAGACTGGACAGCGCCTTGAGGCCCGCGTGCCGCAGCCCCACCGCGTGACCCGCCTCGACCAGCCGGTCGTAGACGTGCACCGCCTGCTCCGCCGGGACGTACAGCTCGTACCCCAACTCGCCCAGGTAGGTGATGCGGATGCAGAGCACCCGGGCGAAGCCGATGTCGATCTCGCGGGCCGCCCGGTACGGGAACGACTTGTTGGACATGTCCACAGTGGTCACCGAGGCGAGCAGCTCGCGCGAGCGAGGGCCCTGGATGTTGACCTGCGCGTAGCCGGACGTGACGTCGGTGACGAACGCGTGCGCGTCACCGATGTTCCGGCGCAGCCAGGTCTGTGCGTGCCGGTGCGCGGTGTCGGAGGCGACCACCCAGAACCGGTCGTCGTCGAGTTTCGTCACGGTGAGATCGGCCTCGATGGTGCCGCCCTCGTTGAGCCACTGGGTGTACGTGATGAGGCCGGCCTCGCCGTCCACCCGGTTGGCGGAGATGTGGTCCAGCACGCGTCCGGCGTGGCGCCCCTGCACGAGGAACTTCGACATGAACGACATGTCCATCGCGATGACGCCCTCGCGGGCCGCGCGGTGCTCGGCCGCCCAGTAGGGGAACCAGTTCTGCCGGCCCCAGGACAGTGCCTCGACGACCGGCTCGTGGCCCTCGGGCGCGTACCAGTCCGGGCTCTCCCAGCCGGAGACGTCCTTGAAGTACGCGCGCCGCGCGGCCAGCCGGTGGTGGATCGGGGACAGCTTCGCGCCCCGTGCGGTCTTCATCGACCGGCCCGGGTAGTGGGTCTGGTAGACCATGCCGAGCGACTCGACGGTCCGGGTCGCGCGGTACTCCGGGTTGTTCTGGTACGCGTGGAGGCGGTCGATGGTGATGCCGGTGACGTCGATGTCCGGCCGGCCGTCGACGATCCAGTGCGCGAGCGCCCGGCCGATCCCACCACCGGTCAGGATGCCGATCGAGTTGAGCCCGGCGGCGACGACGTAGTTGCGCAGCTCCGGCGCCTCACCGACGATCGGCAGCAGGTCCGGCGTGAAGCTCTCCGGACCGCAGAAGAACGTGCGTACCCCGGCGTCCATGCAGACCGGTACCCGTTCCATCGCCTTCTGCAGGTACGGCGCCATCCGGTCCCAGTCCGGCGGGATCTGGCCGAACGAGAAGTCCTCCGGCACCCCGTCGACCCGCCACGGTGCGCAGACCGTCTCGAAGAGGCCGAGCATCAGCCCGCCGCCCTCCTCGCGGAAGTAGCCGTACGAGGCCGGATCCTCCAGCACCGGGAGCGTCCCGTCGACGCCGTCCACCGGCTCGGTGATGAGGTAGTAGTGCTCAGCCGCCTGCAGCGGGATGCTCACCCCGGCCAGCTCGCCGAGCTGGCGGGCCCAGATGCCGGCGCAGTTGACCACGTACTCGGCCTCGACGTCCCCGTACGGTGTGCGCACGCCGGTGACCGTGCCGCGCTCGCGCAGGAAGCCGGTGACCGGCACCTGCTCGATGATCCGCGCGCCGCGCATCCGAGCGCCCCGGGCGAGCGACATCGTCACGTCAACCGGGTTGGCCCGGCCGTCGTCGGGAACGTAGAAGCCGGCCAGCACATCGTCGGTCCGGGCGAGCGGGAACAGCTCCTTGACCTCACCCGGGGAGATCTCGTGCACGTCCACGCCGCAGTACCGGTTGAACGCCGCAACCCGGCGGTACTCCTCGAGCCGGTCCGGGTCCGCGGCCAGCTCGATGAAGCCCACCTGCTTCAGCCCGGTGGCGAGCCCGGTCTCGGCCTCCAGCCGGGCGTACAGGTCCCGGGTGTACCGGCGCATCTCGGTCGACGTCTCGGACGTCGAGCCGAACGTGACGATCAGGCCCGCCGCGTGCCAGGTGCTGCCGGAGGTCAGCCGGTCCCGTTCGAGCAGGACCGTGTCGCAGCCGAGCCCGGCCAGGTGGTACGCGACCGAGGTGCCGATGATGCCGCCGCCCACGACGACGACCCGGGCCCGGTCGGGGAGCCCATCCGGCACGGGACGGTCAGCCATCCCGCGATGCTATAGCGGCCGACCTCCGGCGACGGACTCGGTCTCGGCGGCCGTCGGCGCGCCGGCCGGCGCCGGGGAGACCGGGCGGGCGGCGGCCCGGTCGGTACCCGCGGCGGCCGCCTCGGCCGCGCGGAACTGGGCGAACGTGCGCTCCGGTCCGTACCGGCGCTTGAGAAGGAGGTACGTGATGAAGGCCGCGGGTCCGAAGATGACCTGAGCCGGGGTGACGACGTTGCCACTGCCCCGGGTGACCTCGGTGATCAGCAGCGGCGCCAGGGCCGGCAGCACCCCGCCGAAGACCGCGATCACGCCGACGCAGACCCGTGCAGCGCGGATCCCGTACGCCTTGAACGCCGCGGTGGTGAACAGCCCGTACACCAGCAGGTCGCCGAGGCCGATGTCGACGTTGTAGACGCTCATCCGCATGCCGATCGCGGGGTTGAGCGGCTTGCCGATGAACGCGTCGGCGAGTTGCAGGGTGAACGGCAGGAACGCCAGGTCGTAGACGCCGAGCGTGAGCGCGAAGATCGCGACGTGCTTGAGCTTCATGCCGCCCTGGACGTAGAGGTTCGAGACCGCCACGGCGGTCAGCAGGACCATCACCGCGTTCATCGCGAGCATGAGCTGCCAGCCGGCGACGGTGCCGAGCATGGTCCGGGCGATCCAGATGTTCACCCCGATGAGCAACCCGATCGCCGGCCACAGCACCGCCCGCGGCACCACCGGCCGGTAGCCGATGGAGAGCGCGGCCATGTACGTCACGATGAGGAAGCCGGTGAGCGTCCACTGGGGCAGGAAGAGGTAGAGCGTCGGCAGCGAGATGATGAAGATGTAGAGCACCGCGATGTCCCGCCCGTTGAACACCCCGATCGCCGGGCGTTCCAGGCTCACCCGCCGGAAGTAGTAGAGCGCGCTGAGCGAGACCGCGAGCACGGCCAGCAGCGTGACCGGGGCCGCGAACATCGTCTGCGGTACCAGAATCTCGACCATCGAAATCCCCTAGCTCTCCTGGCGTACCAGCGCGGTGAAGGTCGACTCGACGAGGTCCGCGCGCACCCGTCGCAGCGTCCGCGCCTCGGCGTCCGGCGCGAGCGCGATCCGCAGGTCGAGGCCGCGGTCGGCGAGCCGCCGGGCGACCCCGTCGACGCCGATGCCCTCCACTGTGGACTCCGGCAGCCGCAGCGTCATCGGGCCGCCGTCGGTGCCGGGCTCCACCCGGAACCGCGCCGGCCACGGCCGGGTGGGCAGCGACTCCAGCGCCTCGACCAGATCCCGGGTCGTCACGTTGCGGGCGGTCATCGCCGGCCCGCTCTCCTCGCCCCGTGGCAGCCACTCGGCCTTGCCCAGGATCGCCGACGTCGCTGGCGAGCCCGCCAGGTCGCACTCCAGCGGGCCGTCCGGAAGGACCCGGACCAGGTCACGGGTGTCGTACCGGAACACCGGCATGCATTCGCGGTACGGGTAGTACGGCGTGATCACGACCCGGCCGAGCTCCCCGGGTCCGGCGGGTTCGTCGGAGTCGAGCGAGAGCACCTCGACGTACCCGGTGTTGAGGTCATGGTGCATGTGGCCGAGGTTGCAGCTGCGTCCGCTGACCGGAAGCACCTCGGTCATGCCGAAGATGTCGTTGACGGCACAGCCGAACGTGTCGCGGGCCGCCGCCGCGAGCGCAGGGGAGAGCACCTCGCCGCCGACGTCGATGCGCCGCAGCCGGAAGTCCGCGGCCGGCATGCCCCGCTGCCGGGCCCGGTCGACGAGTTGGGCCAGGTACGACGGGTACGTGCCGAGCAGCGTCGGGCCACCGGCGAGCCGGTCGAGCGCCTCGTCGACCGGGACCAGCCCGACCACGTCGGCGCGGGCGCGGGCGTGCCGGCACACCGCGACGTCCTGCTGCACCGCGGCGGTCGCCCGGGAGCTGATGCAGACCTGCATCACGTCGCCGGGCCGGATCTCGTCACGCAGCAGCCCGGCCAGCGCGGCGAATGCGGGCCACACGTCCGCCTCGTACCGTGACATCCAGATCTCGACCGGAGCACCGGTGGATCCCGTCGTCCGGGTCGAGATCGCCGGTACCGACCCGGCGCACAGGAAGTCCGCGGGCCGGGCGACCAGGTCGGCCTTGCGGGTGGGCGCTACGGTGCGGACCGCCTCGACGGTGAGCCGCCGCGGTTCGATGGCCGCGGCGGCGAACCGTTGCGCGTAGAACGGGGAGAGTCGTTCGAGACGGGCGGCGGTACGCCGGAGGGCCCGCTGCGTGAAGTCCCGCCGTACGGCCGGATCAGCGAACGGCCCGTCGACCATCTGCGCCACATCGCTGCCCGGCTCGCCGAACTCCGCGAGCGTGGCCAGTGCGTCGTCGATCAGCCGGGTGAGCACCTTCGGGCTGGTGGGTTTCCCCCAGACCATCGCCATGCCCAGGCGTAGCTGCCGGACGCCGGTCTCGAACACGTATCCCTCCTTACGCTCTACCGGATGCGATGGCTGGGCTCAGGAAGCGCCAGCGCATGCGGCGAACAGGACCGCAGACAGTGAGCCCATCACGTACCGGACGTGCTTGGCGCTGCTAACGAGTGCCGACATTGGACACCTCCTCTCTCCGTCTCCCCTCGGACCGGCGCCGGTGAGCCGCGCCGGAGTCTGATGCGCTGCTCCGCGACCGGCACCTACCCGGTGACCACGACGGTGACGTTCATCCGCGGGTGCAGCTGGCAGGTGATCGGGTACGTCCCCGCCGCGTTCCACGGGCCCGCGACGAACGTGTCCCCGGTCTCGGAGTTGAAGACCCCGTAATCGCCCAGGTAGGGCACGTCGGGGTTCGAGACGAACTGACCCTTGTCTCCGGGGCCGATCAGGTGCAGCCATCCGGAGCTGTTGAAGAAGGTGACCGAACCGCCGCGGGGAATCGTCACGGTGTCCGGCCCGGCGAACGTCTCGTGCTCCATCCCGACCGTGCCGGCCGGTGCCGGCTCGGGTGTGGAGAGCGCGGGGGCGGCGATACCGGTCGCAATGAGCACGACGCCGACGAGAATGCCAGGTACCCTCATCCTCAGTTCCCCCTGCAGCCTGATGAAATTGATCATGATCAAGCTAAACGTTCATTTAAGGTAGTCCTCGATTGCGATTTCGCATAGACCTCAGTTTTACGGCTTGCGATATCGTGGGAGCGTTACTCCGGCCGGTTGCCGGCCTCGCCGCCGATGCGGTACGGGACGGTTATCCCCATGTACGCGATATGAGCCACCAGCCCGGCCGCCGCATGCGCCAGATTGTGGCAGTGATCAATCCAGATTCCCGGATTGTCCGCGACGAACGCGATGACGTAGGTAGCGCCTTTTTCCACGTCGAGCGTATCGACCCACCACGGACTGCCCCGGGCCGGCGCGCCGTTGCGCGACAGCACGACCGCGTGGTGTCCGTGCAGGTGCATCGGGTGCAGCGAGCCGTACGAGTTCTTGATCGTCATCACGACGAGGTCGCCGGCGCGGACCATGAACATCGGGATGTCCGGGTACAGCCGACCGTTCACCGTCCACCAGCTGGCGAGCCGACCGTCCACAAAGCCGAGGCGCCGATCCACCGAATAGATGAATCGTCGAGTTGCCTGTTCCGGATCGAACCCAATTGCCGCCGGTTGGCCGTACGATAACCGGTCAATCGCGCCATTCAACGCCCGCAACGGCGCGATTGGTGCGTTTGCCGGGCCGATCGCCAGCGAGCTGGCGCCGACGCCGAATTCCACGCGTACGGCATGACCATCGGTCGGAACTCGCAGTTCCACATCGACCCGCCCGCCCCCGGCCACAGCCACCGTTTTGTGGTCCACGTCGGACGGAGAATTGATTTCCCGTCCATCGACCGCAACGAGCCGATATTGACTGCCAAATATGGACAAGATGATCGATGCCGGTTCGGTGTTGACCACGCGCAACCGGAGCCGGGCGCCGGGCAACGCCGGGACCCGGGTGAGCCCGGAGCGCCCGGAGATGGTTCCGAGCGACCGGTAGGAGTGTACGGCCGCGACGAAGTCCGGCCCGGCGCCACCCGGCGGCTCCACCACCAGCACGCCGTACAGCCCGCCCGGCACCTGCACGTGGGCGACCTGGTGGGAGTGGTACCAGTAGGTCCCCGCGTCGTCGACCCGGAAACGGTACACATAGGACTGTCCGGGCCGGACCGCGTCCTGGGTGACCCCGGCGACGCCGTCCGCCGCGTTGGGCAGGTCCACGCCGTGCCAGTGCAGGGTCACCCCGTCCCGCACCGACTCGTTGACCAGCGTCACCTCCAGCAGGTTGCCCTGTGTGGCGCGGATCAGCGGGCCGGGGGACCGGTGGTTGAGCGTGTAACCGGGGAACCGTTCGCCGCTGGCGAGTGTGATCGTCTCCTGCCGCGCGGTCAGCACGATCGAGACGTCGGGCGTACCGGCGGTGTCGCCGGTCAGGTCGGCGACGCTGACCGTCCCGCGGTGATCGTGCGGTGCACCGCCGCCGTAGTCGGCGTACCCCAGATCCATGACCGAGTACGTCCCGGGCAGCAGGCTGTCGAACCAGAACCAGCCCGGGACGCCGACCAGGACGGCGAGCACCGCCGCGACGACCACGGTGCGCCGGCGCGGCCGTCGCCAGCGCGACCACCGGTCCACGTACCACCCCGGGTCGGGATCCTACCGGCCCCGGGGCGTTCCGCGTGATCATGGAGTCTGCGGCGCGACACGCCGGTGCCGGCGCCGCAGACTCCATGATCACCGCATGCGGAACGTCACGCCTGCTGGGTGATCCGTACGTCGTCGATGCCGGCCTCGATCAGGCTGCCGGTCGCGGCGTCACTGGCCGAGACGAGGAGCCGGATCGTCTGCCCGGCGTAGGCCGACAGGCTGGCGCTCGCGGTCGCCCACGCGGCCGACCGGTTGCTCGCCGCGCCGAGCTGCTGGAACACCTGCGTCGTGCCACCCGAGTGCACCACGCTCACCCGCAGGAAGTCCGCGCTGGTGGCGTTGTTGAGGTGGCCGAGGTACCAGGAGAAGTTCAGCGTCAGCGTGCCGGTCGACGGCAACGTGATCGCCGGCGACTGGATGCTCGTCGTGCCGCCGTCGACGTCGTTGGCGCCGGCACTCCCGCCGGACAGCCGCGCCGTCACCAGGTCGTTGCTGCCGCTGACGGTCGTGCCCAGCTGCAGCGTGGTGGTCCCGGACGTGGTCTGCTCCGGGTCGCCGCGCTCCCAGGCCCCGCTGATCGCGGTGTCCGTACCGGTGGGGTTCGTCACCCAGCCGGTGTTCGTCTCGAACGTGTCCGAGTAGACCGTGCCCGGCGGCGGCCCACCACCGAGGTTCGGCCGGACCACGAACAGCCCGCGCTGGATGCTGAAGATCGCCACGTTCCCGCTCGGGTAGAACGGGTAGACGTGCCAGGCACCGGCGAACCCGGCGGCGTTGCTGGTCGGGTCCACGTCGAAGAAGCCCGCCTCGGTCATCGCCGACGGCGTGGCGATGTTGGTCAGGTCGAGGATGCGCAGCCCGGCCCGGTACGTGGCCTGGTAGCTGAAGTTGCCCTTGATGAACTGGTTGTGGTCGGAGGCCGTGGTCGGACCCGTCCACGTGCCGATCATCAGCGGGTTGTTCAGGTCGGCGACGTCCCACACGTAGGTGCGGGTGTTGCCGCCCTGGCCGGTCTCGTCCAGCTCGTCGTCGAGCACGAAGTACCGGTGGTTCTCGGTGAACCAACCCTGGTGGGTGTAGCCGCGGCCGCTGTACGTCCGGCGGGCCAGCTGCACCGGCGCGGACTTGTTCGTCACGTCCCAGATCGTCAGCGTGTCCTCGTTGCTCGCCATCTGGATCTCGCGACCCTGGTACGTGGTGTCCGGACCGCGGTAGACGACCGCCTGCGCGTCGTGCGTGTACCCGTCGCCGCTGACGCAGCCGACGAACGTCGGGTTGGTGGGGCTCGCCAGGCTGAACATCCGCGACCCGCCGCTGCACGTGTTGGAGCCGTTCACGTAGGCGATCCCGGTGGCATTGTTGATATGGATGGTGTGCCCGTTGCTGAACGACGTGTTGCGGGCATCCGCGGTCCACGTCTGCGGGCTGGTCACCCCGCGCAGCCGGGTCAGGTTGAAGATCTGCATGCCGTGCGCGCCGTTGTTGTCCGACACGATGTACGCGTGGTTGTTGTGCACACTCAGCTCGCGCCAGCTCGACGTGCCCGTCGCGCTCGGCAGGTTCCCCAGGTACACCGGGCTGGCCGGGTTGGTGATGTCCACAAAGGACGTACCATTCGTCCGGCCGACGATGGCGTACTCCCGACCGTTGGACGGGTCGACCCAGCCCCAGCCGGCCGAGCCGCTGCCGCCGCCCATCGACGCCAGCGGCAGGTTGCTGAGCAGGTCGACGTTGCGGCACGGGTACCCGCTGGCCGTCCCGCCGGTGCAGACCGCCTGGATCGCCGCCTCCTGCGGGACGGTGGCCATGTCGATCGCCTCGGGGCGGTCGTGGTTGTGGTCGTGGCCGTCCTGCGACACCGCCGGCATCGCCTTCAGGTCACGCGGACCGACCCGCTCTTCCGGGTCCACCGCGGACGCGCCGGTGGTGAGCGACAGCGTCAGCGCCGTCACCACGAAGACAGGTAGGAGTAGTAGGACCGGCCCACGCCTCATGGCGCCCCTCCTTCAGGCGGGCCGGGGGTCACCCGGCGTCCGCCATTTCATCGAAGGTAATCGTTGTAGCGCAGGCTACGGGCATCGGTGTCCGTCATCAAGAGGGTGGCTTGACAGGTTAGGCTAGCCAAACTCCGTGCGGGTTGATCACGACGTGCCTCCCCGACCCGCCGCCCCGCCCGACCCGCCGCCCCGGCCACCGGCGGGTCGGGCGGGTCGGGGACTGAGGCAGCCCTACGTCGGTACCGTCCACTTCTGGTTGGCGCCGCCGGTGCACGACCAGATCTGCAGCGGCGTGCCGTTGGCGGAGCTGACGCCGGTGGCGTCGAGACACTTGTTGGACTGCGGGTTCACCAGGTCCCGCCCGGCGGTGTACTGCCAGCGTTGCGCGCCGGTGCCGTTGCAGTCCCACAGTTGCACCCGGGCGCCGTTGGCCGTCGACCCGCCGCTGACGTCCATGCACTTGCCGAGCGCGCGGATCGTGCCGTCGGTGGCCATCGTCCAGCGCTGCGCGGCGGTGCCGTTGCAGTCCCAGAGCTGGATCCGCGTGCCGTTGGCCGTGTTCGCGCCGGAGACGTCGACGCACTTGCCGCCGAACCCGGTGATCTGGCCGGTCGCGCCGCCGCCACCGCCACCGCTGGTCCACGCGTACACCCGGACGTAGTCGATCGTCAGGGTCTGCGGGAACACCGTCGAGGCGTTGGGGGATCCGGGCCAGTTCCCGCCGACCGCCACGTTCATGATGAGGAAGAACGGGTGGTCGAAGACCCACCGGTTGCCGCCGATGTCGGCCGGCGTCTTTCGGGAGTACTGGATGCCGTCGACGTACCAGGTGATGGCGGTCGGCTCCCAGTCCACGGTGAACGTGTGGAACGCGTCGGCGAACTGCTGCCCGCCGGGCAGCGTGTAGCCGGCGCCGACGGCGGCGCCGCCGGAGTACCCCGGTCCGTGGATCGTGCCGTGCACTGTGGACGGCTCGAAGCCGACGTTCTCCATGATGTCGATCTCGCCGCTGGTCGGCCAGCCGACGCTGCCGATGTTGTTGCCGAGCATCCAGAACGCCGGCCACAGGCCCTGCCCGCGGGGGATCTTCATGCGGGCCTCGAACCGGCCGTACGCCTGGGTGAACGTGGCGGACGTGAGCAGCCGGGCCGAGGTGTACTGGCAGGTGCCGTACCAGCAGGAGTACCCGGCCGGGTTCTCCCGGCGGGCGGTGATGACCAGGTTGCCGGCACCGTCGTGCGCGGCGTTCTGGACGCGGTTCGTGTAGTACTCCAGCTCGTTGTTGCCCCACCCGTGGCCGCCGATGTCGTACCGCCAGCGGGCCGAGTTCGGCGGGGTACCGGCCCCGGCGTTGAACTCGTCGGACCAGGTCAGGGCGCCGATGGCCGCGCCGGCATCGGGCGCCGGCTGGCCGAGCGCGACGTACCCGCCCGCGCCGAGCCCGAGCGACAGGAGTATGGCGAGACCGCGACGTCTACGGGTTCCGCGCACCATGATCCGGCCTCCGATCTCCTTACGGGCGCTCAAAGAGAGCGCTCTCACGCATCACGGAGTATGAATGATTCAGGTATCTACGTCAATCGTTGGATCCGGCCAGGCAGACGTACAAAAGATCCACCGGTTCCCGGCGTCGCGGGCCGGTGCCGTACCCTTCGGGAATGTCACGCCCCGGCACACTGTGGACGAGCGGTGACGCGTACGAGCCGTACGTCGGCCGCTGGAGCCGGCTGGTCGCCGTCGAGCTGCTGGCCTGGTTACCGGTTCCGCCGGGCGGCCGCTGGCTGGACCTGGGCTGCGGGACCGGCGCGCTGGCCGAGGCGATCCTGCGCGACCGGGCGCCCGCGTCGGTCGTGGGCGTCGACCGCTCGGAGGTCTTCGTCCGGCACGCCGCCGCACGCGTACCGGCGCGCTTCGCCGTGGCCGACGCGACGGCGCTGCCCCTGGCGTCCGGCTGCGCCGACGTGGTCGTCAGCGGTCTGGTGCTGAACTTCGTGCCCGACCCGTCCCGGGCCGCGGCCGAGCTGGCCCGGGTCACCCGCGCCGGCGGCACGGTCGCCGCGTACGTGTGGGACTACGCGGACCGGATGCAGATGATGCGCTATTTCTGGGACGCCGCCGGCGAGCTGGACCCGGCCGCCCGGGCGCTCGACGAGGCAGCCCGCTTCACCCTGTGCCACCCGGACGCGTTGCGGGAGCTGTTCTCGGCCGCGGGACTCGGCACCGTCGAGACCCGGCCGATCGACGTACCGACCCGGTTCCGCGACTTCGACGACTACTGGACGCCGTTCCTCGGCGGGCACGCGCCGGCGCCGGCGTACGCGACGTCGCTGTCCGAGGAGGACCGCGGTTCGCTGCGCGAGCTGCTCCGGGCGCGGTTGCCGTACGCGCCGGACGGCTCCATCCCGCTCGTCGCGCGGGCGTGGGCGGTCCGCGGCACCGTGCCGTAAGGGTGCGCCCGGGACGGCCGTCCCGGGCGCACCCGGAGCCGGGTGGTCAGCTCAGCTCCAGAGAACTCCCGGTTGCGGTACCTCCTCCCGCACGGCGAACGAGCCGTGCCACAACGCCCGGCCGCTGAACGCCGAGCCGCTGGACAGGGCCACGAACACGTCCCCCGCCGACCCGCGGGTGAAGGCCATGATGTCGGCGCGGCCGTCGCGGTTCACGTCACCGGCGCCGGGCACCTCCGCGGTGAACCCGAACGAGCTGTGCCAGCGCACCCCGGTACCGACGAACGACGAGCCGTTGGACGTGGCCACGTAGACGTCGTTCGAGCTGCCGCGGGTGAACGTCGCGATGTCGTCCCGGCCGTCACCGCTGAAGTCGCCGACCAGCGGCACCTCGGAGTTGACCGCGAAGAAGTCGTGCCACAGCGCGGCCGCGCCGAACGCCGAACCGGTCGACAGCGCCACGTGGACGTCGGCCGCCGCGCCGCGGGTGAAGCTCGCGATGTCGTCGCGACCGTCTCCGTTGAAGTCGCCCACCATCGGGATGCGCCAGGCCGGCGCGAACAGGTCGTGCCAGCGGACCCCGTTGCCGACGAACGAGGAGCCGTTGGAGAGCGCGACGAACACGTCCGCGGTGTTGCCCCGGGTGAAGGTCGCGATGTCGTCCCGGCCGTCGCCGTTGAAGTCGCCGACCATCGGGATCTCCGAGCCGAACGCGAACGCGTCGTGCCACTTCACCCCGGCGCCGATGAACGCCGAGCCGTTGGAGAGGGCCACGTAGACGTCGGCCGCACCGCCCCGGGTGAAGACCACGACGTCGTCGCGCCCGTCGCCGTTGAAGTCGCCGGTGAGCGGGATCTCGTTGCCCAGGCCGAAGAAGTCGTGCCACTTGACCGCGTTGCCGATGAACGCCGAGCCGTTCGACAGGGCGACGAAGACGTTTGCCGAGCCGGCGCCGCCCCGGGTGAACGTCACGATGTCGGCGCGGCCGTCGCCGTTGAAGTCACCGGTGGTGCTGCCGGAGCCGTCGTTGCCGTTGAAGAGCAACCGGTTCGGGGTACCCTCGCCGGGGTCGCTGATCGCGTTGCGGGTTGTCTCGTTCAGGATCAGGCTGAGCACCTGCGCCTGGGTGAAGCCCGGGTTGCGCTCCAGGATCCGGGCCGCGGCACCGGCGACGTGCGGTGCGGCCATCGAGGTGCCGGTCATCGTCGCGGCGGCGGTGTTGCTCGAGATGCCGGCCGAGACGATCGACGTACCGGGCGCGAACAGGTCCACGCACGGCCCGAAGTTCGACGAGGCGCGCCGGGCGTCGGCGTTGGTCGAGTTCGCCACGGTGAGCGCGGCGCCGACCCGGGCCGGCGTCTTGGTGCACGCGTCGGCGCTGTCGTTGCCGGCCGAGACCACCACGACGAAGCCTGCGTTCATCGCCCTCGTCACCGCGGTGTCCACGGTGGTGCTGGTGCTCACCCAGCCGAGGCTGGCGTTGATGACGCCGGGCCGCTGGCCGTTCTCGATGATCCAGTCGATGCCGGCGGCGAAGTCGGACATCGTGCCCGAGCCGGCGCAGTCGACGACGCGCACGCCGTGCAGCCGTACCCCCTTGGCCACTCCGTACGTCGTCCCCCCGACCGTGCCGGCGACGTGCGTACCGTGGCCGTTGCAGTCCACGCCGTCCTGCTCGTCGTCGATGAAGTCGGCGTCCGCCGTGGCCCGCCCGCCGAAGTCGGTGTGCGTCGGCAGGATCCCGGTGTCCACGATGTACGCGTGCACGCCGGCGCCGGTGTTCGGGTAGCTGAACGCGGTGCTGAGCGGCAACGCCGGCTGGTCGATCCGGTCCAGCCCCCAGGACGGCGGATTGTTCTGAATGTCATCGATGTGCCCGATGGCGTCCTGCTCGACGTAGGCGACCGCCGGGTCGGCACTGAGCGCCTTCGCCTCGGCCGGTGACATCCGGACCGCGAACCCGTTGAGCGCCGAGCGGTAGACCCGCGTGACGGTGCCGCGGTGCCGCTTCGCCAGCCGCGACCGCTCGCTGTCGGTCACGGTCGACTTCATCGCGACGATGTAGCTGTCCGCGACCCCGGTCAACGCCGTCGCCGGGCGGAACTTGCCATCCGCGGCCGGGTCGTCCGCCGCGATCGCCGGCACGGCGACCCTCGCGGTGCCAATGCCAGCCGCTGCGACCAGCAGGACGCCCAGGATCACGCCGCGCGTGCGTGTCGACAGCACGTGGTGCCCCCTTCCGTCGGGCCGGCCGGGATGGCCGGTCCTCGACGGGCATGGTGGGCGGCGCCGCAGACAGAGACCTTGAGAAATCCTTGAATGCACAAAGTGCGGGGAGTTTGTCGTCATGGACCTGCCCATGACGACAAACTCCCCGCACTTTGTGCCGGGCGGGCGGTTCAGACCCCGGCGAGCTGGCGGCGGATCACCTCGGCCTCACCGAACCCGTGCTCGGCGTAGATGCCCAGGGCCTGCTCCCAGTGCTGCCGGGCCTCCTGCGGGTGTCCGGTGGCGGACAGGGTGTGGCCGAGGCCGTCGAGCGCGCGGGCCTCCTCGTCGCGCGCGCCGACCTCCCGGGCGAGCCGCAGCCCGTACCGGTAGCGGCTGGCCGACTCGGCCGGTTGCCCGGTCGCGCGCAGGATCTCGGCGAGCCCGTTGATGGTCCGCGCCTCCATCCGGCGGTCGCCGGTCTGCCGGAAGATCGCCAGCGCGCGGTCGAACTGCTCGCGGGCCTCGTCGTGCCGGCCCCACCACAGGTAGACATCGCCGAGCGCGCCGAGGATGTTGCCGTCGCCCTGCGGGTACCCGCTGGCCTCGACGATCCGCAGCGCGCGCACGAGGTGGTCGCGCGCCCTCGCGTACCGGCCGCACCGGGACAGCACCTCGCCCACCGCGGAGAGCGCGTTCGCCTCACCGAGCGGGTCGCCGATCTCCTGGAAGATGGCGACCGCGCGGGTCAGGTGATCGGTTGCCGCCTCGTGCTGGGCCCGCGCGCCGAAGACCGTACCCAGCTGGAAGAGCGCTCTCGCCTCACCCATCCGGTCGCCGACCGCGGCGAACGCGGCCAGCGCGCGCTCGAACCGGTCCTGCGCCTGGTCGTTGCGCCCGACCGCCTCGTGGACCTGGCCCTGGCTCAGCAGCGCGGCCGCCTCCCCGGCCCGGTCCCCGGCGGCCCGGGCCGCCTGCAGCGCGTGGCCCTGCACGTCCATCGCGTCGGTGTAGTGCGCGCCGATGAACAGGTAGCGGCGCAGCGTCGCGGCGAGCTTGCCGGCCCGGTCCGGCCAGGCGCGCTCCGCGGCGAGCCGGGTGACGGCCACCAGGTTGGCCCGCTCGGCGTCGAGCCACGCCTGTGCCGACCCGGCGGTGTCCACCGCGGGCATCGCGAGGTCGTCCGGCCGGGCGATCTCCGGCCGGCGGTGCCGGTCCCGCGGTGAGAGCGCGTTCATCGCCGCCGCCGCGGTGGCGAGGTAGAAGTCGAACAGCCGGCCGAGGGCGGCGTCCCGGTGCGGCATGGTGTCCCGCTGGGCGCACTCGGCGGCGTACGCCCGCAGCAGATCGTGCATGCGGCACCGGCCCGCGCGGTCGCGCTCGACCAGGTGGGCGCGGACGAGGATGTCGAGCAGCCAGGCGGCCCGGGTCGGCTCGACGCCGGCCAGCGCGGCCGCGGCGTGCTCGTCGAAGTCGGGCCCTGGGTGCAGGCCCAGCAGGCCGAACAGCCGGGCGGCCGCGTGCGGCAGGTCGTCGAACGACCACGAGAAGACCGCCCGGACCGCGGTCTGCACGTCCCCGTCCGCGTCCAGCAGGTCCAGCCGGGTGCCGGCCGGGTCCAGGTCGGCGACGAGCTTGGCCAGGTCGTAGTCCGGCCGGGCCGCGGCCCGCTCCCCGGCCACGCAGAGCGCGACCGGTAACCGGGCACACAGCAGCGCCAGCTCCCGCGCGGCGTCCGGCTCGGCCGCCACCCGCTCGGCGCCGACGAAGCCGGCCAGCAGCGCCACCGCCTCGTCGAGCGGCAGCACGCCGAGGCAGATCGGCTGGGCCCGGTCCCGGGCGGCCAGGCCGCCGAGCGTACTGCGGCTGGCGATGACGACGACGCAGCCGGGTGACCCGGGCAGCAACGGCCGTACCTGGTGCGGGCTCGCGGCGTTGTCCAGCACCACGAGCATGCGCCGCTCGTCCAGCAGCGACCGGTAGAGCGCGGCCTTGGCGTCCACATCGGACGGTATCCGGGACGGCGCGACGTCCAGCACCGCGAGGAAGCCGTCCAGCACCTGGGCCGGGTCGGCCGGCGCGCCCGGCCCGTAGCCGCGCAGGTCGGCGTAGAGGTTGCCGTCCGGGAACCGGGCCTTGACCCGGTGCGCCCAGTGCACGGCCAGCGCGGTCTTGCCGACGCCCGCGGTCCCGTGCACCGCCGAGATGACGACGGTACGGCCGGCGCCGGCCGCGTGCACCAGCCGGTCCAGCCGGGCCAGCTCCTCCCGCCGCCCGACGAAGCCGGCGACGTCGTGCGGCAGCCCCGCCGGCACCGGGCGGTCCGGCGCACGCCCGGCCGGCCCGGCCAGCGTGGGATCCCCGCGCAGGATCCGCTGGTGCAGCTCGCGCAGGTGCGGTCCGGGCTCGGTACCGCACCGGTCGGCGAGCGCCTGGCGGGCGGCCCGGTACGCCTCCAGCGCGTCGGACGGCCGGCCAGACCGGTAGAGCGCGACCATCAACAACCCGGCGAGGCGCTCGTCGAGCGGATGCGCGGTAGCCTGCTCCCGCAGCTCGTCCAGGACATCGGCGGGCCGATCGAGGGCCAGGTACGCCCCGATCCGGTCCACCAGGACCGACAGGCGCAGCTGTCCGAGCGCCTCCCGCGTCCCGGTCAGCCATGGGCTGGCGGCGTCGGCGAACGGCGTACCCCGCCACAACGCGAGCGCCTCGTCGCACAGCTCGACGCGCCGGGCCGGATCGGTCTCGGCGCCGGCCTGCGCGGCGAGCCGCCGGAACCGGTGGACGTCGACGGCCGCGGGGTCGACCTCGAGCAGGTACCCGCCCGATCCGCGGGGCAGGCGAACTCCGGCCGGGGCCAGCACCCGCCGCAGCCGCGCCACGTAGCCGTAGAGCACGCTGAGCGCGCCGTCCGGCGGCTCGTGACCCCACACCCGGTCGATCAGCGTCGGGACCGGGACCACCTGGCCCGCCTCCAGCAGCAGCACGGCGAGCACGCTGCGCTGCTTGGCGTGGCCGAGCTCCACGCGACGGTGGCCCTGCCAGGCCTCGGTGGTGCCGAGCACACAGAACTCCACGGCATCAGAGGTACCGCATCGATCGGGGATTGGTCTATGAACAAATGCGCACAGTTGGCCATAGGCGACGTTCTGTCCCATGGAGTGGACGATCAAGGGTGCCCGGCCGGACGCGCGCGGGATCGTCGGTTACCTGGACCTCCGGCGGGTGGTCGGGCCGCCGGGCCCCGCTGCCGTCCACAGTGGACCGTCCGGCACACGGTCGCTACAGGGTGAGGTGGGCTCCGTCGCCGATCGTGCGCGCCTCGCACAGCCACCCGGCGAACTGGTCGTCGAGATCGTCGAGCGCGCTGACCTCGTACCGCTGCAGGTACAGCCGGCTGGTGAGCTGTTCGACCTTGCGGATCCGCCGGTCGGCGAGCCGCCGGGCGAGGTTGATGTGCCCGGTGATGCCGCGCGCGGTGGGCCGGACCGACGCGAAGACCCGGCGCGTTCCACACAGCACGACGATTCCGCGCTGCAGTTCGAAGGTGACCGGACCGCAGTCGCGGGCCAACTCCACGAACCGGCGGAACAGGGCCACGGACGTCTCCGGCCTACCGGCCAGGTACGGTTCGAAGTCGGCGTCGGTCGACGCCGACCGCCACTGGCTGTCCCGCCTCGGGCTGCCGCGCATGTCGCCGGTCAACCGATGGCCACGGCACGGCGCGGCGGGTCGTCGTCCGGGATCGCCCTCTCGGCCGCTCCGGCGGGTGCCTTCGGCAGCGGACGGCGCGGCTCGCGCATCGCGGCTCCACCCGGCGGCGTCGGTCCGTTGCCGCGCGGTCGGGCAGACACGACCCGCCGCAGCCGTACGGTGACCGCGAGCCACAGCAGGACCAGCAGCGCGGCCGCGGCGGCGCCGGCCAGCACGAGCCCGGCCAGCACGCCGCCGACCACGGCCGTGGCCGCCAACGCAACGAGGACCAGCAGCGTCACCGCACGGCCGCGGAACACCAGCGCGCGCTCACCGCGGCGGACGAGCACCCTGGACCGGCGGGAGGAGAGTCGGCCGTAGCGCCGACGGCGTGCCATCAGATGCCTCCGGGTCGGTGCCGGCGGGCGCGGATCGCCGCCGGCCGCGACTCATTCCAGAGTGCCTCGCATCCGCATCGATGTAAATGCGGCCGGGTCGAGTGGTGCCATGTCACCCATCGAGCGCAGCGCCGCGGCGGCGACCCGGTGGCCCAGCCGCAGGCGCTCCTCCTCGGGCCGGTCGCGCAGGAGTCCGGCCAGGTAACCGGCGGCGAACGCGTCGCCGGCACCGACCGGCTCGAGCACCTCCACCGGCGGCGCCGGCGCGACGGTCCGGCCGGCCGGTCCGTACGACACGGCGTGGGCGCCGTCCTTGACCACCACCCGGCCGGGCTTCGGCAGCAGCGCGCGGACGCCGTCCGGGTGGTGGCACCGCCAGAGCGTGCCGGCCTCGTCGAGGCCGACGAACACCACGTCGGCGAGGTTGGCCAGACCCGCCAGCACCGGGGCCGCCTCGGCGACCGGCCAGAGTCCCGGCCGGTAGTTCACGTCGAAGCTCATCACCGCACCGCTCACCGGCCGCGCGGCGAGGCCGTGGGCGACGAGGTCCGCACACGGGTCCGACAGGGCCGGAGTGATGCCGGTGAGGTGCACGACCCGGGCGGGTGGGGCGTCCGTCCACACCATACGGTCCATTGTGGACGCGGCTGAGCCGCGGCGGTAGTAGTGGACCGCCGTCCCGGCCGGGCCGGGATCCTTGAAGTACACACCGGTCGGCGCGCCGGTCTCGACGCCGACGCCGGTGGTGTCGACGCCGAACCGCGCCACCCGGTCCCGCACGATCTCGCCGAGGGGATCGGCGCCGATCCGGCTCATCCAGGCGGCCCGGGCACCGAGCTGGGCGAGGTACGCCGCGACGGTCGACTCGGCGCCGGCCACGTGTACGCGGAGCCGGGTGCTCTCCCGCAGCCGGCCCGGCGGGTCCGGCGCCAGCAGCACCATCGACTCGCCGACGCAGAGGGCGTCGAGACCGTTGCCACGCCGCACGTGCGCCAGCCTATCCAGGATCCGGTAGTGGACGACTCGTTATAGCGCGCCGTCCGCTACCGGATCACGAGCGGCCGTCCGCGGAAATGAGCGGGCGCGGCCCGTACCGTCCGGGCAGCACCCTGCCGGACTGGTCGGCGGGCCGGAGACGATCCGCCAGCTGTTGCGCGCCGGGCTCGTCGACGAGATCTGGGTCGATGTGATGCCGGTGCTGCTCGGCTCCGGGCTGCGGTTGTTCGACGACCCCGCGCTCGCCGGCGTCCGGCTGGAGAAGGTCGACGTCGTCGAGGTCGGCGCGAGGACCAGCCTGCGGTTCCATGTCGTGAAATAGGGTTGGCGCCGCGGGTAGAGTTGCGGCATGGAGGTCACCAACCGCGTCACCGCGACCGCGCGAGCTGCGCGCTCGTCGGTCGCCGCCGCCTGACCCTCCTCCTTCCCGTTCCCGCCGGCGACCCGCAGACGGTTCGCCGGCGGCTTGCGTCCGTGGTCGAGGCGAGCGCGTCCGGCCGTCGCCGCCCTGACCACGGAGCCGCCGTATGGACACCGACCAGACCATCCGCACGTTCACCGATTTCTTCCGCGACCGGGGCCACCGCACGGTCGGCGGGGTCTCCCTCGTCCCGCCGCCGGGCGATCCGGTGCTGTTCACCACGTCCGGGATGCATCCGCTGACGCGGTACCTGTCCGGACGAGACCATCCGCTGGGCCGGCGGCTCGTCGGCGTGCAGCGCTGCCTGCGCACCACCGACCTGGACGAGGTGGGCGACCGCTCGCACCTGACCGTCTTCGAGATGCTCGGTTCGTGGTCGCTCGGTGCCTACCCGCTCGGCCAGAGCCTGCGCTGGGGGTACGAGCTGCTGCGCGACGGGTTCGGCATCGGCACCGACCGGATGCGGGTCACCGTGTTCGGCGGCGACGGGCAGGTCGGCCCCGACACCGGGTCGCTGTCGGTCTGGGAGGACCTGGGCGTTGCGGTGGAACTGACCCGCGAGGAGAACTGGTGGTCGAACGGCCCGACCGGCCCGTGCGGCCCCGACTCGGAGATCTTCGTCTGGACCGGCGAGGAGTGGGTGGAGGTGTGGAACCACGTGGGCATGCGGTACCACCGCCACGAGGACGGTCACCTCGAACCGCTGCCGAGGTCCAATGTGGACACCGGGATGGGCCTGGAGCGGTTGCTCGGCATCATCCAGGGCAAGCGGGACGTGTTCGACATCGACCTGTTCGAGCCGTGGGTCGGCACGGTCGACCGGCTCTGGCCCGGCCTCGACCGGCCCACGCTGCGCCTGGTCTGCGACCACCTGCGCTCGAGCGTCGTGGTCGTCGGCGACGGGGTACGGCCGTCCAACACCGGGCGCGGGTACGTGCTGCGCCGGCTGGTCCGCCGCCTGCTCACCACGCTGTGGCGCCAGGACGGGTCGCGCACGCTCCCGGACCTCCCGCCCGGGCCGGTGCAGGGGACGCTGGAGCACTTCGGGCAGCGGTACCACGTGGAGGGTGTCCTCGGCGTGCTGGTCGACGAGGAGCGCCGGTTCCGGTCGCTGCTGGACCGCGGCCGCCGCCAGGTGTCCCGGCTGCGCGGCCGCGGTCCGCTCACGGACGAGGACTACCGCTGGTTGCACGAGACCCACGGGCTGCCGCGCGACCTCGTGCGGACGCTCCTGGCGGGTTCAGGACGGCCACCGGGGTGACCGGCCCAGGGCGGCCAGCAGCCGGTCCTGCGGCGACGCGCCGTCGGCTACCGGCAGCGGCGGCCGGAACGCGGAGCGGGGGTCGAGCCGCCGCGGGGTGTCCGGTACCTCCCGGTCGGTGATCTCCTGCGCCACGCGGACCAGGTCGTCCTCGATGACCGCCGGCTGACCCGCCGCCACCGCGACGTCCCAGCCGTGGACCACGTAGTCCAGGAGGTGGAAGCTGATCGCCTGCCGGGCCGGGAACTGCCGCGTCCGGCTGAGCAGCGGCAGCCAGAAGGTCCGGTCGAGCACGCCGTCGGCCCCGAATGCCGCCACGACCTCCGCGGCGGACCGGGCGTAGTCCACCCGCAGGTCGCCGTCGACGGGATAGAAACTCCACTGTGTACGGTCAGCGGTTTCGCCGCCCGCCGCCGCGGCGAACCCACGGTTCTCGCTGGTCATGTGCTGGACGAGCTGGCGCAGCGTCCACCGCGCGCAGGGGGTCGGCAACTCCCACTGGTCATCGGTGATGCGGTCGACGATCTCGACGCTGCGGCTCATGGCCCGCCGGTGTTGGTCAAGCATGGTGGATCATCGTACGGGCCGCTCCGGCCCTCTGGTCAGGCCGTCTCACCCGGCGCCAGGTACCGGTACCCGCCGCCGGTCTCCTCGCCGAACCAGGCGTTCACGCTGCCGAGCCCGCGCTCGTTGAGCTGCGCCTCGTGGATCGGGAACGTGCGGTCCGGCTGGACCGCCCGGACGAACTCGATCGCCTCGGCGAGCTTGAGCCAGGATGCCTGCGCGGGCACCAGCAGCGTCTCGACCGGCTGGCCGGGCAGGTGCAGCGAGTCGCCCGGGTGGTAGAGGCGGTCGTCCACCACGTACCCGAGGTTCGCGCAGTCCGGCATGCCGCCGTAGATGAGCGCGTGCCGCCCGCCGACCGCCCGGACCGGGAAGCCGGCGGCGGTGAACTCCTCGCCCGCCCGTACCCGGACCAGCTCCACGCCGCGGGTCAGCTCGACCGCGCCGATCTCGGCCTCGGCCGGCAGGTACACCCGTACGCCCAGGCCGGCGAGCCGGAACGCGTCGATGTGGTCGGCGTGCTCGTGGGTGACGAGCACGGCATCGGCGCCGACCAGGGCGCGCGGTTCGCTCCAGGTACCCGGGTCGATGACCAGCACCTGGCCGGCGCGTTCGAGCCGGACGCAGGCATGCGTGAACTTGGTGATCCGCATGGCGGCCACGGTACCGCCGGGCCCTGGACGAGCTGCCCGGCCCCGGCGGCGGTACCTGCCTGGAGGCGCGCCGACGCCGGTCAGGTTCGCGGCGCGGGCGCTCGCGCGCTGACGAACAGGCTCTGCGCCGAGCGGCCGATCCGGCCCTGCTCGTCGTAGAGCGCGGTGTCCGCGAGCCCGATGCCCGAACTGTCGATCGAGGTGGCGGCGCGCAGGCAGACCCACTCGCCGGCCGGGTACCGCAGCAGGTGCACGGTCAGGTCGGGGTTGACGAAGAGGTACTTGCGGAAGTCGAGCACGCTGCTGACCCCGTTGCCGGAGTCGGCCGCGACCAGAACCCGGACCAGCGGGCTGGGCTGCTCGCCCTCGACCAGCGGTACCCGCATCCGCATCCACGCGGTGGCCGGGCCCCGGTCGAGGAAGGACCCCTCGCCGAACCGGACCTCCATCGCGGTGTGGTAGCCGACCTCGTACGGCACCGGGAAGAACGGCCTGGCCCCGGCGTCGGCGAGGCGTGGCGGCGGCTGGGTGCCGCCGATCTCCGGCGCGGCCAACTCCTCGGCCCGGATCAGCAGGGCCCGGCAGCTCAGGTACGGCTCGATCGCGGCCTCGACCACCATCGAGCTGCGGCCCTCGCGGACGACCGAGGTGGTCACCGTGAGCACGCCGATCGGGATCGGCCGGGCGATGTCGAACGTCAGCCGGGCCACCCGCAGGTCCGGCCTGGCCGTCGGCCCAACGGCCGCCTCGACCGCCCGGCCGAGCAGGGCGGCCGGTGGTCCGGCGTGCTGCGCGGTGGCGTCCCACGGCCCACGGGTGTGCTCGGAGGACTCGAACCGATCCTCGGTTACCGGTGAGTAGAAGGCCACTCCGGCATTCTAGAGAGATCGAGCTGTACGGGAAGACGACCGACGGGAGCGTCCGATGGCCAAGCAAGCGCGAACCGGCGCCGGCGAGGAACGGGACGGCGTCACGCTGACCAACCTGGACCAGCCGCTCTTCGACGGGGCGGGTGCGACCAAACGGGACCTGGTCGACTACCTGGACGGCGTCCGCGACTGGATCCTCCCGCACCTGCGCGACCGGCCGCTGTCGGTGATCCGGGTGCTGCGCGGCCAGCAGGCGTTCATGCAGAAGAACGTGCCGACGTACACCCCGGAGTGGGTGGAGACCGTCTCGGTGTGGGCCGAGTCGTCGAAGCGGGACGTGTCGTACGCGCTCTGCAACGACCGGCGCACGCTGTTGTGGTTCGCGAACCAGCGCGCGGTGGAGTACCACCCGACCCTGATCCGGGCCGACCGCTGGGACCGGACCACCCACCTCGTGCTGGACCTGGACCCGCCGTCGGGTGACTCGTTCGAGCCGGCCGTCCGGGCCGCCCGGCTGGTCCGCGCGGCGCTGGACGAGCTGGGCCTGGCCGGAGCGGTCAAGACCAGCGGAGCGAAGGGCCTGCACGTGTTCGTACCGGTCGATAACGACACGCCGATCGAGGACGTCGCGGCGGCGACCCGGGCGATCGCCGCACGGGCCGAGCGGCTCGATCCGGAGCTGGCCACGACCGCGTTCATCCGCGAGGACCGGGACGGCAAGGTGTTCCTGGACTCGACCCGGGCCGGGGGAGCGACCGTGGTGGCGGCGTTCAGCCCGCGGGTACGACCAGGCGTGCCGGTCTCCCACCCGGTGCCGTGGGAGGACCTCGCCCGGGTCACGCCGGCCGACTTCACCGTCCACTCTGTCCTGTCGCGGGTGACCGGTGGCGTGGATCCGTGGACCGCCTTGCTGCCGCCGCCCCAGCGCCTGAGCGCGGAGCTGGTCGCCGAGGGGCACGAGATCCCGATCGCCCGGGTTCAGGCGATGCACGAGGGCAAGCGGCGAGCCCGGGCCCGGCGGGGCTGAGCGGACCCGACGAGGGCGGCGAGGCGGACGTCCCGGACCGGTCAGTACACCGACAGGTGGACGTGGTTGGTGTGCTCGGCGGACGGGCTACCCCTGCCGCTGTACGAGCGCCAGCCGGAGCTGGGCAGCCAGATCCGGCGGTACCAGATCACGTACAGCACGCCGAGCCGGTTGGCGTTCGAGATGAAGTACGCGGCGAGGTTGTTCCCGTACGTACGGTCACCGCCTGTCGCCGCACCGCCGAACCCGTTCGCCTGCGCGGCCCAGTCGCACGCCCGTCCCCTCGGGTGTTCGCCCGAGCTGCCGGACCGGAAGCACGACACGTACCTGGTGAAGCCGGCCGCCTTGGCCTGGTTGAGGGCGTGCAGCGTGCGCGGGGTGATGCAGCCGCTCGTGGTCGGGTCGTTCTGGCTGCACGACTCCGGCGGCCAGGACCCGTCCGGGTTGCGCGGCGCCGGCCGGGCCCGTGGCGAGCGGGCGGTCGGTGCGCTGTTGGCGGCGTCGTTCGCGCGGACCCGGCGGGCCTCCTCCGCCTCGGCTCTGGCCCGGGCGGCCGCGGCCGCCTCGGCCGCGTCGAGCGCCTGCTCGGCCTGCTTCTTCCGGGCGGCCATGACGCCGAGCTGGGTCTGCTGCTGGCGCATCTCGGTGTCGATCGCGGTCTTGGCCCGCGCGGTACGGTCGCGGACCTCGGCCAGCTGGCGCAGCGCGGTGTTCTCGGTCGAGGCAACCACGTTGAGGGCCAGCGCCCGGTCGACGAAGCTGTCCGGGGACTCCGAGCCGACCAGGGCGGAGAGCGCGCCCAGCCGGCCGGTCCGGTACGCCACGATCGCCATCTCCTCGACCGCGGCTGTCCGCCGGGCGGTCTCGGCCTGCAGGTTCTTGAGCTCGGCGGCCAGCCGTCGCTGGGTGGTGCGGGACTTCTCCAGTGCCGCGGCGGCGTCCAGGTACCCGCGGGAGGCCGCGTCGAGCTGCTCGCGCAGCGCCGCGGTACCGCCTTCGTCGTCGTGGGTGTCGCCGGGTGCCGCGGTGGCCGCCGGTGCGCCGAGCCCGGTGAGCGCGAGGACTGCGGCCAGGAGGGCCACGAGCAGGGCGGATCGTCGGTGGGTGGCGGTTCCTGACGTCATGCAGCCGTTCCTTCCGTGCCGCCGACCGAGTTAGCTGACGGGTTCGGGACGGAACGATCCCTACCGCTCTCGCGGATTCACCCCAGGTACGGTGGGTCCCCGGCACGCCCGCAGGCGTTTAGGCGGCGGCCCCCACCGACACCGGAAGGTGTCGACTGGCGGAGGCCGCCGCCGAGCGTATCGGCTGGTTCCCGGCTGATCCAGCGGGTCGTCCAGGCAGATGCTGGACATATACGGGCGTAACGGTAACGACTCGCGCGCTACGCCGGCGCCTGCCCCGATGTCTACAGTGGACGTTCCCGGTGACCTCTTCCGCCTGCCGGGCAAGCGATCCGGCTCCGGGCTGTTCGGCGCGCCGGGGTGCATCGTAAGCAGCAGCCCAGCGTGGGCTGCGGTTACCCGAAAGTTGGCACACTTCCTCGGTGTGCGGGCTCACCCGCCAAGGTGTTCGGCGAACCACTCCCGGGCCCGGAGGTACTGGCCGGCCCGGGCGGCGGCGGTCGCCTGCGGCGTGCCGCCCATCGCGAACCTCACGCCCGGACCGGGCCCGATCAGCTCGGTCGTCGGCCCGAAGGGCGGCGGGGCGATCGCGTGCCCGGCTGCCGGGTAGACCACGTGCTCGTACGGGAAGGCGAACCCGGCCCGGTCGAGCCGCCCGACCGCCACCTCGGTCAACGTGACCGCGTCCCACTGCAGGTCGTGCTCGGCGGAGAGCATCAGCACCGGACCGCGGATCCGTTCGACCTCGATCGCGTTCGCGGCCAGCAGCGCGGGGTCGCCGGTCGGGAAGGCGAGCCCGAGCTGGACCGGTTCACCGGCGGCGACCTGGCGTTCCAGCTCCGCCGGGATCACGTACGGCAGATAGGGCAGCGGTGCCCCGCGCCAGGTCCAGGACGGGGTCGGGGTCCGCAGGATCTTCAGCAGCGTGCCGCGCTCGTACGGGATGCCCTGGGTCAACACTCCGCTGCCGACCAGGCTGACCACCGCACCGACCCGCTCGAAGACCGAGGCGACGAGCAGCGAGGCCTCGCCGCCGCGCGACCCGCCGGTGATCCCGACCCGGGTGCCGGCCACCCGCTCGTGCGCGAGCAGCCAGTCGATCGCCGTCCCGAAGTACTCCAGCGGCACCCGGACCAGGCCGGTCGGTAGCCCGGGGGCGCCGAAGTAGGCCAGCGCGAGTACCGCGAAGCCGTGCGCCGCCAGCAGCGCGGCGTCCTGCTCGTGCAGCCCACCCTCGGCGCCACCGATCAGGATCACGCCCGGCCGGGGTGGGCCGTCCTCCGGGTGGCACAGGACGCCCACCAGCCCGCCGGCGTCGACGACCTGGCGGACCACCCCGGGTGGGCGGCGGTGCCGGTCGACCGTGGTCTGTACCGCCGGCCCGCCGTCCACCGAGGCGGCGAGCGTGAGCCGCTGCGGGTCCTCGGGGCGGCCGCCCGCGGCACCACCCTGGTCCTGCACGGTCATCGACCAGATCAGGCCCATCGGGTCGACGCCGGAGTAGGAGCCGGCGACGGGCGCGTCCCGGGTCAGGTCCACCGAACCGTCCGGCCCGGCGGTGACGGTGGCCGCCGCGGCCCAGGTCCGGCCGATCTGGTCGGGGGCGGACGACCTGATCGTCACGGCACCGCCGGGCGGTGCCCCGTCGACACGGATGACCAGCGGCGTGTCCAGCGACGGTAGGTCCGGTGTGACGGCCAGCTTCATGCCACCGGACCCTACGGCCACCCTCCGACACGTCCCGGTCGGTCAGGGCACCGGGATCGGGATCGGGGTCGCGTTCTGCCCCCACGAGATGGTGTGCCCCCGCCACCTGACCGTGATGTCGACCCGCCGGGCCTGCGGGATGTCCGAGGTGGGCTTGTTCATCGACATCAGGCTCTCCCGGTACGCGGCCGCCATCATCGTGATCTGGTCGTCGGGTTCGCCCCGGGCACGCAGCTGGTCCACGTACCGGCGGACCATCGCCTCGACCTCCTCGGGCGAGCGCTCCGGCGCGACCTCGCCCCGGGTGTCCTCCGGCGCGTACCCGAACTCGTTGCCCTGCGGGTCGTAGAGCGGGCGCTCCCTGCCGAATCCCCAGAAGGCGGCGCCCAGCCCGGCGAACCCGTAGGTGTGCGTATCGCCGAACTCCTGCCGGATCAGGGCGGTGACGTTGGCCGCCCGGTCGGTCGACAGGCGCAGGTTGTTGGCCTGCCGTTCCTCGTCGGTCGCGGCCCCGGTCCAGCGCCGGCTCGCGTACCCCTCGCAGTAGACGTCGAGCGCGAACTCCTCCTGCACGCCCGCCTCCTCCAGGTACGGCCGGATGGAGTCCAGGCTGAGCCGGTGCTCGTCGATGTCGGACCTCATCATCGCCAGGACCGGATGCACCTCGTTCGGCGGGATCTCGACCTCCGCGCTGCCCGTCTCGAAGCCGGTCACGATGTAGTGCCATGCGCGTTCCGCGGGCACCGGGGTGGGTACCAGCTCGGGCGTGGCCACCTCGGTGACGCCGCCCAGCATCAGCCCGCCACCGGCGTCCACCAGGTTGAACGAGAACTTTATCTTGATCTTCCCGGTCTCCTTCTTCGCCGGCGAGCTGGACAGGCTGACCTTGACGTCGTAGTCCGTCTTGAGGTTCATGAAGTCCAGCGAACCGGGCGGTCCGGGCGACTCGAAGCCGCCCTCGAGGCTGATCAGGCCGCCGCTGGCGTGGCCCGCGGCCGCGCCCTCGACGACCGTCGCGCTGATGCTCGGGCCGTTGACCACCTTGACCACACCGGCGAGGTCGCGGTAACCCCAGTAGCCGACCGGGCTCGCGGCGGCCGTCGAGTTGATCGAAATGCGGGCCGGGGTCGGCCGCAGGCTCGGCGGTTTCACCTGCCACTTGCCGCCCTCCCGCTCGATCGAGACGCCGGCCTTCCACTGCATCTGTCCACCGAGGAGGGACCGGGTCCAGTGCCAGCCGTACGCGTTGGAGTAGGCCACCTCGTACTCGGCGACGGGCACGAACGGGATGCCGTTGAGCGTCGCCTCCGCCGCCGCCTTCTGGCGCAGCGTGTACTTGTGGCCCGCGGGCACGTAGGCGATCCCCGGCACGACGCCGACGAGCGCGCGGATGCCCTCCTCGAAGCCGGACATCTCGCTGAGGAACTTGATCGACTCACCGCCGAGCTGCTCCGCGACGTAGCGGCGGTAGCTGGTGTCCGGCGCGAGCCGCAGCAACTCGGCGAGCTGGCCCGGGGCCCGGCCCGGGTTGGGCCGGTCGCTGAACGACGTCGGCTGGGCGCGGAACGCCCGCCACTCCTCGGCGGTGCGGCGCAGTGACGCGATCAGGCCCGGTCCACCGTGCGTCGCCCACTCCTTCCTCTGCTCCTCGGTCAGCTCTCTCTGCACCACCGGTTCGCGGGTTCGCTGCCCGGTCACGAGCGCGGCGACCCCGGCGTTTCCGGCCGCGCGCTGCAGACCGAGCAACCCGATCGGGGTCAGCGTGCCGGTGGCCGGTACCACCGGCTCGCGGGCCGGTTCGCCGCGCGGGCGGGTCTCGGTGGGCGGGCGGGTTACGGCGGGCGGGCGGGTTACGGCGGGCGAGGACTCCTGTGCCTTGGCGTGCATACGCGCTCCCGGGAGATCGTTGGCAGGAACGCTCGCGACCGCCGCCCGGACGGGCAAGACGCCGCGGGGCGGCAGCGGGGGAACCGGACCCTGCCCTTGCGGGCAGGGAGGTGCGCCGGCTGTAGCTGGTACGGGACGCCCTCTACCGCACGGTGCTCGGCGAGGTGCCGCAGCGGCCGGACCGACCGGCCGCTGCGCGCTGCGTCACGGGCGGAAGCCACTGCCCAGGAACGTGTACTGGCTGCCGACGTACGGGCCGAAGCCGTTGACGTTGTGGTACGCGTACACCCTGCCGTTGGTGAACGACATGATCTCCGCCCGGCCGTCCGCGTTGAGGTCGGCGAACTTGCTGGCGGCGGGTTGGAAGCCGGTGCCGAGCAGGGTGTACTGGCTGCCGACGTAGGGGCCGAAGCCGTTGACGTTGCGGTAGGCGTAGACGCCGCCGTTCGTGGTGAAGGAGATGATCTCGGCCCGGCCGTCCGCGTTGAGGTCGGCGAACTTGCTGGCGGCGGGTTGGAAGCCGGTGCCGAGCAGGGTGTACTGGCTGCCGACGTAGGGGCCGAAGCCGTTGACGTTGCGGTAGGCGTAGACGCCGCCGTTCGTGGTGAAGGAGATGATCTCGGCCCGGCCGTCGTTGTCGAGGTCGGCGAACTTGCTGGCGGCGGGTTGGAAGCCGGTGCCGAGCAGGGTGTACTGGCTGCCGACGTAGGGGCCGAAGCCGTTGACGTTGCGGTACGCGTACACCCTGCCGTTGACGAACGACATGATCTCCGCCCGGCCGTCCGCGTCGAGGTCCGAGAACTGCGTGCCGGCCCCGCGGAAGCCGGTCGCCAGGTGGGCGTACTGGTTGCGGTCGACCGCGGTGAAGCCGCCCACGTTGAGGTACGCGTACACCTGTGGCGGCGTGCCGCCCCAGAAGGTGGCCACCTCCGCGCGCCGGTCGCCGTTGAGATCCGCGAACTCGGTGCTCTCGTTGAGGATCTCGCTGCCGGCCAGGGTGGCCAGCTCGGCGGGGGTGCCGTTGAACACGTCGCCGTCCACCGGGCCGCTGATCCCGGGTACGGTCAGCGAGGCCGTGTACTGCCAGAGGGTCCACCTCGTCCAGCCGGCGGGCAACGGGGGCGGATTCGGGATGTACCCGGAGTTGAACAGCGGGTGCGCGCCGAAGCTCGCGTCGTTGTTCATGCACGGACCCCACCAGTTCGGGTTCGTGTAGATCATCGCGAACCGGCCGGTCCGGATCTTCACCTCGGTCACGAAGTCCCGTACCCACGCGACGAGCTGCGCCGGCGTCATGTTGTAGCAGGCGTTGAGGCCCGGCCAGTTGGCCCGCGGCCACTCGATGTCCAGCATCGGCGGGAGCGTGCGGCCGTCGGCCGTGTACCGCGCCTGGTCGAGGAAGTACGCGGCCTGCGACCGGCCGCCGCTGACGTCCGGCCGGGCGCGGTGGTAGGCGCCGGCGTAGAGGCCGTTGCTCTTCGCCGCGCTGTAGTTGGTGGGGAACGTACTGTCCGGGATGTTCGCCTGCTCGCTGGCGCGGATGTAGGCGAACCGGATACCGGTGGTCACTACGGACGCCCAGTTGATCGTGCCCTGGAACGCGGAGACGTCGATGCCGGTCACCGGGTAGCCGCTCGGCGCGGCTTGTGCCGGTGCCGTGCTCATGGTCAGGCCCAGGGTCGCCGTCACCGCCAGCACCAGAGCCGCGCCGCTGATCTTCCGAATTCCGTCCATCGTGCCCTCCCGACCTGCTCGACCCTGTGGGAGCCTGACGCGCGTGAGCACGTTCCGGTTGACCCGCCGTCCCCGACCCGGCAATGTCCGACAATTCCCCCGGTCGGCGCCCGGATCGCGCAGTCCTGTCACATGTTCAGCTCACCTCATGGCGATCGTGCTGGGAAGGTCCGAAGGAACCTTGACTCCAGCTGAGACGTCTTGGATGACACGCAGCCCTGACGTCGATGTGGAGAGCGACCGTGCCAGATTCTGACGAGCACCGGCCGGTCCGGCATGACGCCGCCCGGCAGGAGGTGGCCCGCCGCCGGGCCGCGCGGCGCGAGGGGCGCCGGCCGGGCGCCGCGGTCGCACCGGCACCGCGACCGGCCGTACCCGTCACACCCGCCGCCCCGCCCGCGCCTGCTGGCCAGACGGAGAGCGCCGGCGCCGGCATGACCATCACCGCGACCGCCCCGGTCGTGCCGCGGGTCCAGGGCTTCCCGCCGCACCAGCCACAGCCGTGGGGACCGTCGCAGCCACCGGCGTGGGCGCCGCGGCCGCCGCGCGAGGTCGCTCCCTCGGTCGTGGTCGGCGTCGTGCTCGCCGCCGGGTTGGCGTGCGCGGTGTTCGTACCGCTGGATCGGCCCGGACTCGGCTGGCTGCTGGCCGGCCTGGCGATCGCCGCCGGCCTGGCCGAGCTGATTCGCCGCGGTCTGGTCCGGCCGCCGTCCGGCGGTGGGCCGGCCGACCGGGTATTCCGGATCGGTGCCGCGGTGGCCGCGGTCGCCCTGCTCGGCGTGGGCGCGGTCCGGGCGGCAGAGTGGCTGTTCGTGCTGTGCGTCTTCGGCGCGCTGCTGCTCGCCGCGGTCGCCGCGGCCTGCGGGCGCACCTGGATCGAACTGGCCGTCGCGCCGCTCGCCGCCGGGATCGCGATCTTCCCCGGTGCCGGCTGGGTCTCGCGCGGCATCGCGGCGATGCGGGTCACCCGCGCGGGCCGGTCCGCCGGGGTGGGCCGGGTGATCGCCGTCGCCGCGGCCACCGGGCTCATCCTGCTCGTCTTCGGCGGCCTGCTGGCCAGCGCCGACACCGTCTTCGCCGGGGTGCTCGACCGGATGGTGCCGAACGTGACGGTCGGTTCGGTGTTCCGCGGGGCCTTCCTGCTCGTGGCGGGCGTCTGCGTCGCGGCCGGGCTCGCCTGGCTGACCGCCCGGCCGTACCGGCTGGACACGCTGGAGCTGCCGGGCCGGCGGCGGGTCTCCGCGCTGGACTGGGGGTTGCCGGTCGGGGCGCTGAACGTGCTCTTCGCGATCTTCGTCTGGGTCCAGCTCGGTGTCCTGTTCGGCTGGCACGACTACGTGCTCGGGCCGGACGGGCCGGACTACGCCGAGTACGCCCGCTCCGGCTTCGGCCAGCTCATCCTGGTCACCCTGCTGACCTTCGCGGTGATCGCGATCGTCGCGCACGTGGCCTGCCGGACCAGCGAGCGCGACCGACTCCTGCTGCGGATCCAGGTCGGCGTGCTGAGCGTGCTGTCGATGGTGATCGTCGCGTCCGCGGTCAACCGGCTCTGGCTCTACCAGGACGCGTACGGCCTGACCCGGCTGCGGCTGCTCGGCGCCGTCGCCGTGGTGTGGCTGGGTGCGTTGTTCCTGCTGGTGATCGCGGCCGGGATCCGCCTGCGGGGCGGGTGGCTGGCCCGCGCGGTGGTCGGGTCGGCCGCCGCCACCCTGCTCGCGCTGGCCGCCGCGAACCCGGACGCGCTGATCGCGCGGTGGAACGTCGACCGTGCCCTGCAGGGCAAGGAGGTGGCGTTCGGCCGGCCGGTGGACCGGCTCGCCTACCTCGCCACACTCTCGGCGGACGCGGTCCAGGCGATCGAGCGGCTGCCCGAGCCGCGCCGCTCGTGCCTGCTCGCCAGCCTCGCCGCCGACCTGGACCGCGGGGACCCGTGGTACGCGGTCAACCTCGGGCGGGAACGGGCCCGGGCCGCCCTCGCCCGGTACGACCTGCGGTCTGTCGACTGTGGAGTGCCGTCCGGCGGCTGAGCGCGACGCGGTCCGGGACCGACCAGGTACCCGGCCTACCCGGCCTACCCGGCCTACCCGGAACGACCCACGAGCCCGTGCTCGTAGGCGTACGCGGTGGCCGCGGTCCGGGTGGAGACGCCCAGCTTGGTGCAGACGTTGGCGACGTGCCGGGCGATGGTCTTCTCGCTGAGGAACAGCTCGCCGGCGATGGCCCGGTTGGTCTTCCCGGTCGCGACGAGACGCAGCACCTCGACCTCGCGCGCGGTGAGCCCACCCGCGGTCCGGTCCGCGGCCGCCGGCTCGACCAGCTGCTCCACCCGGGCCAGGTCCGGCCCGGCGCCCAGCTCGCGGAAGATCCAGCGGGCCGCGTCGAGCTCCATCTCCGCGCCGTCACGGTCGCCGAGCCGGCGGCAGCACAGTCCGATGAGGACGCGGGTCCGGGCCGCCTCGTACGGCGCCTCGATCTCCCGCCAGGACCGCCACGCCGTACGCAGGTCGGCGAGCGCGGCTCGCGGGTCGTCCTCGGCGAGCAGCACGTGCCCGTTGGCCCGGGCGACCACCGCGTGCAGCGGCGGCGCGTCGAGACCGGCGGCGAGCGCGGCGAGGTCGTCGACCGCGCTCCGGGCCGCGGGCACGTCGTCGTTTGCGAGCGCGATCTCCACGTACGCGGCGAGCACGAGCGCCCTCTTCGCCCGCTCCCGCGCCTCGTCCAGCACCCGCCGGATCGTCGCGTACGCGTCCCCGGCCCGGCCCTGGGCCAGCCGCAGCAGCGCCAGCCCCGGCTGCGGATCCCGCCCCGCCTGGCCGGCCCGGCGGTACGCGTCCTCGGCCGCGTCCAGCTCGCCGCGCAGCCGGCGCAGCTCGCCCAGCGCGTAGAACGCCATGCCCACGGCCGGGTCACGGGCGAGCTGCTCGCAGGCCCGGGTCGCCTCGTCCAGCGCGTCCGGCCACTCGCCGCGCAGCTGCATGATCTCGGCCCGGTGGACCAGGCACTGGCCGCGGTACGGCACCAGGTCCGGCTGGGGCTCGCACCACCGGGTCAGCGC
>Ga0209382_10000281_pt1 | contig 82052 bp, 73 predicted proteins | sample SoiMetdeltSBSDD5_FD_187599 | JGI IMG/M metagenome (GOLD analysis project Ga0209382, IMG submission 187599) | Bulk soil microbial communities from a Populus tree surrounding site in Tennessee, USA - Soil MetaG P. deltoides SBSDD5 (SPAdes) (version 2) | ecosystem: Environmental > Terrestrial >... | reverse complement strand
GATCGTGGCGTGACGTTCGTCCTGGTGGGCGACTGGTTCGTCGGCGAGAATCACTGCTGGGCGGTCGACCAGCGCCCGGGCGACCATCGTCCGTTGCCGCTCACCGACCGAGATCTCGAACGCGCCGCGACCATGCAGCCTGTCGAGGCCGAGGCGGGAGAGCAGTGCCCCGGCGCGTTCGCCTCGCTCGGCGCGAGCGCGACCTTGCCCGGCGGCACGGCTGACCCGCGCGGCGAGGTCGATGTTCTCCGCCACGGTCAGCTCCTCCAGGAGGGCGAACCCCTGCGGGACCACGCTCAGCTGCGACCAGGCCGGTGGGTCGGTCGAGCCTCCGTCCCACATGACGACGCCGCTGTCGGGCCGGGCCCATCCGGCGAGCAGTTCAACCAGCGTGGTCTTGCCCGACGACGACGGCCCGGTCACCGCGACCAGCTCGCCCGCCACGAGGTCCAGGTCGAAGCCCGAGAGGACGGTGACGGGCCGGCCCCCGTCGTCCCGGAAGGCCTTCGTGAGCGCGGACGCCCGGAGGAGCAGCTTCGTCACGGCGGCTCGATCCTCACGTGATCACCGTCCGCCGTGAGGCGGAGGCGCCGCGCGGGAAAGCGCCCGGCTAGATCACGCGGCAGATGAACACGGTCCGCGTCGTCGAGCACGGCCAGCATCTCACCGCCGCCCGCCGACTCGGCTGCCAGGGTGCCGCCGCTGATCAGCAGCACCTTGTCGGCGGCGTGGATCAGCGTCTGGTCGTGGGTGCAGATCAGCAGCGTCTGGCCGTCCTCGACCAGCCGCGGCAACAGGTCGACCAGGGACTCGGCGCCGGCCGGGTCGAGGTTCGCGGTGGGTTCGTCCGCGATCACCAGCGCAGGACGCGCCGCCACCGCCATGGCGAAGGCGACACGCTGCTGCAGGCCCGATGAGAGCGCTGCTGGACGCCGGTCGGCGACGTCGGCGAGACCCGTCAGGTCCAGCAGGTCGTCGACCGCGCCGCGTTGCTCCGGCATCCGCATCCGCCAGGCCATGCGGACGTGCTCGACCACTGTCATGTAGTCGACGAGGTTGTCGACGGGAGACTGGAAGACGTAGCCGATGCGCCGCGCCACGAGGCGCCTGCGGGCGCGCCCGCTGAGGTGGGCGGTGGGCACGCCGTCGATCTCCACCTCGCCGACGGTGGGCCGTTCGAGACAGGCGAGCAAGCGTAGGAACGTCGACTTGCCGGCACCCGACGGCCCGATGACCGCGGTGAGGCTCTGCATGGGGACGTCGGCGCTGATGCCACGCAGGGCGTGCACCGCACCACCTGCCGAGTCATAGATCTGCACCAGATCGCGACACATCGCGGCCGGGGTTGCGTCAGCCGGCATCACGCACGACCTCCGGAAGCGACGCACGGGCGGTGCGCCATTCGACCACCCAGGTCACCAGTACGGCCGTGACGACCGTCGCCACTGCACACGCCACGACCACCGACAGGTCGAACCGCATCAGGGCATCGGGTGCGCTGTGGGGCAGCGGATCGACTTTGCGGAAGACGAGTCGCATGGCCAGCCACGACAGCCCGACCCCGAACAGCAGGCCGGCCACCAGGATGCCAAGCACCTCCAGCGCCGTCGCTGCCGCGGCCCGTACGGTCGGCAACCCCAGGCGCCGGGCGACGGCGGCGCCGAGCTGACGGCGTTCGGCGTTGGCGGCGAAGTAGAGGCCGAGCCCGGCGACCGTCACGAGCCCGGCCGCCAAACCCACGGCTTCGAGATAGTCGATGGCCCAGACCTGCGGCTGGAGCAGCGTGCCTTCGATGTCGGCCGCAGGGCGCGCCGAGAAGACGATCGGCACGCCCTGTTCGGCCAGACGCTGGGCCACAGCGGGGGAGGCATCGTCCACCCAGACCTCGGCGTGCTCGACGACGCCCACGCGGCTGAGCGCCTGGCGGTCGACCACGACGAGCGGCCTGTCCCGTGTGAAGCCGAGGCCCGGGAACGCCTCGGCGCGTGCGACGATCGCGACCTCCAGCTCGGTCGTGCCGTCCTCGCCGCGCAACAGCAGGGCGAACCGCTCGGGCAATCCGGTACCGACGCCGATCGCGGGGACGGCGGCACCGTCGAGCTCGGTTTCCAGGCGCGCCAGCAGATCGGGCAAGGACCGGCTCGCGAAGCTCTCGTCCCAGAAGGCAGCGTCGGCAAAGGTGTCGGGCTCGACGCCCAGTACGTCGGCTTGGTCGTGCCCGCGCCGGACGACACCGCTCTCGGCTGTCCGGGTGACGAGCGTGCTGTCACCGGGCAGACGGGCGCTGTCGGGCGGTTCCCGGGTCTGTGACAGCCTGACGATCTGGGCGCTCCCGTGCCCGAGGGTCGCCTTGGCGTACGTGGTGGCGCTGACCGACGACGACATGGCACCGGCGAAGACCACGATGCCGATCGAGATCGCTGCGCCGGCCACGATGAGGGACGCGCGCAGCCGTGCGAAAGCCAGCCTGCGGACGGCGAGCCAGCCAGGCGTCGGCAGCCGGCGAGCCACCGGATCGAGCACGCGGGCCGACAGCAGCATCCGGGCTGCGAGACCGGCGCCACCTGCGAGCAACAGGAGCGGGAACAGCAACAGCAGACCGTCGACCCGGGTGTCGTCGACCACTGTGTCGCGGGTGTGCAACTCGTAGGCGGCGGCGGCTGCCACGGCGAGCACCGCCGGCTCCCACAGCGGCAGCGACGCCCTTGGTGCGGCCCCTCCCACCGCGACGCCGACCCGGCGCACTCCCGTGGCGACGACCACCGCAAGGGCCGCCAGCGAGGCGAGCATCGCGCCGGCCACCACCACGGCGCCCTCGACGAAGGCGCCCGGTTCGATCCGCGGGTCGGGACCGATCGCGCGCACGATCAGCACGGCCGATCCGAGCCCGACGACGGCGCCCAGCACCAGCGCGGGCAGGAGCTCGGCCATCGCCTTCACCGCGAGGGCGGCCGGTCCGGCGCCGCGCAGCGTCAGCACCGTCACCTCCTGTGCGCGGCGTGCGAGCCAGCTGCGTGCCGCCGCCAGCAGCATCACGACCGCCACACCGATCGTGCCGAGCGCCACCGGTCCGGCGACCGACTCGACCGACGCGGCCGTGCGCTGCGCCTTGTGCACGCTCCGCGGCGCGTCGACGTTCGACGTGCCGTAACCCAGCAGCGCGCCGAGGTCGGAGGAACGATTGTTGACATCGTCGGCCACGCGTTGGAGCGCACTCGTCGCCCGCTGGGCGGTCGGCAGGTCCCAGCTGGCCGCGTCGGGCGGGTACTCCCACCAGACCCGGGTGCCCTGGGTCGTGGTGGCGCCCGCCAACGCTTCCTGCAGGACCGTGTCGTCGAACAGGACCACAGGCGGCGGCGCGCTTCCGGCGGCCGTCCTGGGCTCGAAGAACCAGCGCATCGAGCACCACCATCGATCGCGCCCGTAGCGCAGGTCGCGGAAGACACCGGCGACCGGGAGCTGCACCGAGGCGCCGGCGAACTCGACGCCCACCCGGTCGCCTGCCGCCACGCCGAGCCTCTCGACCACCGTGTCGGGCAGCCAGACGCCGCCGCCGTCCGGAGGCGCGGACTCCAGCACGTCGACGTGGTCGCGGAAGCCGGCGCGTTCGATCATCTGCACATCGGTGCTCTGGTCACCAACGCCGACGGTCGCCCGGTCGCCGATCACCGTGACCACGGCCGGATCGATGCCAGCAACGCTGCCGACCGCGGCATCGAGCGCCTCGGTCGCCTCCGCCAGACCCGGCAAGCCCACCCCTCCCTGGCCGATCCACACCTGCCGCTCGGCCCGGAACCCCACGTCGAAGCGGCAACCTGTCTCGACGTCCCGGTCGAGCGAGGCGCGGGCGGCCGACGACGCGAACATCGGTCGTGAGCCACCGGCGACCCCGAGCACGAAGGCCGCGACGGCGATACCGAGGAAGAGTGAGGGGCTACGCCACGCACGCAGGGGCGCGCGTCGCCAGGGTGGAAGCGAGATCATGCGCAACCAGCGGAGAGGCACTCGACCCCATCGTCGCAGAGGGGGCCCACCGGCCGAAGCAGCCCCGACGTTCACCCCACTAGGTGGACGGATGGCTCAGATCAACGATGCAGAACAGGTTGCCGTCGGGATCCGACAGCACGACGAAGTCGGGGTCCTCGGGGTAGCTGTCCCAATCGACCCGTTCGGCCCCGAGGGACACGAGTCGCTCGACCTCGGCGGCCTGCTCGGCGACGTTGGCGGCGTGGAGGTCGAGGTGCACACGCGGGTGGTCCTGCGGAGGCGTCTCGCTTCGCTGGAGCGCGATCTTGGTCCCCGAACCGTCGGGTGGCGTGAGCACCATGGCCCACCCGCCGAACCCGTCCTCACGCGTCTCATAGCCCAAGGCTTGGCACCAGAACCGGGCGGCGCGCCGCACGTCCGTGACGCCCAGCGCTACGACCCCGACGTGGATCATGGCTTCAGCATCGCGCCCCGCTCAGGTGCGACCGTCAAGAGTTGTGGAAACGGTCGGGGCTCCGTGTGTCCGGTCACCTGATCGCGCAGGAGGAGGTCCAGCCGATGGCCGAGCCGGTCACCCCGCTCCCCGTCGAACAGCACCGGGACGTCCTCGGAGAGCAGGAACGAAACCCCAGGTCATGGCGGATTCCGCCGGCCTCCGCAGGGTGCCCCCGGCAGGACTCGAACCTGCGGCCTACCGCTTAGGAGGCGGTCGCTCTATCCACCTGAGCTACGAGGGCGCCTGCTTGACCCTACCGGGCGGCCTCCGGCCGGCAGGAAGAGACCTGCACCCCACATGGTTGCGCCGGGCATGGAGCTTGCCGATGCCATGGCGTTCACCCGGACGACCCGGGAGTCCGTGCTCGTGACGATCCGGAGGAACGGGCGGCCGCAGCTGTCCAACGTCTTGCACCACGTCCTCCCCGACGGTGTTCCCCGCATCTCGATCACGGCCGACCGGGCGAAGTACCGGAACCTCCGGCGCGAGCCCTGGGCTGCGCTGCACGTCACGCGGGACGACTTCTTCGCCTACGTCGTGCTCGAGGGCATGGTCGAGCTGTCGCCCGTGGCGGCGGCGCCCGACGATGCGACCGTCGACGAGCTGGTCGAGCACTACCGGGGGCTGATGGGCGAGCACGCCGACTGGGACGCCTACCGTCAGGCGATGGTGGAGGAGCGGCGGGTGGTCGTGCGTTTCAGGGCGACACGGGCCTACGGGATGATGGAGCTTCCGCCCCCCAGCGGCGAGTAGCTCAGTCCATGTCCTCCATCGAGATCACGTTCAGCCGGACGTGATCGATCATCCAGTCCTCGACGCAGCCGCGGAACTGGCGGCGGTTGGTCTCGTCCATCGACGGGCGGAGGACGGCGCGGAACTCGTGCTCGCCCTGCGGGGCGATCTCGCCGACGACGTCCGAGTTCACCTCCAGCCGGCACACCTTGACCTGGGCGTCCACCAGCTCCATCAACGACTGGCTCGACTCGGCGCCCCGGACCTCGGCCGTCAGCACGAGCTCGGTCTGGGAGTCCGGGTCCACCGGTTGGTGGGTCGAGAGCGTGGCCTCCCGCAGTGCGCCCACGGCCAGGATGCCCACGGCGAGGCCCACCGCGCCCATCAGCAATGCCAGCGGGTGGACGCGGCGGCGCCGGCCGCGTACGTCGGGCATCAGCTGCCGTGCCCGGCGCGGCGGAGCAGCTTGCGGATCTGGGCGTCGTCCGCACCGGGGACGTCCTGGGCCAGGACCGTCACGTCGTCCACCAGGAGGCCGCCGCGGGGATAGCTGATGTTGCCGAGCTCCCTCGCCAGCCGCTCCTCCCCCACCGGGGTCGTCGTCGACGACGCCACCCGGTCCACGACCCAGGCGATCCCGGACAGCAGGATGCCGCCCCCCACCAGGAACGTGATGAACACGTTCGTCTGGGACGTCGACTCCTTGAGCCACGAGAAGCGGTCGCGGCCCGGCGGCCGGGTCGACTTGAGGATCTCCATGATGGCCGGGTCGAGCATCGCCCGCTGGTCGTGCTCCAGCCGGGCCAGCCGCCGTAGGACGAGGCCCGTCGCCAGGCCGATCTCGGCGATGAGGAACACCAGGCCGAAGAACAGGGCGCGGTTCCACTCCCACCGGTTCAGCGACACCACCATGTAGGCACCGGACGCGACCGCGGTGCCGATGCCCGCGAGCCAGGCGATGGTCTTCATGCGGGCTCCTCCGCGGTAGCCGCCCCCGACACGATCGTCACCCGGCCGCTGTCGCCGTCGACCTCGACCGTCGCACCCTCGGGCAGGTCGTCCATGGCCTGGGCGTAGCCGACGACCGTCGCCACGCTGCTCTCCCGGGCCAGGATCGCCAGGTGCGACAGCACCGACCCCGTCTCGGCGACGATCCCCGCCAGCCGCGACAGCAGCGGCCCGAGACCCGGCGTGAGGGTCGTCGTGACCAGCACGGACCCAACCGGCGGGTCCTCGGTGTCGTACGTGACCGGGCCCCGGGCCAGGCCGCCGCCGGCGCCGGTGCCACCGCCGACCTCGGCCGCGCACTGGGCCCGGATCGGGCGCCCGATGTCCGACACCTGGAACCACGCCGGCAGCGGGGCGCCGAAGTTGTGCTCGTGGGACGACACCAGCTTCGGCACGACCACCGCGCGGTTCGTGGCCACGGCCTCGATGTGCTCCAGGTTCATGTGCCGGATCAGGCCGGGCTCGGTGAGGTCGCCGCTCGCGGCCAACCGCTCCCCCAGCGCCCAGGCGGCCCGGCCGGACAGCTCCTGCATCCACCGGACCCGCAACCGCAGCGCCTCACGCAGGATGCCGTTGTCGTTGCCGCTGTCGCCGTCCGGCCCAAGGTTGATGGCGGTCGCCTCGGGCGGCATCTCCGGCCGGGGCGCCACCTTCGGGGCGGTCAGCGCCAGCACGATCGGGCTGCGGTTGAGGATGTCCTCGTCGGACAACCCGTCCTCGCGGGCCTCGACCAGCACCCGCAGCGCCACCGACGCCCCGGTCATCCGGTTGCCGCCCGTGTCGGTCAACATCCCCATCAGGATCTCATGGGCGTGCAGCGCCCGCAGGATCGTCCGCCCCCGGTGCAGCAGGGCGATGAGCTGCCGGCTGGTGAGGTCGGGCAGCGCCGGGACCGCCTCGAGGTCGGCGTCGACCCGGTCGAGCAGGGCCTCGGACAGCCGGGGCAGCGCCGCGCGCAGCCGGCCGACCCGCCAGGCGCCCCGCAGCCGCCCGATGGCCGGGATCGGGTTGAGCTTGTGGCGGATCGTGCCGGGCGGCTTGATCTCGCCGGCGAGCCGCAGGTCGATGGCCACGTGCCCGTCGATGGCGACGACGACCTCGCTGGCGTCGACCTCCTTGCGGCTGGCCGCCCCGGCGAGCCGCACGGCTTCCTCGACCGCCTCCCGCAGCGGCGGGACCCACAGGTCCCGCTCCAGCTCGGTCAGCGGCTCGGGGAACGTCTCGGCGACCGGGCCGGGGCCGTAGATCGGCCCCCGGGGCACGCCCCGGACCTCGGTGGTGACCGGCCGGGACTGCAGCAGCCACAGCGTCTCGTCCCGCCCGATCGCCCACTCGACATCCTGGGGCCCAGCGAAGTTGCGGGCCACCGACGTCGACAGCCTGGCCAGCGCCCGCAGCCGGGGCCTCGACAGCCGCGGCCCGTCGTTGGCCGCGAAGTCCAGCGCGTTTCCCGCCGGGTCGAGCAGGTAGCGGGACCCCTCGACCTCGCCGGACACCAGCGGCTCCGGTGCTCCCCGCACCGCCGACACCACCCGGCGGTCGGACCGGCCGGACACGGGGTCGACCCCGAACATCACGCCGCCGACGTCGGGATCGAGCAAGGGCTGGACCAGGACGGCGATCGGATCGCCGCCGGCGCCGGCCGCCTCCCGGGAGTCGAGCACCTGCTGGACCGCGGCGGTGAACGCGTCGAGGCCTTCGATCCCGATGACCGACGCGAACTGGCCGGCCATCGACGACTCGGCCGTGTCCTCCACCACCGACGAGCTGCGGGCCACCAGACCCCGCTCGCCGCCCCGGGCCCGGTCGAACGCCTCCCGCACCGCCGGGTGGCCGGCGACCGCCGCGCCGGCGTCGACGGCGTCGCAGAACACCGTCGTCAGGACCAGCCCGCCCATCGTCCGCAGCCCGGCCGCCTCGGCCCGGGCCAGGGCGGCGGCCTTGCCCCCCGTCAGGGCAACGTCGGTCGCCGCGGGGTCGGCCAGGTCGACGACCAGCGGCCCCGCACCGGCATCACCCTCGGCGGGGCCGGCGTCGGTATCCGCGTGGGTCATGCCGGAATCCAAGTCCTGCGGCCACGCACTGTCAACGAGGTTGGGTGATCGCGGCGCGCGGCGTGACGGTGTCCATGCCGAATGCCATGTGCCCGCCGAGGTAGCCGGCGAGGGTCGCGACGCCCATCCCGGCCAGCGCCCAGGCCGCCCCCCGCAGGTGCCGGCCCCGCAGCCGGGCCCGCAGCGACGCCATGTACAGGGCCAGGCCGGCGGCGTTGGCGCCGGCGTGCACCACCCCGACGCGGCGGGTGGTGGCGTCGGCCTCCAGCCAGTCGGCCAGCCCGGTGGCGGCGGTCGGGAGGGCGGCGGCGTTGCCGATCGCGAGCAGCAGCGTGGCCGCCTTGCGGGACGACCGTCCGCCCAGGAAGTCCAGGATCGACGCACTCGTCCAGCAGCCGATCGGGATGTCGGTCAGCGCCGGGTGCAGCGCGTGGCCGAGCCACGACCCGTTCAGCGCGTCGCGGACCGGCCCGGCCGGGACCGCGGCGTCGGCGGCCTGCGCCAGCGTGCGGGCGGGAGCGTCGAGCGCCTCGCAGCCCTCCAGCCGGCCCAGCGCCTCGGCCACGGGCGGCGGGGGTCCCCCGGGGATGGCGTCCATGGCGGTGATCCTTCCCCGCTCACCGTGGGGCGAGACGGTCCCGCACCACTTTGCCCATGGCGTTGCGCGGCAGCGCGTCCACCACGTGGACCAGCCGCGGCCGCTTGTAGGGCGCCAGGCGCCCAGCCGCCCACGCCAGCACGGCCTCGGCGTCGAAGCCGTCGCCCGGCTCGACGTAGGCGGTGACGACCTCGCCCCACTCCGCCGACGGCGTCCCGACCACCGCCACGTCCACCACCGCGGTGTGGGACCGCAGCAGGTCCTCGATCTCCCGGGGATAGACGTTGTAGCCGCCGGTGATGATGAGCTCCTTGGCCCGCCCCACGATCGCCAGGTAGCCGGCCTCGTCCCACGAGCCGACGTCGCCGGTGCGGAACCAGCCGTCCTCGGTGAAGGCGGCGGCAGTGGCCTCCGGCCGCTGCCAGTAGCCGGCGAACACGTTGGGTCCCCGCACCAGGATCTCGTCGCCCGCGGGGTCGAGCCGGACCTCGACGCCGGGCAGGGGGATCCCCACCGTCCCCGGCCGCCGCTCGCCCCCGACCGGGTTCGACACGAGCATCACTGTCTCGGTCATGCCGTACCGCTCGACCACGGCGTGCCCGGTCCGCTCGGCGAGGTGGGCGTGGAGGTCTGCGTCCAATGCGGCCGACCCGGACACGCACAAGCGCAGCCCCCGCAGCGCGTCGAGGTCGGGCGCTGCCGCCAGCCGGGCGTACATCGTCGGGACCCCGAAGAACAGCGTCGCTCCCAGCGCGGGGTCGGCGGCCGCGGCCAGGACCTCGTCGACCGCGAACCGGGGATGGAGCACCGCCCGGGCGCCGGCCAGCAACGTCCCGTGCAGCCCGACGCCGAGCCCGTGCATGTGGAACAGCGGCAGGCTCAGGATCAGGCAGTCCTCCTCGGTCCACCGCCACGCCAGCCGCAGCCCCTCGGCGCTGGCCAGGAGGTTGCCGTGCGACAGCAGCGCGCCCTTGGGCGTGCCGGTGGTGCCCGACGTGTAGGGCAGCAGCGCCGCGTCCCCCGGCCCGACCGCGTCCAGCGGGGGTTGCGGCCCGTCCGGCAGGTCCACGTCCGTGCCGGCCACCGCCGCGGGGCCGCCGTCGAGCGCCGACGCCGCCGCCCGCAGGTCCGGGTCGTCGAGCAACGCCGCCCGGGGCCGGGCGTCCGCGGCGATGACCCCCACCTCCCGCGGGGTGTAGGCGGCGTTGACCGGGACGACCACGTAGCCGGCCCGCAGCGCGGCGCAGTGGGCCACCACCAGGTCGACCGACGCCGGGCCGGACACCAGCACCCGGTCGCCGGGGACCAGCCCGGCGGCCGCCAGCCGCCCGGCCACCGCCCCGGTGCGCTCCAGCAGGTCGGCGCCCGTGGCCCAGGTGCCGTCCGGATCCCGGACCACCGGCCGGTCGGGGTGCGCCCGCCACCGGGCCGCCCAGGCCGCCGGCAGGCTGCCCGCTGCGGTCAGGTCCAGCCCGCCGGGTTCGACGCCCGGTGGCAGGTGGGCGGCCCAGGCGGGCGCAGCGGCGGTCGTCACCCGATCGACAGTACGGAAAACGTCCGGGCACGGCACACTGCCGGGGATGGAGGCGAGAGAGGCGAGCGAGGCGAGCGAGGCGCGGGTCTCCCCGCTGGAGCTGTTCTTCGACCTGGTGTTCGTGTTCGCGTTCACGCAGGTCACCGGCACGCTGACCGCCGATCACACCGCGGCCGCGGTCGGGCGCGCGGTGCTGGTCTTCGCGGTGCTGTGGTGGGCGTGGGGCGCCTACGCCTGGCTGACCAACGCCGTGAACACGTCCGAAACCGGCCCCCGCCTGGTCATCCTGGCCTCGGCGGCGGCCATGCTCGTGACCGCGCTGGCGGTGCCCACCGCCTGGGGTGACGGGGGCGTGGCCTTCGCACTCGGCTTCCTGGTGGTGATGACCCTGCACGCCGTGCTCTACCTGCTGGCGGGCGAGAACCCGGAGACGACCCGGGCCGCCATCATCCGGCTCGCCCCCACCAACATCGGCGCGGCGCTGGTGCTGGTGGTAGCAGGCCTGGTCGACGGGACCGCCCGCACGGTGCTCTGGGTGGTGGCCGTGGCCATCGTCTACCTCGGCCCCTACGTCACGGGCGTGGCCGGCTTCACCGTCAAGCCCGCACACCTGGCCGAGCGCCACGGGCTGATCGTGATCATCGCCCTCGGCGAGTCGGTGGTGGCGATCGGGGCCGGCGGCGACGACATCACCGTCGACTGGGGCCTGGCGGGCGCGGCGCTGGTGGTCATGGCCCTCATCGTCGGGCTGTGGTGGGCCTACTTCGACCACGAGGCCGAGGCCGACGAGGCCGCCCTCACCGCCGCCGAGGGGGTGGCGCGGGCGCGGATGGCGCGGGACGTCTACAGCTACCTGCACATCCCGCTGGTGCTCGGGGTCGTGTTCGCCGCGGTGGGGATCCACGAGGCGCTGGTCCACCCGGGCGAGCCGCTCGACCCGGTGTTCGCGGCCGCGTTCGCCGGCGGGGTCGTGCTCTACCTCGGCGGCCTGGCCGCGATCCGGCTGCGGCGGGGCAGCCGCGCCGGCGTACCGTGCCTGGCGGCGCTGGTCGTGGCCGCCGTCATGATGTGGCTGGGCGCCGAGGTCGACGCCCTCGTGACCGCCGGCGTCCTCGCCGCCGCGGTCCTGGGGGTGGCGTACGCCGAGCGACCACGCAGCGGGGTGCTTGAATCGACGGCGTGACCTTGGACCCCCACGCCGCGGCCGCCCACGTCGAGAAGGCCTGGACCGACGACATCGTCCCGGTCCTGCACGACTACATCCGCATCCCCAACGTCTCGGTGGCGTACGACGCCGAGTGGGCCGAGGCGGGCCACATGGCCCGAGCCACCGAGCTGCTGCGGCAGTGGTGCGAGGACCGGGCCCGGGCGGGCCTGCCGGGGGCCACCGTCGAGGTCCAGGAGCTGCCCGGGCACTCGCCGCTGCTGCTGGTGGAGGTCCCCCCGGCGGGCGGCGGGCGGGCCGACGACACGGTGCTGCTGTACGGCCACCTGGACAAGCAGCCGCCGTTCTCCGGCTGGCGGGAGGGCCTCGGGCCATGGGATCCGGTGATCGAGGGCGACCGCCTCTACGGCCGGGGCGGCGCCGACGACGGCTACTCGACCTTCGCCTCGGTCACGGCGCTGGAGGCGGTGCAGGCCGCCGGCGGATCGCACGCCCGCTGCCTGGTGCTGATCGAGGCCAGCGAGGAGTCCGGCAGCCCCGACCTGCCCGCCCACCTCGACGCGCTCGGCGACCGGCTCGGGTCCCCCTCGCTGGTGATCGCGCTCGACTCGTGGTGCGGCGACTGGGACCGGCTGTGGACCACGACCTCGCTGCGGGGCCTGGTCGACATGGTCCTCGAGGTGCGGGTGCTGGAGGAGGGCGTCCACTCCGGCTCGGCGGGCGGGGTGGTGCCGTCCAGCTTCCACATCCTGCGGCGGCTGCTCAGCCGCATCGAGGACGAGAGCACCGGCGCGCTGCTCCCCCGGGAGCTGCACGTCGTCATCCCGACCGAGCGGCTGCGCCAGATCGCCGCCACCGCCCCCGAGCTGGCCGACCTCACCCATCTGTTCCCGTTGTCGGGCGACACCCGCCCGGCCCGGCCCACGACCGAGCAGCTGCTCATCGCCCGCACCTGGGAGCCGTCGCTGGAGGTCGTCGGCATCGGCGGTGCACCTACTCCCAAGCGGGCCGGCAACGTGCTGCGGCCGTCGACGGCCGTGAAGCTGTCGGTGCGCATCCCGCCGACCGCCGACCCGGAGGCCGCCGCCGACGCCCTGGAGGCCCGGCTCACCGAGGACCCGCCGTTCGACGCCACCGTGACCGTGACCCGGGGCATGGCCGAGCCCGGCTGGCACGCGCCCCCGGAGCGGTCGTGGCTGACCCGGGCGCTCGAGCGGGCGTCGGTGGCCGCCTTCGGGCAGCCGCCCCGGGCGCTCGGCGAGGGCGGCACGATCCCGTTCATGGGCATGCTGGGCGCCCGGTTCCCCGAGGCCCAGTTCGTGATCACCGGCGTGCTCGGGCCCGAGTCCAACGCCCACGGGCCCAACGAGTTCCTCCACCTGCCCACGGCACGGAAGGTGACGACCGCGGTCGCCCACGTGCTCGACGCTCATACGAGATCGTGAGCATCCTCCCAGGTTGAGCGGCTGTACTGCGGGGATGGGAGGGCCCGCCGTGCTCGTCGTCGACGACGACGAGTTCATCCGCGACCTGGTGTCGAGCGCGCTGCGCATCGCCGGGTTCGCCACCGTCACCGCGTCGGCAGGCCTGGAGGCGCTGGGCGTCGTGGAGCGGGATCGCCCCGACCTCGTCGTCCTGGACGTCGGACTGCCCGGGATCGACGGGTTCGAGGTGTGCCGGCGGCTGCGGCAGGCCGGCGACCAGACGCCCGTCATCTTCCTGACCGCCCGGGACGCGGCCGAGGATCGGGTCAGCGGGTTCACCCGCGGCGGCGACGACTACGTCACCAAGCCGTTCAGCCTGGAGGAGCTGGTCGCCCGGGTGCGGGCCGTGCTGCGCCGGACCCAGGGCGGTCCGGCGGCGGGCTCGGCCGGCGACGGCGTCGAGCCCAGCCGCCACCGCTACGACGACCTGGAGCTGGACGAGGACACGATGCGCGTGGCCCGCGCCGGCCGGGCGATCCAGCTCTCGCCCACCGAGTTCAAGGTCCTGCGCTACCTGATGCTCAACCGGGAGCGGGTGGTGTCGAAGGCCCAGATCCTCGACCACGTGTGGGACTACGACTTCGCCGGCAAGTCGGGCGTCGTCGAGAACTACATCTCCTACCTGCGCAAGAAGGTGGACGCGGACGACCCGCCGCTGATCCACACCGTGCGGGGCTTCGGCTACGTGCTGCGCAGGGACCCGTGATCCGCCGGCGCCTCACCGCCATGGTGGTGGCGCTGGTCGCCGTGCTCGGCGGCCTGGCGGTGGTGGTCGCCGTCCGCACGCTGGAGGCGCGGCTGGTCGACGACATCGACCAGGAGCTGGAGGGCGTGCCCCCGAACGTCGACCGGGAGTCCGCCGCGGAGCTGCGCCGCCAACTCGCCCCGGGCCTGGAGGACGCCCGGAGGGTCGCGGTGGTGCGGGTCGGGCCCGGCGGCGCCATCGTGTCGAGCCTGCCGTCCGGCCCCGAGACCGACCCCGACCCGCTGCCCGACGTCACCGGGCTCACGGCGCCCCGCGGGCCGTTCACGCTCGGCGGCCAGGACGGCGGGCCCCGCTACCGGGCCGTGACGTCGACGCTGCCGGGCGGCGGGGTGCTCGTGACCGCCATCTCGATGGACGAGGTGGACGCGGCCGTCGCCGACGCCCGCCAGGTGCTCGCCGGGGCCGGGCTCATCGCCCTGGCCGTGATCGCAGTGGCGGCGTGGCTGGCGATCCGGCTGGGGTTGCAGCCGCTCGACCGCATGGTCGACACCGCCGCCCGCATCGCCGAGGGACACATCACCGAGCGGGTCCCGGTGCGGTCGCCGGACAGCGAGGTGGGACGGCTGGGCACCGCGCTGAACCGCATGCTCGACCGCATCGGCGACGCCCTCGACGCCCGGACCGCGTCCGAGCAGCGGATGCGGCGGTTCGTCGCCGACGCGTCGCACGAGCTGCGGACCCCGCTCACGGCCATCCGGGGCTACGCCGAGCTTTGCGGCCGGTCCGAGGACCCGGCGCAGCGGGACGAGGCGATGACGCGGGTCGAGCAGGCGGCCGTGCGCATGGCCGGGCTGGTCGACGACCTTGTGCTCCTGGCCCGGCTGGACCAGGGACGGCCGCTGGCCCGGGACCCTGTCGACCTGTCGCACATCGTGCTGGATGCGGTGGCCGACGCCCGGGCCGTCGAGCCCGGCCGGCGCATCGACGTGATCGCCCCGGTGATCGGCACCACCGTGGTCGGCGACCGGGCCCGGCTGCGGCAGATCGTCGACAACCTGCTGGGCAACGTGCGGGAGCACACGCCGCCCCGCACCCCGGTGGCGGTGACGGTGGTCGGGCGCGGCGACGGCGTGATGCTGTCGGTGCGCGACGACGGGCCGGGCATGACACACGAGGACGCGACCCGGGCATTCGACCGGTTCTGGCAGGCGCCACCCTCGGAAGCGCACCCGCGGCGGGGCACGGGCCTGGGACTGGCGATCGTGGCCGACCTCGTCCGGGCCCATGGCGGCACGATCGACCTCGAGACCGCCCCGGGGCAGGGCGTCGGGATCACGATCTGGCTGCCGCCGGAGGTGCCGGAGCCCGCGACCCACGATTCCCAGGTTTCTCCCAGCGAACCGTGAGGCTGCGTCGAGATGACGCGGCGAGAGTGGTGGCTGTTACGGAGAGTCGTCGAGGAGGCGGGATGAAGCTCGGGAGGCCTGCGGCGGGCGCCGCGCTTCTCGTCGCCATCCTCGGGGGCGCCACGGCCGGCGCGCTGCTGCTCGGCACGGCGGGAGCCGATCCCGGCGTGCCGGCCGAGGGGTCCACCACGGCTGCGGCGGGCCCGGAGCGCTGCGGTCCGGCGCTCGCCGCGGTCGTGGACGTGATCGGGGTGCCGGCCGTGGAGCTGCGCCGCGAGCTCGCCCGGGGCGGCACGCTCGCCGGGATCGCCGAGGCCAACGGCGTCGACCCGCAGGCGGTGGTCGACGCGGCGGTGGCGGCGTCGTCGGCCCGCATCGACGCGGCGGTGGCTGCGGGACGGCTGACCGAGGCCCAGGCGACGCGGCGGCGGGAGATGCTGCCGGCTCGCGTGGCGGAGATCGTCGCGTCGCCGGGGGCGGGGTCACGTGCCCGTGCGAACGGCGGCCGGGCCGGCGGGCGCCCCGACGTGCTGGCCCGGGCGGCCGAGGCCATCGGCGTCCCTCGCACCGAGCTGCGGTCCGCGCTGGCCGGCGGGAGCACGCTGGCCGACGTGGCCGAGGCTCACGGTGTCGACCCGGCGACGGTGGTGGACGCCCTCCTGGCCCCGGCCAGGGGGCGGGCGACGGCGCTGGTCGAGGGCGCCGGCAGGCGGGGCGGGGCGGCCGCCTGCTGAGCGATCGGGTCGCCGGCGCCGTGTTCTCCCCGCGCGGCGCCGGGATCCGCACGGGAATCAGGTCTGGCGGAAGTCCCCCGTGAGGCGTCGGGATCAGGCGGGACGACCCCGACGTCCACGGGTCCACCGGCACCGGGCCTGTTGGCGGTACGCTTGGCGGTGCAAACGGAAGGCCCCGAGCGTCAGACTGGAGCTAGCCAGTCCGCTGCTCGGGGCCAACCTTTTCGGCAGGCGACCTCAACACCTTCGCCAACGGCGCCCGCTGACTCCAGCGCCCACCACCCGAGGGCGAACCCCCGAGGTGGCCCAGAGGTCTGTCAGTGGGAGTGACCCCACATCAGACGCCCCATCGGTTACCTACCGATCCCCCAGACCGCCGGTTTCCTCTGACTGAACTCGGGGGCGGACCCCCTCGCTCGTGTCGTCGGCTCGTGCTGCCGTGGTGGATGTGACGCATCTTGCGGGCGGCGAAACCCCACGTCAAGGGCTATTTCGCAAGTCACAGGGTCTTCCCCAGACATTTGCCATTCATCCCCAGGAGGCCCGACGTTCCCCACAGGACGACCCACAGGTCACCCACAGGTTTGACCGTGGCGCGAGGCTCCCCGCATGGCATCGATCGGCGTGATCGCGGACACTCACGATGCGATCGTTCCGTGGGATCCGGTCGGCGAGAAGGTGGCGGAGCTGTTCGCCGGCGTGGATCTGATCGTCCACTGCGGCGACCTCACGACCCCGGCCGTGCTCGACCAGCTGGCCGCCGTGGCGCCGGTGGTGGCGGTCCGGGGCGTGGACGACCCGCCGCCCGAGCCGCCCCGGCTCACCGAGTCACCCCGGGTCATCGACCACGGCGGTCACGCCGTCGGCATCGTCGTGGCCCTGGCCGACGACGGGCCGCCCGTTGCGCAGCTGTTCGACCGTCCGGTGTCGATCGTGCTGCACGGCGGGACCCATGCGGCCTCGGTCGAGGAGCGGGACGGCGTGCTGCTGGTCAACCCCGGCAGCCCGACGCTCGCCGACCGGACGACCGTCGCCGTCGTGGACCTGGACGGCGCGGCACCGAGCGTCCGCATCCTCGACGTCGAGGTCTGACGCCGTCAGGCGAACGTGAACTCCCGGTGGAACAGGTCGAGGACGGCCTCGTCGCCGAGCCGCTCGACCGGGCCCAGCGGCGGCCGCTGGTAGAGCAGCATCTCCAGGTCGCTCACGGCGCCCCGCAGCTCCAGGTCGCCCCGGGCGTGGGTGCGCTCGACCCGCACGCCCTCGGCGGCGAGCGTCAGCACCCACTCGGCCGGGTCGTGGTCGGTCCCGTGGAGGTGCAGGGTCTGGCCGCGGCGGTCGCCGTCCCGGCGGCGGTCGCCGGTGCGGGCGCCGGCGTGGGCGATGAGGACGAAGATCTCCTCGATGCCGTCGGCCGCCAGCGCCGGCTCGACCGGGTCGGGCGCGAGGCCGGCGCCGAGCTGGGCGTCGACCCGGTGGATCGCGAGCTCGTGGGCGCAGCGCCGGGCCACGAACGCGGCCGAGTGGTCGGTCGGGTGCCAGGTCCACACGTTCAGGTCCGGCGGCGATGCCCGCAGCTCGGCCACGAGGTGGTCGGCGACGGCGGCCAGCCAGCCCGGCCGGGACGCCGACCCGGGGTCGGTGTCGAACGGCCGCTTGGGCCGGCCGCCGCCCTCGCTCAGCACGTCGGCGTAGAAGGCGCAGAACTCGCCGACGTGGGCGGCCAGGTCGTCCAGCGTGTAGTCGGGGCAGGTGGGCACGACGGCCGCCGGGTCGCCCGCGGCGACCGCGGCGACGAGCGCCGCGCCCTCCCGACGCACCGCCGAGATGCGCTCCGCATGGTCCACGCCGGCCAACCTAGGGCCGCGTCAGGTGCTGAGCAGCAGGACGCAGGTTCCGTTGGCCGGCGCGGTGGTGCGACCGCCGCACGAGGCGCCGTAGGCCTCGTACACCGACCCGACATCCGAGTCCGTGTACAGGAAGTCACAGGCCGTCAGGTCGCCGGCCGTGCACGCGTCGACCGCCGGCGTGTAGCCGTCGACGAACCCGGTGTCGCAGCCGCCCTCGAACGAGAGCGGCACCCGGCCGCACCCGTCACCGTAGGTCTCGTACTCGGAGCCCGGCGGCGAGTCGGCGTACAGCACGTCGCAGGCCGCCAGGTCGCCGGCGGTGCAGCCATCGGTGAGCGCGTCGAGCTGGGGATCGTCGCCGTAGGTGAACGGCGGGTCCTCGGGCTCGGCGGTGGACGCCGTCGTGTCGGGGACGTCGGTCACCGGCGTGGTCACGACCGACACCGACGTCGTCGTCGTGGGGTCGGGCCCACTCCCCTCGTCGCCGCCCGAGAGCGCGAGCGCGGCCCCCACGCCGCCGCCCACCACCAGCACGGCCGCCACGATCGCCGCCACCGTGCCGGCCGAGGACCGCTTGGCCGGCGCCGGCGCAGCAGGCGACGCGGTCGGGCTCGCCGGCGACCACGGCGGCGGGGGCGGGGGCGGCGGGACCGGCGCCTCCTCGGGCGCCTGATCGTCCGCCGACCCGCCGTCCCCCGGCGCCGCGTGGCGCGCGAGCTCGACGTCGACCTCGGCGGCCACGTCGGCGAACACGTCCGAGCGCCGGCGCAGGCGCCGGAGCAGCGTGAGGGCCGCGGGCACGTCCTCCTCGCTGCGCAGCCGCTGGCGCAGCGTGCCGAGCAGGTCGCGCTGCTCGGACCGGCGCAGTTCCGGGCGCTCGAGCACCTCGGCCAGCTCGTCCATGTAGGAGATCGGCACCGGCGGGGGCGCGGGCAGCGGGGCGGGCAGCGGGGCGGGGTCCGGCAGCTGGACCATGGCCCGGGCCAGCTGCATCGAGTCCGACCCGTCGACCCGCTGCAGCCGGGACAGCGACCGCGGCAGCACGGCGTCGGGCACCGGCGGCCCGACGGCCACCGGGAGGATCGTGCGGTCGGTCGCCTCGGCGTAATCCAGCTCCGCCCGGCAGGCCCGCGACCGGAGCGACTCCTCGCACACGAGGAACACGAAGCACCCGCAGGTCCGGATGCGCTCGAGGATCGTGTCCCACCACTCCTGGCCTCCGCTGAGCGCCCGGTCGAGCCACACATCCTGGCCGAGCTGCTCGAGCTGGCCGGCGATGCGGCTCATCTCCGTGTTCCGGGCGCGGGGATAACTGCAGAACACCTGCGTCGTGCTCATGCGCCCTCCTTCGTCCGCCTGACCTCACAGAGCCCGGGAGGGCTGGCGTGATACAGGCGGGCCGGCGGCCGCACTAGCTTCGGGGCATGGCCGGAGGAGGTCACGGAACGAGGGCGGTGGTGGCGGCTCTGCTCGCCAACGCCGGCATCGCGGTCGCCAAGTTCGTCGGCTTCCTGATCACGGGAGCCGGCTCGATGCTGGCCGAGAGCATCCACTCGGTGGCCGACTCGGGCAACCAGGCGCTGCTGCTGCTCGGCGGCCGGCGGGCCAGGCGGGAGCCCACCCCGGAGCACCCGTTCGGCTACGGCCGGGAGCGCTACTTCTGGGCGTTCGTGGTGGCGCTGATCCTGTTCAGCCTCGGCGGCATGTTCGCCATCTACGAGGGCGTCGAGAAGATCCGCCACCCGCACGAGATCGAGTCGGTGGGCGTCGCCATCGCGATCCTGCTCGTGGCGATCGTGCTGGAGCTGCTGTCGTTCCGGACCGCCGTGGTCGAGGCGGTGGCGGTGAAGGACCCGCAGCAGAGCTGGTGGGGCTTCATCCGCCGCACCAAGCAACCCGAGCTGCCGGTCGTGCTGCTGGAGGACCTGGGTGCGCTCGTCGGCCTGGTCATCGCCCTCAGCGCGATCACCGTGTCGTCGATCACGGGCGACCCCCTCTGGGACGCTCTCGGCACCCTGTCGATCGGCCTGCTGCTCGTCTCGATCGCCATCGTGCTGGCCATCGAGATGAAGGGCCTGCTGATCGGCGAGTCCGCGACGCTGACCGACCAGCAGAAGATCGCGGCTGCCATCGAGATCGAGCCCAGCGTCCAGCGGCTGATCCACATGCGGACCGAGCACATCGGGCCGGACGAGCTGCTGGTCGGGGCGAAGATCGAGCTGATCGACGGCCTGTCGGTGCCCGAGGTCGTCGAGGTCGTCAACCGGGTGGAGACCAGCGTGCGGCGGGCCGTGCCCATGGCCCGGGTCATGTACCTGGAGCCGGACATCTTCCGCACCCACGTACCCAGCGACAGCACGGCGCCGGCCCACCTGCTCACGGCGGAGCCGGGGTCCGGGGACGAACCCGGAGCGGCCGGCGAGCCCGGGGCGGCGGAGCCCGACGCCGCCCGCGGACCGGACCAGCCGGCGGCCGAGTCCGCACGCGGGCCCGGCGGCGAGCGGGAACCCGCCCCCCGGCAGGGCTGAGCGTGGCCACCCCGCCGGCACCCAGCGCCCGCGAGGTCGGCAGGGCCCAGCTGGAACGGCTCGGGAGGGTCATCCGTGAGCAGCGCAAGCACGCCGAGATGTCGCTGCGCGACCTGGCGGCCCGCACGAACGTCTCCAACCCCTACCTGTCGCAGCTGGAGCGGGGCCTGCACGAGCCGTCGGTCCGGGTGCTCAAGGCCATCGCCGGTGCGCTCAACATGTCGGCCGAGGCGCTGATGGTGCAGGCCGGCCTGCTCGACGGGCCCGCGGACGAGGGGACGGCCCCCTCGGTGGCGGACGCGATCCGGGCCGACCCCCGGCTCAGCGACGACCAGAAGGTGGCGCTCCTCGCGGTCTACCGCAGCTACGTCGAGGGCGACTCCTAGGGCACGGCCGGACGCGACGAGCCGCCCGGCCGAGGGGGGTGCCGGGCGGCTCGTGCGCTCTGTGAGAGCGGAGGGTGGTCGGGTCAGGCCGCGGCCTTGGTGGCCTTCTTGGCGGCCGGCTGGGCGGGCACGCCCACCAGCGGGGAGACGGCCTCGGCGACCGCCTTGACGATGTCGCGCTGGGCCTCGAGCAGGGCGGTGACGAACTCGTACTGCGAGTCGATCACCTCGGTCGGCCGGGGCAGGTTCGCCGGGTAGGTGACGTTGGGCAGCCGGTCGTCGGCCAGAGCCACACCCTTGCGGACGTACTCCACGATGGGGGCCTGCAGGTCGCGGACGGCGTCCACCACCTTGGTCTCGGCGTCGGTGACGGTGGTGAGGAAAGTCATGTGCTAACTATACCTAGCAAACCGCTTGGCAAACCACGTGACTTTCGACACGTGCCTCCGGCGCCAAATCCGACCCCCGGGGTCGCCTTTTCAGCAGGCCGGTCGCTAGGCTCGCCCGCGGGCGCTCGACCAGCACGCTTCCATCTACCCGGGCACCCTGGAGGACACACATGGCGATTCGACTTGGCGACGACGCTCCCAACTTCACCGCCGAGACGACCGAGGGCGAGATCGACTTCTACGACTGGAAGGGCGACAGCTGGGCGGTCCTGTTCTCGCATCCCAAGGACTTCACCCCGGTGTGCACCACCGAGCTCGGCCGGGTGGCCGCCCTGAAGCCGGAGTTCGACAAGCGGGACGTGAAGGTGATCGGCCTGTCGGTCAACGGCCTCACCGATCACGAGGGCTGGAGCAAGGACATCGAGGACGTCACCGGCTCGGCGCTCAACTACCCGCTGATCGCCGACCCCGACAAGGCGGTCTCGGACCTCTACGACATGATCCACCCGAACGCCAGCGACACGGTCACGGTGCGCTCGGTGTTCGTGATCGGTCCGGACAACAAGGTAAAGCTCACGCTGACCTACCCCCAGTCGACCGGCCGCAACTTCGACGAGCTGCTGCGGGTGATCGACTCGCTCCAGCTGACGGCCAAGCACAAGGTGTCGACGCCCGCCGACTGGCAACAGGGCGAGGACGTCATCATCATCCCGGCCGTGTCCGACGAGGAGGCCAAGGAGCGCTTCCCCGAGGGCTGGGAGACGAAGAAGCCGTACCTGCGGGTGGTCAAGCAGCCCACCTGAGGCCGGAAGGCATTCCCGCGTCCCGGGCCCGCGGATCGCGACTGAGGGACGTCGGAAAGGAATAACTTGCGGGCCGTGGGGCCCTTACCGCCGAGCCGGTCAATAAACCGCTGGGCGATCGCGGCGGGAACCGTGCACGCGACCAAGGTCTACGGCCAGGGCGATACGGCCGTGACGGCGCTCCACGACGTCACGGTCGGGTTCCCGGCCGGCCGGTTCACGGCGATCATGGGCCCGTCGGGGTCGGGCAAGTCGACGCTGATGCACTGCACCGCCGGCCTCGACGCCCTCACCCGCGGCAAGGCGTTCATCGGGGACACCGACCTCGGAAGGTTGTCGGAGCGGGCCCTCACCCGGCTGCGGCGTGACCGGGTCGGGTTCGTCTTCCAGGCGTTCAACCTCGTCCCGACCCTCACCGCACTCGAGAACATGACGCTCCCCCGCGCCCTGGCCGGCAAGCGCGTCGACCGGGACTGGCTGGACTACGTCGTGTCCACCGTCGGCCTCCGCTCCCGCCTCGGCCACCGCCCGGCGGCCCTGTCCGGCGGCCAGCAGCAGCGGGTGGCGGTGGCCCGGGCACTCGTCAGCCGGCCGGCGATCATCTTCGCCGACGAGCCCACCGGCAACCTCGACAGCCGGGCGAGCCACGAGATCCTGGCGTTCATGCGGCAGGCCGTGGACGACATGTCCCAGACGATCGTCATGGTCACCCACGACCCGGCGGCCGCGTCGTACGCCCACCACGTGCTGTTCCTGGCCGACGGGCGGATCGTGGGCGAGATGCCCCAGGCCAGTCCGGACCAGGTGCTGGACCGGATCAAGAGCCTGGACGGCCACCCCTGATGCCCGGCGTCGTGGCCAAGTTGTCGCGGCGGGACCTGCGGGCGCACCTCGGGCGCTACGTGCTGACGTTCCTGGCGGTGGCGATCGGCGTCGGCTTCGTGTCGGGCGTCATCACGCTCACCGACACCATCGGCCGCACGCTCGACGACCTGTTCGCCGGCTACAACGCGGGCACCGACGTGGCCGTGCGGGGCGAGGGCCAGTTCGAGCTGGACGCCGCGTTCGGGGGCGGGGTCGCTCGGCCCCGCATCGACGCCACCATCGCCGACGAGGTGTCGGGCCTGCCGGGCGTGGACGCCGCCGAGGGCTACGTGCAGGGCTATGCCCGGCCGATATCGGCCGGCGGCGAGCCCTTCGGCAACCCCAACTTCGGCCAGCCCACCATCGGCACCAACTGGGGCGAGGTCGACGCGCTCAACCCGTTCGAGCTGGCCGACGGCCGCGAGCCCCGTGACCCGACGGAGGTGGCGTTCGACCGCCGCACGGCCGAGGGCACCGGCTACGCGCTGGGCGACACGGTCACGTTCCAGACCCAGAGCGGGGTCCACGAGGCGACCCTCGTCGGCATCGTCACGTTCGGGACCGCGGACAGCCCGGCCGGGACGTCGGTCACGCTGTTCGACGCCTTGACCGCCCAGGCGTTCCTCAGCGGTCCCGGCCAGGTCGACCTGATCGCGGTCGAGGCCGCCGAGGGCGTCACGCAGACGGAGCTGCGGGACACGGTGGCCGACGCCCTCGCCGGCGTGAACGTCGACGTGGTCACCGGCGAGACCCTGGTGGCCGAGAACCAGGCGGCCGCCCGCGAGACCTTCACCGGCATCCGCACGTTCCTGCTCGTCTTCGCCCTGATCTCGGTGCTCGTGGGGTCGTTCGTGATCTACACCAGCTTCTCGTTCATCGTGGCCCAGCGGCAGCGCCAGGTCGCGCTGCTGCGGGCGCTCGGCGCAGGGCGCGGGCAGGTCCTGGCCGCCGTCGTGGTCGAGTCGCTGCTGGTCGGCGTGCTGGCGTCGGTCGTCGGCTACGCCGGCGGCGTGTCACTGGCGGCCGGGCTGGCCGGGACGTTCGTGCCCGGGGCCGAGGCGGTGATCCAGCCCCGGTCGCTGGCGATCGCCCTGGCGGTCGGGACGGTCGTGACGATGGCGTCGGCCGTGTTCCCGGCCGCGCGGGCGTCCCGCGTCCCGCCGGTGGCGGCCATGCGGGACGTCGCCATCGACACCAGCCACCGGTCACTCGGCCGGATGGTGCTGGCGACCGCACTCGGCATCGCCGGCGGCGTGACGCTGGCGGCCGGCGCCGCCGGCCAGGAGCTGGGCGGGCAGTCGCCGCTGCGGGTGTCGGGCCTCGGGATGCTGGGCGTGTTCCTGGCGCTCATCGTGGCGGCCCCGGTCGCGGCCCGGCCGGCGGCGCTGGTGCTCGGGCGGTGGCTGCCGGTCGTCCGGGGCATCGTCGGCCGGCTCGCCCAGCAGAACGCGGCCCGCAACCCCAAGCGCACCGCGTCGACCGGCTCGGCGCTCATGATCGGCCTCGGGATCGTGTCGCTGTTCCTGGTGGTCAACGCCTCGCTGCGGGCGTCGCTCGACGACACCGTCGACAACCAGTTCCGTGGCGACGTCGTGATCGACAGCGGGGGCACGTTCGTCAGCGGCGGCCTGCCGGGCGAGATCGCCGACGACGTCAACGCCCTGCCGTCCGTCGACGCGGCCACCGGCATCCGCTTCGGCTTCGCCCAGATCGGCGGCTCGCCCCACGGCATGCGGGCCATCGACCCCGTCACCGGGTTCGACCTGTTCGACATCGAGGTGAGCGCCGGCGACGTGTCGGACCTCGACGAGGACGGCATCGCCGTGTTCGCCGGCATCGCCGAAGAGAACGGATGGGGGGTGGGCGACGAGGTCCCGGTGGTCTTCGGCGAGACCGGGGAGATCCCGTTCACGGTGGCGGCCCTGCTGGCCCGGCGGGACCTCACCGGGCCGTACGTGATGGGCACGGACGCGTTCGACGCCAACCTGCCGGACGTGGGCGACGCGCAGATCTGGATCCGCCTGGCCGACGGCGTCACCGTGACCGAGGCCCGGCCGGAGCTGGAGCAGGTTGTCGCGTCGTTCCCCTCGGCGGAGGTCCAGGACCTCGAGGAGTTCAAGGCTGCGATGAAGGGCCAGTACGACATCATCCTGGTCCTGGTCAACGCCCTGCTGGCGCTGACGATCGTCATCGCCATGATCGGCATCGTCAACGCGCTGATCCTGTCGGTCGTGGAGCGGACCCGGGAGATCGGCCTGACCCGGGCGGTGGGCGCCACCCGCGGGCAGGTCCGGTCGTCCATCCGCTGGGAGGCGCTGATCATCTCGGCCTTCGGCCTGGTCGGCGCGCTCGCGGTGGGCGTGTTCTTCGGCTGGGTGCTCGTCCGGGCGCTGTCGGAGCAGGGCTTCCGGGTGTTCGCCCTGCCGGCACCGCAGCTGGCGGTGTTCGCCGGCGTGACCGCGGTGCTGACGCTGGTGGCGTCGGTGCTGCCGGCGGCGTGGGCTGGCCGGCGGCGGATCCTGTCCGCCATCGCCGACCAGTAGCGCGGGCCTAGGTGGGCGCCCGGCCGGCCCGCTTGGCCCGGGCGCTGCGGACGCGGCGCCGGACCCGCCGGCGGTTGGGCAGGTGCCCGCCGTCCAGAACGATGGCGGCGCCGGCCCGGACGGTCGCGTCGGCGTCGCCCGCCGCGGCCCGCCCGACGGCGGCCGCAGCCTCCGGGCTGCGGTCCGCGAGCTGGGCCGTCACCCGCAGCGCCTTGTAGCGGGTCTCGGCCGACGGGTCCTCGGCCAGCAGCCGCGACACCGCCGGCACGACCTCGGCCACGCAGACGCCCGACCCGCACCGCTCGCACGAGATGCCGTGCAGCGCGATCTCGCGGACCGCCGGGATCGGGTCGGCGAGCGCAGCCGCGAACGTGGCGGTCGAGTCGTCGCTGGCGTAGTGGTCGAGCAGGCCCAGACACGCCTGGCGCACCACCGGGCTGCGGTCGGCGAGGGCGGCGGCCTGGACGTCGGCCACGGGCAGCTCGGCCGCGAGCGCCTTGCGGCCGCGCGGCGTCGCCTCCTGCCAGCGGCGGAGGAACGCGCGCACGTCGCTCACGGCCGCCAGAATGCCCGCTCATGGCACTCGACCCCGCAGCATTACCGCCGGAGGTGGCGGCGTTCACTTCCGAGCGCCACCTGGCCACGCTCACCACCCTGCGTCCCGACGGCACCCCGCACGTGGCGCCGGTCGGCTTCAGCTGGGATCCGGAGGCCGGGCTGGTGCGGATCATCTCGTTCGCCGCCGCCCGCAAGGTCCGCAACCTGGCCGGGGGCGGGCGGGCGGTCGTGTGCCAGGTGGACGGCGGCCGCTGGCTGTCGTTCGAGGGCCCGGCCACCGTGACCGGCGATCCGGGCCGAGTGGCCGAGGCCGTCGGCCGCTACGCGGCCCGCTACCGCCGGCCCGGCGAGCGGCCGGACCGGGTCGCCATCGAGATCGCCGTCGACCGCGTGCTGGGGCGGGCGTGAGCCCCGGGGCCGAGACGGGCTACTCCGGGACGCCGCTGGCCCGGAAGCTCGGCATCTGCGAGGGCGACACGATCGCCGTGCTGGGGGCGCCGGAGGGGTTCGCCCTGCCCGACCTGCCCGATGGCGTCGAGGTCCGCGGCGCGGCCCGGGGCCGGTACGACGTCGTGCTGTCCTTCCACACCCGCCGGGCGCACCTGGAGCGCCGGTTCGCCACGCTGTGCCGGGCCACCGAGCCCGCCGGCGGCTTGTGGATCGCCTGGCCCAAGCGCGCGTCCGGCGTGCCGACCGACATCACCGAGGACACCGTCCGGGAGGTGGCGCTGCCCACGGGCATGGTCGACAACAAGGTGTGCGCCATCGACGCCACCTGGTCGGGCCTGCGGCTGGTGCTGCGCAAGGAGCTGCGCCCGCCGGTCACTCCTCGCAGACCCGGTTGATGATGATGCGCGGCCCGCGGTCCCAGGTGATGTAGCCCCAGAACCAGTTGAGCAGCACCGACAGGCGGTTGCGCAGCCCGGCCACGTACAGCAGGTGCAGCCCGAGCCAGGCGAACCAGGCCAACGTGCCCCGCAGACGGATGCGGCCGGGCAGCTCGGCGACGGCCGACCGCCGGCCGATGGTGGCCATCGTGCCCCTGTCGTGGAACCGGAACGGCTGGGTGCCCCTGCCCTCCATCAGCCGGGCGATCTGGCGGGCGACGTGGGCGCCCGACTGCATGGCCACCGGGGCCAGCTGGGGCAGCGTCCGGTCCTTGCGGGAATCCCGGGCCGCCGCCACGTCGCCGACCGCCCACACGCCCTCGTGGCCGGGGACCGCGAGGTCGTCGCCGACCTCGACCCGGCCGTTCGGGGCGGTGGGCAGACCGAGCTTCTGGGCCAGCGGGTTGGCCCGCACGCCGGCGGCCCAGATCACCGTGCGGGTGGGCAGCACCTCGCCCGACGCGAGCCGCACGTGGTCGCGGGTCACCTCGTCGACCGCCTCGTCGAGGCGGACCTCCACCTGGCGGGCCCGCAGCGTGTCGAGCGCGGCCCGCTGCGACGCCGGCGAGAACGGGGCCAGCAGGGTGTCCTGGGCCTCGACCAGCACGACCCGGGCCCGGCCGACCGGGATCGTCGGGTAGTCCCGCTGGAACACCATGGCGACCAGCTCGGCCAGGGCGCCCGCGGTCTCGACCCCGGTGGGGCCGCCGCCGACGACGACGAGGTTGAGCTCGCCCTCGTCGATGAGCGACGGGTCGGCGTCGGCCGCCTCGAACCGCTCGAGGATGTGGTTCCTCAGGCGGTCGGCGTCCTCCAGCGTGTAGAGCGGGATGGCGTGCTCCTCGGCACCGGGGACGCCGAACCATGTGGCCACGGCGCCGACGGCCAGCACGAGGTGGTCGAACGCGACCTCGCGCTGGTCGGCCAGCCACAGCACGCGGCGGTCCCAGTCGACGCCGACCACCTCGCCGCGGCGCACGTTCAGGTTGCGCTGGCGGTGGAACAGCCCCCGCACGGGGTGGGCGACGTCGGCGTCGTTCAGGCCGGCGGTGGCAACCTGGTAGAGCAGCGGCTGGAACGTCGTGAAGTTCTCGCGGTCGATGAGCGTGACCTCGACGGGGACCTTGTCGAGGTTGCGGGCCACGGCCAGGCCGCCGAACCCGGCGCCCACGATGACGACGTGCGGTCGGACTCCCATCTCGCGCCTCCTGCCTATGCCCACTGAGATATTGTGATTGTTTTCACGATCATGCTACCGGCAGGCGCTGGCATCCGGGGCACCAGTACGTGGACCTCGCCTGCTCCCCCTGGGCCCGCCTCCGGATCACTGCACCACAGCGCGGGCAGTCCCGACCGGACCGCCGGTACACGGCCACGCCCGTGCCGTAGGTGCGCCGCGCCCCGCCGCCCGCGTTGGCCCGGAGCATGCGGTGGGCCGTGGCGTACAGCCGCCGGCGCTCGGCCTCGGGGACCTGCGCCACCGGCGTGAACGGGTCGAGACGGCAGGCGAAGCACACCTCGCTCTTGTAGACGTTGCCGATGCCGGCGGCGACGCGCTGGTCGAGCAGCACCGCCCCGATCTCGTCGTCCGGCCCCGCCAGCTCGGCCAGCCGGGCGAGCACCGCGTCGAGGTCCGGGTCGGGGTCGGCCAGGTCGGGACCGAGTCGGGCCAAGGCGGGCGGCGGTCCCGCCCCGCGGTGGAACGTCTCCACCACCGGCGCCGCGAAGCACACCGCGCACCAGCCGTCGTCGGTCTCCAGCACCGCACGGGCGACGTAGGGCGGCTTCCGCCAGCGCTGGCCGGTGCGGTAGAGGTCCCAGGACCCGGTCATGCGCAGGTGGGTGCGCAGCGTCAGCCCGCTGCCGAAGTCGATCAGCAGGTGCTTGCCCTGGGCCGCCACGCCGTCGATCGTGTCGCCCGGCCGCGGCCGTTCGCCCCGCAGGCGGGGCGCCTCGAACCGGGCCAGTGTCTTGCCGGCCAGGGCGGGCCGCAGCCGGTCGGCGATCCGGCGGAGGGTGTCGCCCTCGGGCACCCGCCGGACCCGCCGTCAGCTGGCCTGCCCGACCGGCAGGGGCACGATGTCGGCGTCGGGCCCGAACGTGCGCCGGTAGGCGGCGGGGGTGGTGCCGACGATCCGCCGGAAGTGGACCCGCAGCGCGGTGGCGGTGCCGAACCCGGCCTGGCTGGCCACCCGGTCGACCGCCAGGTCCGTGGTCTCCAGCAGCCGCTGGGCGTGCAGCACCCGCTGGCGGAGCAGCCACTGCATCGGCGTCGTGCCGGTGGCCGCCCGGAACCGGCGCGCGAAGCTGCGGGGGCTGAGGTGCGCCCGGTTCGCCAGGTCCTCGACGGTGATCGGCTCGTCGAGGTGGCCCATGGCCCAGTCCAGCACCCGGGCGATCGGGTCGTCGCTACAGGTCTCGGGCAGCGGCATGTCGACGAACTGCGACTGGCCGCCGTCGCGCTGGGGCGGGACCACCATGCGCCGGGCAACCTTCCGGGCGACGTCGGCGCCATGGTCGAGCCGGACGATGTGGAGGCAGAGGTCGATGCCCGCGGCCGTGCCGGCCGAGGTGTAGATGCCGTCGCCGCCGTCGACGAACAGCACGTCGGGATCGACGTCGATCTGCGGGTACGCCCGAGCCAGGTCGGCGGCCCACATCCAGTGGGTGGTCGCGCGCCGGCCGTCGAGGAGGCCGGCCTGGGCCAGCAGGAACGCGCCGGTGCACACGCTCACCAGCCGGCCCCCTCGGCTGTGCACGGCCCGCAGCGCGTCCAGCAGCTCGGTCGGCGGCGAGGCGTCCGACCGCTCGGGCCACACCGGGACGATGACCGTCTCGGCGTCGGCCAGGTCGTCGAGCGTGTAGGGCGTGCTGATCGACCAGTCGCCGTAGTTGACCGGGATGGTGGTGCCGAACGCCCCCACCACCCGGAACCGGTACCAGGGCGAGGCGTACTCGGACCGGTCGACGCCGAAGACCTCGTGCGCCGTCCCCAGCTCGAAGGCGGCCGCGTGGCTGCCGACCAGGGCCGCGACCACGTGTCCCTCCTCACGAGTAGGCCGCCGGGAACGTTCTACTTCCGACATGGCACCAGTTTGGCAGGATTCTTTCGGACATGCGCAGTCCTGCCACTCGCCAGGAGCGCCGACGTGGCGGAGGATGAACGCATGCTCACTGTCCACTGCCCCCGACATGGCCGAGAGGTTCTCATCAACGAGCGCCGGATCCTCGGGATCGAGCCAGACGGCGACCACCTGACCGTCAGCTGGGTCTGCTGGTGCGGGCACCGCGGATCACACCGCACCGGCCGCCCCCGCCGCTCCGCCATCGTGGTGTGAGTGCCGAGGGGGGTCACGGGCCCGCCTTCCTCGCCACCAGCCCCCGGTAGCCGTCGGCGTAGCCCGCGGCCCGGAAGGCATCGGCCCACGGCGACGTGCGGACCGGCTCGCCGTCGACCGTCTGGACCTCGTGCGAGCGGGCTCGGCCGTCCTCGACCCGGCGGGCCAGCGCAGTCGGCCAGCCGCCCTGGTCGACAGCCGCCGGGAAGGTCCAGATCGACCGGCCGCCCCGCTCGACGAAGGCCACAGGCTCGCCGTCGGCCAGCACCACGAGGGCCCCGGCCGCCCGGGCCGGGCGCCCGCCGGTGGCGGGCCACGGCAGGGCCGCACCGTAGGGCTGGGCCGGGTCGGTGGCCGCTAGCGCCACCGGCGGCGACGGCTCGTGGCGCCCGCCGCCCTCGGTCGCCGGCCGGGCCGATCGCAGCCGGTCGACCGCCCCGCCCAGCGCGAACTGGGCGGCTCCCAGCCCGGCAACGAAGTAACCCCGGCGGATGCGGCCCTTCTCCTCCAGCGCCCGCAGCACCGGATACACGCCGGCGAAACCGCCCTCGGTGCCCTCCCCCAGCGCCGCCTCCCGGGTGAGTACGCCGTAGCGCTCGACGAGCTGGGCCGCCCGGGCGTGCGCCAGCTCGGTCGGCGATGGTCGGGGGTCGAGCAGCGGCGCCACCAGCGACCACCGGCCCGCGGCCGACGGCGGGCCCAGCCGGGTCAGCCGCCCCGCCGCGGGGCGCCGGCGGCCGGCCGCCTTGCGGACCTTGCCGCCCACGAACGACCGCAGCGGGGCGAGGGAGTCGTTGGTCACGAGCCCCGCCCACGCCAGATCCCACAGCGCGGCCAGCACGGTGGCGTCGTCGTAGGGCTGGTCGGCGTCGTGGACCGCCTGCACGAGGTCGCCCCAGAACGAGGCGCCCCGCGCCTCCAGCCGGTCGAGCAGTGCCCGGTGGACCGGCCCGTCGGGCAGCTCGTCGGCCTCGGACGCGGCCGGCACCAGCAGCCCGGCCTGGTCGCGGAACACCAGCCGGACCCGGCCGTCGTTGGCCCCGATGGCCCCCGCGCCCACCCACACCAGCTCGCCCGCGGTGCACAGGTCGTCGAGGTCGGCCGACCGGTACTCGGCCAGGCGGGCCGGGAGGACCTCGGCCTCCAGCACGGACGCCGGAAGCGGCGCGCCCTGGAGCTGGGACAGCACGTCGACCAGCGCGTCCATGCCCCGCCGTGGCGACCCCAGGCCGTGCCACTCGCCGAGGAAACGGGCCAGCGTGGCCCCGTCGACGGGCTCGACCTCCTGGCGCAGCCGCGCCAGCGACCGCCGGCGCAACTGGCGGAGGACGTCGACGTCGCACCACTCGCGCTCGACCCCGTCGGGCCGGAACTCGCCCTGCACCACCCGGCCGTCGCCCCCCAGGGCGCCGAGCGCGGCGGCCGCCCGGGCCGCGGTCACGTCGTAGCGGCCGGCAACCTGGGCGGTCGTGAACGGCCCGTGGGTGCGCGCGAATCGCCCGACCAGGTCGACCAGCGGCGCCTCGACGGCCTCGGTGAACACCGCGGGCAGGCCCACCGGGATCGCGACGCCCAGGGCGTCGCGCAGGCGGGCGGCGTCCTCGGCTGCGGCCACGCGCTCGTCGCCGGCGATGCGGGCTCGGAAGGCCCGCCGCTCGGCCACCAGGCCGTCGACCCAGGCGGCCGCCCGGTCGCCCGCACTGCGCGCATCGAGCTCGTCCAGCGACAACGGCCCCAGCCGCCGCAGCAGGTCGTGGAGCTCGTCGGCGTCGCGGGCCCGGCGCCCGTCGGTCAGCGACTGCAGCTCGAGCTCGAGGTCGGCCAGCGCGCCGGCGTCGAGCAACTCACGCAGCTCGTCGGCGCCGAGCAGATCGTCGAGCAGGTCGCGGTCGAGCGCCAGCGCCGCCGCCCGCCGCTCGGCGAGCGGCGCGTCGCCCTCGTACATGTAGACCGCGATCCAGCCGAACAGCAGCGACTGGGCGAACGGCGAGGCGTGCGGCGTCTCGACCTCGACCACCCGGACCCGCCGGGAGCGGATGTCGCCCAGCACCTCGCGCAGAGCCGGCAGGTCGAACACGTCGTTGAGGCACTCACGCGTGGTCTCCAGCAGGATCGGGAAGCTGGGGTAGCGGCCCGCCACCGCCAGGAGGTCGGCCGAGCGCTGGCGCTGCTGCCACAGCGGCGTGCGACGGTCGGGCCGGCGCCGGGGCAGGAGCAGCGCCCGGCCCGCGGCCTCGCGGAAGCGGCTGGCGAACAGCGCGGTGTTGGGAAGCTCGGCCACCACGACGTCGCCCACGTCCTCGGGGTCGACCGTCAGAGCGTCGGCGCCGAGCCCGGCGTCGTCGAGCGCCTCGGGCAGGCGGATGGCGATGCCGTCGTCGCTCCAGATCATCTCGACCTCGACGCCCCACCGCTCGGCCAGGCGGGCCTTGATCGCCATGCCCCACGGGGCGTGGACCTGGGCGCCGAACGGCGACAGGACGCACACCCGCCAGTCGCCGATCTCGTCGCGGAAACGCTCGACCACGATCGTGCGGTCGTCGGGCACCGCCCCGGTGGCCTCGCCCTGCTCGTCGAGGTAGGAGATCACGTTGGCCGCCGCGCTCTCGTCGAGGCCGTGGACGGTGCGCAGCCGCTCGATCGCGTCGGCCGCCGGGAGCGCCCGCAGCTCGCGGACGAAGGCGCCGAGCGCCCTGCCCAGCTCGAGCGGGCGGCCCGGACCGTCGCCGTGCCAGAACGGCATCTTGCCGGGCTGGCCGGGAGCCGGGGTCACGATGACCCGCTCGTGGGTGATCTCCTCGATACGCCAGGTCGTGGCCCCGAGCAGGAACGTCTCGCCCGCCCGGCTCTCGTACACCATCTCCTCGTCGAGCTCGCCGACCCGAGCGCCGTCGGGCAGGAACACGCCGAACAGCCCCCGGTCGGGGATCGTGCCCGGGTTGGTGACCGCCAGCCGCTGGGCCCCGGCCCTTCCCCGCACCACGCCCTCGACCCGGTCCCACACGATGCGGGGCCGCAGCTCGGCGAACTCGTCGGACGGGTAGCGGCCGGACAGCAGGTCGAGCACCGCGTCCAGGACCTCGTCGGACAGCTCGGCGAACGGCGCCGCCCGCCGGACCAGCGCCCCGAGCTCGTCGACCTTCCAGTCGTCGAGCGCGGCCATGGCCACGATCTGCTGGCACAGCACGTCGAGCGGGTTGCGGGGGTAGCGGGTCGCCTCGATCTGGCCGTCGACCATGCGCTGCACCACGATCGCCGCCTCCAGCAGGTCGTGGCGGTGCTTGGGGAACAGCTTGCCCCGGCTGGGCTCGCCCACCTGGTGGCCGGCCCGGCCGATGCGCTGCAGCCCCCGGCTGACCGCGCCCGGCGACTCGACCTGGACCACGAGGTCGACCGCGCCCATGTCGATGCCGAGCTCGAGGCTGGACGTGGCCACCAGCCCCCGCAGGCGGCCGGTCTTGAGGTCGTCCTCGATCTGGAGCCGGCGCTCGCGTGACAGCGACCCGTGGTGGGCCTTCACCAGCTCCTCGGCGTCGGTTGGCGGCGACGTGCCCTCGGCCTCGGCCGCCCGGTTGGCGCCCTCGTGCCACAGCTCGTTGAGTCGGGTGGCCAGCCGCTCGGACAGGCGGCGGGCGTTGACGAAGATGAGCGTCGAGCGGTGCGACTCGACCAGCTCGAGCAGGCGGGGGTGGATGGCCGGCCAGATCGACCGGCGCACCGGACCGGCCGCCGCCGGCCCGGTGGCCGGCTCGCCCTCGATGACCTGGCCCAGGTCGCCCATGTCGTCGACCGGCACCACCACCTCGACGTCGAGCGGCTTGCGCACGCCGGCGTCGACGATGGTGACAGGACGGGGCCGGCGACCCTCGCCCGTCTCCCCCCACCCACCCAGGAACCGGGCCACCACGTCGAGCGGGCGCTGGGTGGCGGACAGGCCGATGCGCTGGGGTGGCCGCTCGCAGATGTCGGCCAGCCGCTCGAGCGAGAGCGCCAGGTGGGCGCCCCGCTTGGACGGCACCAGCGAGTGGATCTCGTCGACGATCACCGCCTCGACGCCTCGCAGCGTGTCGCGCGCCCGGGACGTGAGCATGAGGTACAGCGACTCGGGCGTGGTGATGAGGATGTCGGGTGGGTTGCGCAGCATCTGGCGCCGAACGTCGGCCGGGGTGTCGCCCGTGCGCAGGCCGACCGTGGGCTCGCGGAAGACCTCGCCCCGGCGGTCGGCCGCGGCCCGGATGCCGGCGATGGGCGCCCGCAGGTTCTTGTCGACGTCGACCGCCAGGGCCCGCAGCGGCGACACGTAGACGATGCGGGTCCCCGCTCCCTCGGGCGCCGGCCCGCTGACCAGCCGGTCGATGCCCCACAGGAATGCGGCCAGCGTCTTGCCCGAGCCGGTGGGGGCCAGGATGAGCGTGTGGTCGCCCCCGGCGATCGCCGGCCAGCCCTGGGTCTGGGCGGGCGTCGGCGCGGGGAAGCTGGACTCGAACCAGGCCCGGACGGGCGGCGAGAACAGCTCGGTTGCCACGCCTTCAACCTACCGACGGGGTGTGACAGGCAAGGCTGTGGCCCTGGTCACGGCCCGGACGACCCCCAGCCGTCGCCCGGACGCTGGAGGCCGGTGACGCGAAGAACGGGATCCGAATGGATCCCGTTCGGCAAGGACAGCCAGGGGGGCGGGGCGGGCGGGCGGACAGGCACCCCGCCCCCAGCTGGCCTGTGTACCTAAGTTACCCTACGGCCACCGGCAACAAACACCGTGAACGGAAACTTCGCGAATTTTATACGGGACGGCGCCAGTCGCCCACGCGAACCGTGTGACGCACCACCATACGGGCCGCGCGGGCCCTAACCTGAGCACGTGGCCGAGTACCAGACACCCGAGTTCCACCCCGCGTTCGAGGAGTACTGCGAGGCGATCTGGGAGCTGAAGGAGGACGAGGTCGCCGTCATCCAGGCGCGCGTCGCCGAGCGGCTGCACGTCTCCCGGCCCGCCGTGTCCGAGATGATCAAGCGCATGCACGCCGAGGGCTTCGTCGACCTCGACGGCAGCACGATCAACCTGACCGACGACGGCCTGCGCCTGGCCGAGCAGGTCGTCCGCCGCCACCGGCTGGCCGAGCGCCTGCTCACCGACATCCTGGGCCTGTCCTGGGCCGACGCCCACCTCGAGGCCGGCAAGTGGGAACACGTGATCTCCGAGCCGGTCGAGCGGGCCATCAACCGCCTGCTCGAGAACCCGACCACCTGTCCCCACGGCAACCCGATCCCCGGGTCCAGCTACGCCGCGCCCGACCTCGTGCCGCTGTCGGACATCCCGGTGGGCGAGGGCTTCACGGTCACCCGCATCCCGGAGGAGCTGGAGTTCACGCCCGGCCTGCTCGAGTTCCTGGAGGACGCCGCCGTCCAGCCGGGGCACTCGGGCGTCGTGACCGCCGTGTCGCCCGACGGCACGACCACGGTCGAGATCGACGGCCGCCACGTGGGCATCGGGGCGTTCGCGGCCGCCCGAATCCTGGTCACGTCCGAGCGGGTTGCCGCTCTGGAGACCGTGAAGGCGGCGGCGCCGGCGTAGGTTCCCGCCGCCGCAGCGCCACCATCACCGCCGCCCCCAGCACGGCCAGCCACACCGCCTGGAGCGCCCAGTCGTCCGGTCCGGGCGACCGGTAGTCGGGCAGGACCGCGTGCCACGCCCGGTAGAGCGGATTGCGGGTGCCCTCGAAGTCGACGATCAGCGTGCGCCGGCGGTCGAGCACCTCGACGACCAGCCATCCCCAGGCCACGACGCCGAACGCCGCGCCGGCAGCGACCAGCCACCGGGCGGCGCGCACCCGGGCCGCCCACCACGCCACCGCCAGGACGAGGCACGGGGCGACCACGACCAGCTGCCGGCCGGGCCACCACCAGCCGTGCATCGTCAGCGCCACCCACGTCGCCGTGGCCCACCCCGCGGCCGGCGGCAGCACCACCAGCGCCCAGCCGGGCGGGCGCCGCCGGAGGAACACGGCCAGCGCCGGCACCGCCAGAAGGTACGCCGGCATCCACGCCGCCAGGCCGAAGCCGCGATCGAGCAGCAGACCGGTGAGCCGGCGGGTCCGGCCGATGCGGTCGGGGTCGTGGCCCATCACGCTCAGCTCGCCCCCGACGAAGTGGTCGCCGGCCGCGTAGACGGTCCACCCGCCGTAGACGAGCCGGTGGGCCACGAGGTAGCCGACCCCGGCCGCCGCCAGTCCCCCGACCAGGCCGAGCGCGGTCCGCCGTCGGCCGTCGCGGGCCACGTACCAGACCGCCACCGCCGCCAGCGCCGCGGCCACCGGCGCGTACTTCACGCCGAGCCAGGGCAGCGCGACGACGGCCAGGCCGGCGACCACCAGGTCCCGGGCGGAGCGGCGGCCGCTCAGGGTTGCGATCGCCACGGTCACGGCCAGCGCGGCCGGCAGCTCGGGGTAGATCTGGGTGGCGTAGGCCGTGAGCGGGGCGGTCACGCCGAAGGCCAGGACGACCCCCGCCGCCACGCCGAGGGGGACCGCGAACCGCCTGTGGCACGTCCACACCAGCAGCGCGGCCAGGGCGCCGGCCATGACCGCCAGCGCGGCCTTGGCGCCGGCCCAGCCGGCGACGCCGACCGGCGCGGCCAGCAGGACCGGCAGCAGCGGGTCGTGCGGGCTGACCTCGCGGCCGTCGCTGCGGGCCTCGGTCTGGACCGGGAGGGTGACCTCGTGGAAGTCGCGGTAGCGCTGGTCGGCGAGCTCGTCGCCGATCGTGAGCGAGCGGTCCTCCCACAGGCTGAGGGCCGACAGCAGGTACTGGGGCTCGTCGGCGGTTGTGCGGGCGCCGACGGTCGCCCGGGCGGGCAGCGCCACCAGCGCCCACGCGGTGACCAGGATCCCGACCGCCAGCGCGGCGCGGGCCGGTCTCGTCACGCCAGCCGGTCCGAGCGCCGCACGACCACCAGCCACGTGAGCACGCCGGACAGCGCCACCAGCACGATGCTGGCCAGCGCCGCCTCCGCCAGGAACACCGCTTCGGCGTCGGCCCAGATGCGGGTGGCGAGCGTCTCGAACCCGATCGGGGCGGTGAGCAGCGTGATCGGCAGCTCCTTCATCGTCGACAGCAGCACCAGCCCGCCGCCGGCGGCGAGTCCCGGCAGCATCAGCGGCAGGTCGATCGTCACGAAGCGCCGGGTGCGGCCCGCGCCCAGCATCCGGGCCGACTCGTCCAGCCGGCGCGGCACCGACCCCACCGCCACCTGGGCGGCGCGCAGCGACTGCACCCCCAGATGGACGACGTAGGCGAACACCAGCATCACGAAACTCTGGTAGAGACCCCAGGCCTCGGGCAGCTGCACGCTCCAGAACACCACGGCCAGGGCGACCACCAGGCCGGGCAGGGCGAAACCGGTCGCCACCAGGCCGGTGGCCACGTCCCCGGAGCGGGCCCGGTAACGGGCCGACAGGTAGGCGAGCGGGAGCAGCACCGCCACCGCCACGACCGCGGTGACGAGGCCGATGCCCACGGTGTTGACGGCCGGTTCGACCAGGTCGCCCAGGCCCGCGCCACCGGCGGCCAGGCTGCTCGTCTCGCCGGTCAGGCCCCGCCAGGCCCACAGGCCGAGCGACGCCAGGGGCCCGCCGAGCGCGACCGCCACCCACCCGACCACGAGGGCCAGCGCCGGCCAGCGCCAGCGGCCCAGCGGGACCTGGAGCGGTCGCCGGGCGCCCGCGGCCTCGACCGCGGGCCGGCGCCGGGCCAGGCTCCGCTCGCCGGCCACCACCGCGAGCGCCAGCAGCGCCAGCAGCAGGCTGAGCGCCACGGCCCGGTCCCGGTCCAGGACCCGGTTGGTGTAGATGACCCGGGTCAGCGTGTCGTAGCGCAGCAGCACGACGACCCCGAAGTCGCTGAGCGCGTACAGGAACACCAGCAGCGACCCCGCCCCCACCGCGCCCCGGATCTGAGGCCACACGACGGTGGCGAACACGGCCACCGGCCGGCGACCAAGCAGGCGGGCGCTCTCCTCCAGCGACGGCGGCAGCGCCAGCAGGCGGGCGCTCACCGGCAGCAGCACGTAGGGGGCGGTGAACAGCGTCAGCACCATCCACGCGCCGGCGAAGCCCTCGGGCCGGGACGGGGTCACGCCCACCCAGCCGAGTGGTCCGTCGAGCAGCCCGCCGGGGGCGACCGCCGCCAGCAGCGCCAGCGCCCCCACGAATGACGGGAACACCAGCGGCAGGGCGGCCAGCACCGCCCACAGTCGGCGCAGGGGCAGGTCGGTGCGGGTGGTCAGCCAGGCCAGCGCGGTGCCGACCACCGCGGTCGACGCCGCGGTGACGGTCGCCAGCACGAGCGTGTTGCGCAACGGGACGAGCGTGGCGTCGGACGTGAACAGCTCGCCGAGGGACTCGTCGCCGGTGAAGCTCCGCCAGGCCAGGTAGCCGAGCGGGGCCGCGAACAGCAGGCCGACCGCCGCGCACACGACCCGCAGCGCGACGGGGGCCGGCATCGCCGGCTCCTGCGCCGGCACGGGCGCCGGGGGTGCGCCCGGGGGGACCGCCGTCAGCTCATCGGTTGAGGCCACTCTCGTCGATCATCTCGGTCGTACGTTCCAGGCCGCCGCCCAGCTCGTCGAGGTCGACCCGCGTCTTGGCGATCTCGTCGAACGGGGGCAGCGCGGGGTTGACCGTAGCCCCGGCCACGAGGGGGTACTCGAACGTCTCCTCGCTGAAGAACGCCTGGGCCTGGTCGCCGAGCAGGAACTCGATGAGCTGGTGGGCCTCGTCCTCGAGGTCGGAGCCAGCCACCACCGAGGCCCCGGTGACCAGCAGCGTGGACCCCAGGTCGCCGTCGGGGAAGTAGTGGTTCTCGAGCGGCAGGTCCGGGTCCTCGGACTTGGCCCGGAAGGCGTAGTAGTGGTTGACCAGGCCCATCGGGACCTCGCCCCGGCCCACCGCCTCGACGATCGCGGTGTTGTCGCTGAACGTGGGCGGGTCGCCGGCGGCCATGCCCTCGAGCCAGGCGGCCGCCTCGTCGTCGCCGAGCTGGTCGCGCAGCACGGTCACGAAGTCCTGGAACGAGCCGTTGGTCGGGGCCAGCGCCACCTGCCCGGCGAACTGCGGCTCGGTCAGGTCGAGCACGGAATCGGGCAGCTCGGACGCGTCGACGAGGTCGGTGTTGTAGACGAGGGTGCGGACCCGGCCCGACATCCCGACCCAGCCGTTGTCGTCCGCGGCATCGCCCTCGGGGACCAGGTCGACCACGTCGTCGGGCAGGGGCTCCAGGCGCCCGGCGGCGTCGAGATAGCCGACCGCGCCGGGGCTCTGAGAGATGAACACGTCGGCCGGGGTGGCGTCGCCCTCCTCGTCGATGAGCAGGGCGAGGTTGGCGGAGTCGTCGTAGCGGACGTCGATGCCGATGCCGCTCTCCTCGGCGAAGTCCTCCAGCAGCGGGCCGACGAGATTCTCCGTGCGCCCGCTGTAGACGACGAGCCGGTCCTCGTCCGAGCCGCAGCCGGCGAGCGCCGTCGCCCCCAGGGTCAGGCAGGCCAGGCTGCCGACCACCACGTGTCTGCCCTTCATGGAGGCGCAGACTAGCCATGCCACCCTCGCGGAGTGAAGAATGCCTAACAATGTCTTTCCCGGTGGTCATGCTGCTCCCCGCCCACGATGAGGAGTCCACGGTGGCCGACGTCGTCCGCGCGGCCCCCGACCAGGTCGACGGCCATCCCGTGCGTGTGCTGGTGGTCGACGACGGCTCGACGGACGGCACCGCCGCCGCGGCCCGGGCCGCGGGCGCGACGGTCCTCTCGCTCGGCGCCAACCACGGCCTCGGGGCGGCCGTGCGGGCGGGGCTGGTCTGGGCCGTGACCCAGGGCGCCGTCGCGGTCGCGTTCCTCGACGCCGACGGCGAGTACGCCCCCGAGGAGCTGGGCACAATGGTGGCCCCCATCCTGGCCGGGCAGGCCGACTACGTGGTCGGCTCCCGGTTCGCCGGGCAGCCGCGGCGCATGCTCCCCCACCGCTGGCTGGGCAACCGCGTGCTGACCACCTGGGTCCGGCTGCTGGTGCGGCGCTGGGGCGTCCGGGACCTGACCGACGGCCAGTCCGGCTACCGGGCCCTGTCGGCCGAGGCGGCCGCTGCCGCCGAGATCGTCCACGACTTCAACTACGCCCAGGTGCTCACGCTCGACCTGCTCGGCAAGGGGTTCCGCTACGCCGAGGTGCCGATCTCGTACCGCTTCCGGCGCCACGGGCGGTCCTTCGTCCGGCTGGTGCCGTACCTCCGCCAGGTCGTGCCGGCGGTGCGGGCCGAGCTCCGCTCGGCCGCCTGAGCCGCCCCGTCAGTCCTCGACCACGAAGCAGCGGAACCCGTCGCGGGCGGCCTCCCAGCGCCGCCGGTCGAGGGTGCCGTCCGTCCCGAGCGCGCCGGCCGCGGCCCAGCCCATCGCCAGGGCGTGATGGGTGTTGTCGGGCGTGAACAGGCCCTGGCGGCCGAACGTGACCAGGCCCTCGAGCCCCGACGCCCATGTCTCCAGGGCGGCCAGGTCGGCGGCGAACCCCGGCCGGTACACCGGGTACACGCGGGGCAGGCGCCGGCTCTCGACCGCCGCCGGGCGCGGCTCGGGCAGCCCCAGGGCGGCCAGCTCACCGGCGAGGCGGGCGGCGAGGTCCTCGTCGGAGGACCGCCACAGCTCGTCGCCCTTCCAGCAGGCGATCTCGGCACACAGCACCGTGCGGTCGGCCGGCTCCCCGGGGTCGTCCCGGTAGTTGCGGGGCTCGGACACCCGGGCGGCCACGACCTCCGGGCCGGGGAAGTAGTGGGCGTCGAACTCGGTCCACTGCCGCCGGTCGACGACCACGTATAGCAGGACCATGGCCCGGTGGCGCAGCCGGCCGGCCGCCGCCAGCGCGTCGTCCGGCGGTGGCGGGTCGACGGCCCGGGCCAGCGCCGGCAGCGGGGCGGTCGACCACACCTGGTCGGCGTCGAGGGTGGCGCCGCCGTCCAGCGTCAGCGACCAGCAGCCGTCGCACCGGGCGAGGGACGTGAGCCCGCGGCCGAGCCGGAGGTCGGCGCCCGCGTCCACGGCCGCGCCGGCCAGCGCCTCGGCTATCGCGCCGAACCCCCGGCGCGGGTACAGGAACACCCGCCCCTCGGGACGGGCCCCGCGGGCCAGGCGGCGGGCGATGTCGGCCGGCGACGAGGCGCTCACCCGGCGGCGGGCCAGCTCGCCGGCCAGGTCGTCTGGGTCGGCGTCCCACAGCTTGCGGGCGTACGGCCCGTAGAAGTGATCGAGGACCGCGGGTCCGAGCCCGGCCCGGACCACCTCGCCGAACGTGTCGGCGCGGGGCCGGCGCAGCGAACCGGTGGCGGCGTCGACCGCGGCCCGGACCGCGAAGCCCCGGGGTGTCCGGCGCAGCAGGTCGCCCGTGCGCAGCGGGAAGGCCAGCCACCGGTCGAGCAGCCGGATGCGGCCGTGTCGCGGGCGGGTCTGGAGGTCGTCGCCGAGCAGGTCCCGCAGCGCGTCCAGGATCGGGGCGGGTGTCGCCGGGTGCAGCCGGTGGCTGCCGTGGTCGACCCGCAGGCCGGCGACCTCGAACGACCCCGCCATGCCGCCCACCGCGCCCGACCGCTCCAGGACGACGACCTCGTGCCCGGCCGCCGCGGCCTGCCAGGCCGCTGCGAGGCCCGCGGGCCCCGCCCCGACGACCGCGATCACGCCGAGGTGGGGACCGGTTCGGCCGGGGACGACGCCACCCCGTGGCTCCCGACGTCGGTGTCGGCGCTGGGGTCACCGCCGGCGGCGTAGGCGATGGCCGGCGGCCCGGCGTAGGCCACGGTCACGCGGTCGCCCCGGGCGAAGCGGGGAGCCGACCCGGCCCGGGCCCGGAGCGGCTCGCCGCCTTCCGGCCGCACCAGGTACACGGTGTCGTGCCCGTAGAACTCGCACAGCTCGACCGTGGCGGGGGCGCCGGCCCCGGCCGGCGGCAGCAGCCGAAGCTCCTCGGGCCGCAGGACGACCTCGACGTCGCCCCGGACCGGGGCCTCGAGCGCCACCTCGCCCACCGGCGTGGCGGCGGAGTCGCCGTCGGCCGTCCCCGGGACCAGGTTGGCGTCGCCGACGAACGTGGCCACCCAGCGGCTGGCCGGCCGGGAATAGAGCACGGACGGCGGCGCCTGCTGCACGATCCGGCCGCCGTGCATCACCGCCACCTCGTCGCCCAGCACGAACGCCTCCTCCTGGTCGTGGGTGACGAAAACCGTCGTCACCCCGAGCGAGGCCAGCAGCTGGTGCACCTCGGTGCGGACCTGGACCCGCAGCGCGGTGTCGAGGTTGGAGAACGGCTCGTCGAGCAGCAGTACGCCCGGCGCCGGCGCCAGCGCCCGGGCCAGCGCCACCCGCTGCTGCTGGCCGCCGGACAGCGTGCCGGGGCTGCGGTCGCCCAGTCCGTCCAGGCCGACCAGCGCCAGCGCCTCGGCCACGCGGGGCCCCTTGCGCTCCGCGCGGGGCAGGCCGTAGCCGACGTTCTGGGCCACGGTCAGGTGCGGGAACAGTGCCCAGTCCTGGAACACCATGCCCACCCGCCGGTGCTCCGGCGGCACGTGGGCGCCCGGGCCGGACACCTGGCGGTCGCCGATGCGCACCTCGCCGGCGGCCAGCCGCTCCAGGCCGGCGATCGCGCGCAGCAGGGTCGTCTTGCCGCAGCCGCTGGGACCCAGGAGCGCCACGACCGCGCCCGGCGCGACCCGCAGGTCGACCTCCCGGAGCACGGGCAGGGCGCCGAAGCTCTTGACGGCGCCGGCGACGGTGATGGGGGCGGACGCGTTCATCTCACCTGACACCGTATCTGCACCGTCCCCAACAGGGCACGGGCGAGTTCGGCGGCTCAGGTCAGGGGGTCGGGCAGGGGCCGGGCGTGGACGATCGACAGTCGCTTGGTGGCCCGGGTCAGCGCCACGTACAGAGCGCGCAGGCCCTGGGCCTCCTCCTCGACGATGGCGGTCGGCTCGACGACCACGGCCGCGTCCAGCTCCAGGCCCTTGACCAGGCTCACCGGCACCAGCGTCACCCGGGACTCGAGCCCGTTGCGGGCGGCACGGCCGAACTCGACGCCGGCCGACTCCAGGGCCGCGGCCACCCCCTCGACCAGCGTGTCCGGTGCGATGATCGCCACGCTTCCGGGGTCGACCGTGTTGCGCTCCTCCACCGCCACCTCGGCGACCCGGGCGGCCAGCTCGCCTGCCTCGACCGGAACGATCCGGGGCGGGTCGCCGGCCTGGCGGACCGAGCTGGGCGGGCGCAGGTCGGGCTCCGCCACCGCCAGCACCTTGGCCGCCAGCTCCATGGTCGGCCCGGGGATGCGGTAGCCGATCGACAGCTCCGCCCGCTGGGCGGGCCGCTTGTGCGGGAGGTGCTCCAGGATCTGCTCCCAGTTGCGGTGGGCCCACACGCCGGTGGCCTGGGCGATGTCGCCCACCACGGTCATCGACCCGCTGAGCGAGCGGCGGTCGAGCATCCGCAGCTGCATGGGCGACAGGTCCTGGGCCTCGTCGACGACGATGTGGCCGTACGTGCGGATCTCGTCGGGGTCGCTGCCGTTCACCCGGCGCCGGCGGGCCTTGGGGCCGAGCAGGGCCCGGGCCTCGTCGAGCAGCGGGACGTCGTCGTGGGTCCAGATGACGGCCTCGACGTCGTCCTGCCGGGGGCGCAGCAGCGCAGCCCGCTCGTCCTCGGTCAGGTGCTTGCCCGCGGCCAGGTCGACGAGCGCCTTGGACCCGAATAGGTCGTGGAGCAGCTGGGCGGGGGTGAGCACCGGCCACATGCGCTCGAGCGCCTCGCGGACCTGGGGGGTGAGCCGGGCCCGCTCCCGTACCTCCTCCGGCGTCGTCGGCACCCGGCTGACGTCGGCCAGCGCCGCGAACAGCTGGGACTCGACGAAGCGCCGGCCGGCGTTGTGGAGCCGGAAGCGGCGCCGGGCGTCGGCCACGATCTCGGCCGTGCGCTCGACCGGCAGGACCAGGGTCTGAACGCCGTAGGGGACCCGCAGCGGCTGGCGCAGCGGGCGCTCACGGTCGCGGACGGCCTTGGCCACCACCTTGGACATGCGGGCGTCGCCCTTGATGCGGGCGGTGGCGGGGCGGTCGCGGCCGGACACCCGGACGTGGTCGACCAGGTCGGCCAGCACGGCCAGCTCGACCCCGGCCTCGCCGAGGCTGGGTAGGACCCGTTCGATGTAGCCGAGGAACAACCGGTTGGGGCCCGCGACCAGCACCCCCTGACCTTCGAGGGGGAACCGGTGGGTGTAAAGCAGGTAGGCGGCCCGGTGGAGGGCCACGACGGTCTTGCCGGTGCCGGGGCCGCCCTGGACGACCAGCACGCCCGGCAGCGGCGAGCGGATGACCTCGTCCTGCTCGCCCTGGATGGTGGCGACGATGTCGCCCAGCCGGCCGGTGCGGGCCTCCTCCAGGGCGGCGATCAGCGTGCCCTGGCCCCGGACCTTGGTGCCGTCGTCGTCGATGATGGCCAGGTCACCGCCCAGCAGCTCGGCCCCCTCGCCGAACAGCTCGTCCTCGATGCCGAGCAGCTTGCGGCCCCGGGTGGCGAAGTGGCGGCGCCGCACCAGGCCCATCGGCGCCCGGCCGGTGGCGCGGTAGAACGGCTCGGCCACGGGGGCCCGCCAGTCGACGACCAGCGGCTCCTGGGACTCGTCGGCCACCGCGATGCGGCCGATGTAGTAGCTGTCGCCGCCCTCGGCCCGGGCCTGGTCGATGCGGCCGAAGACCAGGCTGGCATCCCCGAGGTTCAGGTAGTCGAGGCGAGCGGCGATGTTCTCCTCGATCATCTCCCGCTCCCAGCGGGCCTGCTCGGTGCCACCCCGCCCCACCTCCACCATGGACCGCAGCCGGGTCGCCGACTGGCGTGCGCGCTCCAGGGAGTCGTACGCCCGGTCGATGTACGCCTGCTCGGCGGCCAGGTCGGGGTGAGTGGCCAATCGCTCCTCCTGGGGCGAGGAACGGACCATGCTACCTGCTGAACGGCCTCCGGGCCGCCTTTCAGCCGTCGGACACGTCGAAGTCGAAGACCGAGTGGGCCTCGTGCAGGTCGTGGCCGTCGATCACGCCGTCGCCGGTGAGGTCGAGGTCGGTATCGGAGGCCACATCCGACGGATCGGCGTCGAAAGGCGAGGGGCCGGCCAGGCCGTCGGCGGGGTCGTCCTCGCCCAGGAGGGCGTCCCGCAGCTCGTCGATCAGGTAGCCCACGCCCTCCAGCGGGTCGTTCTCGTGGCCCTCCAGCTCGAGGTCGCCGCTGTCGGCGGGCACGGTGTCCTCGGTCTCGAGGATCGTCGTGTCCTCGCCCGGGACGAGGACGCCGCCGTCGTCCTCCCCCACCGGCTCGGTGGAGCCGTCGCCGAAGCCGCCGTCCTCCTCGAAGACGTCCTCACCGTCCTCGCCGTAGGTGTCGTCGCCGTCGGTGTCGTCGCTGTCGGTGTCGTCGAAGACGTCCTCGTCGTAGGCGTCGTCGCCGAAGGGCTCGGCGCTGCTGACGTCGCTCCGGCCGTCCGCCAGGGAGCCGTCGGCGCCCGGCTCGGGGCTGTCGTTCTCGTCGGGACGCATGCCGCCATCCTGCGGGGCGCGCACCGCCCGTGTCGACGGGGGTGTTCCCCCTCCTGGCATGGGGGCCCTGGGGGTCGGGGGGTTAGCGTGGCCGCGATGGCACCGCCGCTCGACGCCCCGTTCCTGCTGGCGTGCCGCAACCGGCCGGCCTCCCGGGTGCCGGTGTGGTTCATGCGCCAGGCGGGCCGGTCGCTGCCCGAGTACCGGCGGATCCGGGGTACCGGCAGCATCCTCGACGCCGTCAAGGATCCGGGGCTCGCCACCGAGATCACGCTTCAGCCGGTCCGGCGCTACGGCGTGGACGCCGCCATCCTCTACAGCGACATCGTGGTGCCGGTGGCGGCCGTCGGGTTCGGGGTCGAGATCGAGTCCGGGGTGGGGCCGGTGGTGGCCGAGCCGTTCCGGACCGCCGCCGACCTCGACCGCCTGCGCCCCCTGGACCCCGACACCGACTGCCCCTACGTCCAGCAGACCGTGCGGTCGCTCGTCGGCGAGCTGGGGGACGTGCCGCTCATCGGCTTCGCCGGGGCCCCGTTCACCGTGGCCAGCTACCTGGTGGAGGGCGGGCCGTCCCGCACGCTGGGCAGGACCAAGGCGCTCATGCTGGGCGACCCCGACCTGTGGTCCCGGCTGATGGACCGCCTGGCCGACATGGCCATCACGTCGCTGCGGGCGCAGGTGGCCGCGGGCGTGTCGGCCGTGCAGCTGTTCGACAGCTGGGCCGGGACACTGTCGCCCGGGATGTACGAGCGCCACGTGCTGCCGGCCAGCGCCAAGGTGTTCGCGGGCGTGGCCGACCTGGACGTCCCCGGGATCCACTTCGGGGTGACCACCGGCGAGCTGCTCGAGCTGCTGGCCAAGGCCGGCGCCTCTGTCGTGGGGATCGACTGGCGGGTGCCGATCGACGAGGCCCGCCGGCGCCTCGGCCCCGACGTGGCCGTGCAGGGCAACCTCGACCCGGCCGTGTGCCTGGCGCCCTGGCCGGCGGTGACCGACGCCACCCAGGACGTACTGCGGCGCAACGGCGGCCGGCCGGGCCACATCTTCAACCTGGGCCACGGGGTCCTGCCCGAGACCGACCCGGAGATCCTGGAGAGCGTCGTCGAGCTCGTCCACATGTGGGGCGAAGAGCGGTGACCGCCGGCCTCGTGGTGATGGCCTACGGGACGCCTCGCTCCCCGGGCGACATCGAGGCCTATTACACCCACATCCGCCGGGGCCGGCCGCCGGCACCGGAGCAGCTGGCCGAGCTGACCGCCCGCTACCGGGCCATCGGCGGCACGTCACCGCTCGCCGAGCGGACCCGGGCGCAGGTCGACGGGATCGCCGCCGCGCTGGAGTCCGCCGAGCCCGGCCGGTGGCGGGTGGCGCTCGGCAACAAGCACGCCGCCCCGTTCGTCGAGGACGCGGTCGCCGAGGTCGTGGCCGCGGGGGCCGAGCGGGTCGTCGGCCTGGTGCTGGCGCCGCACTACTCCCGGGGGTCGGTCGGGGAGTACCACGTCAGGGCGGGCGCCGCCGCGGCCGAGCGGCGCGCCGATTACGCCCCGGTCGAACGCTGGCACGACGAGCCCGCCTGGCTCGACGCGCAGGCCGCGCGGGTCCGGGACGCCCTCGGCCGTCTGCCGGAGGGCACGAGGGTTCTGTTCACGGCCCACTCCCTGCCCGAGCGGGTGCTGGCGGGGGACCTCTACGTCGACGAGCTGCGGGCCTCGGCGGACGCGATCGCAGGCCGGGTCGGGCTGGAGGACTGGACCGGGTGGGCGTTGGCCTGGCAGTCGGCCGGCCGGACGCCCGAGCCGTGGCGGGGCCCCGACATCCTGGACGTGATCCGGGAGGGCGCCACCGGCCGGGCCGGCGGCATGCTGGTGTGCCCGCAGGGGTTCGTGTCCGACCACCTGGAGGTGCTCTACGACCTGGACGTCGAGGCGGCCAAGGTGGCGGCCGAGGCCGGGCTGGCGTTCGCCCGCACGGCCTCGATCAACGACGACGCCGCGGTCATGGGCGCACTCGCCGCCCGGGTGCGGCGCACGTGAGAGAGCGCGTCGACCTCGCTGTCGTCGGCGGCGGGATCAGCGGCCTGGCCGCCGCCTGGGAGGCCCGGCACCGGGGAGCGAGCGTGGTGGTCCTGGATGCCGGGGACCGGCCCGGCGGCTCGCTGCGGACCTCGCCGGTGGCGGGCGTGCCGGTCGACGAGGCGGCCGACGCCTTCCTGGCCCGAGTGCCGGAGGCTGTGGGACTGTGCGAGGAGTTGGGTCTGGGCACCGAGCTGGTGTCCCCCGCCACGGGTTCGGCGTACGTGTGGTGGGACGGGGCGCTGCGGCGGCTGCCCGCCGAACAGCTGCTGGGCGTGCCCACCGACCTGGACGCGGCCGCGGCGACCGGCCTGCTGTCACCGGCGGGGGTCGAGCGGGCCCGGCAGGACCTGACCCTGCCCGACGACCGCATCGCCGGCGACGAGAGCGTCGGCGGCCTGGTGCGCCGCCGGCTGGGCGACGAGGTGGCCGACCGGCTGGTCGGCCCGCTGGTGGGGTCGATCTACGCCGGCGACGTCGACCGGCTGTCGCTGGACGTGAGCGCCGCCCAGCTGGCCGCGGCCCGGGACCTCGACCCGGCCGACCCCAGCCTGGTCCGGGCGGCGGCGACGCTGCGGACCCAGGCCGCCGACACCGGGCGGCCGGTGTTCCTGGCCCCCGCGGGCGGGATGGGCCGGCTGGTCGGCGCGCTGGTGGACGCGCTCGGCGACGCCGTGGTCCCCGGGACACCCGTGGGGGCGGTGGAGCCCGAGGGCCCCGGCTGGCGGCTGGTGCCCGAGCGGGGCGGCCCCGACGTGATCGCCGACGCGGTGGTGCTCGCGGCGCCCGCCTACGCCGTTGCCCCGCTGCTGGCCTCGCTGGCGCCCGACGCCGCGGCGTTCCTGGCCGGGATCGACACCGCGTCGGTGGCGCTCGTGACCGTCGCCGTCCCCGCCGCCGGGATCGATGGCGGGCTGGACGGCTCCGGCTTCCTCGTTCCCCGCACGGCGGGGCTGCTGCTCACCGCCTGCTCGTGGGTGACCAGCAAGTGGCCGCAGCTGGCCACCGACCCGTCGACCGCGCTCCTGCGGGCGTCGGTCGGCCGCGACGGGGACGATCGGGCGGTCACGCTGGACGACGAGGCGCTGGTGTCCGGGATCCTCGACGACCTGGCCACGACGATGGGCGTGAAGGCGCCGCCCACCGAGGTCCGGATCAGCCGCTGGCCCCGGTCGTTCCCGCAGCCCCGGCCCGGCCACCTCGACGCCGTCGCCGCGGCCGAGGCGGCGGTCGCGGCCCGCTCCCCCCGCCTGGCGCTGGCGGGCGCGTGGTCCCGCGGCGTGGGCGTCCCCGCCTGCATCCGGGGCGCCCGGGCGGCGGCGGCCCGCACCCTCGCGGGTGGTACAACCGCGGGATGACCACGACGGTGCGGCGCCGGGCCTCGCTCTCCGCCGTCGCCGTACTGCTGGCCGCCGCCCTCGGCCTCACCGGCTGGGCGCTCCGCCCCGAGGACGACCGGGCCGCGCCCGAGCCCGTCTTTGTCGACCAGCCGGTCCCGTCCACCACCGCCCCGGCGGCCAGCGCGACGACCCTCGCGCCCGCGCCGGCGACCGCGCCGCTGCCGGTCCCCGAGGACGCCCCCGCCGACGCCCGCGCCCCGACCCCCGAGGTGGTCCACGGCGCGCTGGAGCTGCCCACGCTCGGGGTGTCCGAGCCGCTCGGCGAGGGCGTCACGCTCACCGCCATCGACCGCGGCCCCAGCCACTGGCCCGGGACGGCCATGCCCGGCCAGCCCGGCAACGTGGTCGTGGCCGGCCACCGCACCACCCACAGCCGGCCGTTCTACGACCTCGACCTGCTCGCCCCGGGCGACCCGCTGGTGTTCCGGATGAACGACGGGACCGCCTGGACCTACGAGGTGACCGGAACCGAGATCGTCGGCCCCGACGCCATGCACGTCGTCGACCAGCGCCCCGAGCACACGGCCACGCTGTTCGCCTGCCACCCCAAGGGATCGGCCGCCCAGCGCATCGTCGTTCACTTCCGGTTGGTGAGCGCTACCTGAGGGTGCGCTGCAAAGCAGCAGGAGCGGGCAACACGTCCGTTGGGGTATCGCGCGCCGGGCGCGCGATCATCGGCGTCGTCATGCGCCGCTTCGCCATCCCCGCCGCGTGCCTGGTCACCGGCGTGCTGCTCGCCGCCGCCCTCCCGCCCTGGGGGTGGTGGCCGCTCGCGTTCGCAGGCGTCGCCGCGCTCGACCGCCTGATCGCCGACCAGCCGCGGGCGTCCCGCTGGCGGCGGGGGACCCTGGTCGGCGTGGGCCTCTACGTCCCGTCACTGGCGTGGATGACGGAGATGACCATCCCCGGCTACGCGATCGCCACCGTCGCCTACGCCGCCCTGCTGGGCGTGGCCATGATGCTCGTGCCGGCGTCCGCCCCCGGCCGCTGGCTGGCGCTGCCGGGCGCCATCGCCCTGACCGAGCTGCTGCGCTGGTCGTGGCCGTTCGGGGGCGTCCCGCTGTCGAGCCTGGCCGTCGGCCAGGTGGACAGCCCGCTGGCGCCGGTGCTGCGGGTGGGCGGCGCCCTGCTGCTCGTCGAGATCACCGTGATCGCCGGGGTGGCACTGGCGGCCGCGCTGCGGCGCCGGTGGCTGGCCACCGGCGTGGCCGCCGCGGTGGTGCTGGCGGCCGTGGGCCTGGCGGCCGTCGCGCCCCGGGGTCACGAGGTCGCCACGCTGAGGGTGGCACTGGTGCAGGGCGGCGGCCCCCAGGGGACCCGGGCCTGGAACACGGACGAGCGCAAGGTCTTCGAGCGCCACCTGGAGGCCAGCCAGGCCGTCGACACGCCGGTCGACCTGGTGCTGTGGCCGGAGGACATCGTCGACGTGGACACCCTCGACACCGCGGTCGAGGGTGAGGAGCTGGCCGACCTCGCCCGCCGGCTGGACGCCACGCTCGTCGCCGGCGTGGTGGAGGACGCGGGCGAGGACCACTTCCTCAACGCGTCGGTCGCCTACGACGGCGCCGGGGAGATCGTCGACCGCTACGACAAGGTCCACCGGGTGCCGTTCGGCGAGTACGTCCCGCTGCGCACCCTGCTGGAGCCGTTCGGCGGTGAGTCGCTGACCTCCCGGGATGCCGTCGTCGGCGAGCAGCCGGCCGTGCTCGACACCCCGGCCGGGCGCCTGTCGGTGGCGATCTCGTGGGAGATCTTCTTCGGCGACCGGGTCAGGGAGGGCGTCGAGCGGGGCGGCGAGGTCGTGCTCAACCCCACCAACGGGTCCTCGTTCTCGGGGACGCTGGTCCAGACCCAGCAGGTGGCGTCGTCCCGCATGCGGGCGATCGAAAGCGACCGCTGGCTGCTGCAGGTGGCCCCGACCGGGTTCAGCGCGGTGATCGGGCCCGACGGCCGGGTCCACGAGCGCAGCGCCGTCAGCGAGCAGGTCGTGCTGCACGACACCGTCGGCCGACGCACCGGCACGACGCTCTACACCCGCTGGGGCCTCGCCCCGGCGCTCGCGGTGGCCGTCGCCGGGCTGGTCGCGGGCTGGCTGGTGGCCCGCCGGCGGCCCCACCCTCCGTCGTCCTACGCCTCTGATGCGCGCGGTGAGAGGCAGCAGATCGCGTAGGTCGTGGCGAATCGTTTACTGTTTCATGTCGAGGCGAGCTGGGGTGGGAGACGACATGAGCTACAGCCTGGGGGTCGACCTGGGCGCGACGACCTGTTCCGCGGCGATCCGCCGCGGACAGGACATCGAGCCCTGCGCGATCGGGGAAGTCGAGACCACCATGCCGGCGGTGGCCCTGCCGCGGAGCGACGGGTCGATGCTGGTGGGGGAGGCGGCGGACCAGCGGAGCTGGTACGAGCCGACGCTCGTGGCCCGGACGGTGACGACCCGGCTCGGCGATTCCGAGCCGATCGTCATCGACGGCCTGACCTGTGACCTCGCGTCGCTGACGGAGGCCCTGATCGGCACGGCCATCCAGCGGGCCTCCGCCCCCGGCGGGTGGCCGGGCCACCTCGTGCTCACCTACCCGCTGCGCTACGGCCCCTCGGTCGAGGAGTTGCTGGACCAGGCAGCGGCCCGGGTCACCACCGGCCCGGTCCTGCTCGTCCCCGAGCCGATCGCGGCGATGGCGAAGCTCGGCCACGACGTCGAGCTGGCCCTCGACACCACCGTGGTCGTCGTCGACTTCGGCGGGTCGAGCTTCGACGTGACGCTGGTGCGTCGCACCGCCACGGGCTTCGACCTCATCGGCGAGCCCGCCAGCATGCCCGACTTCGGCGGTGTCGACATCGACACCGCGGTGCTGGCCCACGTCGAGTCGATGATCGGCGACGTCAGCTCGTCGGTCGCCACCACCGACCACGCGGGCATGCTGGCGCTGCGCCGGCTGCGGGCCGCCTGCCGGTCGGCGAAGGAGGCTCTGTCGTCGGTCGAGGAGACCGTGATCGACGTCGACATCCCCCACGCCCAGGGCCAGGTGGCGATCACGCGGCACGACCTGGAGCGAGCCATCTTCGACCGGCTCACCGAAGCCGTCGATCTGATCGAGACCGTGGTGGCCGCCGCGGGCCTCACCCTCCAGGACGTCCACGTGGCGCTGGTGGTGGGGGGCTCGTCCCGCATCCCGCTGCTGTCCGCCCTGGTCGGCGAGCGGATGGGCCTGCCGATCGTCGCCGACCCGCTGCCCGAGCTGACGGTCGGCCTGGGCGCCGCGCTGTTCGCCGAGGAGGAGCCGGGCGAGGCGTCGCCGGTGCTGCCGGAGGCGCTGTCGTGGAGCGGCGGCGGGCTGGTCGCGGCCGTGCCGCCCGTGCCGGTGCCGCCGCCGGTGCCGCCGGAGGCGCTGTCGTGGAGCGGCGGCGGGCTGGTCGCGGCCGTGCCGCCCGTGCCGGTGCCGGTGCCGCCGCCGGTGCCGCCACCCGAGCCATCGCCGGACGCCGAGTTCTGGGGGCCGGAGCCAGGCCCCGTGGCCGACGTGGGCGACCTCGGCAGCGACGCCGGCGCGGCCGCGGGCGAAGGCCCGTGGGCCGACGCCCGCACCTCGGTGTTCGACGAGCCGGCGGGCTCGGCGACGGGCGAGGCGCTGGCCCAGGGATTCGACCAGGACACCGGGTTCATGCCCCCGGCGACGCCCTACGGCGCGGAGCTCGTGCCCGACGGCGGCGACGATCCCTTCCGATCGCTCACGGCCAGCGACACCGACCCGTTCGGGCTCCGTTCAGGGTCCGGCGGCCGGTTGGCCCGGCGCGAGCACGAGGATGAGGAGCCCGAGGCCTACGACGAGTACGAGGAGTACGAGGAGCCGAAGCGGCGGTTCGGCGACTCGACCGACCCCCGGATGATCGTGGGGGCCATCGGAGCGGGGGTGGCCATCGTGCTGCTGGGCGGCTTCGCACTGGCTGCCGGCACAGGCGGGGGCGACGACGAGCCGACGATCGCGGTGCGCGACCCGCTGCCGACCCAGGCCACCACCACGACGCTGTCGACCTCGACCACCGCCGCGCCGACCACGACCACGACGGAGGCGCCGGTGACGACGCGGCCCACGACGACGACCACCGCCCGGCCGACGACGACTGCCGCCCCACCGCCGACCGAGCCGCCCCCGCCGCCCCCGCCGCCGCCGCCGACGACGACCGAGCCCCCGCCGACGACGACGACGTCGTCCACGACCACGACGACGTCGACCATCATTCCGAACTAGCGATCGGCACGCAGTGTGTCCTTACTCCGGGTACGACCGCGGTCGGCGCGCAGGCGGCAGGGCGCTAGCCTGAGCGCCTCATCGCAGCGCACCACCTTTCCGCGGCACGGGCGGGCGGAAGAGGCGCTCGGGCGGGGACTTGACCCGCCGGTCAGTCGAACGGAAAGGTAGCGGGAATGTACGGCGAGGATCGTCCTCTGCGCATCGCGCTGCTGGCCTACCGGGGCAAGCCCCACGTCGGTGGCCAGGGCGTCTACGTGCGGCACCTGGCCAAGGCGCTCACCGACGCCGGCCATCACGTCGAGGTCCTCGGCGGGCAGCCCTATCCGGTCCTCGACGAGCGGGTCCCGCTGGTCGAGCTGCCCAGCCTCGAGATCTACAACGACTACTTCCCGATGCGGATGCCGGGCCTGTGGGAGCTCAAGGACTGGACCGACATCGCCGAGGTGACGTCGTTCTCGTTCGGGCAGTTCCCCGAGCCCCTGGCGTTCAGCCTGCGCGCCTGGCGCCATCTGCGCCGGCGCGTCGGCGAGTTCGACCTGGTCCACGACAACCAGTGCCTCGGCTACGGGCTGCTCGCCATCCAACAGGCCGGCCTGCCCGTGCTCGCCACGGTCCACCACCCGATCACGGTCGACCGTCGGCTCGAGCTCGAGCACGCCGAGGGCTGGTACAAGCGGCTGACGCTGCGCCGCTGGTACTCGTTCACCACCATGCAGACCCGGGTGGTCCAGCGGCTGCCGCGGATCGTCACCGTGTCCGAGAACTCGTTCCGGGACATCGCCGCCGACCACGGCGTCGACCCCAACAGGATGGCGATCGTGCCGGTGGGCGTGGACGTCGACCTGTTCCGCCCGCTGCCGAACGTGGCGCCCGTCCCGGGCCGGCTCATCACCACTGCAAGCGCCGACGTGACGATGAAGGGCCTCAGCTACCTGCTGGAGGCCCTCGCCAAGCTCCGCACCGAGCGGCCGGAGACCCACCTGGTCGTCATCGGCAAGCGCAAGGCCGGCGGCCGGTCCGACGAGACCATCCGCCAGCTGGGCCTGGAGGACGCGGTCGAGTTCGTGACCGGCGTGCCCGAGGCGCGGATCATCGAGCTCTACAGCGAGGCCGAGCTGGCCGTGGTGCCATCGTTGTACGAGGGCTTCTCGCTGCCGGCCATCGAGGCCATGGCATGCGGCACGCCGCTGATCGCCACCTCCGGCGGGGCGCTCCCCGAGGTGGTGGGCGCCGACGGCGACACCGCGCTGGTCGTGCCCCCTGGCGACAGCGAGGCGCTGGCCGCCAAGCTGCGCTGGGCGCTCGGCCGAGACGACCTGCGGACTACCGTCGGCGCCCGCGGCCGCCAGCGGGTCGTCGACCAGTGGTCGTGGCGGCACACCGCGGCCAAGACCGTGGAGCAGTACCGCGTCCTGTTGGACCAGGTCGGAACGGGCTGATGCTCACGGTCGACTACGAGCGGCTAGGGCTGCGGCCGGGCGACCGGCTGCTCGACCTCGGCTGCGGGGCCGGGCGCCACGCATTCGAGTCGCTGCGCCGCGGCGCGCGGGTCATCGCGTTCGACTATGACGAGGCCGAGCTCAAGGACGTCGCCGCCATGGCCGGCGCCATGGACACGGGCGGCGACCTGAGCAAGGAGGCCCGCAGCAGCTGCGCCCGCGGCGACGCCACCGCGCTGCCGTTCACGGACGCCAGGTTCGACCGGATCATCGCCGCCGAGGTGCTGGAGCACATCTCCGACGACGCGGCCGCCATCAGCGAGCTCGTGCGGGTGCTGCGGCCCGGCGGGACGATGGCGGTCACCGTGCCGGCGTTCCTGGCCGAGCGCATCTGCTGGGCGCTATCCGACGAGTACCACGCCCCCCACGTCGAGGGGGGCCACGTCCGCATCTACACGGCCGCCGAGATGCGCACCAACCTTGTCGCCGCCGGAGTCGAGCCCTACGACTCCCACAAGGAGCACGGAATCCACGCCCCCTACTGGTGGCTGCGGTGCGCGGTCGGGCCGACCAACGACGACCACCCCCTGGTCCGGGCCTACCACCAGGCCCTGTGCTGGGACATCGGCGGCGCCCAGCCGTGGTCCCGGTTCACCCGGGCGGCCGACCGGGTGCTCACCCCGGTGATCGGCAAGAGCTACGTCGTCTACGCCCGCAAACCGGGAGCGTCGGAGGCCGCGGCGTGACGCTCGCCGACGTCCCCGGGATCGTCACCGCCGCCGACCTGCAGCGGACGGTCGACGCGGTCGCGGAGTGGCAGCTGCGATCCGGCATGGTGCCGTGGTTCCCCGGCGGGCACGCCGACCCGTGGAACCACGTCGAGGCGGCCATGGCGCTCACGCTGGGCGACCGCCATGCCGAGGCCGAGCGGGCCTTCGACTGGCTGGTCGGCCTCCAGCGGCCCGACGGCTCGTGGCACCAGTACTACCTGGCCGACCGGGTCGAGCAGGACAAGCTCGACGCCAACGTCATCGCCTACGTGGCCACCGGTGTGTGGCACCGCTGGCTGTGCACAGGAGACCGGGGCTTCGCGGAGACGATGTGGCCGGTGGTCGAGCGGGCGGTGGATTTCGTCCTCGATCTCCAGACGCCGCGTGGCGAGATCCTGTGGGCCCGCCACGCCGACGGCACGCCGTGGTCGTTCGCGCTGCTCACCGGCTCGTCGTCGATCTGCCACAGCCTGCGCTGCGCGGTGGCGCTGGCCGAGCTGCTCGGCCACGAGCGCCCCGACTGGGAGCTGTCGGCCGCCCGGCTCACCCACGTCATCCGGCACGTGCCCGACGCCTTCTCGCCCAAGCACCGCTGGGCGATGGACTGGTACTACCCGGTGCTGAGCGGCGTCGTCCTCGGCGACGAGGGTCGGGAACGGCTGGCCGAGCGGCACCGGGCGTTCGTGATGGACGGCTGCGGCGTCCGCTGCGTGTCCGACCGGCCCTGGGTCACCGCCGCCGAGACATGCGAGTACGCCATGGCCAACCTGGCGGTCGGCAACGCGGGCACCGCCCGCGAGCTGTTCGCCTGGGCCCAGCGCTACCGCCACGACGACGGCCGTTACTGGACCGGGACGGTCTTCCCGGACGAGGGCCGGTTCCCCTCCGGCGAGCGGTCGACGTACACGGCCTCGGCCGTGATCCTGGCGGCCGACGCGCTGGCCGGGCGGTCGCCCGCCAGCGGCCTGTTCACCCGGCACGACGAGCTGCTGCCGGCGCTGTTCGAGGCCGAGGACGCCGACTCGCACGTCGGCGAGCGGGACTAGCTCGCCTCAGTCCGCCTTGCGGCGGAGGACCCGCAGCGAGCCGACCACCCGCTCCTCCACGAAGCGGCCGCTGGCGATGGCCGGCAGGTAGATCTCCTCGTACGGCGGGCGGCCGCCGTCGGCCGGGTCCGGGAACACGTCGTGGATCACCAGCGTGCCGCCGGCCCGCACGTGCGGGGTCCACAGGTCGTAGTCGGCGCGGGCCGGCTCGACGCCGTGGCCCCCGTCGATGAACAGCAAGGCCAGCGGCGTGCCCCACGCCCGAGCCACCACCGGCGACTCGCCGACCACCGCCACGACCGTGCCCTCCAGCCCGGCGTCGTGGATCGTGCGGCGGAACCAGGGCAGCGTGTCCATCTTCCCCACCGAGGGGTCGACCAGGTCGGGCTCGTGCCACTCCCAGCCGGCCTGGTTCTCCTCGGAGCCGCGGTGGTGGTCGACCGCGAACAGGAGCCGGCCCCGGTCCTGGGCGGCGGCACCGAGGTAGACGCTGGACTTGCCGCAGTAGCTGCCGACCTCGAGCAGCGGGCCGTCCACCGCCACTGCGGCGGCGGCCTCGTAGAGGGCCAGGCCCTCGTCGGCCGGCATGAAGCCGCGGGCGGCCTCGGCGGCGGCCCGCAGGTCCGGGTCTATGGTCACGGGCGGCGACCGTAACCGTTACCTTCTCCCCGTGTCACAAGCGGCCGTGGACGACCTGGTGCGGGTGCTCGACCTCGAGCCGATCGAGGTGAACATCTTCCGCGGGATGTCGCCCGACGAGGACCGCCAGCGCATCTTCGGCGGCCAGGTCGCCGGCCAGGCGCTGGTCGCGGCCGCCCGCACCGTGCCCGACGACCGCGAGGTGCACTCGCTGCACGGCTACTTCCTGCGGGCGGGCGACCCGCGGGTGCCGGTGCTCTACGAGGTCGACCGGCTGCGGGACGGCGGCTCGTTCACCACCCGCCGGGTGGTGGCGATCCAGCACGGCAGGGTGATCTTCAACATGGCGGCCAGCTTCCAGGTCCCGGAGGAGGGCTTCGACCACGCCTTCCCGATGCCGGACCTCCCGCCACCCGAGGACCTGCCGACGCTGCGGGAGCGGCTGCAGCGGGCGGGCGTGCCGCTGACGCCGTGGCTGTCGCGGGACCGGCCGATCGACATCCGTCACGTCGACCCGGGCGGCCCGGGGAGCACGCCCGAGGAGCTGCGCCGGCCGCGGGACCCGCACCACCACGTATGGCTGCGGGCCGACGGCAGGCTGCCGGACGACCCGATCGTCCACACCGTGGTGCTGACCTACGCGTCCGACATGACCCTGCTCGACACGTCGCTGATCCCCCACGGCGGCAGCTGGTCCGATCCCAGCGTGTTCATGGCCAGCCTCGACCACGCGATGTGGTTCCACCGGCCCTTCCGGGCCGACGACTGGCTGCTGTACGCGCAGGACAGCCCCGACGCCTCGGGCGGCCGCGGCCTGTCTCGGGGGCTCGTGTTCACCCGGAACGGGACGCTGGTGGCGACGGTGATCCAGGAGGGGCTGATCCGCAAGCTGCGGTGAGGGTGCGCCTGCGCCGCCGTGGCCCGATCGGCCCGCCGCGGCAGCGAGGGGCGGGAGGCGCGGCCGGTTAGCGTGGCGACTCATGAGCGCGATCGGACGCATGGGGGGCGCGGTCGCCGCGCTGGTGGTAGGGCTGGCCGTGGCCGCCTGCGGAGGCGACGACGACGATGACGCCGGGCTCGGGTCCGGCGCGACGGACACGACCGCCGCGGCGCCGGGCGAGTCGAGCACGTCAGGGTCCGCGGACGAGTCACCGCTCGACTCGATCGAGCTCACGCTGACCGAGGTGGCCGAGGCCGACACGCCGACGTCGCTGGTGACCCGGCCGGGCACCGACGGCCTGTACGTGTCCGAGCGGGCCGGCCTGGTCCGACCGCTGGTGGACGGCGCGCTGGGCGAGCCGATCGTCGACATCGTGGACGAGGTGGTCACGAACTCGGAGCAGGGCCTGCTCGACATCGAGTTCTCGCCCGACGGCAACACGCTGTACCTCAGCTACAACGTCCCGCCCGACGGCGACACCCGCATCGCCGCCTACACGATGGCCGGCGACACGGTGGACCCGGCCTCGCGCCGGGAGCTGCTGGCGGTCGACCAGCCGTTCCCCAACCACAAGGGCGGCGACATCGAGATCGGGCCGGACGGCTTCCTGTACATCGGGCTGGGCGACGGCGGGGCGGCCGGCGACCCGATGCGCAACGGGCAGAACACGTCGGTCCTGCTGGGCAAGATCCTGCGCATCGACCCGCAGTCCCCGGCGGCCGGCCGCGAGTACGGCATCCCGCCCGGCAACCCGTTCGCCGACGGCGCGGGCGGGGCGCCGGAGGTGTGGGCCTACGGGCTGCGCAACCCGTGGCGGTTCGCCTTCGACCCCCGCAGCAACGACCTGTGGATCGCGGACGTCGGCCAGAACGCCTGGGAGGAGATCTCGGTCCTCTCGGCGGCCGGCGGCGGCGGGGCGGGCGCCAACCTGGGCTGGGACCTGATGGAGGGCAGCAACAGCTACGAGGGCGGGGCCAACCCGGACGGCGGCGTGCTGCCGGTGTTCGAGTACGACCACGGCCAGGGCTGCTCGATCACCGGCGGGCTCGTGTACCGGGGCACGGGGGTGCCGGGACTGGCCGGCGCGTACCTGTTCACCGACTACTGCCAGGGCACGATCCGGGCGATCCGGGTCGCGGACGGGGCGCTGGCGGACGAGCGGGTGTTCGAGGCCGAGGGCGCCAACCTGGTCTCGTTCGGCGAGGACGCGGCTGGCGAGGCGTACGTGCTGTCGCTCGACGGGCCGATCTACCGCCTGGATCCAGCCGGCTGATGGACGCCGGCGAGATCCTCCACATCGCCACCCTGGCCGAGTGGGCCGAGGCTCAGCACCAGGGCACCGTCGCCCCGCCGAGCCTGGCCACGGAGGGCTTCGTCCACTGCTCGACCCGCGAGCAGATCCCGGGCTCGCTGGCCCGCCACTTCGCGGGCGCGGGGGACCTCGTGCTGCTGGTCCTCGACCCCGGCGCGGTGGGCGACCTGCGCTGGGAGGGGCTGACCCCCGGCGAGCCCTTCCCCCACGTCTACAACGCCATCCCCCTCGCTGCCGTTCGATCGGTCGAGCAGGTCACGGCGCCCGGAGGCTGAGCGCCACCCAGCCGTCGCCGTCCCGCTCGCCGCCCGGGACCAGGCCGGGATACGCCGCGAGGAGAGCGTCCCGCTGGGAGGCGAGCACCCCGCTCAGGACCAGCGTGCCGCCGTCGTCGACGGCGTCCGCGATCGCCGGGGCCAGCGTGCGGTGGTCGACGAGCAGCAGGTTCGCCGCCACCAGGCCGTGGCGTCCGGCAATCGTGTCGCTCACCGTGACGCGGCCGGAGAAGCCGTTGCGGGCGGCGTTGGCGGTCGTGGCCTGGCGGGCCGCCGGGTCGCTGTCGACCGCCAGGGCGGTGCCGGCGCCGAGAGCGAGGGCGGCGACCGCGAGGATGCCGCTGCCCGAGCCGACGTCGAGGACCCGCTCGCCGCCGCGGACCTCCGCGACCAGCGCGTCGAGGACCAGGCGCGTCGACGGGTGGGCGCCGCTGCCGAACGCCCGCCCGGGGTCGACGACGATCTCGCCCGACTCCGGGTCCGGCGACCCTCCCAGGCGGATCGTCAGACGCCCGCCGCCCGCCACGACCGGCCGGGCGTGGCCGCGCCACGCGTCCAGCGCGGCGTCCAGGTCCACCGCCGCGACCTCGGCCGGCCAGCGGCCGGCCACCGCCGCCAGCAGCGGGCCGGGGTCGACATCGCCGCTGTCGGGCACCGCCGCCACCAGGACGACGGAGGCCGCGGCGGGACGTTCCTCGATCGCCGTCGCCCCGGCCTGCCACAGCGCATCGGCCGCCAGCTCGGCCTCCGGCGCCGGCGCCGTGACCCGGACGGTCCGGTGCGTCACGCGGGGCGGGCCAGGGTCACCAGGTAGTCGCCCGCCGGATCGGTCCACCGGCCGGCGACCCGCATCCCGGCCCGGCCCAGCTCGTCGCGCACCTGCTCGAGGGTGAACTTGGCGCTGATCTCGGTCCGCATCTGCTCGCCCCGGGCGAAGTCCACCGCCAGGTCGAGGGCCGGCAGCGTCACCCGCATGGCCTGGGTCGCCCGCAGCCGCATCTCGATCCAACGGTTGTCGGCGTCCCACGCCGCCAGGTGCTCGAAACGGTCGACCGGGAAGTCGGCGCCCAGCTCGCGGTTGAGCACGGCCAGCAGGTTGAGGTTGAACGCCGCGGTGACGCCCGCGGCGTCGTCGTAGGCGGCGATCAGCCGGTCGACGGGCTTGACCAGATCGGTGGCCAGCAGGAACCGGTCCGAGGGCCCCAGCAGCTCCGCCACCTGGGACAGGAACCGGGCCCGCTGGGCCGGAGCGAAGTTGCCGATCGTGCTGCCGAGGAAGGCGACGAGCCGCGAGCCGGCGACGTCGGGGATGTCCTCGAGGTGCTCGTGGAAGTCGCCCACGACCGCGTGCACGCCGATGCCGAACTCCTCGGCCACCGCCTCGGCGGCCGAACGCAGCGTGCCCTCGGCCACGTCGAACGGCACGTAGCCCGCCAGACCCGCGGTGCCGGCGGCCATGGCGTCGAGCAGCAGCCGGGTCTTCTCGGACGTGCCCGATCCCAGCTCCACCAGCACAGTGGCCTCGGCGGCCGCCGCGATCGCGCCCGCGGACCGGCGCAGCAGGTCGCGCTCGGTGCGGAACGGGTAGTACTCGGGCGTCCGGGTGATCTGCTCGTAGAGGTCGCAGCCCCGGTCGTCGTAGAACCACACGGGCGGCATCGTCTTGGGCGTGGCGGTCAAACCGGCCCGGGCGTCGCGGCGCAGGGCGCCGCGCAGGTCCTCGGGGACGAGGCGGACATCGACCGTCACCTTCCCCGGTGCGAGGACCGTCACCGGTCCACCGCCAGCCGGAGCCCGGTGAACGGCCAGCGTGATCCCGGGTAGAAGAAGTTCCGGTACGTCCCCCGGGTGTGCCCGGCGGGCGTGACGCAGGCGCCGCCGCGCAGCACCTGCTGGTTGACCATGAACTTGCCGTTGTACTCACCGACGGCACCGGCCGCCGGCTGGAACCCCGGGTAGGGCGCGTACGGGCTGGCGGTCCACTGCCACACGCTGCCGCACCACTGCTCGCCGCACGACCGGGGGTGCAGGCCGGGTCCGGCCAGGCCCTCGGTGGTCAGCCCGGCCGCGGTGCGGGTCTCCGACAGCGCGGGCTCGCGGGAGGTGGCCACGACCTCCCACTCGGCCTCGGTCGGCAGCCGGGCGCCGGCCCAGCGGGCGAACGCGTCCGCCTCGTACCAGCTCACGTGGACCACGGGCTCGGCCGGGTCGACCGGGCGGGGGCCGGTCAGCGTCTGGATCGACCAGCCGCCGTCCTCCCGGGTCCAGTAGAGCGGCGCATCCCACTCCTCGGCCTGGACCGTGCCCCAGCCGTCGGCCATCCACAGCCCGGGCTCCTGGTAGCCGCCGTCGTCGATGAAGTCGAGCCAGTCGCCGGCGCTGACCAGGCGGGCACCCAGCGCGAACGGGCTGAGCAGCGCCTCGTGGCGGGGCCCCTCGTTGTCGAACGAGAAGCCTCCGCCGTCGTAGCCGACCGCCGCCACGCCGCCGGGGTCGTCGATCCAGCCCTCGGCGGGATCGGCGACCCGGAGTGCGGTGGCCTCGACGTAGGCGGGCCGCAGCGGGTTGGCGGCCAGGACGTGCTTGATGTCCATCAGCAGCAACTCCTGGTGCTGCTGCTCGTGGTTGATCCCCAGCTCGATCAGCGCGGCCACGTCGGGCTCGGGGCCGGCGGCCAGGAAGTCGTCCATCGCCTCGTCGATCGCCGCCCGGTAGGACGCGATCTCTGCGATGCCGGGGCGGGTCAGCAGGCCCCGCTGGGGACGGGCGTGGCGGGGCCCGACGCCCTCGTAATAGGAGTTGAACAGGTAGGCGTAGGCCGGGTCGAACGCCGTGTGGCCGGCGTGCGGCCCCAGCACGAACGTCTCGAAGAACCAGGTGGTGTGGGCCCGATGCCACTTCGTCGGGCTCACGTCGGGCATGGTCTGCACGGTCTGGTCCTCGGCCGACAACGGCGCGGCCAGGGACTCCGTGAATGATCGGACATCGCGGAAGCGCGTGCGCAGATCGGCCGGTGCGCCCACCGGCCGGGTCACCGTCGTCATGGGGTCTCCCCTCTCCGCCGGATGATCCCGAACGACGCTACCGTCACGATTTCGACATGCGGGTCGTCTCGTACAACATCCATCACGGCGTGGGCATTGACGGCCGGCTCGACCTGGAGCGGACCGCGGCGACCCTCGAGGCGACCGGCGCCGAGCTCGTGGGGCTGCAGGAGGTGGACCGCCACTTCGGCGCCCGGAGCGCGTTCGTCGACCAGGCGGGGTGGCTCGGGGACCGGCTCGGGATGCACGTCGCGTTCGGCGCGACGATCGACCTGTCACCGCCCGCGGCCGACCGGCCCCGGCGCGAGTACGGCAACGCGGTGCTGGCGGTCCCCGAGATCCTGGGCTGGCGCAACCTCCTGCTGCCCCGGCCGTCCGGGACCGAACAGAGGGGGCTGCTGGAGGCGCTGGTCCACGTCGACGGCGAGCCGGTGCGGTTCCTCGTGACCCACCTGCAGAACAGCTCGCAGCCGGCGCGGCTGGCCCAGGCGGACGCCATCCGGGCGGTGGTCGACGACCTGCCGGCCCCGGTCGTGCTGGCGGGGGACCTGAACGCCCGGGCCGGGTCCCGGGAGGTGCGGCGGCTGACGGCGGTGCTGGACGACGCCTGGGCGACGGCGGGACAAGGCCGGGGCGGGACCTTCCCCGCCACGATCCCGAGGACCCGCATCGACTACGTGCTGGCGTCGCCCGACCTGCGAGCCGCGGCCGCGGTCGTGGTCGACAGCCGCGCGTCGGATCACCGGCCGGTGCGCGCCGACCTGGAATCCGCTGGCCGCGAGGACGGCGGCTGATCCATCCTGCGGGGCGTGGAGCCTGCGACCGCCCCCGTGCACCTGACCACAGTCGAACTCGAGGCCGGCCTGGAGGAGATCCGTGCGGCGCCGGCCGACGTGGGCACGGTGGCGCTGGTGGTCCGTCGGCCCCAGGTCGGCGAGCGCGACGTCCTCGACGAGGGCGATCTCGACGAGGCGTGGGGCGTCGTCGGCGACAACTGGAACCAGCGCCACAACAGGCACCACCCCGAGGGCACTCCCGACCCCGACCGCCAGCTCAACGTGATGAACGCCCGGGTGTCCCGCCTGGTGGCGGTCGACCCCGTCCGCATGGCCCTGGCCGGCGACCAGCTCCACCTGGACCTCGACCTCAGCGAGGCCAACCTCCCGCCCGGCACCCGCCTGGCGCTCGGGTCCGCGGTCATCGAGGTGACGCCGATCCCCCACACCGGCTGCGACAAGTTCGTCTCCCGGTTCGGCAAGGACGCGATGCGGTTCGTCAACTCCCCGCAGGGCCGCGCCCTCCGCCTACGCGGCCTCAATGCCCGTGTCGTGGTCCCGGGCACGGTCCGCCCCGGCGATCCGGTCCGCAAGCTCTAGCGGGGCTCGATGCCGGCGACGCCGGCGGGTCCCGGTCCGGGCCGGACGGCGGAGGTGGCGCGACCGAGCCTGTCGCGCCGGTGGTCGAGCACCTCGGTCCGCAGGTCCACCGCCCGAGTCCAGCCGCTCACCGGGGCGGAATCATCGCGTCCCACAGGCCGGGGAGGCGGGTGGCCCACCACTTCGCGTCCGGGTCGGGGGTGCGCAGGACATTCGTGCCGCAGTGCACCTCGCCCAGGTTGACGTGGTACGTGTCCCAGTCGTCGACGAACGCCAGGCGGCGATGGGGCGCAAGCCCCCGGTAGGCGGCCTTGAGCAGGTCCACGCCCTCGACGACCGGGCCGAACGGGTCGGGCACGATCGACCACTCCCCCGCCACGATGTGGTTGACCATGTCGGGGAACAGCGCCACCGCGGACCCGTCCAGCGACTCGAAGGCCAGCGGCACCGGGACGAACCGGTCGTCGCCGGCGCCCAGGCCCGCCGCCAGCTGGTCCCGCACGATGTCCAGGGCGGCCTGGCATTCGGCCTGGAAGAGCCACAGGCCCTCGTCCTCCAGCAGCGCCCGCACGGTCCTGGCCGCCTTGACCTCCCGGCCGGTGACCGGATCGGGCCGCAGCTTGCCCTCCCACAGGACCGCCTCGCCGTGGCCGTCGACCGCCCACCGCTCCAGCAGGGCCCGGAACGCCGTCGGCGAGGCGATCTGGATCTGCCAGCCGTCGGGGTCGGCGGCCGGGCCGGGCTCGAAGCACACGATCTCGTCCACGTGCCCGACCACCAGCCAGTCGGTGAACACCTCGAGCGGCGCCTGGACCTGCTGCGCGTTCAGGAACTGGCGGACGGCCAGCGCCGCCTGGCGGCCATCCGCGCCGGGTGCGGTCGTGCCGAGCACGATCCGTCCCAGCGGGTACGGCACGCCCGCCACCGTCACCGGCGGGCTGACCTCCAGGTTGCCGAACGAGTCGAGCGAGGTCTGCCAGCCGCCGTGGGCCGGGACGCTGTAGACGTCGACGCCGTCGCTGCCGAACACCCGCTCCACCGCCGGGTCGAGGCCCCGGTCGCGTGGACCGTCCACGATCACATGCACCGGGGCCTGGCCCGGGCCCCACGTGTGGCCGGGCTCGACCTCGTCCTGGATCCACGGGTCGCCGCCGGTGAACTCGCCGGCCACCTCGCGCAGCCGGACGCCGGCCTCGGCGCACGCGTCCTCGAGGGCGCCCACGAACCCGCTGTTCCAGCCGGCGTTGTGCACCACGTACAGCGTCTCGGGCGGCCGGGACGACGCCGGCATCACCCACGGCGCCACTCGCACGACCGCCCGGTCCCGATACAGGTCCCGGTCGCCGCGGCTGCCCATCTCCCCCATGTCGGCGATGATCTCGACCAGCCCGTCGAACCCGCCGTCGGGGAACGTGTGGGCGGTCAGCCGCAGGACGACCTCCTCGACGGCCCGCACCTGCACGGACTCCAGCCGGTCGGCCCGCGCCCCGACCAGCGGCACCGGCCCGGCCGGGCCCGGGTACCACAGGGTGACCCGGGCGGCCGCGAACGAGCTCAGCGACAGCGTGACGTCGGGGGCGTCGGGTGCGCCGGCCAGGTCCGGGTCGACGGACAGCACCACCGGTGCCGCTCGCTCCGGCCGCAGCCCGCCGCCGGGGTCGGGCACGGCGATGGCGCCGCGCCCGTCCTCGCCCCACTCCCACTGCCAGCGCCCGTCGCCGTCACGGGCGACCGCGCCCGTGCGCAGGGAGTCGACGAGCAGCCGTACCCGAGGTGCCGCCATGGAACACCGCCTTTTTCCGCCGTGCCGGCCGCCACCGGCCGCACCAGTGTGCCACGGTGACCCGGATGAGCGAAGGGCCGTTCACCCGCCACGACCTCGACACCCTGGCCGACTGCGTCGGCGAGGCGTGGAGCGCCGCCGGGGCGCGGGACTGGTCCGTGCCGGCCGGCACGCTCGAGTGGAGCTGCGCCAAGACCGCCGACCACGCGGTCGACGCGGTCCTGGCGGTGGGGTTCTTCCTCGCCTCCCGACGCCAGGACGGCTACCCCGAGTGGGAGTGGTCGGTCCCCACGACGGCCCAGGCCGGCCGGACCGAGCAGGCCGGCGAGGCCATCGCCACCGTGGCCCACGTCGTGTCCGCGGTGATCGGCGCCGCCCCGCCCGGCGCCCGGGCGGTCATCTGGCGCCGACCCCGGATCGAGGTCCGGGGACCGGAGGACTTCCCGGCCCGGGCCGGCCTCGAGCTGATCCTGCACGGCCACGACGTGTGCGCGGGGCTCGGCGTCCCGCTGCGCCCCCCGCAGGCCGAGATCGCCCGGCTGGTCGGGCACTCCCGGGGCTGGCCCCACTGGAGCTCGCCCGGCTGGCGGCCGGTTCCCGAGCTCGCCCCGGGCGACGACCCCTGGGCCGCGCTGCTCGTGGCCGCCGGCCGCGTGCCGTCCGGCTGAGCCGGCCCCCGGGAACGCCAGCGGCCGCAGCTCGTCGACCAGGTCGCCATCCGTTCCCCGATCCGGCTCAGGCGACCGCGCCGGACTCCCGCAGCGCGGCGATGTCGGCGTCGGTGCGCCCGAGCTCGGCCAGGATCTCGTCGGTGTGCTCGCCGAGGCCTGGCACCTGCTCGGGCACCGGCGTCGGCGACGAGGCGAACCGCACCGGGTGCCGGGGCTGGCGCACGCGCCCGGCGACCGGGTGGTCCCAGGTGTGGAGGGTGCCGTTGTGGACCACCTGCGGGTCCTCGAACACCTGCTCCGGCTCGAGCACGGGCGCGGCGGGCACGCTGCCCTCGTGCAGGCGGGCCAGCACGTCGGCCAGCGGCAGTGCCGCGAACGCCGCGTCGAGCAACCCTCCCAGCTCCGCCCGGTTGCCGTCGTCGAGCAGCGCGGCGGTGGTCCCGAAGCGGGGGTCCTCCGACCACTCGGGATGGCCCACGGCCCGGAACAGCCCGTGGCGCTGCGCCTCCGTGGCGATGTAGTAGACGAGCTGGCCGTCGGCGCAGTGGGTGATCCGGTACAGGTCGACGATCCGCGGTCCCCCGGCCACGCCGCCGCCGATGAAGGTCATGTCCATCATCCCGTCGGGCCAGAAGAAGTAGAGGCCGACGTCGAGCATCGGCAGCACGATGTGGTCCCCCTGGCCCGTGCGCGTCCGCCGGTACAGCGCGGCGCACACGCTCTGGGCCATGGTCAGCGACGTCGCCTTGTCCACGAAGATGTTGCGCACCAGGTCCGGCAGCGGGATCGCCTCGCTCTGCTGGCGGTGCACCACCCCCGCCAGGGCCTGGATCACCGGGTCGAGCGCGGGCCGGTCGGCATAGGGACCGTCGGGACCGAACCCGCTGATCGACACGTAGATCACCCCCGCGTTGCGGGCGCAAACGTCGTCGTAGCCCAGGCCGAGCTGCTCCATGACCCCGGGACGGAAGTTCTGCACCACGACATCGGCGCCCGCCATGAGGTCGAGCGTCACCGCCCGGGCCGCCTCGTGCTCGAGGTCGACGGCAATCGACCGCTTGCCCCGGTTCTGGTTCAGCACGAACGAGCTCATCCCGTTGCGGCTGATGGGCGCCCGACGGGCCAGATCGCCGATCGTGGTCGACTCGACCTTCACGACGTCCGCGCCCTGCTCGGCCAACACCATGGTGCCGAACGGCCCCGAGGTGATCTGGCTGAGGTCCACCACCCGGACCCCCTCCAACGGCTTCGTCACGGCCCCTCCCTCCCGGAAACCGATCGGGCCCGACCGGTGGCCCGCCGTACGGTAGCGGTGTGACGCCCGAGCAGGAGATGGTCGAGCGCTTCGCCGACCGCGCGCAGGTCCTGGCCGTGCTGGACGCGATCTACGGCACCCGCAAGGGCCGTGAGGCGCGGTCCATGAGGCTGGCCCCGACTCTGGTGGACGCACTGGTGGCCGGGGTCCGGCACCCGCACCCCCGGGTGCGGTGGTGGTGCATCCAGGTCCTCGACCACAGCGAGGATCCCGCGGCCATCGCCGCCATCGCACCGGCGCTCGACGACCCGGTGCCCCGGGTCCGGCGCAACGCCGCCCACGCCCTCGGCTGCGTGATCTGCAAGCCTGGCTGGGACGGGTCGCTGCCGCCGGGCGCGCTCGACCGGCTGACCGAGCTGGCCGACTCCGACCCCAACGCCCGGGTCCGTCTCGCGGCCCGGCACTCGCTGGCCTGCCGGGCACCGTGACGGCCGAGTCGCCGGCCGCGGGCGGTCCGGCGGCCGCAGCTCCCGCCGCCCGCGGCGTTTCCCGATGCCTCAGCCTCCTGCGGCGGCGACGTAGGCAGCCTGCTCGGCAGTCTCGACGGCCGTGGCGCAGTAGGCCGAGCGGACCCAGGCGACGGCCTCGGCCGCCGGCGTCCCGGCCATGACGGCCAGGAGGGCCAGGGCGGTGCCGGTCCTGCCGTGGCCGCCGAGGCAGCCGACCTCGACCCGCTCGCCGTCCCGGGCCCGGGCCAGCAGGTCCGCCAGCGCGGCGGTCGCCGCCTCCCGGTCGGCCGGGACGCCGAAGTCGGGCCAGTCGACATGGGCGTGGGGCCACGGCGGCGACCAGCGGTCGTCGAGGTAGAGGCCGAACACGGGGGCCTCGTCCCGGTCGTACGGCGAGTCCTCCTCCCACGACACCGCCCACACCACCGTGCCGTCGGCCAGCGTCACCGGGTCCCGGTGCCCAGCGCAGGCCGGGGCGCTGAGGTCGATACCGAGCGCCTCGCCGGCGGCGTGGATGAACTCCCGCAGCGGCTCGGCGACCGCCCACACGGTCGCCAGCTCGGCGATCAGCTCGTCGGCCGGCAGCGCCGCCATCGCCTCCCGGTCGACGGCGCCCCGGGCCCAGCCCCGCCGCGACGGCGGCGACCAGCCGTCCGGGGGCGGCCCGGTGACCACGGCGGCGGCCGCCGCGCAGCCGCCGCAGATCGCGACGCCCGGACCGGCCGCCAGCCGCACGCCGGCGCCCTCCTCCACACCACAGAACGCGCAGCGCACGGCGCGGATCAGTCCCGCAGGTCGTAGCGGTAGACGGTCGACTCGCGGGCCACGAACCCCTCCCGCTGGTACAGGCGGTTGGCCGCCTCCCGGGACGGCCGGGAGGTCAGATCGACGGTGATGCACCCCAGCTCCCGGGCCCGGTCGACCATCGCCTGGGTCAGCGCGGTGCCGACGCCCTGACCCCGGCCGGCGCCGTCGACCACCACGTCCTCGATCCAGGCCCGCATGCCGGTGGGGATGCGGAACGTCACGAGCGTGGACATCCCCACGATCCCGCCCCCGTCGTCGAGGGCGATGAACAGGTCGGTGGCCGGCGACTCGACGATCTCGCCCAGCTCCGGCGTGGTCGGCGGCGGGCTGGACTTCGACAGCTGGGGCACCAGACGCTTGATGGCGTCGACGATGGCGGGGGTGAGCGTGGTGGCGATCTCGACCTTCACGCCGCGACGGTACCCCCGGCCGGACGGCGGGCCCGTCACCCAGGATCGGGGACCGGCTGGGGCGGCGGCGGGCCGACGTAGCGGGCCGACGGCCGGATGATCCGGTTGTCGGCCGCCTGCTCCAGGATGTTGGCGCACCAGCCGATCACCCGGCTCGACGCGAACGTCGGGGTGAACAGCTGGGACGGCAGGCCCGTGTGCTCCATGACCACGCCTGCGTAGAACTCGACGTTGGCGTACAGGTTGCGGCCGGGCTTGAGCTCGGCCAGCACGTCGACCACCGTCTGCTCGACCTGCTTGGCGAAGTCGACCTTCTGCGCCCCGATGCGCTCGGCAACGCCCCGCAGGAACACCGAGCGGGGGTCGTCGGTCTTGTAGACCCGGTGGCCGAACCCCATGATCTTCTCGCCCTTGGTCACCGCGTCGATCAGGTAGGGGCGGGCGTTGTCGGGCGTGGCGATGGCGTCGAGCAGGTCGAGCGCCCGCGCCGGGGCACCGCCGTGCAGCGGCCCGGACAGGGCGGCGATGCCGCCCGTGACAGCGCCCGCCAGGTCGGCACCCGTCGAGGTGATGACCCGGGACGTGAATGTCGAGGCGTTGAAGCCGTGGTCGATCGTCAGCATCTGGTACTGCTCGACCGCACGGGCCAACTCGGGGTCGGGGCGCTCGCCCGACAGCATCCACAGGTAGTTGGCGCCGTAGCCCTGCTCGGGGTCGGGGTCGACCGGCTCCAGGCCCTGGCCCAGGCGGTACAGGGCCATGATCAGGGTCGGCACGGCCGCGCACACCTGGAGAGCGTTGGACCGCAGCTCCTCGGCCGGGATGTCCAGCCAGGGCCGGAACCCCTGGCTGTGGCCGACGAGCGACACCGCGCTGCGCAGCCGGTCCATGAGCGGGCCGCCGGAGCGGGCCACGTCAGGCAGCAGCCCGCGCACCGCCTCCGGCACCTGGCGCAGGGCCCGCACCTCCTCGGCGAAGGCCCGGCTCTCGGACGCGGTGGGCAGGTGGCCCTCGAACAGCAGGAACCACACGTCCTCGAGCGAGCGCTTGTCGGCCAGCTCGACCGCCGAGTACTGGCGGTAGTGGTAGAAGCCCTCGAGCCCGCGGACGTCACCGACCTTGGTCTCGGCCACGATGACGCCCTCCAGCCCGGGAGGGGCCTCGACCTGCCCGGGGTGGACCACGGGCTGGATGAGGGCGATGCGCATCAGGTCGCGCAGCGACACGATGCCGACGAGCTCGGCGCCCTCGACCACCGGGATGTGCCGGTAGCCGTGCTCGGACAGCGAGGCGAACGCCTCCTGGACCGACAGGCCCGGCTCGACGCAGTCGGGGTCGGCGGTCATCCACTCGGTCACCTTGGTGCCCTCGGCCGAGGGGCCGGCGGCGGCCAGGCGCACCACGTCGCGCTCGGTGAGGATGCCGACGGGGCGGGCACCGTCGACGACCACGACCGACCCGACGCTGCGATCGTTCATGCGGGCGGCAGCCTCGGCCACGGTCTCGTCCGGCAATGCCACGACCACCGGCGAGCTCATGACTTCGGACACCGTGCGTACGGTGTGGGGGGTCACGACCTTCAACCTAGATCCGCACGAGGGTGGACGAAACGCCCGAGACCGGATTGACACATCGTGCTGCCGCGACCGCGCTGCGGCGTTGGACAATGGTCACGTACCGGTGACGCAGCGCTCACACGACCGTCGGCCGCCCGACGCACCCGCTCGCCGCGAACGCCCGAGGTCGGCCCGACGGCCTTACGATGGTCGCGGTGGATCACGTCCGGTGGCATTCCCGCCCGGCTCTCGACCGCCCGGTCCTGGTGGCGGCTTTCGAGGGCTGGAACGACGCCGGCGACGCCGCCAGCGGGGCCGTCCGCTACCTGATCGACCGCTACGACGCCGAGCTGGTGGCCGAGATCGACCCGGAGGAGTTCTTCGACTTCACCTCGACGCGGCCCCAGGCCGAGATCGACGAGGAAGGCCTGCGCCACATCGTGTGGCCCACCACCTCCGTCTACTCGGCCACCCTGCCGGGCGAGGCCGGCGACGCTCTGCTGCTGATCGGCACCGAGCCCCAGCTCCGGTGGCGCACGTTCTGCGCCCAGGTCACCGGGCTGGCTCAGGAGATGGGCTGCCGGCTGGTCGTCATCCTCGGCGCCCTGGTGGCCGAGGTGCCCCACAGCCGCCCGGTCCCGGTGGTGGGCACGGTGAGCGACCCCGCCCTCCAGGCGGACCTCGGCCTGCGGTCCTCCACGTACCAGGGCCCGACCGGCGTGGTCGGCGTCCTGTCGGCGGCGTGCCGGGACGCGGGCCTCGCCGCCGCCTCGCTGTGGGCGGCCGTGCCGACCTACGTCCCGACCGCGCCGTCCCCCAAGGCGGTGCTGGCGCTCCTGGAGCAGACGTCGGAAGTCCTGGGCACGTGGGTGCCGACCACGGACCTCGAGATCGCGGCCGCGGCCTACGAGCGCCAGGTCACCGAGCTGGTCGAGGAGGACGAGGAGACCTCGGACTACGTCAGCCAGCTCGAGCAGCGCCACGACGCCGGCGACGATGACGAGCAGGACGGCGCGCGGTCGCTGGTCGAGGAGGTCGAGCGCTACCTCCGCGACCGGCGCGAGTAGTGATCAACCCGGGCCCGGTGCGTGCCGGGGCCAGGGGCGGGTCTGCTCCCAGATCCGGGCCAGCCGCAGCGGAACCTCGTCCTGGTGGCGCCGGCCGTTGATCTGCAGGCCGACGGGCAGGCCGGCCTGGGAGACGCCGGCGGGGACCGACACGGCCGGGTTCCAGCACAGGTTGGCCAGCATCGTGAACGGGGTGGCCGAGGCGCCGAGCGGGCGGGCGGGCCGGCCGTCGATCGTGTCGGGCGGCGGGCCCGCGGCCGGGAACGCGGGCACGGCCGTGGTCGGGGTGAGCAGTACGTCGACCGCCGCGAACAGGGCCGCCACCTCGCCGACCAGCTGCTCCCGCCGCCGGAGCGCGGCCGCCACCCTCGGCACGGGGTAGTTCTGGGTCTGCTCCAGGACCGAGCGGGTGTAGCGGGTGAAGTCGTCGGCGGCCGCCGGCCACATGCCGTCCTCGATCGACAGCCACAGGTCGAGCGACCCCGAGCCCAGCCAGGCCCGCACCGGGTCGGTCAGCGTCACCGGCTCGTCGTCGAGCACGAGGCCGGCGGCGTCGGCCAGCTCGCGGGCCGCGGCCTGGGTCGCCTCCCGGACCTCGGGGTCGACGAGGAACGTGCCCAGGTCGACCGACCACCGGGCCCGCAGGCCCTCGACCGGCAGCGACTCGGCCGCCGCCTCGTAGCTCACCTGCGAGCGGGGCAGCGAGAAGCGGTCGCGGTCGTCGGGGCCGGCGGTCACGTCCAGGTGGCGGGCGGCGTCCGCCACGGTGGTGGTGAGCAGGCCCTTGACCGCGGTCTCCGACCCGGTCGGGCCCTCGTTGGGGATGCGCCCGTAGCTGGGCTTGAACCCGACGAGTCCGCAGAACGACGCCGGGATCCGGGTGGAGCCGCCGCCGTCGCTGGCCGTCGCGGCCGGGATCCAGCCGGCGGCCACCGCTGCCGCGCTGCCGCCGCTGGAGCCGCCCGGCGTCCGCTCGGGGTCCCAGGGGTTGCGGGCCGGCGGGGCGACCTTGGTCTTGGTGAAGTTGAGGGTGCCGAACTCGGGGGCGGCGGTCTTGCCCACCGGGACCGCTCCCGCGGCCCGGAGCCGGGCCAGGTGCATCGAGTCGGCCGCGGCCGGGCCCCGCCCGGCGAAGGGCAGCGAGCCGTGGGCTGTCGGCATGCCGGCGCAGTCCTCCAGGTCCTTGACCCCGATGGGCACGCCGGCGAACGGGCCGGGATCGCGCCCGGCGGCCATGGCCGCGTCCACCGCCTCGGCCGCGGCGCGGGCCGCGCCCTCGTCGACGTGGACGAAGGCACCCAGCGCCTCGTTGCCGGCCGCGATGGCGGCCAGCGCCTCGTCCAGCACCTCGACGGCCTTGCGCTCGCCGCCCCGGACGGCGGCCGCGGTCTCCACGGCGGACTGTCGCATGTGTCACACCCCCTGACCCGTGGAGCATACGCCTGCACGCGCAGTGCACAATCTGCGACCCGTCGCCGCTGTCGTTCGTCGGGGCGGCGGTGCTGTTCCGGGCCCGGAGGTTCCTCGACGCAGCAGATCATGCTGGCGGTGCTCACGGCTCTGCAGGAGGAGCGTGATCGCCAGGCGACGGAGGTTGCGGAGGTTGCGGAGACACGGGAGCCTGCTCCGGAGCCTCAGGCTCCGGCACCGGGCTGACCTCGTCGCCGGACGCGGCGCGGGCCTCGGCCAGGACGTTGATGGCCACCGCGCACACCGGCACCGCCAGGACCGCGCCGAAGACACCGAACAGCGTGCTGCCGGCCACGATCGCCCCCAGCACGATCAGCGGGTGGAGCTGCAGCGACCGTCCGAACACGATCGGCGCCAGCAGGTCGTTGTCGAACTGCTGCACGACAACGGCCACGATCAGGACGATGATCGCGGCCGAGAACCCCGCCGTGACCAGCGTCACGCCGACCGCCACCGCACCGGCGAGCACGGCGCCCGCGAACGGCAGGAACGCGGCGAAGAACGTGATGACCGCCACCGGCACCGCCAACGAGCCGCCCACCAGCCACACCGTGGTGCCGATGATGATGCCCTCGATCACCCCCAACGTTGCCGAGCCCCGCAGGTAGCCGCCCAGCGTCCGCCAGGCCCGGGCCGCGAGCCGGCGCGACAGCGGGCGGCGGTCCTCCGGCATGAAGGCGAGCACCCAGCGGCAGAAGCGGTCGCCGTCCTTGAGCAGGAAGAACGTGGCGATCATGGCCAGCACCACCGCCGTGACGACCTCGAAGGCGATCACCGTGCCCGACACCACGGCGCCGCTCTGCGACTCGAGCGAGGTGGTGATCCGGTCGGACGCCTCGTCCCGGAAGTCCTGGATGTCCTGGCGGGAGATGTCGAACGGGCTGTCGTTGACCAGCCAGTCCTCGACGTCGTCGACCGCGTTCTCCAGCGTCGGGCCGAGGTCGGAGAACTCGTTGACGATGGACGGGACCAACAGCGACACGATCCCGACCAGCGACAGCAGGAAGCCGAACAGCGTGATGGCCGCGGCCAGCCCCGGGCGCAGTCCCCGCCGCTTCAGCGCGGAGGACACCGGGTCGAGCGCCCGGCCGAGCAGCACCGCGATGGCGGTCGTCAGCACGAGGGCCCACAGCGCCGTGAGCAGCTTGAGCAACGCCCAACCGACGATGCCGATGCCGATCAGCTTCCAGGCGTACGAGCCGAGGCGGGCGACCGTGGGGTTGATGCGCACGGCCGCCTCGCGGGGCGTGCGATCGATGAGGGGCACGAGACCTCCTGGTCAGCGTGGAATCTGGCCGACCACGAGGTCCGTGTAGCGCTCGGCGCCGGCCTGGGTGAGGTGGTACCCATCTTCCCGGGTGAGGCCGGGTTCAGTAGTCACGAGGGTCCACCAGTCGATCAGCACGGCGTTCGGGTGGCGGGCGACGGCCTGCACGAGCTGGTCGTTGACCTCGCCCTCCCACCGCCGGGGGACCATCACGTTGACCAGGAGGACCTTGCGTCCGCCGAGGGCGGCGAACACGTCGTCGACCTGGGCCGCGGTGAAGGGCCCGTTGTTGCCCAGGTGCACGAGGACGGTCTGGCCGAGCAGCCCCTGGGCCTCGAGACCCTGGATGATCGGCACCACCTCGTTCATCTGCCGGCCCACGGCGCCGTCGACCGTGGCCGCGCCGCCCAGCCGGGCGGACAACGCCGGGGCCGCCCCGACCAGGACGGAGTCGCCGATGGCCGTGAACCCGCCGACCGGTGGACCGGGGGACGGCGGCACGGCCGGGGCGGTCGTGGCCGGCGCGGCCGTCGCCGCCGTCGTGGCCGGCGCGGTGGTCACGGGCGCGGTGGTCGACGTGCCCGCGGTCGTGGGCGGTGCGGTCACGAGCACGCTGCTCGGCTGGTCGGGCTCGGGCGCGGTCGCCGTGACGACGTCCCTGGTCACGTCGGCTGCCGCTCCCGCCAGGACCACGGCGACGATCCCCGCCCCGACGACCAGCCCGGGCCGGCCCCGGGTAGCGTGGCGTACCCGGTGGCCGGCGTCGCGCAGGGCGTCGCCGAAGCCGCGCATGCGAACAGGTTGCTCGATCCAGCGGTAGGACGCCGCGGACAGGCCCATGATGATCGCCACCTGCATGGCCACCCGGGGCAGCGGTTCGGGCTGCTGACCAGGGGCCGCGGCCGTGAAGACGATGACGGGCCAGTGGATCAGGTAGATGCCGTAGGACCGCTGGCCGACCCACCGGAGCGGGCCCGACGCCAGCACGCGGGACGTGCGAGTGGGGGCCGGATAGACGACGACCGCGATGACGGCGAGCGTGGCGATCTGCGTGGCCGTGAACCCGCCCCGGAACGCGGTCGGGTCGCGCTCGGTGACGCCGGTGGCGTACCAGATCACGACGGCCACGCCGGCGAGGGCCACGGCGTCGAGGGCGGCGACGAACCGGGGGTGGGTGTGCGGCCGCAGCCGGTTGGGCGTCCAGAACAGCCCGAGCGCCACGCCGGCCAGCAGCCCGGCGGCCCGGGTGTCGGTCCCGAAGTACAGGCGGGTCGAGTCGCTGGCCCCGCCGGCCAGCACCGACCGGGCCACGGTGGCCGCCACCGCCCCGGCCACCGCGATCGCGACCGCCCACTTGCGGGAGACGCGGGTGAGCAGCAGCCCGCAGAGCAGCGGGAACACCAGGTAGAACTGTTCCTCGATCGACAGCGACCACAGGTGCTCGAGCGCGGAGGGGCCGCCGGCCGCCTCGAAGTACGACTTGTCGTCGAGGATCAGCTGCCAGTTCAGGTGGTAGCCGAGCGCGCCGACGGCCTGGTGGCGCAGCTCGGCCAGCAGCTCCGGCCGCGTGAACGCGGCCCAGGCCATCGTCCCGGCCACGACCGCGATCACGGCCGGCAGCAGCCGGCGCAGCCGGCGGAGCCAGAACTGGCCGAGGGCGATGCCGTCGGTGCGCTGGTGCTCGTTGACGAGCAGGGCGCACACCAGCCACCCGGAGAGGACGAAGAACAGCTCGACGCCGATGTAGCCGCCCGCCACCCCCGAGTAGCCGAGGTGGTAGAGGATCACCAGCCCGACGGCGAGCGCACGTAGCCCGTCGAGCGCCGGCTGGTAGCCGAGCTTGCGGGTCTGCCACGACGGCTTGCGCCGAGCGGGCACCTGCGGCGACGGCTCGACGAGGGGGTCCTCGGCGGTCTGCTGTCCGTCACCGCGGGCATCCGCGACGATGGAGGACACACCGACGACCGTCCCCGACGCGCGCTCGGGAGCCGGGTCGGCGGCCGTGGTGGTCATCGTGGTGGTGGTGTCGTCGGTCCCCATGCGGCGGTGTGCGGGCCCCTCAGCAGTCGTAGGCGGAGAGATCGATCGAGGTCGTGGTCTGAGCGGTTGACGTGCCCCCGCCCGCCGGCGGCGCGGTCGACGCGGTGGTCGGAGGCGGCAGCGTGGCGACCGTCGTCGTCGAGCTCGACGGCGACGGCGTCTGCCGTACACCCTGCCAGTCCGTACCGGTCACCAGGTCGATACCCGCTGTCCCCGGCGTCGGCTCCAGTGTGGCCCCGCCGACCAGCCACCGTGCAACCAGATCCACCGCCGCCTCCTGTCCCGGCGGGAAGCGGACGACGGTGCCCGCCGCCCCGCCGCCCGGCTCGTCGCCGGCCACGGCGGCGTTGAACCCGGCGCCCTGGAGCGCGGCGGTGGCGTCGGCTCCCTGGCGGGGGACGCCGGTGCCGTTGTGCACCGTCAGCCGCACCGAAGCCGGCGACAGCTCGCCGGTCGTCCCGCCCCGGAAGATCGCGAGCGTGGCCTCTGTCTCGGGCCCCTCGATGAGACGGAGTACGGCGGCCCCGTTCACCACGTCCGGCGTCCCCGACACCGAGTACGTCTGCAGGTTGTCCGGGTCGAAGGACCGGAACCGGGTGCCCAGGCCGAAGATGTCACCCGCGGTCAGCTGGCTGTCGACGGTGATGCCCGACAGACCCACGTCGATGAGCTGGTCGAGCGTGCCCGGGTTGCGGGCGCCCCGGTCGATGGCCCGTGTCAGGGCCCGGCGGATGAAGTCCTGCTGGCGGGCGATGCGGCCGATGTCGGAGCGGGGGTCCTCGACCCACCGGGAGCCGATCAGCTCCTCGTAGTGGCGGGAGCGGACGTAGGCCAGCGCCTCGGTCGGGTCCAGCATGCGGCAGCCGACGTCGGGGAAGTCGAGGCCGGTCTCCTCGTCGCGGGCCGGCCGGGGGACGTAGATCGGGACCCCGTCGATGGCCTCGACCAGCCCCCGGAACGAAGCGAAGTCGACCTGCACGTAGTGGTGGATGGGAATGCCGAAGTTCTCGCCGATCGTGCGGATGAGCAGCGGGGCCCCGCCCTGCTCGATGGCGATGTTGATGCGGCGGGACGTGCCCGTGCCCGGGATCGGGACGAAGAGGTCGCGGGGCAGCGACAGCAGAGCCGCCCGGCGGGAGGCCGGGTCGGCCCGCAGGATCATGATCGTGTCGGAGTGCAACGTGGAGTCCCGCCCGATGCGCACCGGGTCGCCGCCCGGCAGGTTGTCCGCGTTGTCGATCCCGACGATGAGGTAGTTCTCGGGCTGGCCGGCCGGGGCGTTCTCGTCGAGCACGGCCGACAGCTCGACCCGCGGCAGCCGCTCGTACTTGCGCAGCACGTAGGCCAGCCCGGCCGCGGACGCCACCAGCCCGACCGCCGACACGCACCCGAACGCGAGCGCACAACGCTGCCCCCAGGTGCGGCGCCGCCGCCCTGTGCCCTCGCGGTCGCGCTGCACGTGGTGGATGCTACTTACCCCTCGTTTGGCGTTCGTTCGTGTCGGATTGCGACGCGAACGAACGCCAGAGTGATCACAGCAGGGCGGCGAGCGCGTCGATCGCGTCGTCGGGCGAGGCGATGCCCGCGTCGAGGACCAGCGTGCGCTTGAGGAACAGGTGGGCATCGAGGTCCCAGGTGAACCCCATGCCGCCGTGGACCTGGATGCAGGTGCGGGTGGCCCGGTCGGCGGCGCCGGAGGCGACGATGCGGGCGGCGTGGGCGGCACGGTCGGCGTCCTTGCCGCCCTCGTCCACGGCCACGGCCGCCGCCTGGACCGCGGACCTCGCCACCTCGACCGCCACCTGGGCGTCGGCCAGCAGGTGCTTGAGGGCCTGGAAGCTGCCGATGGCCCGGCCGAATTGCGTCCGGGAGCCCGCGTGCTCCGTGGCCATCGCCACCGCGGCACCCGCCAGGCCGACCTGGATGGCCGCCGACAGGAGGCCGGCGTCGCGGCGCAGGCGGGCTGCCAGGTCGAGGCCGCCGACGGGCTCGCCCGGCGGGAGCTCCGGGACCACGTCGACCGGGGTCAGGGGATCGAGCGGGCGGTCGAGCGGACCGTCGCCGCCCTCGGGGCGGGGCGCCAGCACCACGCCGGACGGACCCACCACCAGCAGCGCGTCGAGGGCAGCGCGGTGCTCCACCAGGGCCGGCCGGCCCTCCGGGACGAGCCCGACCACCGCCTCGCCGGCCATGGCGGCACCGGCCACGGATCCCAGCGGCAGGCCCGCGGCCAGGAACGTGCCCACCACCGGCCCGGGGACGGCGGCCCGCCCCAGCTCCTCGAAGACCAGCGTGGCCTCGGCCAGGCCCAGGCCCAGCCCGTCCCGGTCGGCTGGCACGATGAGGGCGAACGCGCCGATGTCGCCGAGCGCCCGCCACAGGTCGCGGTCGACGGCGCCGGGCAGCGCCATGGCCGCCCGCCGCGCCTCGGGCGTGACCCGGTCGGCGCACAGCCGGGCCAGGCCCGCCGCCAGCGCGAGCTGCTCGTCGGTCGGTTCCAGATCCATCGGCGTCAACGCCCTCCATACAGATCGGCACCGGCTGCAGGCTTCTTGCGATCGGCAGGTGCCGATCTGTACGGATCCTTCGGCAGGCCGAGCAGCCGCTCGCCCACGATGTTGCGCTGGATCTGGGCGGTGCCCGCGGCGATCGACAGCGACAGGGCGTACAGGGTCTGGCCGACGTGGTCGAGGTGGCGAGCCGACAGCCCGGTGGGGTCGTCGAACGCCAGCCTCGCCCGCCCCAGCAGCCGCAGCGCGACCTCACCCATGCGCTCCCGGGTCTCGTGGTAGGCGAGCTTGAACACCGACCCGCCGACGCCGGCATTGCCGTGGCGGGCCGCCCGGGAGACGTTGCGCTTGGTGAGCGCCCACTCGGCCTCCAGCTCGGCGCCGACCACGGTGAGCGGCCGGCGGATCGAGGCGTCGTCCCAGGCGGTGCCGGCCCCGAGCGGGGTCTTGCGGGCGATGTCGACCAGGTCGGCCAGCAGCCGCATGGAGCCCAGCAGCTCGCTGACGAAGGCGGTCCCCCGCTCGAACCCGAACGTGACCATCGCGACGCGCCAACCGTCGTTCTCGGCGCCGACCACGTTTCCGACGGGGATGCGCACCTCGTCGAGGAACATCTCGCTGAACTCGCTCTCGCCGGTGAGCGTGCGCATCGGCCGGACCTCGATGCGGGGCGAGTCCATCGGCATGATCATCCAGGTGATGCCCCGGTGCTTGGGGGCGTCGGGGTCGGTGCGGGCCAGCAGCTCGCAGTAGTCGGCGACCTGGGCGTGGCTGGTCCAGATCTTCTGGCCGGTCACGACGTAGTGGTCGCCGTCCCGGACCGCCCGGGTGCGCAGCGAGGCGAGGTCCGAGCCCGCTTCGGGCTCGGAGAAGCCCTGGCACCACACGTTGTCACCCCGCAGGATCGGCGGCAGGTACCGGGCCCGCTGCTCGGGCGTGCCCTCGGCGGCGATCGTGGGCCCGGCGTGCAGCGTGGACACGAAGTTGCAGCCGACGTAGGGGGCGCCGGCCCGCTCCGACTCCTCCAGGAAGATGAGCTCCTCGGACGGCGTGGCGCCGCGGCCGCCGTACTCCTTCGGCCACGAGATGCCCGCGTAGCCCGCGTCGTGGAGCCGCCGTTGCCACCCGGTGTCGTACGCCCGCTTGGCCGCCCAGTCCTCGAACGGCGGTGGGTCGGGCAATCCCGCGAGCGTGGCGTCGAGCCAGGCGCGCAGCTCGGCGCGGAACGCCTGCTCCGCCGGCGTCTCCTTCAGCCTCACGTGCACCCTCCCCTGGCCGATGGACAGCGGTTCAAGCTAGTGGACGAGCGTCGCGAACCCCTCGCGGACGCTGGGCCACCGCGGCGCCCAGCCGGTCACTTCCTTGAACCGGCGGTTGCTGACCCGCTGCGACCGGGCCATGGCCCGGCCCTGGGCGCCGCTGTAGCGGGCCAGCCGGCCGGGCACCCGCAGCGCCCGGCGCCGCCCGGCGGCGGCCGCCAGCGCGGCGGCGTAGTGCTGGCGGGTGGCGGGCTCGTCGTCCACGACGTCGTAGACGCCGGCGGGGGCGTCCAGCGCGGCCACGACCGCGGCGGCCGCGTCGTCGACGTGGATCGACGACGTGTAGGCGTCCGCGGCACCGGCCGTGACCACGACGCCCCAGCGGGCCGCGCGCAGCAGCGCCTCGCTGTGGGCGGTGCCGGGCCCGTAGAACAAGCCGAAGCGCAGGGCGACCCCGGTCCGGCCGGCGGCGGTGAACCGGGCCACGTGGGCCTCCGCCACCAGGGCGGCGGCCGTGAGCGCCGAGGGGTCGGGCTCGGTGCCGGCGGCGTCAAGCCACGCGTCCCCGCCGTCGGGGTAGGTGAACACGATCGACTCCTGCACGAACCGTTCGGCCCCGCCGGCCAGGGCGCCGTCGACCAGGTGGCCGCACGCCTCCCGCCGCAGACGGTCGTGGGTCGCCCACGCGGCGGCACGCGACGCCGACAGCAGCGGGGGCACCGCGGTGGCCAGGTTCACGACGGCCTGGTGGCCGGCCACGGCCGCCGCCACCGCCGCCGCGTCGAACAGGTCGACCGTGACCGGCGTCGCCCCGGCCGCCTCCACTTGCGCCGCCTTATCCGGGGTGCGGGCGACGGCCGTGACCACGTGACCCTTCGCGATCAGCGCGGCGAGCGCAGGACGCCCGACGGCTCCGGTGCCTCCGGCGAGGAAGACCTTCATCCGCCTAGTGTGGCGCCGTCCGGAGGGGTCCCGGCTCGATCGAGCAGATTGTCACCTCGCAGCGTGTCCCCGTTGACACGTTGTGCAGGCAGCGACCATCCTTCGGGGTCCGCGAACAGATGGGGGATCTGATGAGGCGCAGGTTGTCTGCCGTCGTGGCGGCTGGGGTCCTGATCAGCGCATGGGGGGTCGCGCCGGCGGGCGCCACCCCGGATGAAGCGACCGCCCCGCCGCCGGCCGCCGGCGGCGACGTCTACGACGTCTACCAGGGCCGGGTCGACCTGGAG
>Ga0209382_10000280_pt1 | contig 82122 bp, 82 predicted proteins | sample SoiMetdeltSBSDD5_FD_187599 | JGI IMG/M metagenome (GOLD analysis project Ga0209382, IMG submission 187599) | Bulk soil microbial communities from a Populus tree surrounding site in Tennessee, USA - Soil MetaG P. deltoides SBSDD5 (SPAdes) (version 2) | ecosystem: Environmental > Terrestrial >... | reverse complement strand
CTTCAGCGCCTGGTAGCCGGCGCCGAGGCGGTCCATGACGCCGGGCCGGAAGCCCTCGACGATGACGTCGGCCCCGGCGGCGAGCTTGCGGAAGATCGCCTGGCCCTCGGGCGCCTTCATGTTGAGCGTCATCGAGCGCTTGTTGCGGTTGACGAAGGCGTGGATCGTGCGGCGCACCGCCTGCTCGTCGTCGTGGCGACCGGGCTCGGGCGTCTCGATCTTGAGGACGTCGGCGCCCATGTCGGCCATGATCATGCCGGGCATCTCGGCCGGCGGCACGCGCGCGAGCTCCAGGACCTTGATTCCGTCGAGCACACCCATGGGCTAATCCCTCGCGGTGACGAGCCGCGCCGTGAGCGCGCGGACGTCGGGAATGTCTTCGAGGTGCGTGAGCTGCGTGGCGACGCCGTCGGCCTCGTCGGCGCCCAGCACGGGCACGGCGCAGGCCAGGAACTTGTCGCGGAGCTGCGCGTCGGTGAGCGGCTGGTCGGGATGGCCGGAGGCGCCGCGGGGCGGCGAGTCGAGCGTGCGGCCGTCGCGCAGGCGCACGGTGACGCGCGTCCACGCGTGCTCGTTCAGGCCGTCCGGCAGCGTGGGATCGACCACCATGCGCACGCGGTCCATGAGGCCCCGCGTGCCCGCGTCGGCGACGGGCCCGTCGTCGAACGAGCCGAGGTCGACCCGCCCGGTCGCCAGCGCGGCCGCCGCGCAGAACTGCATCGAGAACTTGCGCTCGAGCCCGGTGGCCGGGCTCGCGTGTCGGAGCACGTCGGGCACGACGGTATTGACGCCGATCTCGACCTCGGCGACCTGCTCGGCGCCCACGGCGTGACGCGCGCGGAGGTCGAGCAGCGCATCGATCGCCGAGTGTGTAAGCGCGCACGACGGGTACGGCTTCACCGCGATGCCGGAGGCGAGCACCTGCCAGCGCTGACCGAGCGCGTCGAGGGCGTCCGGCGCGAGGGCCGTCTGGCCGAAGGCCGAGGCGTAGCCCTGACGCCCGTCGAGCGCCGAGTCGGACGCGGTGAGTCCCTCGCGCGCGACCATCGCCGCGAAGACGCCGTTGCGAGCGGCGTGGCCGGCGTGGAACGGCTTGGTCATCGAGCCGAAGTTCTCCTTTAGCCCGGAGGCCAGGGAGGCGGCGACGCCGAGGGCGTGTCGGGTCTGCGTCGGATCGAGGCGGAGGATGCTCGCCGCGGCCGCCGTGCAGCCCAGCGTGCCGATCGAGGACGTCGCGTGCCAGCCCCGTGTGTAGTGGTCGGGGTTCAGGGCGACGCCGAGCGCGGCGCTCACCTCGAAGCCGATCAGGTAGGCGAGCACCACCGCGGCGCCGTCGGCAGGCTCCGCCTCGGCCGCGGCGAGGGCGGCCGCCAGCAGCGGGACACTCGGGTGGCCCATGAGCGCGAAGTTCGTATCGTCGAAGTCGTGGGCGTGACCGGCGGCGCCGTTGGCGAGCGCGGCCCACGTCGGCGAGGTCCGCATCGCCGTGCCGATCACCGTGCAGAGCGGCGCGCCGCCCTCGGCGCGCGCGACGGCGCGCACGCTCGTCGCCACCGGCTCGCTCGCACCGGCAAGGATGACGCCGAGGGAATCCAGGGCGGCCCGGCGCACCTGGACGACCGCGGCGTCCGGACAGTCGCGCAACGACGTCTTGACGACGAACTCGGCGAGACGGGCGGTGGCGCTCATGGCCGCACGATAGCGGACGGGGTGGGCGGTTGCAAGGCGCGGGGGGGTGGCGGACAATTCCCGGCCGGGAGGAACCCCGTGCCACCCACCATGAACCGCCGTGTGCTGCTGCGAAGCCGTCCGGTCGGCGAGCCCAAGCAGGGCGACTTCGACATCGTCGACGCGCCGGTGCCTATCCCGGGCGAGGGCGAGATCCTCTGCCGCACGATCTATCTCTCGCTCGATCCCTACATGCGCGGTCGGATGAGCGACCGGAAGTCGTACACGGCGTCCGTCGAGATCGGCCAGCCGATGGTCGGTGGCACGGTCAGCGAGGTGGTGGAGTCCAGGCATCCGGGCTTCGCGACCGGCGACGTCGTGCTCGGGTACGGCGGCTGGCAGACCCATCACGTGGCGCGGGCCGGGGCGGCGCCGGGCCCGTTCGGCCCGCTCAAGCTCGATCCATCGCGCGCACCGGTCTCCACGGCGCTCGGCGTCCTCGGGATGCCCGGGATGACGGCCTACGTCGGGCTGCTCGACCTCGGGATGCCGAAACCCGGCGAGACGGTCGTCGTCTCGGCGGCCGCTGGAGCGGTCGGCTCGATCGTTGGCCAGCTGGCGAAGATCAAGGGCTGTCGTGCCGTCGGCGTCGCGGGTGCCCAGGCCAAGTGCGACTACGTCGTGAAGGAGCTCGGGTTCGACGCCTGCGTGAGCTATCGCGTGCCGGACCTCTTCGCCGCCCTGAAGGACGCCTGCCCGAACGGGATCGACGTCTACTTCGACAACGTCGGCGGGGAGGTCCTCAACGCCGTGCTGCGGCTGGTCAACCCGTTCGCGCGCATCCCGCTGTGCGGGCTCGTCTCGCAGTACAACGCGACGGACGTCCCGGCCGGGCCGAACTGGGCGCCGCTGCTCTTCAACCGCGTCACCGTGCGCGGCTTCATCGTCTCGGACCACGTCGATCGGATGCCGGCGTTCCTCGCGGACACGGCCGGCTGGCTGCGCGAGGGGCGGCTCAAGTACCGGGAGGACGTGGTGGAGGGGATCGACCAGGCCCCCCGCGCCTTCATCGGGCTCCTGCGCGGTGACAACTTCGGCAAGATGCTCGTGAAGGTCGGCGCCGACCCTACCCGGGCCTGAGCGCGCTTACACCGCCTCGGCGAGGTCCTCGTCGGAGCGCCCGCACTGATCGCAGCGGGTCGTGATGAGCGGCGCGTCGTCGGGGTCCATGGCCTCGAGCACGCTGGCGTGCACCAGGCCGCCGCACTGACAGGGCTCGGGGAAGTCCTCCGCGCAGGCCGCGCAGTGCGCGTCGCCGGCCCGATGCGTCTCGTCCTCGCCCACGATGAAAGGTTCCATGGCCCACCTCCAGCTTGGTCTGCACGGGCGAGTGCAAGCGCGCTGCCGGTCAGACATTTTCGGTGCTCGGCCGGCTTGCCGTGTGAGCTCAACGTCTGTATAGTACAGGCGTGGACGTCGAGTATCGCGAGGAGCCCTGCCGGTCCGCGCTCAATCGCGTGCAGGGGATGGACTTCGCCTGGTCGTTGAACCCCTACATGGGGTGCGTCCACCGCTGCACCTTCTGCTACGTGCGCGCGTACGAGCTGCGGGCCGACCGCCCGGCCGACGACCGTTACGGCCGCTCCATCCGCGTGAAGGTCAACGTCGCCGAGGTGCTGAAGAGCGAGCTGGCGCGACCGTCCTGGCGGCGCGAGGGCGTGGCGATCGGCGCGGCGACCGATCCCTATCAGCCCGCCGAGGGGCGGTACCGGCTGACGCGCCGATGCCTGGAGGTCCTGTCGGCGGCGCGCAACCCGTTCAGCATCGTCACGCGGGGGCCCATGATCGTCCGCGACGTCGACGTGCTGCAGACGGCGTCCACGCGGGCCGCGGTGCACGTGAGCTTCTCGGTGCCGACGCTGGATCGCGAGGTCTGGCGGCGGACCGAGCCGGGGACGGCACCGCCGCGGCAGCGGCTGCGCGCGCTGCAGCGACTCGTGGAGGCGGGTGTCGACGCCGGCGTGGGGATGGCGCCGATCCTCCCGGGGATCTCCGACGACCCCGCGCAGCTCGAGGAGGTCGTCCGCGCCGCGCGAGAGGCCGGCGCGACCGGCCTCTGGTGCAACGTGCTCCACCTGCGGCCCGGCACGCGGGAGCACTTCCTCGAGAGCCTGGCCCGCCACTGGCCGACCCTGCTGCCGCACTACGAGCAGCTCTACCGCACGCCGTACCCCGACCGCCACGAGTCCGACCCGCTCAAGGCCCGCGTCGCCGCGCTGCGCGCCGAGTACGCGATCGCCGACCGTCGCCTGCGCCCGCTGGTCCCGCCGGCGGCGCCCGAGCAGATGTCGCTCACGATCTGACCCTGTCTCCCTCCGAGCACGCTAGCCGCCTCGCGAGCGCTCGGCTATCATCGCGCCATCATCCAGACTGAGTTCCTGCACGAGACGGTCCGGCGCATCTGGGGGTACGATCGCTTTCTCCCGCTGCAGGAAGAAGCCATCGCCTGTGTGCTCGACGGGCGCGACTCGCTCGTCGTGCTGCCGACCGGCGGCGGCAAGTCGCTCTGCTATCAGGCGCCGGCCGCGCACCGTCGCCGTCTCGCCGTCGTCGTCTCGCCGCTGATCGCGCTGATGAAGGACCAGGTCGACGGCCTGCGCCAGGCCGGTGTGCCCGCCGCCGCGCTCAACAGCAGCCAGACGCCGGGCGAGCGCGCGGCCGTCATGCGGAGCGTGGGGGCGGGCGGCGTCCAGCTGCTCTACCTGGCGCCCGAACGGCTCGTGATGGACGGCTTCCTCGAGCGCCTCCAGCGCGCCGCGCCGGCGTTCTTCGCGGTCGACGAGGCGCACTGCATCAGCCAGTGGGGGCACGACTTCCGCCCGGAGTACCGCCAGCTCCGTGCGCTGCGCTCGACCTTCCCGAGCGTGGCAGTGCACGCGTACACCGCGACGGCGACGCCGCAGGTGCGCGGCGACATCGTCGGCGAGCTCGGCCTGCGGCAGCCGCGGGTCCTCGTGGGCTCCTTCGACCGACCGAACCTGATCTACCGCGTGCGGCCGCGCACCGACCGGCTGGGCCAGGTCGTGGCCGCGATCCAGCGCCACCGCGACCAGGCCGGCATCGTGTACTGCATCCGTCGCAGCGAGGTGGAGGAGCTGACGGCGGCGCTGGTGCGCCGCGGCGTCAAGGCCGTCCGCTACCATGCGGGACTGAGCGACGAGGAGCGTCGCTCCAACCAGGACGCCTTCGTGAACGAGCGCGTCGACGTCGTCGTCGCCACGGTCGCGTTCGGCATGGGCATCGATCGGTCCAACGTGCGCTACGTGATCCACACCGGCATGCCCAAGTCGCTCGAGCACTACCAACAGGAGGCGGGGCGCGCGGGCCGCGACGGCCTCGAGGCCGAGTGCCTGCTGCTGGTGAGCGGCGCCGACTACGGGCTCTGGAAGTCGGTGATGTCCGCCGACGGCGGCGAGCCACCGCCGAGCGCCCTGCGCAAGCTCGGCGAGATGTACGCCTTCTGCCAGCAGGCAGTGTGCCGCCACCGCGCGCTCGTGACGTACTTCGGCCAGCCGTACGAGCGCCAGGGATGCGGCGCCTGCGACGTCTGCCTCGGCGAGACGGTGCAGGGAGTGGACACCTCGGGGGTGGCGGTGCGGATCCTCGAGGCGGTCGGCGAGCTCCGCGGCCGCTTCGGCGCCGCCCACGTCGCCGACGTGCTTTCGGGCGCGGGGACCGGTCGCATCGGCCAGCTCCGTCACGAGCGGCTCGCGGCCTACGGGACCCTCCGCGGAGAGACGAAGGCGCGCGTCCGCGGCTGGATCGACCAGCTGCTCGCCCACGGCCTGCTCGCGCGCACCGACGACGAGTATCCGACCGTCACGCTCACCGAGCAGGGGCGGGCGGTGCTGCGCGGCGAGGGCCAGGCCCCTGCGCTGACCAGCGCGGGCGCGGTGCGAGCCACCGCGGCCGACGCCGGGCCGTCGACCGGCTCGCCCACCGCGGATACGCGCGCCGACCTGGGGCCCGACGGCTACGATCGGGTGCTGTTCGAGGCACTGCGCGTCCTGCGGCGCACCATCGCGGAGGAGCGCGGGGTGCCGCCCTACCTCGTCTTCAGCGACGCCTCGCTCCGCGACATGGCCCGCCTGCGGCCCCGCACGCGCGACGGATTGCTGGAGGTCAAGGGTGTGGGCGCCTGGAAGTGCGAGACGTTCGGCGATCGCTTCCTCGCGCTGATCCGCCAGCAGACGTCCTAGTCGCCGGCGCGACGGGTGGACCGGGGCGTGGTGAGCGCGTGCCGCGCGACCGCGCGCATGGCTCGCCTGCCGCCGTAACTCGCTCCGGCGTCGGCTCGCTCGACCCCCCATCCCCCACGGGGAGGTTGGGTCGGCCGACAGCCTACCGTCGGCGGCTCGCTCGCCGACGCCTACGCTCGAACGGCGGCGACGGCTCGCCATGAAGCGCGGCCGCGCGACACGCGCTCACCACGCCGCGGGCCACCCGCCGCGTCGGCGACTCGCTCTTCGACCATCCCGGCCCTCGAGCGCTCGTGTCTGACGGCTCGGCTCGAGCCTAGCGGCGTGCAGTCGATCGTCTGGTGGAGCCCGCCAGGCGATCGAGGGCGTCTGAATCGGGGAGGGCGACCCAGCCTTCGCGGGAGGCGCGGGCGGTGTGTTCGGGGGGTGGCGGCGCGCAGAGATTGAGGGCGGCGGCGCGGGCGACGAGGGCGGCGACGAGTGCGTCGAGCGCGTCGTCGCTGGTGCCGCAGAGACGGCGGGCGGCGCCGTCGAGAGCGAGCCAGCCGTGCGTGCGACGTCGCAGCTCGGCCAGGAGCGTGGTCAGGCTGGCGCGACCCTCGCGACGCTTGTAGCCGACCGAGGTGAACCCCCACAGCCGCAGCGCGGCGGCGGGGTAGACCTCCACGACACGGCCGGCGCCGGTCCGGTCGACGTCCCCCAGGCGGGAGAGCAGGGCGGCGGCCCGGAAGGCCGGGACGCCGATGAGATCGGTCGAGACGCTGAGGGGCCACCGCCCCGTACGCGCGGCCACGACCCGGTCGGTCTCGCGATAGCGCAGCGCCACGAGACTCGTCTCGGCCCACGCGCCGCCGGCGTGGAACCGCGTCACGTGATCGACGAACGCCTCGGGCCAGCCGAAGGGGACGTCCAGTCCCGCCTTGTCGACGCCCGCGATGCGCTCGAGCAGGGCGTCGTCGTCCTGGCCGCACGCCACGTCGACGACGCGCGCGCGCCCGTCGGTCCACTCGATGGCGCAGGCCGCGGTGCGCTCGGGACGCGAGGCGAGGTCGATGCCGAGCGTGATCACGGCGTGCGCCGCGTGCCCGACGGGCGGTGCAGATAAACCCCGCGCGCGGGGCCCACGACGGCGCCGTCCTCCCAGGCCAGGCGCCCGCGCAGGAACGTCGCCGTCACCTGGCCCGTCAGCTCCTGGCCCTCGAACGGCGTGTAGCCCTGCGCCGAGGGTGAGTCCGCCGCGCGGATCACGACGCCCCGGTCCGGGTCGAGCAGCGCCAGGTCGGCGTCGTAGCCGATCGCGATGTCGCCCTTGTCGAGGAGCCCGAAGCGCCGCGCGGGGTTCCGGGCGAGCAGCTCCGCGATGCGGTGCAGCGGCAGACCGCGGCGCCGACCCTCGCTGAAGACGCCGGCCAGCAGGTATTCGGTCCCGCCGAAACCGGCCTTCGCCAGCCACACGTCGCCGCCGCCCCGTGGCCCCGCCCCCTTGACCTCTTCCGCGCAGCAGGCGTGGTCGCTGACGATCCAGTCGACCCGACCCTCGAGGACCGCCGTCCACAGGAACTCGACGTCCTCGCGCGGCCGGATGGGGGGATTCACCTTCGCCCAGGCGCCGGTCGGCGCATCGACGTCGAGCAGGAGATGGCCCACGGTGATCTCACGGCGGAAGTCGATGTGGGGGAACACCGCGGCCATCGTCCACGCCGCCTCCAGCGCCTTGCGGGACGACAGGTGCAGCAGGTTCACGTTGGTGCAGGCGGCCTCGTTGGCGAGGTAGGCGGCGATCCACACCGCGAGCCCCTCGGAGTGCGGCGGCCTGGCTGCGCTGTAGGCGCGGAGGCCGGACAGCGTCGGGTCGCGGCCCACCAGGCGCGTGTAGGCGTTGAGGATGTCGGCCACCTCGCAGTGCAGGCTCACGCTCACGTGCTCGGCCAGCGCCGGGTGCGCGCGCTGGATCCGCCCGGCCGCGCGCAGGATGAACTCGAAGTGGGCGAGGTCGTACGTGTCCTCGGGCCCGATCATGAGGAAGCGCCGCTGCGCGTCTTGCCCCGCCTGGCCGTGCAGGCCGTAGCCGCCGTAGAACATGAAGATCTTGAAGGACGGCACACCGTGCCGGACGGCCAGCGCCTCCATCTCGTCGACGTGGGCGGCGGCGATGGGGGCGAGGTGGTACGCGTAGTCGCAGTGGTAGCGGCCCTCCGACAGCTTCAGCACCTCCGGGAAGAACTCCGCGTAGGCGCCGGCCCGGTTGAGGTAGTACTGGCCGGTCCGGAAGTAGGTCAGCATCGTGGTGACGCCGCCGCTCACCGCGGCGCGGCTCTCGCTGATCGCGTCGTCGGCCAGCGGCCCGTAGATGCCGACGTGGGTGTGGGCGTCGACGACGCCGGGGAACCCGAGCCGCCCGCGCCCGTCGTGGACGGCCGCCGCGGCGGCGGCCGGGATGTCGGGGGCGATCCGCGCGAAGCGCCCGTCCTTCACGCCGAGGTCGAGTCGCTCCACCTCGGGGCGACCGGGACGGACGACGCGCACGTCCTTGATGACGAGGTCGAGCAGCGCGTCGGGGGTCATGGGCGCGAGCCGCCGCCCGGCACGGTGAAGTGCTGGACGCGTCCACGCCAGGGGAAGTCCCAGCGCTCGTGCGCGTGCCAGGTGTCCGTGAAGACGCCGCCGACATTGAAGAGGAACGGGTGCCGGAGGAGCGGTACCACCTCCGCGCCGGTCTCCTCGAGCGTGACCTCGACGCGCGCGTCCTGCGAGTCGTCCATCGCCGGGTGGCTAGTATAGGCGGCGCTGCTCAGCGGGCGTCGTGGAAGATCACGCCGAGCGTGTAACGCCGGCCGCGGAGCACCCGGCTCACGCCGTGGCGCATCGCCGCCCGGTACCAGCCGCGCGCGCCCTGCAGCGGTCGGTAGCGCGTCGGGAAGATGACGATCTCGCCCTGCTCGAGCGCGATCGCCTCCCCGCGCGACTGCGCGCGCGGGCGCTGCTCCACCAGTAGGAAGTCACCGCCTTCGTAGTCCACGCCCGGCCGGCTCAGGAGGCAGGTGAGCTGCAGCGGGAACACGACGTCACCGTAGACGTCCTGGTGCAGGCAGTTGTAGCCGCCCGCCTCGTAGTGCAGCAGCAGCGGCGTGGGCTTCGTCTGCCCCCGGCGGTGGCAGATCGCCAGCAGCGCGGCCAGGTCGGTGGGGTGCAGCGTGGCCGTGTCCAGCGCCGCCTCGAACTGGTTGGCGAGGGCGGCCAGGGGAGGGTAGGCGTGGGTGCGCAACGCCTGGACGAGCGGCGGCAGCGGATCCGCGAAGTACTTGTAGTCGCCGACGCCGAATCGGTACCGGGCCATCTCGACCCGGCTGCGGAAGCGCGACTCGTCGTCGTAGGTCGCGACGAGCTCGGCGCACTCCTCGGGCGTGAGCAGGGCGGGCGTGCGGGCGTAACCCCACTCCCACAGCGACCGCTCGATCGCCGTCCAGTCGAGCGCGCTCAGACGAGACGCGACATCGGCCATGACGGGGAGTATCCCATCCCGTCATGGCCGGCGCGTGTGCGGGCGCTCAGGGGCAGCTGGCGCCGCCGTTCGAGTCGGCGGCCGTGCCGTCGCCGGTGCCGCAGACGGTGAAGGAGCCGTTGGCGTTGAGGATGTACTTGTACGAGCTGCCCGAGCCGCTCCAGTTGGCGGGCAGGATGGGCATCGCGGCCAGGAAGGGGCCGCCGAGCTGGTTCTGGCCGTTCTGCTGCGACAGGAGCAGCGAGCTCGGCAAGGCACCGGTCGCGGCGGTCGTCGACGTCGGGCAGTTCGTGGCGTTGGCCCCCGGCGCCGGCAGGCCGCCACAGTGCGACATATAGATGCTCACCGCCGACGCCATGGCCCGCGTATCGGCCTGAGCCTTGGCGATGCGGGCGCGTCGCTGGACGTCGGCGTACAGCGGCACCGCGACGGCGGCCAGGATGCCGATGATCGCCACGACGATGAGCAGCTCGATCAGCGTGAAGCCGTGGTGACCGCCGAGGCTGACGCGGAATCCGTATCTCACTCTGTTCATGCATGACCCTCCTTGGGCGCGGGCCGGCGGAGGTGCACGCGCAGTGCCACGACAGGAATCGCGAAAAACAGGCCGTGCGCGCGTGGCGCTGCTGCAAGAGAACGGCACGCCTCCACTGCGCAGTGCAGTCGAAGTACGACGGCGGATCAGCGGTACGGATTCGGCGAGGGGCGGACGCTCTTCCAGAACTCCGGATCGTGGCCCGGGAAGATCCGGGCGCCGAGCAGGCGGGACAGCGTCGTGATGCGCTTGATCGAGTGCAGGGCCAGCGTCGGGTTCCAGACGACCCCCGGGACCCGATGGCGCTGGGCGTGCTCGAGCCAGTAGCAGGCGTCGCCCGTCAGGATCACCGGGCCCGTCTCCGGAAGCTGGACCAGCAGCGACTGGTGGCCCGGGGTGTGCCCGTCGGTCCGCAGAACGGTCAGTCCGGGCGCCAGCTCGGTGTCGCCGTCGAGGAGCCGCCAGCGGTAACCCGGCAGGTCGAAGTTCTTGCGGTAGTAGAACGGCTCGAAGAACGAGGCCGGGTAATGGGCGTAGGCGTACTCGTCCTTCTGCGCGACGAGCTCCGCTTTGGGAAACAGGTGGGCGCCGCCGGCGTGGTCGTAGTGCAGGTGCGAGAGGACCACCATGGTCACGTTGTCGGTCTCGAGTCCCAGCGCGTCCAGGCGGTGGACCAGCAGGTCCTCCTCGGTGAACTTCGCCAGTGGGTCGTTCCGCAGGAGCCCCGGCACGGCGCGGGGGGACACCCCCGTGTCGAACAGCACGAGCCCGTCGGTCGTCTTGATGAGCCAGCAGGCGACCGGGATCTGCACGCGGGCTTCGGAGTACTCGCCGTAGAACAACAGCGACCGCTCGGCACCCAGGAAGCCGTTCTGCAGCGCGTAGAGGGCCTCGACCGCCATGCGGCCGGATTCTACCTCACCGGCGGACGATGGCCCCGATCAGGAGCAGGATCGCGACCTGGACGAGCCAGCCGATGAGGCAGACGCCGATCGCGCGGCCGGTGGAGCTGTAGTCGAGCGCCTGGCGGACCGCGACGACGACGGTGACGAGCGTCCACACGGCCGTGACGATGAAGGCGATCGGCCCGAGGATGGGTACGAGCCCCACGACGCGCAGGATGCCGGGCGAGGTTGCGAAGCCCATCGTGCGCAGCAGCTGCCCGATGTCCGCCTGCGTGCCAGGCTCGGGCAGCCAGCGCGTGCCGATGAAGTAGATGAGCCAGGCCCAGATCGCCCAGCCGACCAGTCCGGCCACGGTGGCAGCGACGATACCGGACACCCCCGCGCCCACGCCCAGGCCCCCGGCCACCGACGCCAGGACCACGACGGCCAGCGCCTGCGGCGTCGCGCTCTGGTCCGCCTCGACCTCCTCGTAGACCCGCGTGTCGAGCTTCGCCGCGCCGATCATCCGTTCGACGAATGTCATTGCCCCCTCCACGCGTACGCGTACGCGACGAACGTGGGACGCCGGGCGAGGCCGAGCACCGCGAGCTGCAGCCGGGCGGCCAGGAAGCCGACGAGGATCGTCGTGCCGGCCAGCACCTTGAGCCCGTCCTCCAGCGCCTTCGGCCAGTGCAGGAAGTCCGCGACCACCATGACCGTGAACAGCCCGAACGCGATGCCGAGCACGAGGTGCATCCAGGTGAGACGGGCCAGCTCGACCCGATAGCGGAAGGCCAGCATCAGTGCGACGAGGCCGTACGCGGCCACGATGAGGTCGTCGAGATGGTCGGTGACCGGATCGTCGGGGTCCCAGCCCAGGAGCACGTGGACGCCGCGATCGATGCGCTCGTGGAGGGTGAAGAGATCGTCGCAGCCGAGCCAGACGAAGCCCACGGCCGCCACGCGCCAGAAGCGCGCGAACCGCCCGGGCCCCATCCGCTGACCGACGACCCACGACAGGGCACCGGTGGCCACGAGGTCACGAAGGAGAGGTAGGTGCCGATCTTCCGCTCCCCGAAGTACCGGTGCGGGTTGTCGTACTGGATGTGACCGAGCCAGATCAGCCCGAAGATGGCCATCAGGCAGGCGGTCATCAGCAGGGTGGCGGCAGGCACGAACCCGGGCGGCGGCGGCCCGGGACGACGGACGGCACGGAGGGTCTCGATCCACGAGAAGCGGTCCGGGAAAAGTGTCATTGGGGCGCTATCCTACCGGCAACGGTCGCGAATCCCTTCAAGTAGAATCAGGCCAACCCTGAGTGAGGCAGGTGCCATGGATTTCACACTGACCGAGCAGCAGGAGCTGATCCGCAAGGAGGTCTCGTCGCTCGCCCGCTCCTTCCCGCCAGAGTACTGGCTGGAGAAGGACGCCAAGGCCGAGTATCCCTGGGAGTTCGTCAGGGCCTTCGGACAAGCCGGCTGGCTCGGGGTGATCGTGCCGGAGGAGTACGGCGGCTCGGGGCTGGGGGTCACCGAGGCCGCGCTGATGCTGCACGACATCGCCGCGTCCGGGGCCGGCACGAGCGGCTGCTCGCCGATCCACTTCTACTGCTTCCCGCCGATGCCGGTCATGAAGCACGGCACCGAGCTGCTCAAGCGCAAGTACCTGCCGCGCGTCGCGACCGGCGAGATCGTCATGTCGTTCGGCGTCACCGAGCCCAACGCCGGCACCGACACCTCGCGCATCCAGACGCGGGCCGAGCTCCGCGGCGACCGCTACATCGTCACCGGCCGCAAGGTGTGGAACACCAACGCCCAGAACGCGACGCACATGCTGCTGCTGGCCCGCACGGCCCCTCGCGATCCCGCCAAGCCTTTCAAGGGCCTCACGCTGTTCTTCACCGAGTTCGACCGCGCCAAGATCACCGTGCAGGTGATCGAGAAGCTCGGCCGGGCCGCCGTCGACTCCAACGAGATCTACATCGACGGTCTCGAGGTGCCGGTGGAGAACGTGGTCGGTGAGGTCGGGTCGGGGTTCTACCACTTGCTCGACTCGCTCAACCCGGAGCGCGTCATGACCGGCATCGAGGCGGTCGGCATCGGCCGCGCCGCCCTGGCGCGCGCGGTCGACTACGCCAAGGAGCGCGTGGTCTTCGACCGGCCCATCGGCCAGAACCAGGCGATCGCGCACCCGCTGGCCCTGGCCTGGGCCAAGCTCGAGACGGCCGAGCTGATGTGCCTCAAGGCCGCCTGGCTCTTCGACCAGGGCCGCCCCTGCGGCGCCGAGTCCAACGCCGCGAAGCTCATGGCCGCCGAGGCCGGCTTCGAGGCCTGCGACGTCGCGCTGCAGACCCACGGCGGTTACGGCTACGCCAAGGAGTTCCACGTCGAGCGCCTGTGGCGCGAGGTGCGGCTCTACAAGATCGCGCCGGTCTCCCAGCAGATGGCGCTGAACTACGTCAGCGAGCACGTCCTGGGGCTGCCGAAGAGCTACTGAGAGGGGCGCACGCCGCGGCGCGCCCGCGCCGCGGCGTCGGGCCTCGCCGCGTTCGCTTGGTCTGTCCTCCAGTCCGCGAAAATCGTACACGCGGACGCTGCGCTTCGTGTCGATCTCCACATCCGGTTCGTCAGAGCCACGCGTAATCAGAAGTGAGCAGGACGGACGTCACCAGACGCGTCCTGACTCGCCGCCTGAAAGGAGTGTGGCCCGTGAACCGATTCGTACGTTCCGTGCTTGCGGTGCTGACCGTGGCCATCATCGCCGGGCTCGCCTGGCTGCCCACCGTGGCCCAGGCCGGCCTCACCGCCACGGCCGTCGACTAACCGACTCAACAACGTACGCAAGGGGTGTGACCATGAACCGATTCGCACGTCGCTTGCTTCCGCTGCTGACCCTGGCCATCACTGCCGGCCTCATGTGGCTGCCCACGGTCGTCCACGCCGGCATCACCGCCACGGCGATCGACTGACCGATCGCACGGCTGTGTGGGCGTGTCGGGCCCGCCCGGGCACGCCCACGACAGCCGTCCACCGGCTGAAAGTGCGGTGTCGCGGTGGAGCGAGTCAGGCGGTCTTGGATATCACTGCGGTGTGGCAAGCCAACACTATCGTCGGTCGGATGGCCGTCGACGGCCGGAGATGCGTAGCGCCCATATGGGTTGGTGGCGGGAGACGTGCTGGCTCGCCCTCGTGGAGGAGGACAGTATGGCTTTGATGGACCACGCCCGAGTCCGTCGTCGCGCGACGGTGGCCATCGCCGTCGGTGCCGTCGCGGCCTCGCTCGCTCTGGGCCGTGCGGCCACGGCGTGGGCGCAGACGCCTCCAGCCGAGGCGTGCACGCCGGGGCAGATCGTGGACTTCTGCCGCGCTGTCGCGGCGACCCGGGCGTTCCGGCTGGACAACGGTGCGTACACCACGTTCGCCGTGCCGGGCGCCGTGTTGACGACCATCTTCCGCCTCAACAACCGCGGCCAGATGGTGGGGACCTACGTCGACGCCGGAGGCGGGACGTCGGGCGGCTTCACCCACGGCTTCCTGCTCGAGGATGGCGTCTTCACCACCATCGACGTCCCCGGCCCCGCGGGCCCGCTGGAAACCGAGATCCTCGGCATCAACAACCAGGGCCAGATGGTGGGGACCTACCGCGATGCCGAGGACGTCATCCATGGCTTCCTGCTGGACGACGGCGTCTTCACCACGATCGATCACCCGGACGCCGCCAGGGAGACCGTGCTCTTCGGCATCAACAACCGCGGCCAGCTCCTCGGCGGCTTCGTCGACGCCGGGGGGACTCGCCGGAGCTTCGTGCTCGATCGCGGCGGCTTCACCGTCTTCGCCGTTCCCGGCGCCTCGCGAACGGCGGCCTTCGACATCAACGACCGCGGGCAGATCGTGGGCTTCTACGTCGATGCGGTGGGGCCCGGCCACGGATTCCTGCTGGACCGGGGCACGTTCACCACGATCGATCTGCCGAGCGATTCGGGCCCCCGACCGACCCAGGTGACCGGGATCAACAACCGCGGCCAGATGGTCGGCGTCTTCATCACGGTGGAGGGGGTCGTCCAGGCGTTTCTGAGGGACAAGACCGGCGTGGTGACCGGCATCGACCACCCCGACGCCGTGATGTCCCCGAGCCAGTCGGGGACCGCGGCGCTGGGCATCAACGAGCGCGGCGAGATCGTGGGGGTCTTCGATCCGGAGTGAGAGGCGGAGGGGGCCGTCGGGCCCCCTCCCAGACGCCTAGTGCATCCGGTGCTCGTCGAACCCGGCCGAGCCCTTGATGCGCTCGTCGCTGCCGGGGATGTAGCGCTTCTCCAGCTCCTGGAAGTGGCTGACGCGGGCCATCACGTGATGGCTCTCCGTCGGGTGGCCGACCTTCGTCTTCTCCAGCCGCCACTGGGCCTGCTCCTGGTCGCGGACGAGCTCCTCCATCGCGTTCCAGACGGCGTACATGCCGGCGTGCGCGGCGAAGAGGGTGATGAAGATGAACCGGTAGCCGAGCTCACCCAGCTCGGCGAACGTGAACGGGTTGGCGTCGCGGTGCCACTTGAACGACGACGAGTAGTTGAAGGCCAGCGGCAGGTCCGGGTGCGACTCACGCATGGCCCGCGCGAAGGCGACGGCCGGCTCCCGGTCGGGACTGGACAGCTCCGGCCACACGAGGTCGACGCCGGCGTCCGCGTAGGCGCGCCCGCGCCGGATGGCCTCCTCGAGGCTGCCACCGACGGCGCCGTAGGCGTCGGTGCGGGCGATGATGACGAAGTCGGGGTTCAGCCGGTCGCGCGTGTCGATCGCGGCGCGATACTTCCCCACGGCCTGCTCGAGCGGAATGATCGTCTTGCCCGCGATGTGGCCGCAGCGCTTCGGGAACACCTGGTCCTCGATGTGGATGCCGGCCACGCCGCTGCGCACGTACTCCTGCACGGTCCGGATGGTCGACAGCGCGTTGCCGTACCCGTCGTCGGCGTCGGCGATGACCGGGATGTCCACGGCGCCGGCGACCAGGGCGCCGATGCGGGAGACCTCGGTCTGGGTCAGGAAGCCCATGTCGGGCCAGCCGTTGGCCAGGGCCATGGAGTAGCCGCTGAGATAGATCGACTTCATGCCCACGCGCTCCGCGATCTGCGCGTCGAGCGGGGAGTACACACCGCCCGTGAAGAGATAGGGCTCGGTCCGGAGCAGGTCGCGAAAGGCCTTCCCAGGGTTCTGCATGCGCCCTCCTCGGGGTTTAGTGGAGCTCGAAGGTCGAGCCGGCGCGGACGGTCGCCGTGTCGAGCAGCGCGGCCGCGCAGGTGCGGCAGTAGGTGGCCGACTCGAGCGAGATGGCGCACTCGGGGCAGCAGGCCGAGCCGCAGTCGAGGCAGCCGAGGCTGTGTCCAAGAACCTGTTCGTCGGTACCGCAACCACACTGGGTGTGCATTGAAGACGTCCTCCTTGACGAATCGACAACGCCACTACGTGTTGCAGTCAGTGTGCCGTCGGCCTCGGGAGCCTTCAATCTCATTGTTTTTATCGGGCCGATAGAATTTCTCGATCGGAAAGATCTTTCACATGGGGCATAATGGACTCGTATCTCGGCAGGCCGAGGGATAAAGGAGTCGGATCAGTGGAGATACCCCAGGTCGAGGCCTTCCTCGCCGTCGGTACCTTCGGCGGCTTCCGGCGCGCCGCCGACGCGCTCCGGGTCACGCAGCCCGCCATCAGCGCACGCATCAAGGCGCTCGAAGAGTCGCTCGGGGTGTCGCTGTTCGACCGCGCGCACACCGGCCTGGCGCTGTCGCCGGCCGGTCGCGCGCTGCGGCCGCACGCCGAGCAGCTCCTGCACGCCGTCGCGCTCGCGCGGCAGGCCGTGCACGACCTGCGCCCCGCGAGCGGCGGCGCCATCACCATCGCCGCCGCGCTGTCGATCTGCACCTACCTGTTGCCCGACGTCCTCAAGCGCTTCCAGACCGCCCATCCGAAGACGCTCATCACGGTGCGCTCCGGCCACTCCAAGGAGGTGCTCGGCATGGTCCTGGCGGGCGAGGCCGAGCTCGGCCTCGCGCGGTCGCTGCACCATCCGGAGATCGAGACGGTGAGCCTGCGCGACGATCCGCTCGTCCTCGTCTCGGCCCCGGCCGGGGCGATGGCGCGGGCCGGCCGGGCCCGGCTGGAGGAGGTCGCCGCGGCGCCGTTGATCCTCTTCGACCGCGGCTCCAGCGACTGGACCCTGTCCCACGGCCTGTTCCGACGCGCCGGGCTCGTGCCGAACGTCGTGCTGGAGGTGGAGTCGATCGAGGCCGCCAAGCGCATGGTCGAGCGGGGCATCGGGCTCGCGTTCCTCCCGCAGCTCGCGGTCGTGCACGAGATCCGCCGCCGCCGGCTGCTCGCCATCGAGATCCGGGACGCCGAGCCGCTCCGCCGGAGCCTCGACCTCATCCACCCGCGTCAGCGTCCGCTGACGGCGGAGGCGCAGGCGTTGCTGAAGACGCTGCGGGCGGCGGTGGCGGACGGGATGCCGGCACGCGCCGAGCGCGCCCCGGGGCGGGCCGGCGCGGTGGCCGACGGACGGTCGCGCGCGACGTCGGCGCCGCGCCGCCGGGGCTAGGGCGCTCGGCGCCTACCAGCCGAGCAGGAGCACCGTGCTCCGGCCGTTGGCGATGTAGCGGTCGGGAGGGTCGAGCGGCACCTCGCGCCCGGGATCGGCGAAGTCCTCGCCGGCCGGCAGGCTCGTGTCGATGACGCGGTACCAGCGGCCGGTCGCCCGCGTCTTGGGCAGCGTGATCGTCTGCGGCTCCCAGTGCGCGTTGAGGATGACGAAGAGCAGGTAGTCCCGCCCCCGGGCCGGCTCCTCCCCGCCGTCGAGCTGATAACAGAGGGTGCGCAGCTCGGGATCCTGCCAGTGCGGCGGGCCGAGGTCGGCGCCGAACCACGTGACGTCGGCGATCCGGTCGGCGTCGAGGTCCTTGCCCAGCAGGAAGCTCCGGCGCTGCAGGATGGGGAACCGTCGGGTCAGGGCGATGGCCTTGCGGACGAAGGCCTGGACGTCGGCGTGGCGCGCGGCGGCGTCCCAGTCGAACCAGCTGATGTCGTTGTCCTGGCCGTAGGCGTTGTTGTTGCCCCGCTGCGTCCTCAGGAACTCGTCGCCGCCGAGGATCATCGGCGTCCCGGCGGCGAAGAGGAGCGCGCACGCGTGGTTGCGGGCGAGCCGGGAGCGGAGCAACCGGACGCTCGGGTCGTCCGTCTCGCCCTCGACGCCGCAGTTCCACGAGTGGTTGTCGTTGGCGCCGTCGCGGTTCTCCTCGCCGTTGGCCTCGTTGTGCTTGGCGTTGTACGCGACGAGGTCGTGCAGGGTGAAGCCGTCGTGGCAGGTGACGAAGTTCACGCCGTTGAAGGCCGAGCGCCCGTCGTCGCCGTAGAGGTCGGCCGAGCCCGTCATCCGCCGGGCCAGATCGGGCACCTGGCCGGCGTCGCCCTTCACGAAGCGCCGCACCGTGTCGCGGAAGCGCCCGTTCCACTCGCTCCACTCGATCGGGAAGTTGCCGACCTGGTACGTCGCGAGGTCCCACGGCTCGGCGATCAGGATCGTGCGCGCGAGGGTCGGGTCCTGGCTCACGGCGTCGAAGAAGGACGCCGAGGCGGCGAAGGCGCCGCCCGGCTCCCGGCCCAGCACCGAGGCGAGGTCGAAGCGGAAACCGTCGACGTGCATCTCCTGGACCCAGTAGCGCAGTGAGTCCATCACGAGCCGGATCACGGCCGGGCTGTCGAAGTTCAGGCTATTGCCGCAGCCGGTGTAGTTCATGTAGTGGCGTCCGGGAGCCTCGGGCGGGCCGGCGAGCGAGTAGTACGACGCGTTGTCGATGCCGCGGAGCGAGAGCGTCGGCCCGAGCTCGTTGCCCTCGCCGGTGTGGTTGTAGACGACGTCGAGGATCACCTTGAGCCCGGCCCGGTGGAGCGCCCGCACGAGCGTCTTGAACTCGGTCACCGCGGCGCCGGGCTCCCGTCCGGCCGCGTACGAGGACTCGGGCGCGAAGAAGCCGATCGAATTGTAGCCCCAGTAATTCGTGAGCCCGCGGGCGCTCAGGAAGTCGTCGATGTAGAACTCGTGCACCGGCAGGAGCTCGACCGCGTTGACGCCCAGGGTCGTGAGGTGCGGGATCTTCTCGATGAACCCGAGGTACGTGCCCGGGTGAGCGACGCCGGAGGACGGGTGAGCCGTGAAGCCCTTGAGGTGGACCTCGTACACGACGAGCTCCTGCAGCGGCACGTGGGGCGAGGCGTCGCCCTGCCAGTCGAACGCGTCGTCGACGACCACGCCCTTCGGAACGATCAGGGCGTTGTCCCGCCGGTCGAGCGAGAGGTCACGGGCGGCGTCATTGGCGTCGTAGGCGAGGAGGAGGTTGTCGGTGTTCCGGAACTTGCCGGTCACCGCCTTGGCGTAGGGGTCGAGCAGCAGCTTCGCCTCGTTGAAGCGGTGTCCGGCCGCTGGCTGGTGCGGGCCGCGCACGCGGTAGCCGTAGAGCTGGCCGGGACCCACGCCCTTCACGAAGGCGTGCCAGACCCGCTTGGTCGGGCCCGAGAGCTCGATGACGTCGGTCGGAGGCCCGTCGGCGCGGTCGAAGAGGAGCAGGGACACGCCGGTCGCCGCCCGGGAGTAGAGCGCGAAGTTGGTGCCGTCCGGCGTCACGGTGGCGCCGAGCGGTGCGTGGGAGCCGCGCCCGATCGTCTTCATGTCGTCCTCCCGCGGCGCCGCCCGCACGCGACGTCCGCCGTCGTCAGGGCCGATCGTTGCCCGGCCAGGGTCCGTTCGCACCTTTCTGCCCGTCGGCGACCGCGTCGACCATGGCGATGCGCCGGGCCCCGCGGCCGGACGTGAGGGTGCGATGGCACTGCAAGAGTACCAACCGCGGATCACGGCCGACGTCTTCGGCCAGTCGAGGTGGCCCGGGCGTTCACCCGGGCCGCGATGGCCCGGTAATCGACGGTTCACGAGGAAGCGCATATGGGAGCCGAGGCGCTGGTGCTGGTCGCGCTCCGGGTCAGCGTCGTCCTGACGGTGTTCGCGCTCGCGCTCGGCGTCAGCGCCGAGCATCGGAGGCTCCGGCGCGAGAACCAGGCGAAGCTGGCGCGGTCGCTGCTGGCGATGTACGTGATCATGCCGCTGGTCGGCGTGGGATTGGCGCTCGCCTTCGCGCTCTACCCGCCGGTGAAGGTCGCGCTGGTGGCGCTGTCCGTGTCGCCGGTGCCGCCCATTCTCCCGAAGAAGCAGGTTGGGGCGGGAGGGCATGTCACCTACGCGATGTGGCTGCTCGGGTCGGCGGCGCTCCTGGCGATCGTCTTCGTGCCCGGCGTCATGGCGTTGCTCGAATACGTGTTCGACCTTCGGGGCCACGTGGCGGTGGCGACGGTGGCGAAGCTCGTGACGATCACCGTGCTGGCGCCCCTCGTCGCCGGCGCGCTGGTGCGGTCGGTCGCGCCCGCGTTCGCCGAGCGCTGGTCGGCGCCGATCGGCAGGTTCGCGACGATCTTGCTCGTCGTTGCCGTGGTGCCGGCCCTCCTCGCCTCGGGGCCGGCGATCGTGTCGCTGATCGGCAACGGGACCGTCCTCGCCTTCGCCGTCTTCGGCGTGATCGGGCTCGTCGCCGGCCATCTACTCGGGGGACCGGAGCCCGCCGATCGGGTCGTGCTGGCCCTCGCCACGGCTACGCGCCACCCGGGTGTGTCGGTGGCCATCGCGAGCGCCGGCTTCCCCGACCAGAAGCTGGTCGTCCCCGCCGTCGGTCTGTACCTGATCGTGGTGTCGGTGGCGTCGGCGCTGTACCTGGCGTGGTTCCGACGGCGGCGGCGGAAGGCGGTCGTCCCGGTGTCCTCCGAGCGATCAGCGGCCTGAGGCGGCGGCCTCCTCGGCGCCGGTCGGCTCGTGCTCGCGCGAGGCGAGCAGCCCGGCCGCGGCCGCCAGCGCCAGACCGAGCGCGATCCCCGCCAGCACGTCCGACGGCCAGTGCGCACGCAGGATCACGCGCGCCGCCCCCACCAGCGCGATGACGACCAGCGCCAGCACGCGCACCCACGCGCACACGCGCGGGGGCAAGGCGCCGGCCAGGAACATGACCGCGCCGAAGAAGGCCGCCGCGGCCGTTGAGTGGCCGCTCGGAAACCCGAGCGACACCGCCTCGGGGCGCGGTCGCCCCACCAGCTGCTTGAAGGCCCACTCCATGGTCGGGGCCATCGCCATCAGGCCCACCCACAGCCACCACTGCTCGCGGGCCCGCCGGAACACGACGAAGAGCAGGACCGTCCCGGGCAGTAGCACGCGCCAGTCGCCGGCCGCGTTCACGATGCGCATCGCGTCGACGACGGCGGGCGTGGCGAGGCCGAGCAGCGTTTCGCGTACGTGGACGTCGGCGGGGACCGCGCCCAGCACGACGATGGCCGCCGTCAGCGCGAGGAAGCAGGCGGCCGCCACCGTCAGGACGCTGCGCGGGGTGAGCATCGTGGTCGACGTCACTCGGGGCTGGTCTCGCCGCGGCGGGTCAGGATGACGACGATGATGACGACGACGGCGCCGGCCAGGAGGGCGAGCCCGCCGAAGACCAGGGCGGCGGTCAGCGGCGACCAGCCCGCGCTGCGGAGCCCCGCCGGGTGATCGGCCCAGGCCGGGGCGGCGACGAGCACCGCGCCGAGGGCGGCCGCCAGCCGCCGCACGTCAGCGCGGACGAAGCGCCATCCCGTGCGGCGCCTTCCCGACCGGGATGGTTCGAACCTGCGCGTGCGTCTTGAGGTCGATGACCGACACGTGGTCGGCCCACCGGTTGGTGACCAGCGCGTACCGTCCGGTGGGCTCCATGGTGACCAGGTCGGGATAGCCCTTCTGGGGGATCGAGGTGACGATCTTGTCCGTCGCGGTGTCGATGACGACGATGCGGTTCGCCTTGCGCAGGGTCGTGTAGAGGTAACGCCCGTCGAGGGTGAGCGTCGACTCGTGCACGATGCCGGGCAGGGCGATCGTGCCGACCGGCTTGTTCGTCGCGGTGTCGAGCTTGAGGATCGACTTGTTCTCGCCGGCGGCGGCGTAGAGCACCTTGCCGTCGAGGCTGAGCGCCAGGCCCATGGCGTCGCCGCCGCCGTGGACGTGCCGGTCCAGGACCGTGCGGGTGGTGACGTCGATCACGGTGAGGTCGCCGGCGGTCTCGCCCGACACGTAGAGCCGCTTGCCGTCGCGGGAGAAGAGGCTGTGGGCCGGCCACGTCGAGACCTCGACCCGGCCGTCGATCTTCTCGGCCTGCAGGTCGTAGAAGATCACCTCGTCGGTGCTCGTGTCGCTCGCCCAGTCCAGCACGAGCAGGTGGCGGCCGTCCGGGGTGAAGTTGAGGTTGTAGGGGTTGCCGCCGATCTTCACGCGCTTCACGAGCTTGCGCGCGTCGGCGTCGATCACCCCGAGGTCGTGGCTCTTGTCGTACACCACCCACGCCCACCGGCCCTCGGGGTGGAACACGACCCGGTTCGGCTTGCCCTTCCCGAGCGGGATGGTCGCGACCACCTCGAAGGTGTTGGTGTCGATGACCGAGATCGAGTCCGACTTGGTGTTGGTGATGAAGAGCGTGGCGGCGGTGGCCGGGCCGACGGCCAGCAGCAGGATGGCCCCCACGAGCAGGCTGAGCAACGACCTCACGACGCGGCTCCTTCCAGCGCCCTCACGGCGCCGTCTTGTCGATCGCGGTGATCGCCAGGTTGGGCGGCGTGCCCCGTAGGGTGAATCGTACCGCGTCACCCGGCTTCACCGAATCCAGAATGTTCGGCGCGCCGGCCCGGAAGCCCATCGTCATGGGCGGCATGTAGCCGGGAATCTCGCCGTGCGTGATGACGACGACGCCGAGGTCAGGCAGGCCCGCCCGCACCACCCCGGTGGCGTGAAACTCGCGCTCGCCGCCGGCCGTGACGGCCGCGGTGGCCCGCGCCGTCTCGAGCTCGGCGGCGAGTCGCCGCGCCTGCTGGCCCCACCACAGATAGCCGGCGCCCAGGCCGAGCGCGAGCGCGAGGTCGACCAGCAGGATCACCCGCCACAGGCGCATCAGTGCACGTGCTCGGCCGGCGGCGGGGGCGCCGCCTTCTCGTCGTTGAGCCGCTCCGCCTCGGCCAGGAGCAGGGCGGGATCGCGCCGGGGATCGCCGGTGGCCGTGACGATCGCGCGGAGGTAGCCCTGGCGGTCGATGAGGAACTCGGCGTGGGGCGCCGGCGAGAACAGGCGGTAGGTGTCGACGATGTCGCGGGCGCCGTCGGTCACGACCGGGTAGAGGATCGGCGGGCGCTCGCCGAGGCGGCGGATGGCGTCGGTCGCGGCGTCGGCCGGCACGGCGACGACCTCGACCTCGAGCGTGGCGAGCGAGCCGTACGCCTCGGCGAGCTCCACCAAGCGTGCCCGCGATGCGGGCAGCGTGTAGAGCACGAGCAGCACGATCCGGCGCCCGCGATAGTCCTTGAGCGACCGGGAGTACTCCGGGCCCACCGTGAAGGTGAAGTCCGGGGCGACGAGCCACGGCTGCTCCGGCTCGATGGTCGGACCCAACAGCCGCGACGCGTCGGCGGCGCCGAGCGCGCGCAGGTAGTTGACGAGGTGCCAGCGGGCGTCGGGATCCAGCCTATCGCCGAAGGCCGGCATGGGCGGGCGGCCGTGGGTGATCCACCAGAAGATGTCGCCGGCCGTGTGCAGGGCCACGTGGTGCGCGCGCAGGTCGGGCGGCCGCGGCTGCAAGGTGGCTGCTGCCGGCCCGTCACCGGCGGCGCGCGGGCCGTGGCAGACCGCGCAGTGCTCGCCGAAGAGGGCCATGCCGGCGCCGATCGACGCCGCCTGGTAGGGGACGTCGGGACGGCGGTAGGTCGTCGGGTACGCGTCGCTCACCAGCGGCGGCACGGCGATGGCCACGCCCGCCACCAGCACCACGGCGCCGCCGGCGAGCACCGGCAGCCGCAGCCGTCGCAGGGCCAGCGACGCGAGCAGCGCCACGAGCCCGATGACCGCCACCTGGCTGCCGACGAGCACCTGCGCGCGGAAGTCCGGCGCCGCCACGAGGTTGTCGAAGGTCAGGCGATACGACAGCGGCCACGTAGGCTGCTCGTGGCGCGCGGGAGGCGTCACGGTCATCGCGGCGACGACGGCGAGGACGACCAGCGCCAGCGCCGCCTCGGCGGCGACGAAGCGGCTGAGCCGCCGCATCGCCGGCCGCCCGACCGTGGCGGCGTCGCCGGCCAACTTTGGGATGACGCGACGGTTGAGCAGCGCCAGCGCGAGCATGGCGGCGAACGCCACCAGCTTGACGAGCAGCAGCTGGCCGTGGCGCGTGCCGAGCAGCCCCGCGACGCTGGCGATCTGGATCCACGCGCTCCAGAGGCCCGACGCCGCGAGCACGATCACGAGCGCCAGCGCCAGCCGCGAGAAGCGGCGGGCGGCGAGCACGGCGTAGGGGCGCGCGTCCGCGCCGGCGCGACGGGCCGCGAGCCAGAGCAGCAGCGCCAGGGCCGGCAAGCCACCGACCCAGAGGCCGCCCGCGGCGAGGTGCACGACGTCGGCGGTGAGGGCGGCCGCGGCGCCCGGCTCGACGGCCGCCGCATGACCGGCGCCCGCGAGCAGGCCGAGCACTAGCAGGCCGAGCAGGACGACCTGGCCGCGCAGAGCGCGCCAGTCGGTACGGTCGCGCAGCTCGGCGCGCACGACCAGAAACGCGGCGAGGAGGACGAGCAAGCCGCCGCGCACCAGCCAGACGGCGCCGCCCTGCGTCTGCGTGAGCAGGCGGGCCAGCGCCGCCGGCTCGAACGCGGCGCCGGCGCGGCCCTCGAGGACGGCGGTCTGCGCGGCGATCGTGACGAGCGCGCTGATCAGGGCGAGGAGGACGAGCCCGCGGCAGGTCGAGAGCGTCCAGCACTCCCAGCGTCGCGCGGTCGGCCGGTCCGAGGGGCCGGCGAGCAGCAGCAGGGCGGCCCCGCCCACGACCAGGATCGACGAGGCCAGGTGCACCCAGCGGGCGAGGAGCCCGACTACTTCCCCCACTCGAAGCTCACTTCCGCGCCACGCGAGAACCGGCCCGCGGTCGCCGGCATCAGGCGCAGGGTGGGCTTGCCGATGGCGACCGTGATCTTCGTCGTCGCGGCGGGCAGGGTGACGTCGGCGCCGTAGTGGAAGCCCTTGCCGCCGAGCATCGGCGCCAGGCGCACGACCCGCGGCGCCGCGCGATCGGCGTGGATCGTGGCCGTGATCGGCAGATAGGGCACGGGCTCGCCCAGCGTCGTGTCGCTGACGAACACCATGAGGTGCGCGGCGGGCTTCGCGGTCCCGGCCTGGGGGCTCGGGGTCGCGTGGTGCTGATGCTCGTGCCCGTGTCCCGCGCCGGGACCGGCGTAGGCCAGACGCACGCGATAGTCGCCGACGACGCGCTCGCGCTCGGCCGAGGCGGCCGGATGGTGATGGGCGTGGTCGCCTCCGTCGCCGAGGCTCCGGATGTAGGCGACGAGGTCGATCGTCTCGACCAGCGTGAGGCTGTCGCGGAAGTCCGGCATGATCGACTTGCCGTCGGGGCCCGTGAACCCCGGGCCGGTCACGATCACGGCGTTTGGGTTCAGGATCGACTCGGCGAAGTACTCCGGCGGATGGTGGCTGCCCATCCCAGCCAGTCCCGGACCGCGGCGGGTGGGATCCGGCGTGACCGGCGGGAACGTCTCGCCCTTCACCTCGTGGCACTGAAAGCACTCGAGCTTGACGAATACCTCGCGCCCCTTGCGGGCGTCGCCGTCGGGCCAGCTGAAGCGCCAGCCGGGTGGCACGCCGCCGGCGCGGTGCAGCTCCTCCATCGTGATCCGCACGCTTCGCTGGCCCTCCGGGGCTTGTGTCGGCGCCGACGGACCCGCGCTCGAGGCGCCGTGGCCGTGCTGGGCCAGCGCCGGTACCAGCCGGGGCGTCACGCCCAGCGCCGCGACGATGAGCGTCGACGCGGCCAGCACACCGAGACGAAACCGCGACCTCCTCATCGACGTCCCTCCTGCGCGACCACCCGCTCCACGATCGTCTTCACTGCGGGGAATTGCTCCTCGTGCCACGCGACCAGGAACCCGCCCGGCGCCGGCGCCACGGCGGGCGCCCACGCCTTGAGCGCCTGCGACAGCGGGCGCACGGGGCCGAGACTCCGGCCGCCCTCACCGACGGAGCGTAGCAAGATCCGGCGTCGCACCGCGGTCGAATCCTCCCACACCACGATGCCGCGACCCGCGGCGTCGACGGCCAGCCGCGCCTGGTCGGGCACGGAGCCGGTCGCCGTGTGTACCCGCTGCGGTGGGCCGAAGCGGCGGCCGTCGGCCGCGGTGGCGAACAGCACGTCGGGGCGACCCGTCGTGCCCTCGGTGTACCAGACCGCGTAGAGGCGCCCACGCGCGTCGGCGGCGACCTGACCGCCACGGTGCGGGCACGCCGTGATCTTCCAGCGATCGGCGTGGACCGCGGTGGCCGTCTCGAACGTCCGCGCGCCGTCGGTCGAGCGCGAGAGGACCATGTCGCGCAGGTCGCCAGGGAAGACCTTGCGCCAGAGCACGGCCGCGGCGTCGCCGGGGCCGGCGCTGACACTCACGCGGCAGCACACACACGTCTCGCCGCCGTCCAGACGGGTCACGCGGTCGAGGCGGGCGCCGCGGTCGACCACGCGGGCGACGTACGTCGCGGTTCGGCCCTGGCCGTCGCGGCTGTCGATCCAGCCGACCAGCACCGTGCCGTCGGGCGCGACCGTGACGTCCTCGAACGAGTGCGAGATCGGCCGGTCGTCGTTCACGCGCAAGGGCGCCTCGAACGTCCGCCCGCCGTCGAGCGAGCGGGACAGGTACAGGTCCGAGGCGAACAGCGTGCCCTCGGGCTTCGGCTTGCTCGCGGACCAGGTGACGAAGACTTCACCGCCGGGGCCGACGGCGAGGCCCGGGGCCTGGTGCAGCGAATCAACCGAGGTGCCGGACGGATTCACGCGGACCGGCTGGCCGCCGTCGCCGGGACGGGCGACGAAGACCGTGTTGGTCCCGTGACTGCCGGTGATCCACGCCACGATCGGGTTGCCCTGAGCGTCGACGGCGAGTGCCGGCGCCGAGACATGCACGTCGTGGCCCGCCGCCGGATGGGCCAGCTCGACGCGCGCGGGCGGGGCGGGCGCGCCGACGCCGGCGGCAGGAATCACGAGCAAGAGCAGCAGGAGCGCGACCGTGCGCGAACGCTTCATGGATCCCTCCGTGGAGACGATCACGTTCCTAGTCGTGTCTTCGCGCGAAGCGCGGCCTGCTGAGCGGCCGCGATGGCCGGCGCGCGCCGCCGCCGCACGTCGTCCGTCGCCTCCGGCCCCGCCGTCTCGGGTGTGCCGGCGCGATACGGTGGCTGCGGCTCGTACTCGAGGACGAGCTGGATTCGGCGGGCGTACTCCTCGCCACGTAGCGCGGCGGCCAGCGTCAGGCCGAAGTCCAGCCCCGCTGTGACGCCGCCGCCGGTGAGTCGATTGCGATCGACGACGACGCGGTCCGCGGCCGGTGTGGCGCCCAGCAGCGGGAGCAGGTCGCGGACGTACCAGTGCGACGTCGCCCGGTGGCCGCGCAGCAAACCGGCCGCGCCGAGCAGCAGGCTGCCCGTGCACACGCTCGTCACGTAGCGCGCGCGGGCCCCACGGACGGCCAGGAAGCGCACCACCTCGTCATCGTCCATCACGGCGACGGTGCCCTTGAGGCCACCGGGGACGAAGAGGACGTCCAGCTCCTCGGGGCACTCGGCGAACGTCGTGGTGGGCTGCACGGCGACGCCGACGTCGGTCGAGACGGCCCGGCGCTCCTTCCAGACCAGATTTACCTGCGCCATCAGCAACGAGAACACGGTCTGCGGACCTACGAGGTCGAGCAGGACCATGTCGGGATACACGAGCATCCCGATCATGAGCGGCCGGCCGGGGGCCGCGGGTGCTCGCGGGGCCTCGGCGGCGGACGCCTCGCGGCCCTGCAGCCGTCCGCCGAGGGCCGCCAGCGCGGCGCCGGCTCCGAGCGCCCCCGTGAACTCCCGCCGCCTCACGAGGGCCGCCCTTCGCGGCGCGTGCGTCTCACTTCCATCGCCATTCGAGACCTCCGTAGAAGGCCCGACCGTCGCCGGGCTCGTAGAAGCGCTTGTCCGCAGCGTCCACGACGACCGAGGAGGGGTAGGTCACATTGGTGAGGTTCCGAGCCTCGAAGAAGACCCCGAGCTTCCACGGCTTGTAGTCGTACCCGGCCCGCACGATGAATAGCGTGTAGGGATCGGTGCGGAACGGGCGCTCGTTCTCGCTGTTGACGAAGTAGCCCTGAGGGACGGCCTCCACGCCGGGGGCGATCCAGGCACCGGAGCGGTGGTCGTAGCGCAGCTCGGCGCGCATGAAGTGGCGCGGCGCACCCGGCAGGTCGTTGTTGTTGAAGTTCGGATCGTCGACGAAGACGAACCTCGACCACGTGTACGCGGCGCGCAGGCGCAGGGTGTCGCCGGCCGTCCCCAGGCCGATCCGCTGCGCGAGATCCTCGAGCAGGAGCAAGTCGAAGCCGACCTCGGCGCCGGTGTGACGCGAGCGGTCGATGTTTTGGAACCGCGGGATCGTGAACGGCGCGCCGGGGAATGGCTGGACGTTCACGTTCTGGATCTCGTCCCAGAGCTCGATGTCGTAGACGGCAACGTCCCAGCTGAGGCGGGGGCCCCACGTGCCGCGCGTGCCGACCTCGAACTGCCAGGCCTTCTGGGCCTTGAGGTCCCCGAGGTTGCCCGGGACCTGGCCGGGCGCGGTGAGCTCGAGCAGGAGCGGCGGCTCGTAGGCCCGCGAGGCGTTCGTGTAGACCTGGGCCGTGGGCGCGACCTTCCAGATGGCTCCGACCTTCGGCGTCACTGACCAGAAGTCGACCGTGTCACTGTCGTCGGTGACGAAGCGGTCGCGCACCCCGCGGACCGCGTACTGGCCGCGGGCCCCGGCGACGAGCGTCACCGCCGGCGTGACGTCGAACTGCTCCTCGGCGTAGATCGCGTAGTTGCTGGCGGTGTTGATGCGGTCGACGGTCTGGGGGCCGCGATCGCCGAGCACGTTCACGAACTGTGCGTCGTTCTGGCGGGTGGCGAAGTACTGCAGTCCGACCGTGACGCGGTTGCCGTGGCCCGCCAGGGGCGCGGCCAGCGTCCACCGGAGCTCGCTCGACCAGCTGTACGTCGTGTCGTCGATGATCGCGAAGGCGAGTGGATGGTCGAGGTCCTGGTAGTTGAGCTGGGTCGCCCACTCGAGTACCTGGTTCTCGGTGAGCGGCGTCCGCAGGGTGAAGGCGCCGCGCGTGTAGTCGTAGTTGCGCGCCTCGCGCTGGGCGACGCTCTCCGGGTTCGCCTGCCGCGGGTCGCGCTCGAGCTCGTTGCGCGTCAGCGCGCCGGGCAGGCGCTCGTTGCTCGCGGTGAAGCCGAGGTCGAACCGCAGCGTGGTGCCGCCGCCCAGGCGGTAGCCGACCGTGCCGTAGGCGCGCCGGCGGATCTGCTCCGAGTGGTCCCGGAAGCCCTCCAGCTCCGTGTCGCTGAGCCCCAGGTAGAGGTCGATCGGTCCGTAGACCTGACCGGTGCCGATGTAGTTCTTGGCGAAGCCGAACGAGCCTCCCTCGCTACGGATCTCGAAGAGGCCGGCGTCGTAGCCCGTCTTGGTGACGAGGTTGATGGCGCCCCCGAGCGTGTTGCCGCCGAAGCGGAGCGCGCTGGCGCCGCGGTAGACCTCGATGCGCTTGGTCGTCAAGAGCTCGAGCGACTCGAAGTCGCTGAAGCCGTCGGCGTTCCCGTACGGGAAGCCGTCGATCAGGACGTTGATGCCGCGCAGGTGGAAGTTGTTGCGCAGGCCCGAGCCGCGGATCGAGATCTGGCTCTCGTCGCTGCCGAACCGGGGACGGATCAGCACGCCCGGGGTGAAGTCGAGCACGTCCTTGAGGTTGGCCGCACGCGACTCGCGGATCTGCTCCTCGCCGACAATGTTCACGGCGCCCGGCGTGCGCTCGATCTCCTCGCGCGCCTCCTGCTCGGTGGCGGTGCGCTCCGCGGGCACGCGGGCGCCCTCCACGACGACCGGCGGCAAGGTGGGCGGTGGGGCCTGCGCCCGGGCCGGCGTCGCGGCCAGCAGCGCGGCCACGATCAGCACGATGACGGTCATGATCTCTCCTCAGCGGAGCCTGAACTCGAAGGGGAGCTGCACCCACATCTCGACCGGCTCGGTGCCGCGCCGCGCCGGCTCGAAGCGCCAGCGGCGGACGGCATCCGTGGCGGCCCGGTCGAGATCGGGATGGCCGGCGGACTGCTTGACGACGACCTCGGCCACGCGCCCGGTGTCCGAGACCAGGACGTGCAGCAAGGTCGTGCCCTGGATCCCGAGGTTGCGTGCGCTCGAGGGATAGGCGGGGCGGTACTGATAGCCGCCGCGTGGGATCGCGCGCTGGGTGACGCCGTCCGGCGGGATCGCCGCGACCACCGGCCCGTTTGCCATCGACGGCGATCCTCCGTCCCCCGCGCGCGCCGGCGCCTGGCTCGGGAGCGCGAACGCGCTCGACCCGGGCTCGGGGGCGGCGCTGATGGACGGGCCGGCGACGCCCTCGGTCGTCGTCGGTGGCCCCGGTGACGTCGGCACGCGCGACGACGCGCTCGTCGCGGTACGCGACGGCTCGGGCGCGGGGGCCGCCGGCGGCTCGGCGACGGAGGGTTTCGGCGGCTCGGGCGCGACCGGGCGCGGGGGCTCGGGCACGACGGGCTTCGGCGGCTCGGGCTCGGGTCGGGACGGAGCCGGCGGCTCGGGCACGGGGGCGGCGATCGGCCTGGGCGGCGTGACCGGGCGTCGATCCCGCACGATCGGCTTCGGCGCGGGCGGTGTCGGCGTGACGGCTGGCGGCGCCTCGTCCTCGACCAACTCTGCGATGAGCATCGGCATGCCGACCGGGGCCCAGCCGGAGCCGAGCACGATCGCGGCCACGAGGCCGGCGTGGATCAACACGGACGCCGTCACCGGCACCAGAGTCTTGCATGCGATGCGGTTCACCATCTCGAGCGCTGTGCGCGCCTCCTCCATGAGCAAGCTGAGCGGATCGAGACCACGACCCGCGGCCGTAGGACACCCGCGCGGTCGGGGGCGGATCGAAGCGGAACTGGACGCGGGCTAGGCGGCGGGAGGAGCGCGCCCCTCGTCGGGGCGGGACGGACGAGAACCCGGTCGCTCTGGCGAGGCGACCGCGACGGATCCGATCGGGACGTCGAGTCGTAGATCGTGGACGTGGGGAGCCGGCTCGACCGTGCCGTGGACCTGAGCCGTGGCCAGTGCGACGACACACTCGGCGGCGGCCTGACGATCGGCCAGGTGGTGCACCGAGTGCACGCCCGTCTCGACGGCCAACGCGATCAGCGCGAGGGCCAGCACGCCGACGACCCCGCGACGTCGCGAGGCCAGCACCGCCGCGACGGTGACGCCCAGAACGAGGCCGGGGATCAGGGGCGTCGGGGCGGAGGGGGGCGCGGCCGCCGGTGCCGGGACGGGGACGGACACCGGAGCGGGCGTCACCTCGTCATCGACCGACGGCGGCACCGGGCGCGGGTGGGCCCAGGCCGCCGTGGACAGGGTCAGGCTCACGGCCATCAGCATTGCGAGGACTACGAGCAGACGCGCCGGCCGGATCATCGCCCTCGTTTATACACTCGGGGCCACACCCTGTTCAAACTGGGAGCCGCCGCGCGACGATCCCAGGCCTCAGCGCAGGGTCCGCCCGCTCGTGGCCGGAACGAGCTGCCCGTAGCGGACGCCCTTGACGGCGACGAGCTGGTCGGCCACCCGGCGGATCCGCCTCGGCGACCCCCGCAGCGCGATGACCTCGAGGCAGGCGTGCTCGTCGAGGTGCACGTGGAGCGCGGCGACGATCATCCGGAAGCTGTGGTGCTGGATGTCCGTGAGCTTGTCGGTGAGGGCGCGGGTGTCGTGGTCGTAGACCAGCGTGAGCACGCCGACCGTCTCCCCCCGCTGCGTGTCCCACTCCTGCTTGACCAGCTCGGCTCGCAACAGGTCGCGGATGAACTCGCTGCGGTTGCCGTAGCGCCGCCGCGTCCGTAGGCGGTCGAGGGTGCCCATGAGGCGATCGGGGAGCGACACCGTGAAGCGCGTGACGCGGGGAGGTGCCATGACGCGAGGATCATACTGTACGAGGCCGGATCGGGATTGGTATTACCTCTATGAGAATGGTAATACTCAGATCGCTCGACGAATGCTCCGCCTCGTCTTGATCGTGATCCTCGGGCTCGCCGCGGTGCAGCCGGCCGCCGCCCAAGCACCGGCGGCGGCCGAGCCGCCGACGCTGCTGCCGCCCGTGGTGGTGGAAGCTCCGCCGCCGATCTCGGCGTCCTCGGAGATCCTCATCCCCGCCGAGGATTTCGAGCTACGCCCGCACGGCCGCCCGGCCGACATCGTCCGGCTCGTCCCGGGCCTGATCATCGGGCAGCACGCCGGCGGTGGGAAGGCCGAGCAGTACTTCCTGCGAGGGTTCGATGCCGACCACGGCACCGACGTCGCGTTCTTCGTCGACGGCGTGCCGGTCAACCTCCGCACGCACGCCCACGGCCAGGGCTACGCCGACCTGCACTTCCTCATCCCCGAGACCGTCAAGCGCCTGGAGGCGTACAAGGGCCCCTACTACGTGGAGCTGGGGGACTTCGCGACGGCGGGCGCGATCAACTTCGTCACGCTCGACGTCACGCCCGAGAACCTCGTGCAGGTGTCCGGCGGCTCCTTCAACACGCAGCGCTACCTCGCCTTGCTGTCCCCCACTCGCGACACCCTCAAGACGCTCATCGCACTGGAAGGCTTCTTCACGGACGGGCCCTACGACCGACCGCAGAACTTCCAGCGCTTCAACGGCTTCGCCAAGGCGACGGCGACGCTCGCCGAGGGCCTCGACGGCACGCTGTCCGCATCCCACTACCGTGGCACCTGGTTCGCCTCGGGGCAGATTCCCTTGCGGGCCGTGCGCTCGGGCCTCATCGACCGCTTCGGCGCGATCGACAACAGCGAGGGCGGCTCGACCCAGCGCACGGTCGTGAACGGGATCGTGCGCTGGAAGCCCACGGAGCAGGACCTCGTCACCGTGCAGGCCTCCGCCCAGTATTACGTCCTCGAGCTGTTCTCGAACTTCACCTTCTTCCTCAACGACCCGGTGAACGGCGACGGCATCGTCCAGGCCGACGACCGGTGGGTCGGCTGGGTCGACGCTCGCTGGCAACGGGCGATGACGCCGTTCGGGGTCCCGCTGACGACGACCCTGGGCTACCAGTACCGGATCGACACGCCGCGGGTCGTGCTCGGCCTGCAGGCCGACCGGCACCGGCTCGCCCGGACCCAGGACGTGAACGTCGTCGAGCAGTCGTACTCCCCGTTCCTCAAGCTCGACACCCAGCCGCTGCCGTGGCTGCGCCTGGTGGGCGGCGCGCGAGGCGACATCTTCCACTTCGACGTGGACGACAACCTGAACGGGGCCAACGGTCGGCTCGACGGCAACGCCACCCGCGCGATCCCGAGCGTCAAGGCCAACGCCATCCTGGGCCCCTGGTTCCGGACGGAGTTCTTCGCCAACTTCGGCACCGGCTTCCACAGCAACGACGCGCGCGCCGTCGTCTCCGATCAGACCGGCGTGGCGCTGGCCCAGGCGCGCGGCTGGGAGGTCGGGGTCCGAACTCGCCCGATCCGCCGGGTCGAGCTGTCGGCGAGCTACTGGGAACTCGCGCTCGACAGCGAGCTGGTCTTCGTGGGCGACGAGGGCACGACGGAGATCCGGGGGCCGAGCCGGCGGCGCGGCGTGGAGTTCGCGGCCAGCATCGCGCCGCTGGACTGGCTGCTGCTGTCGGGCGACTTCACCGTGAGCCGCGCTCGCTTCACCAACGGCGACGAGGTCCCGCTGGCGCCCCGGTTCACGGCGCGTGGCGACCTGACCGTGCGCCTGCCCTGGGGCCTGTCGGCGAACCTCGAGGTCCGGCACCTGGCCGATCGGTTCGCCACCGAGGACCGCGAGGAGATCGCCCGCGGGTGGACGCTGGTCGACGCCAGCGCGCGCTATCGCTACAAGAACTTCGAGGCGTTCGTCAGCATCGAGAACGTGCTGAACGTCGACTACCGCGAGGCGCAGTTCTTCTTCACCTCACGCCTGCGCGGCGAGCCCGCGGCCGGCGTCGACGACCTCCACTTCACCCCCGGCCAGCCCCGCGCCATCACCGGCGGCGTCGCCTGGAGGTTCTGACCAGCCCGGAACCGCGCTTGAGCGCCCGCGATTCCAACGCTAGAGTGGCGCTCGTGCGTCGCGCTGTCGTCGTCGCTGTGCTGACCATCTGCGCGGCCGGTCTTTGGCCGGTGCCGGCGTGGTCGCACGCGTATCTCGTCCGCTCGTCGCCGGCGGCGCGGGCCGTCGTGGCGCGCGCGCCGGAGCGCGTGCAGCTCTGGTTCAACGAGCGACTGGAGCCGGCCTACTCCCGGGTGTCGGTGTGGGGCCCCGACGGCCAGCGCGTGGACGCCGGCGACGTGCAGGTGACGCCGGCCGAGCCGACCCGGCTGTCGGTCGGGGTACCGCCGCTGGCGGCCGGGGGCTACACCGTGAAGTATCGCGTGCTCTCGGTCGACGGCCACGTCGTCGAGGCGGAGTTCGTCTTCACGGTGCGCGGCGCCTCGTGAGCGCCCCCGCCGTCCGCGCGATCTTCTTCGACGCCGGCAACACGCTCATCCACATGGACTACGACGCGATCGCCGCCGCGCTCGCGGGGCAGGGGGTGACGGCGTCCGCCGCCGACGTGCAGCGCGCCGAGTGGCGGGCGCGCGTGCGGCTGGACGCGAGCTTCCAGCCCGGCGCATCGACCGAGCATCCGGACACGGGTGACCGCTACCTCGCCTTCGTGCTCGACGAGCTCGGCGTACGCGCGCGGGAGACCGTGCAGGCGCTCACCGCCTGGCGCCGCGGCTACAACGCGCCGACGGGGTTGTGGACCGTGCTCGAGCCGGAGGCCGAGGCCGCGCTGGCGCTGACGCGCCGGGCCGGTCTCATCGCGGCGGTGATCTCGAACTCCAACGGCACGATCGCGGCGATCCTCGAGGGCTTCGGCCTGCGCCGCCACCTCGACTTCGTCATCGACTCGTCCGAGGTCGGCGTCGAGAAGCCGGATCCGCGCATCTTCCAGATCGCGCTCGAACGGGCCGGCGTCGAGCCCGCCCAGGCCGCCTACGTCGGCGATCTCTACTCGATCGACGTCCTCGGCGCCCGCGCCGCCGGCCTCCACGGCGTCCTCATGGACCCCGGCCGCTGCTGGCCCCCGCGCGACTGCCCGTCGGCCCCCACCGCCCTCGCGGCCGTCCAGCTCATCCTCGACGGCACCGCCGCCGCGCCGTCCGGTCGGTGAGGACTCGCCTCGCGCGGTACCGCCGGGGGGCGCCGGGTGGGTCGTGCCTCGCGTCCGCGCTTCATGGCGAGCCGTCGTCGCCGCGCTCGTTCGCAGTGGGGCGAGCAAGCCACCTGGGGTGGACAGCCCTCGCGCGACCCCCGCTGGGGGATGGGGGGTCGCAGCGAGCCACGCTGCGAACGAGCAGCGGCGACAGGCGAGCCATGCGCGCGGACGCGAGGCGCGACCCGCCCGGCGCGCCCCGGCGGTGCCGCATGCGGTCGATCGCCTAGGCCGGGAGGGTGACGAAGGGGTAGCGGCGAAGGGCGTCGTAGATGACGCGCTTCATCGCGTCGATCTGTTCCTCACTCCGCCCCTCGAAGCGCAGGGTCAGGTACGGGTTGGTGTTCGAGGCGCGGACGAGTCCCCAGCCGCCGTCGGGAAAGATGACGCGGGCCCCGTCGATGTCGATGGTCTCGTAGCGCCGCTTGAGCTCGGCCACGAGCTCGTCGATGAGCTGGAACTTCTTGTCGTCGGGGCAGAGCGCCTTGAGCTCTGGCGTCGCGTGCCGGTGCTCGATCGAGTCGAACAGTCGCGAGGCCGGCCCGGGCTCGCGGGCGATGATCTCCACGATCTTGCAGGCGGCCAGGATCCCGTCGTCCACGGCGTAGTAGCCCTCGCCGAAGAACATGTGGCCGCTGACCTCGCCGCCCAGCAGGATCTTGTCGTCCCGCATCTTGCGCTTGAGGTGGGAGTGGCCAGTCTTCCACATGACCGGCACGCCGCCGTGGCGCGTGATGTCGTCGACGAGCGACTGCGAGGACTTCACGTCGAAGACGATCTTCGCCCCCGGGTGGCGGCGCAGCAGATCGCGGGCGAGGAGCACGAGGATCAGGTCGGCCTCGTGCCGGCGGCCGCGCTCGTCGATCACGCCGACGCGGTCGGCGTCGCCGTCCCAGGCCAGGCCGAGGTCGGCGCCCACCTCGACGACCTTGGCCTGCAGGTCGACCACGTTCTCGGGGTCCTCCGGGTCGGGCAGGTGGTTGGGGAACCGCCCGTCGGACTCGCAGTGCAGCTCGATCACCTCGCACCCGATTCGCCGGAGCAGCTCGGGGCCGTACAGGCCCGCCACGCCGTTGCCGGCGTCGGCGACGACGCGGAGCCGCCGCGGCGGATGGACCAGGGCGGCCACCGTCGCGAAGTAGTCGTCGCGCGGGCTGCGCGCCGTCACCCGGCCGCGGCCGCTCGCCAGGTCGCCGGCCTCGATCAGCCGGCGCAGCATCTGGATCTCGTCCTCGCTGAGCGGCGCCGAGCCGGGGTGGACCATCTTCACGCCGTTGTAGTCGACGGGGTTGTGGCTGCCGGTGATGTTGGCGCCGCCGTCGAGCTTCCAGTGGGCGGTGGCGAAGTACAGCATCGGCGTCGTCACCTCGCCGATGTCGACCACGTCGAGCCCACTCGCGGTGACGCCCTCGGTGAAGGCCGCCTTCAACCCGGCGGAGCTCTCGCGGTTGTCCTGACCGACCGCGATCGTGCGGCCGCCGTTGCGGTGGATCAGCGTCGCGTAGGCGCGCCCGACCTGGCGGAACACCTCGGGATTGATGTCGCTGCCAACGCGGCCGCGCACGTCGTAGGCGCGGAAGATGTGCGGATTGAGCATGGCGCCAGCGTATCACGGAGCTCCTGTGCGATGATTTCACCCGTGTTGCGTGAATTCCTGCTCGTGCACGGCATGAGTCACGGCGGCTGGGCGTGGGAGCCGCTCGTCCAGCGGCTGGAGCGGGCCGGCCACCGCGTGATCGCGCCCGACCTGCCGGGGCACGGGCGTCGGGCCGCCGAGCGCGGCCGCGCCTCGGTGGCGTCCTACGCGCGCGCCGCGGCCGACGCCGCGATCCAGGCCGGTCTCAGCCGGGCCATCGTGGTCGGCCACTCGATGGGCGGGGTCGTGATCCCCAAGGTCGCGGAGCTCATCCCCGCCCGCGTGGCCCACCTCGTGTTCGTGGCCGCCGTCGTCCTGCCCGACGGCGGCAGCCTGCTGACCACGCACCTGACGCCGGCCTCCGGCGCGGTGCTGAGCGGACTGGCCCGCGCCGGCGGTGGGGCCGTCCAGTACCCCGCCGCGATGGAATGGTCGCGCTGGTTCAACGACCTCCCGGCCGGCGACCCCCGCGTGACGGAGACGCTCACGCGGCTCACGCCGCAGCCGGTGCGCCCGTGGCGCGAGCGCGTGGACCTGCGGCGCTTCTACGCGATGCGGCTGCCCGCGACGTACGTGCGCTGCCTGGCCGACGTCGCGGTGCCGCCGGCCCGCGCTGCCCAGTACGCGGCGCGGCTGGGGGTGACGCCGATCGACCTCGACTGCGCGCACTCGCCGATGCTGTCCGACCCGGACGCGCTGGCGAAGATCCTGACGTCCGTCTGAACGACTCGACCAGAGAGAGGACCAGCCATGGGACTGATCGACGATGCCGGCGTCCGGGAGCGCACCAAGCGGACGAGCGCGACCCTGTTCAAGGGCGTGCGCAACGAGGTCGGCTTCGAGCACTGGAAGCGCTTCGACAAGGCGCTGGCCCGTGACCTGTCGCTGTTCTTCACCGGCGTCCTCTACAGCCGCGAGGTCGTCTCGCAGAAGCAGCGGGAGCTGTGCGCCGTCGCCTCGCTCACGGTGCTCCACCGGCCCAAGGAGCTGCACGTCCACATCCACGCCGCCCTCAACGTCGGCGCCAGCCGGCAGGAGGTCGCCGAGGTGATCTTTCAGCAGGTGACGTACGGCGGCATGCCGGTCGTCGTCGACGCGCTGGAGGTCTACGGCAAGGTCCTGGCCGAGCGTGGCGAGCCGTTCCCCGGCGAGGAGGGCGCGTGACGCCAGCCGAGCTGGACCGGGCGCTGGCGGCCGCCGTCGACGCGGCGCGCGCCGCCGGCGAGATCGCGCTGAAGTACTACCGCACCGGCTTCGACGTCACGATCAAGGCCGACGCGACGCCGGTGACCCAGGCCGACCGCGGCGCGGAGCAGGCCATCCGGGAGCTGCTGGGCCGCGCCTGTCCCGACGTCGGCTTCCTCGGCGAGGAGTTCGGCGCCGTCGGCGACCAGCGACGGCGCTGGATCATCGATCCCATCGACGGGACCAAGAACTTCATCCGACGGGTGCCGGTGTGGGCCACGCTCATCGGCCTGGAGGAAGACGGCGAGGTGACCGCCGGGGTCATCCACAACCCCGTCACCGGTGAGCTGCTGAGCGCGCGCCGCGGCGGCGGCGCCTTCTCCGGCGGCGAGCGCATCCGGGTGTCGACGATCGCCGATCTCGGTGAGGCGACGCTGCTCCACGCCGGACTCCGGCTGCTCCGCGAGTCCGGCCACTGGGACGGGCTCGTGCGTCTGGTCGACGCCACCGACCGCCAGCGTGGCTTCGGCGACTACCTCGGCTACACGCTGGTGGCCGAGGGGAAGGCCGAGATCTACGTCGAGACCGACCTCAAGCCGTGGGACCTGGCGCCGTGCAAGATCATCGTGGAGGAGGCGGGCGGACGCTTCACCGACGTCGCCGGCGTGCCAACGATCCACAACGGCAGCGCCTTCGCGACGAACGGCCGGCTCCACGACGCCGCGCTCGCCCTGTTCCGGCGCTGACGCCGGCCGGCGGTGGTGGCGGATCCGGAGGCCGGGTGAGTGGCGTGACGCTCGCCGTGCACCCCGGCGCGCTGGGCGACGTGTTGCTCGCCATCCCGGCGCTCCGGGCGCTCCGGAGCGGCGTCGACGCGCCGCTCGCGCTCGCCGCCCAGCCGAGAATCGGCGCGTTGCTGGCGGCCCTCGGCGTCGTCGAGCACGCCCTCGACTTCGACACTCTCGGGCTCGACGCGCTGTTCGTGGACGAGCCGGCGTGTCGACCGCGATTGCCGGCGGTGGAGCGCCTCGTCTGCTGGTTCGGCGCGCGCGACTCCGTCTTCGTCCGCCGCCTGACCGCGCTCGTCCCGAACGCCGTGGTGGCGCCGTCGTTGGTGCCGGGGCGCCCGGTGTGGGAGCACCTGCTGGCGACGCTCGACGCGCCGACGGGCGCGTGGTGCATGCCCGTCGGGGTGCCGGACGCCGTGCGCGCCGAGGGGGCGGCGGCGCTCGCGAGGGCGGGGTTCGATGGGCCGCGGCCCTGGCTCGTCGTCCATCCTGGAGCCGGGAGCGCGGCGAAGTGCTGGCCGGCCGAGGCGTTCGCCCGCACGATCACGACGCTGGCGGCGCGGGCGCGCCTCAACGTCGTCGTGCACGTCGGTCCGGCCGACGCCGCGGCGGCGGCGACGCTCCGCCGTCATCTCGGCGCCGGCGTCGCTTGGCTCGAGAGCCCGTCGTTGCCCGCGCTGGCCGGCGCCCTGGCGCACGCGACGATCTACGTGGGCAACGATTCCGGGGTCAGCCATCTCGCCGCCGCGCTCGGCGTGCCCTCGCTGGTGCTCTTCGACCCACGCCACCTCGCGTGGCGACCGTGGTGGGCCGGGGCCAGAGTCCAGACGGTCACGCTGACGCGCACGGTGAGCGACGAGGTCGCGGCCGTCGTGAACGAGCTGGAGGCGATGCTACGGTGAGGCGACGCGGATCGCGGTGGGCGCCGATCCTCGCCGGCGGCGTGGTGGTCGCCGCCGGTTTCGGGATCGCGTTGGTCGAGGTCTATCGGTGGCCGAAGGGGTCGATCTGGCTCGTCGTCGCCGGAGCCGTCCTACTCGTTCTCCTCATCCGGCTGCTCGGCAGGCGGCAGGGGTAGGCTCTCACCGGCGTCGCGGCGCAGCTCGGTGGCCTCCTCGTTGAGGTCGGCCATTTCGTAGATCATGCGGTCGTACCAGAAATCCATCGTCGTCATGGCGTCTCTCCGGCGCCCGCGACGCGCCGTCCGGTCGGTTCGCCAAACCCCACCCGTCCCGGGGGATCACTTGCCGGCCATCGAGGAGCAGAGGGCGTGCCACGCGTGAAAGGGGCGTCGGGATTGGCTTCGGGTCGAGCGAGTCGAGCGCGCGAGGTCGGCAAACCGCCCGACCTTCGGTCATTCTGCCCGGTCGCGCTCAGCGAACCTCGCGCATCGACGACCAGTCCGGCTCGGCGCCGGCGGCGAACCCGGGCACCGCGAGGGAGCCGATCGCCAGCTGGCCGTGCGTGATGCGGAGTCGCACCAGGTCACCGTCGCGCACGTAGAGATCGGGGTGCGCGGCGAGCCACGCGACCTGCTCGGCGGAGGGCAGGGCGGCCAGCCCGCGGACGTAGTGGTGGCCGTTGCGCTCGACGTGGCCCAGCCCCAGGAGCGCGACGAGGGCGAGATCTTGCTGGAGCCCGAGGCCAGCCTGGGTGGTGAGATCTTCGGCCGACATGAAGAAGTCGGACCGGCCCGCGTCACGGTTCCACATCGCGCACCGGGCGGCATTGAGCAGCGACTTGTAGAAGCCCTTGCAGGCCTTGCTCGACACACCGCGGTAGCCGCGGGCGCGCGCTTCCGGAAACGCGTCGAGGTCCGCGTCGGACTCGTCGATGATCACCGGACGGGCCGCGCCCAGCCGGCCCACGTCTTCGGCGAGCGCGTGGCGGCGGGTGATCGGCTGCTCGATGAAGAGCACGGCGTCAGCGAGCCGCCGCAGCGCCGGCGTACGCTCGATCGCCCGCCAGAGCTCGAGCACCGCGCCGACGCTCTCGTACTGCTCGTTGCCGTCGAGCGTGACGTGATACGTCTCGCGCGAGCGATCCAGCACCTCGGCGATCGCGGTCAGTCGCGTCAGGTCCGCCGCGACGTCGCCGCCCACCTTCAGCTTGAAGTACGTGTGGCCGTAGGCCGCGACCACCTCCTCGAGGTTCTCCGGCAGGCCGTCGGCCACGCGCCCGCCACCGGCCTGGTCGGCGGCGGTGATCGGATCCACGAGCCCGACCGTGTGGCGCGCATGTAGTCGATCGACGGGACGCAGGGAGGTCAGGAAGGCGTCGAAGTCGAAGCCCGAGAACTCCGGCAGGAACTCGGCCGGCGTCATGCCGGGAAGGTTGGCCCGCATGGCGGCGTCGAACGACAGGCCGTGCACGCGCGCGACGGCGTCGAGGACCGCGCGATCGAGCAGGGCGGGGCCGTAGCCGGCGACGAGCGGGTTGAGGCCCTGCTTGCCGCACTGGGCGAGCTGGAAGTGGTAAGTATCGGCGAAGAGCCGGAACGCGGTGCGCGCGCGCCGTCCCTCGGTGTAGAGCCCGCGCGCGACGCGCAACGACTCCCGGAGCTGCTCGAAGTTGTCCTCGTTCGTCAGCGCCGGATCCTTGTCGAACCACTTCGGCGCCAACATCTCCGCCGCCGCCCCCCACGCCTCCCTCCCATCCTCCAGCTCCCCCCGCACCCGCGCGAAGACTTGCGGTGCCTCCGTGAGCGTCACGACCCCAAACCGGAACGGCAAGCGCAACCGCACGTCACGCTCTAAGAGAACGACCTCACGCACTCGGAGCCGTGGGGCGCTGTCCACCTAGGAGTCCCCGTGGGGCGTGGCGGTGGTGGGGGACTGATGCGAGGGGCGCGGGCGCGCCATCATGGCGAGCCGCGTCCGGAGCGAGTTACGGCGACAGGCGAGCCAATGCAGGCGCGCCCGCGGCCCTCGCACCCGTCCCCCGCCGCTGCCACGCCCCACGCGCTCCATCACCGATCTGGCTTCTTCCAGATGCCCCGGTCGTGCATGAGCCGGATCTGCCGCTTGATGACCTTGTCCCGGTACTCGGCGTGCTTCATGGGCGCGCGCTTCAGGTAGAGGTTCTTGGGGTAGATCGGCTTCTCGTAGAGCAGCTGATAGAGCTCGGTCCGGAGGTCCTTCATCCAGTTGTCCCACTGGGCCCGGGCGCGATGGTCGCGCAGCGCCTCGATGTCGATCACGCCGCCGACGTAGGTGGAGCCAGCCCCGTAGTCCTGGCGGCCGACGATGCGGCCCTTGTAGTCGATGATGAACGACCGTCCGCCGAAGGTGTCGATGGGCGTCGTCTCCTCCGGGAAGAGGTAGTAGGTGCCCATGTTGGGCGCGACGATGTACATGTTGTTGTCGAGCGCGCGGGCCCGGCTCTGGATCTCGAAGATCTCGTTGCCGGTGGCGGGGTGCGGGTAGGACGCGCGGTAGACGACCTCGGCCCCGTTGAGGGCCAGCGCGCGCGCGTTCTCCGGATACGAACCCTCGTTGGCCATCATGATCCCGAGCCGCCCGATCTCGGTGTCGACGACGGGCCAGAACGCGTCGAGGGTGCGGCCGTACTTCTCGATCCACCAGTCGTAGACGTCGTGGGGGCAGACCGAGTGCTCGACGGGAAACAGCGGCGAGACCTTGTAGTGCTGCAGGATCACCCGTCCGCGCGGATTGATGATGAACCCGACGTTGAAGAAGCGGTCCTTGAGATCCGGGTGACGGGCCTTGGCCTGCGCTATCACGAAGGCGTTGTACTCCTTGGCGATCTTGCCGAGCGCGTCGGTCTCCTCACCCGGGATGTCGATGGCGCACTCGCGGGCGAACGTCGCGTGGTCGAGGTCGAGCACCTCGTCGTTGAACGCCTGGAGCGCGCCCTCCGGGAACGCGATCAGGCGGACCGGGATGTCGAGGCTCGAGAGCCACGAGGCGGCCTTCACCAGATGGCTCAGGTGCTCGAGGTTGATCTTGATGTCCTTGCGCTTGCGGATGCCGCGCACGGTGGGAACGAGGCCGACGGCGGTGTACGGCTTGATCATGGACGCGCTCCTGTCTCGATCGCGAGGTTCGGGCGGCTGGGACGCCAGAGAGGTAGCATACGTCCATGGACATCGCCATTCCGATCTTCGACCGCATCACCGCGCTGGACGCGATCGGCCCCTACGAGGTGCTCTCGCGGCTCCCGGGCGCCCGGGTACGCTTCTTGGCGCCGACCCCCGGCCCCGTCCGCACCGACAACCGGCAGCTGGCGCTCATTGCCGACGAGCCGCTGTCGGCCGTGCCCCGGCCGGAGATCGTCGTCGTCCCGGGCGGCTTCGGCGTGCGCGCCCTCATGACCTCGGCGCCCATGCTGGACTGGATCCGGGCCGCCCACGAGACGAGCCTGTGGACGACGTCCGTCTGCACGGGCTCGCTGCTCCTCGGCGCCGCCGGTCTCTTGAAAGACCTCGAGGCCACGACCCACTGGGGCTCGCTCGAACAGCTCGCCGCGCTCGGCGCCCGCCCGACGCTCAAGCGCGTCGTGGTGCAGGGCAAGGTCATCACGGCGGCCGGGGTCTCGTCGGGCATCGACATGGCGCTCATGCTGGCCGCGCGCATCGCCGGTGACGACGTGGCGCAGGGCATCCAGCTCTCGATCGAGTACGACCCTCAGCCGCCCTTCCGCGCCGGCTCGCCGGAGACCGCCCCACCGCACATCGTGGAGCGCCTCCGCGCCCGCCAGCGCGAACGCCTGGCCGCGGGAGCGTGAGGGGGCAGGGCATTGGCAGACAGCGCGTGATCGAGGCACGCCCCGGCGTAGCCGGGGCGTGAAGAGTAGGCCTATCAGCCGGGTCGCTGGCGGCGTACGCGGGACTGGACGGCGCTGACGCGATCGCCGTCGAGCTCGATCTCGACCTCGTGGTGCTCTTCCTCCCAGTGGTGGACGGTCGTCAGCGGTCCCAGCGCGCGCCGCGGGCGTGGCAGCTTGCGCGCGCCGCGGTAGACGAGCGTGCGGCGCTGGCTCGCGCCTCGGCGGTGATGCTCCTCGTCGGGACGGCCGCAGAGCTTCCGCACGTCGGCCTCGGTCGTCGTCCCCGGCACGATCTGCTCCGCGACGGCGCGGGGCAGGGCGCCGCCGGCGAGGCGCGCGAACTCCGGCTCGCCGCCCCGCCGCACGTGCAGCCGCGTGCGCAGGAACTGGCTCACGTCGCGGCTCAGGAGGATGAAGCCCGCCAGGTTGCCGAGGGCCAGCAGCACGGCGCCCACGACGATCGGGCGCCAGGCGATCATCCCCGCGAAGTAGCTGAACTGCACCTTGAGCGCCTGGGCGGCGACGCCCTCGCTCGGGGTGAGCGGCATCGTGACGATCTCCGCGCCGGTCCGCAGCCGGCTCGGTCGGCGTGTGGCGCTCGACGGTCCGACCTCCTCGATGCGGAGGTGGCCGGCGTCGGCGAACGTCGCGACCACGAGCGCGAGCTCGCGTCCCAGGCGCACGACCCGGTCACGGTGCTCGAAGTACATCGGAAAGAGCGGCAAGGTCGGGGGGCCGATGTCGCCGAAGCCGGCGGTGAGCACCCAGCGCCGGCCCCAGAACGCCTCCTCGAACCACGTGGCGGGCTTGGGGGTGATGAGCCCGCGCGAGGTGAACGTGAGCACGGCGACGGCGCGTGGATCGGCGAGCTTGGGCGTCCACGGGATCTTGATGAACGTGGACGAGCCGAGCTGGGCGGCGGGGCCCGCGCGCCGCGAGTACGTGGCGAACGAGGCCACCTCGGGCAGCGGTGTCACGGGCACTCCGGTGCCCATCTGCATCTGGTCACGCGTGCCGAGCTGCAGCCGGCCGTTCGCGCTGACCGCGAATCCGCGCTCCTCCAGGTCCCGGGTCAGCGCCGGGTCCGCCGAGCCCGGCGTGGTGCCCTCCACCACCTCGTAGGGCCACAGCAGGAACAGGTCCTGGTTGATGTCGATCGCCCGCTGGCCGGCCGGGGTGGTGAGGCTCCACGAGATAGTGACCGTGACCGGGCCCAGGTCGGGACGGACGCCGGCGACCACGAACAGCGGACCGATGGCGAACTGCGGGTGAGATTGCGAGGCCAGGAACACCTGGCCCTCGGCGGCCCCCGCGGTGACGACGAGCAGCCACGTCGCGGCGACGAGCGCCCGCCCGGGGGTGCGCATCCTGCACCTGTAGCACAGGACGCGCCGCGGCGCGAGGTCGGGGGTAGAATACGCGAGCCGTGACTCGTCCCCGGGTCGCCGTCTCGCTCATGCCGCTCGAGAATCGCCGCGAGGTGCTCCTCTCGCTGGCCACCACCGCCGATCGCCTTGGCTACGACGGGTACTTCCTGCCGGAGACTTGGGCGTACGACACGACCGTCCTCCTCGCCGAGGCGGCGGTGAAGACCGCTCGCATCACGCTCGGCACCGGCATCCTGAGCGTCTGGAACCGAAGCGCGGCCACGATCGCCATGGCCGCCGCCACCCTAGCGTCGGTCTCCGGGGGCCGCTTCGTCCTCGGTCTCGGCGCGAGCACGCCCCAGCTGACCGAGGGCCTGCACGACGTGCCGTACACCGGACCCATCCCACGAATGCGTCGCACGCTCGAGCAGGTACGTGCGCTGCTGCGGGGTGACCGTATCCCGTTGGCCGTGACGACCGCCGCCCGTCCGCTCAAGCTGAACGTACCCGCCGGCCACGAGGTGCCCCTCTACCTGGCGGCGCTCGGCGACGCCTCGGTGCGGCTCGCCGGCGAGTTGGCGGACGGGTGGATGCCCTTCATGTACCCGCGGCGCGGTCTCACCGAGGGCGTCGCGCGACTGCAGGAGGGCGCGGTACGCGGCGGGCATCCAGAGCGTGTGCCCGTGGTCTCGCCCTCGGTGCCGGCCGTGGTCTCCGACGATCCGGCCAAGGCCCGGGAGGGCGCCGCCTGGTTCGTGTCGTTCTACCTCGTCAGCATGGGCACGCTCTACCGGCAATCACTCGCGCGTCAGGGATTCGGTAAGGCGGTCGAGGCCGTCCTCGCCGCCAACACGCCGAAGTTCGCCGGCATGGTGCCGCCCGAGGCCGAGGAGCTCCTGGAGGAGCTGACGGTCTTCGGGACGCCCGATGAGGCCCGCCGGCGCCTGGCGCGCTGGCACGAGGCGGGCGCCAGCCTGCCGTGTCTGCTCCTGCGACCGAACCTTTCGACCGACGAGCTGGAGTACACCCTGCAGGCGCTGCAGCCGCGCGACGGCGCCGTGCCCGCGTGAGGAGAGCAGCATGACGGGACGCGACCGGGTCGTCGCCGCCTACAAGGGAGAGTTCGCCGACTGCGTGCCGGCCTATCCGATTGCCGGCTCCTTCGCGGGGTGTCTCGACGGTCTCTCGATCGAGGAGTACTGCACCAACCCCAAGAAGGCCGTCAAGGCGATGCTCAATTATTACGAGCGATATCAGCCGGATATCATGATCGCCTTCAACGATCTCGCGAAGGAAGCGGAGGCGCTCGGCTGCCGGGTGAAGTACTCGGACTACGTCGTCCCGTCGATCGACCGTCACGTGCTCCAGGACGACAAGAGCCTGCTGGCCCGGCTCGAGGTCCCGGAGCCCACGCGTGACGGCCGGCTGCCGGCGTTCCTCGAGCAGTGCGAGGCACTGTCGGCCGCGAAGTTCCCCAGCGGGCTCGGGGCCGTGCTGGTGGGGCCGTGGACGATCGCCATGCTCCTGCGCAATCCCGAGATCATGTGCCTGGACACGATCGACGATCCGGAGTTCGTCCACGACCTCATGCGATTCTCGACCGAGTACGCCAAGCGCTTCGGCGACGCCGTGCTCAAGACGAAGATCGGGCTGAGCTACACCGATCCCACCGCCTCGTGCTCCCTCGTCGGCCCGGATACGTACCGTGAGTTCATCAAGCCGTACCACCAGGACCTCGTGAATTACTTCAAGGCCAAGAAGGTCGGGACCACGGTGCACATCTGCGGCACCACCCACCAGATCCACGAGGATCTCGTCGACGTCGGCTTCGTCGCGATCACCATCGACCTCGACCAGCAGGCCGACCCGAAGCTGCAGGTCGATCAGCTCGACAAGCTGGTGACGCTCGGCAACCAGCGCGGCGTGGTGGGGATCGGCAACGTCGACGTCACGATCTTCGAGCGCGCGACCCAGGCGGAGATCGAGGCTGAGGTGAAGCGCTGCATCGACACGGTCGGCAAGCGGTCGCGGTTCGTGCTCTCCACCTCGTGCGAGCTCCCGCCCCGGGCCAACCCCGACTGCGTGCGATGGTTCATGGACGCCGCCCGCGAGTACGGCCGCGTCGACCGGATCCTGAGCTCGTAGTGTCCTGAGTTAGCGGTTCGCACAGCGTGTAGCCGACGTGGGCGGGGCGTGCGCGAGGTGAGCTCCGGGCGCGCCACTTGATGGCGAGCCGTTGTCGCCGTTCGAGCGGAGGGCTTCGACGAGCGCGCCGCCGACGATTCGACTGTTCTCCGACCTAACCCCCTGTGGGGGATGGGGGGCCGCGCTCGGCGAAGCCCGGAGCGAGTTACGGCGACAGGCGAGCCATCGTGGCGCGCCCGGAGCTCACCTCGCGCACGCCCCGCCCACGTCGCTCGGGCGCATGAGCGAACTTCGGACTCGGGACGCTACAGGAAGGTCGTGTCGGGGGTGAGGCCGAGGAGGAACTTGCCGACGGTCTCGAAGTGGTCGTCGCGGCCCTGCAGCTGCTGAGAGACCGTGTGGATGTCGCGGAAGCGCCGCTCGAACGCGTTGCTGGTGAAGACGGCGGTGCCGCCGGCGGCGTGGTAGGCGACGTCGGCCACCTCACGGGCCTGCCGGATCGCGTGGGATGCGGCCAGCCGGATGGCGACGCGCTGGTCGAGCTCGAGCGTACCGGTGCGGCCGACGGCGCTCCAGATCTCGTGGAGCGACGACAGGAGATAGGCGCGCGCGGCGCCGAGCTTCGCCTCCGCCTGCGCGACCTGCGACTGGGTCACCGCGCTCTCGCGCAGCGCGCGGCTGTAGCCGCGGGGCGTCTTGTCGGTCGCCAGCGTCACGAAGTCCTCGAGCAGACTGCGCGCGATGCCCATGGCCACTCCCGCAAAGCCGGAGGCGTAGAGGCTGCCCTGGGGGAAGCAGTACAGCGGCGCCTGGTAGTGACGCTCGGACGGGTCGTCCCGGGCGAACGAGTGTTCGCGCGGGACGAACAGGTCCGTCACGACGAACGAGTCGCTGCCGGTGCCCCGTAGTCCGATCGTGTGCCAGACGTCCTTCATCACGGCGCGCTCGACCGGGAACAGCAGCGTGCGCCGCTCGACGCCGCCGGGGCGCCGCCGGGGGGTGCCGTCGACGTCCACGATGGGCGCCTGGCCCCCGAGCCAGGTGGCGTGACGGCTGCCGCTGGCGAAGTTGAACGTGCCGCTGAGCCGGTACCCGCCGTCGGCGACGACCGCCTGCGACGTGGTCGGCGGGCCCCAGGCCAGCACGCCGACCGGCCGGCCGCCGAAGATCTCGCGGGCGACCTCGGGCCGCAGATAGGCCGCGGTCATCGAGCAGCCGTTCGTCTGGCAGATGACCCACGCGGTGCTCGCGTCGGCGCGGGCGAGGGCCTCGGTCACCTGCACGAAGGTGGCGGGGTCGACTTCGGCGCCGCCGAGCGCGCGCGGCAGCAGCATCTGGAACAGCCCGGCGTCGTGCAGCGCCGCGACGAGGGGCTCGGGGAGGCGGCGGCCGCGCTCGATCTCGTCGGCCGCCGCGGCGACCTGCGGGACCAGCGCGCGGGCGCGGTCGAGCGCGTCACTCGTCGGAGCCGGCATGGGTGCGATAGTAGCAGAGGGGCGCGACGTGGAGCCTGAGGCCACCGTGCGGATCGCCGAGGTGTTCCACTCGCTGCAAGGCGAGGGGCCGAGCCTCGGCACGCCCTCGACGTTCGTGCGGCTACAGGGGTGCACGGTCGGCTGCACGTGGTGCGACACGAAGTACTCCTGGCCCGCCACGGGCGGCACGACGATGACCTGGCCGGAGCTGCTCGAGACCGTCGCCGCCGGCCGGGCGCAGCACGTCGAGAACGTCGTGATCACCGGCGGCGAGCCGCTCGAGCACCCCGACTTCCCGCGACTCGTGCAGGAGCTCGAGCGCCTGGGGCTGCGGCTGGAGGTGGAGACCAGCGGGGTCCGGCCGCCGGATCCGGCCACCGCGGCCGCCGTCGACCAGTGGAACGTGAGCCTCAAGCTCCGTCACAGCGGGGTGCCCGACGCCCGGCGGCTCGTCCCGGACGCGGTGGAGGCCTTCCGCCGACTCGGCGCCCGCGTCTACTGGAAGTTCGTCGTCGGCCGCGCCGAGGACGTGGACGAGGTGGACGACCTCGTGACGCGCTTCGATCTGGCGCGCCCCCGCGTGCTGCTCATGCCGCTCACGGTCGGCGGCGACCGCGACGCCGACCAGCGCCGCGTCGACGAGACGGCGTGGACGGCCTGCGTCGCGCGCGGCTATCGCTTCACGCCGCGCGCGCACGCGGCCATCTTCGGCCTCCGACGCGGAGTGTAAGGCGGGGCGCTCAGCCCGGCGGCATCAGGTCGGCAACCCGGCCGACCACCCGCACGGCGACGCGGCCCGCGCGGTTGCGGACCGCGAGTGTGTGGGCCGGGAAGCCCGCGAGATCCAGCTCCGCCAGGCGCGCCACGTCCTCGGAGAGCACCAGCTCGGCGTCGTAGTCCTTGGTGGCCTGCTCCAGCCGCGCCGCGACGTGGACCGTGTCGCCGACCGCGGTGAGATAGAAGCTCGGCCCCCAGCCCATCTGCCCCACCACCGCCGGACCCGCGTGGACGCCGATCCCGATGCGCATCGGCGCCGGCAGGTCGCCGGCCAGCTCGCGGCTGAGCGCGGCCATGCCCTCGACCATCGCCCGCGCGGCCGCGACCGCCTGACGGCTGCCGGCCGCTGCGCCGTCGGCGAGGCCGAACAGCGCCATCACGCCGTCGCCGGTGAACTGGTTCGTCACGCCGCCGGCGGTGGTGATCGCGGTGCCGACCGTCTCGAAGTAGCGGTTGAGGACGAAGACGACGTCGTAGGGCAGCTTGTGCTCGGCCATGCGCGTGAAGCCGCGGAGGTCGGCGAAGAGGACGACGACCTCGCTCTCGTGGCCCTGGCGCACGTCGGCGCCGAGGGCCTCACCGGGCGCGATCGAGGGCGCCAGCAGCGGCGTGACGGTCAGGTCGCGGGTGGGGCGCGTCTGGCAGGCGAGCCGGACGTCGGGGGCGGCGCGCACGCGCGCGAGCACCCGGTGCTCGGACTCGCGGGGCGCGGGCAGGTGCTCGAGCCCGTGCCCCACGCGTACGCGGCACGTGGAGCAGCGGCCCCGGCCGCCGCAGACCGACGCGTGGGGCATGCCGACGGCACGGCTGGCGTCGAGCACCGTGAAGCCGAGGGGGACGGTCGCCACCCGCCCACCGGGGTAGGTGATGCGCACCGAGTGCCGCCGCTGCCAGAGCGCGCGTCCGCCGCGGGCGGCGAGGACGGCCACGAGTGCGGCGAGGTAGGCGTCGAGGAAGCCGGTCCGGATGCGGACGAGCGCGGCCGCCTCGTCACGGTCGGGCGGCTGCGTCTGCTGGGCCAGCGCCTCGGTCCAGCCCGGCGTGCGCGCGAGCGCCTGGACCTCGCGGCCGCCCGCGACGAAGCCGGCCAGCGCCGCCGACGGCAGCAGCAGGGCGACGGCGAGCAACCAGACGGCGACGCGTGGATACCAGGGCCGGAAGCGAAGCCAGTAGTGGACGCCGATGCACGCGTGCGTCCACGCGACGGTGAGCGCAATCATCTGCCAGGCGCCGCGCTCCGGCGCGATCACCCAGAACACCATCAGCACGCGCGCGTAGCGGTCGTCGGTGCCCGCCTGCCACCACGCGATGCGGGTGCCGACCACGTGGCTCACGAGGAGCGCCGGCAGCAGCAGACCGAGGCCGTACTGCGCGGCCTCCCAGCCCGGCATCCGCAGCGATCGGCGCTGGTAGAGGAGCCACAGCGCCAGCACGCCGTGCACGGTGATCGCCCCGTAGAGGGCGAGCGTGCCGAGGGGGTTTCGCCACAGCGCCAGGAACCAGTGCCGGCCGGCCTCCATCGCGTCGAGCGAGACGAGGCCCAGGGCGTGGTTGAGGAAGTGCAGCACCAGGTAGGTCAGCAGGACGAACGCGGCGCCCAGCCGCACCTGCCGGACGAGCGCGGTACTCATCCGGGCAGGGACGCTCCGCCCTGCTGGCGCTCGACCTCCTCCATGATCATCGTGTTGAGATCGTCGATCAGCGCGCCGCGCGCGGCCCGACCGTCGTTGCGAATGGCCTCGCGCACCCGCGCCGGCCGGGCGGTGAGCATCACCAGCGTGGTGCCGATGGCCACGGCCTCCTCGATCGCGTGCGTGACGAACACGATCGTGCGGCCGGTCTCCCGCCAGATGCGGCGCACCTCGTGCTGCATGATGCGTCGGTTCTGGGCGTCGAGGGCGCCGAACGGCTCGTCCATCAGCAGCAGGTCCGGCTCGATGGCGAGCGCCCGCGCGATCGCGGCGCGCTGCCGCATGCCGCCGCTGACGCGGCCCGGGTAGTAGTCCTCGAAGCCGGCGAGGCCGACGAGTCCCAGGTAGCGGTCGGCGGTCGCGACGCGCTCGGCGGCCGGCCGGCCGAGCGGCGCCAGCACGAGCGAGACGTTGTCGCGCAGGGTCAGCCACGGCAGCAGCCGGTCCTCCTGGAAGACGACGCCGACCCGGCGATCGTGCCGCTGCTCGAACACCACCGCCCGGCCGTCGAGCGTGACGCTCCCACGCGTGGCCGGCTCGAGCCCCCCGATGATCCGCAGCAGCGTGGTCTTGCCACAGCCGTTGGGCCCTAGCAGGCACAGGAACTCACCGGCGTCGACCGCGAACGAGACCGAGTCGATGACCGGGATGCGATAGTCCTTGCCGACCCCGTGCACCTCGAGCTTCATCGGGATCCGATCACCGCCACCGCGTCAGCCGACGGGAGAGCGTGTCGAAGACGAGCTTGTCGGTCACGGTCATGACGGCGATCATCACGAGCGCCCAGACGAAGACCATCTGCGTGGCGAGGATCTCGCGGCTGTAGTTCATGACGTAGCCGATGCCGGAGGTCACCCCGAAGATCTCCGCCACGACCGAGACCTTTAGCGCCAGCCCGAACCCCACCTTCATGCCGGCCACCAGGTAGGGCAGGGTCGAGGGCACGACGATCGCGGTGAACTGCTGCCGCCCAGAGAGCCGGTAGACGTCGCCCATCTCGAGCAGGCGCCGGTCCACGCTCGCCACGCCCTCCACGAGGTTCGCGGCCACGACCGGCAGGGTGATCATGAACGTCGTGAAGATCGGCGCCCAGTTGCTCAGCCCGAACCAGATGATCGAGATGACGATCCACACGAACACGGAGGTGGAGTTGAGCACGGCCACGGCGTCGTGCACGACCCCGCGCGCCACCGGCGAGACGAACGCGACCAGCCCCATCGCCACCGCCACCACCACCGCCCCCCCAAACCCCACCGCAATCCGCCCCAACGACGCCCCGCTATGCCGCCAGATCTCCCCGCTGCGGATCACGTCGCCGAGCCCGGCCAGAACGTTCACCGGCGACGGGAGCACGTACGCCCCATAGCGAAGCGACAGCCACCACCAGACCGCGACGAGCACCACCGCCACGCCGAGCGTGGGCAGGTGCAACCACGTCACCCACCCACGCATCGCAGTCGTTTCCACGCTCCGAGCGCGGGCTCCGCCCGCGCAATCCGGATCTGGGGGGAGGCAGGGAGGAGCGCGCCGTCAGGCGCGCGAGGACCGTCGGAAGGGGGGCGAAGCCCCCCTCCGAGGTCACCCACGGTGGAAGAACTCTTTGCGGATCCGGTCCGGGTTGTCCCAGAGGTCGGACTTGAGGAAGCCGAACTCCTTGTTGATCTTGAGCTGGGCGATCAGCGTGTCGACCTGCTCGTCGGGCAGGCCGTGGAGCATCCGCACCGTTTCCTTGTAGGCGACCTTGATGACGTCGGGTGGCAGCTTGGTCACGTCCGCCACGATCTCCATCGCGCGCTCGGGCTTCGTGTACCAGACGTCGACCGCGTCCTTCTGCGCGTCGTTGAGGTCGCGCGCGATGGTCAGGTGCTTGGCCAGGAAGTCGGTGTGCACGAGGTAGCAGACGTGGACGGGAAACCCGGTCGGTCGTCCCGTCGCGGTGCGCCACAGGTCGATCTGCTTGGCGAGGTAGACGCCCTGGCCGCGCAGCACGACCTGGTCGGTGATCGGCTGCCAGGCGATGATCGCGTCCACGTCGCCCTTGGCGAGCAGGGTCACCATGTCAGGCGGCGCCGTCGCGGTGATGATCTGCGTGTCCTTCTGCACGTCGAAGCCGTAACCCTTGAGCGTCAGCGCACGGATGTCGAAGAAGGTGGAGGTGCCCACGATGGCTGCGACCTTGCGGCCCTTCAGGTCCTCCACCTTGTTCAGGCCGGCGCCGGGGCGCGCCACGATCGCCCCGAGGACGGCGGTGGCCACGCCAGTGACCTTGAGCGGCGCGCCGTCCTCGAACGCCTTGGCCGCCAGCGCGAACGACATGTCGATGGCGTCGACGTTCTTGCTGGTCAGCTGGTTGAGCAGCGGCACCGGGGAGCCCGGGACGACCGAGTACTCCGCCTGCCAGCCGCGCCGGCCCAGCAGGTCTTCCTTGTGGATGATCTCGGTTGCGGCCCAGCCGAGCTGCAGGTAGGCGAGGCGCACCTTGCCCTTGGCCTGCGCGCGCGCGACGGCGGGCGCGCCGAGCGCCACCGCCGCGCCGACGCCCGCCTCGAGGAACGTCCGGCGAGAGAGACGCATGCCCGTGCGCCTCTTAGACCTTCGGGACGCCGCGCAGCGCCTCGGCCACCTTCTCGCTCGGGTACTCGTAGTCCTGCAGCTTGCCGCCCAGGTACGCCTCGTAGGCGCCGAGGTCGAAGTGTCCGTGGCCCGAGAGGTTGAACAGGATGGTCTTGCGCTTGCCCTCCTGCTTGCACCGTAGCGCCTCGTCGATGGCGACGCGGATGGCGTGCGCCGACTCCGGCGCGGGAATGATGCCCTCCGAGCGCGCGAACTGCAGCGCCGCCTGGAACGTCGCCAGCTGTGGCACCGCCGTGGCCTCGATGACGCCGTCGTCGTAGAGCTTGCAGACGAGCGGGGCCATGCCGTGGTAGCGCAGGCCACCGGCGTGCAGGGGCGCCGGGATGAACGTGTGGCCGAGCGTGTGCATCTTCACCAGCGGCGTGAGTCCGACGGTGTCGCCGAAGTCGTAGACGTACGAGCCCTTGGTGAGGCTTGGGCACGCGGCCGGCTCGACGGCGATGATCCGGACCTTCTTGTTCTTGCCGGTCAGCTTGTCGGCGGCGAAGGGGAAGGAGAGGCCGGCGAAGTTGGAGCCGCCGCCGGCGCAGCCGATGACGATGTCGGCGGCGTCGTCGGCCTTGGCGAGCTGCTTCTTGGCCTCGAGCCCGATGACGGTCTGGTGCATCAGCACGTGGTTGAGCACGCTGCCGAGCGAGTACTTCGTGTCGTCACGGGTGGCGGCGTCCTCGACCGCCTCGCTGATGGCGATGCCGAGCGAGCCGGGCGAGTTCGGGTCCTGCTCGAGGACCTTCTTGCCCGACTGCGTGTCGGGGCTCGGGCTGGCGACGACCTGCGCGCCCCAGGTCTCCATCATGATGCGGCGGTACGGCTTCTGCTGGTAGGAGACCTTGACCATGTACACCTTGCACTGCAGCCCGAACATCTGGCACGCGAGCGACAGCGCGGAGCCCCACTGGCCGGCCCCCGTCTCGGTGCTGAGCCGGGTGACCTTCTCCTGCTTGTTGTAGTAGGCCTGCGCGATCGCCGTGTTCGGCTTGTGGCTCCCGGCCGGGCTCACGCCCTCGTACTTGTAGTAGATGCGCGCGGGGGTGCCGATCGCCTTCTCCAGCCGCCGTGCGCGATAGAGGGGAGAGGGGCGCCACAGGCGGTAGACGTCCCGGATCTCGTCGGGGATCTCGATCCAGCGCTGCTGGCTGACCTCCTGCTTGATCAGCTCCATCGGAAAGAGCGGCGCGAGGTCCTGTGGCCCGATCGGCTGCTTGGTGCCGGGATGCAGCACCGGGGGCGCCGGCGTCTTGAGATCGGCCTGGATGTTGTACCACTTGGTCGGGATGTCCTTCTCGTCGAGGAGGAACTTCGTGCGGTTCTTGTCGCTCTTGGTTGCCATACGGCCTCCTTCGAGAGTGTCGGCCGAGCGGTGCGCGGGCTCTCCGGTGGAAAACGGCGTCAACCTTAGCGAGTCGGTGCCGGGCTGTCAAATCGCGGGGCCGCGCGGCGGCCCCACAGGACGCTGACGACGGCGACGACGTCGAAGCCGGCCAGCACGCCCATGGCGGCCGGGTAACCGCCCGTCGCGTCGCGGAGCACGCCGACCAGGCCGGGGCCCGCGGCCACCCCGATCTGGATCGCCGCGCTCGTCATGCCGAAGACCGTCGCGAACGAGCGGCCGCCGAACTCGGCGTGGATGATGAGCGGCGGCAGCGTGATGAGGTTGCCGACGTTGAGGCCGAACACGACGCTGGCGGCGAACAGCGTCGCCGGCGACGAGGAGCTCGCCATCACCGCCAGCGCCACCGCCTGGGTGGCGAACATCGCGGCCGAGAGCACGCGCCGATCCGTCCGGTCGGCCAGCGTGCCGGCGATGACGCGACCGAGCAGCGCGCTCACCGTCGTCGCACTCACCGCGAGCGCGGCCTGCAGGCGCCCCAGCGCCGGCTCCAGGAACGCGAGCTGATGCACGATGAAGCCGACCTGGGCGACCAGCGCCAGGCCGAACGACAGGCTCAGCGTCCAGAAGGCCGCCGTCCGCACGGCCTCGCGGCGGGTCCACGCGCGCCCGGCGCCGGCGTCGTCGCACGAGACCGCGGGCCGGGGGCCGCCCATGTCGGCGCTCGGGCGACGCACCACGAGTGCGGCCAGCGGGAGCGCGACGACGAGCATCGCGGCCGCGCCGGCCGCCGTCAGCGCCGCGAAGCCGCGGGCGTGGCCGATGGCCACGAGGCCCGGCACGAAGAGCATGCCGCCCACGCTGGCGCCGGTGAGCGCGAGCGTCACGGCCGGCGCGCTGCGTTCGGGGAACCACGGCAGGATCGCCGACGTGATCGCCGTCAGGCTCAGGCAGGCCCACCCGGTGCCCATCACGGCCAGGACCGCGAACAACTGCCACGGCTCGCGCAGCCAGCCGAGGGCGACTACTGCGGCACCCATGGCGACCGAGCCGAAGACCATGACCACCGCCGGCCCCCGGCGCTCCAGGATGCCGCCGACGATCAGCAGGCCGAGCGCGCCCACGAGGTAGTAGAGGGTGATCGCCGCCGAGATGAGGCTCGTGGGCCAGCCGTGCAGGCGGTGCAGCGCCTCGAGGTAGACCCCCAGGCCGTAGAAGCCGAGCCCCCACGAGCACGCCGCGATGAGGCCGCAGGCCGCCACGACCGACCAGCCGCGCGAGAGCGAGGGCACGAGGGCGATTGTCTCCCGGGCCGCAACGCGCCGCGGGGGCGCGATGCTACACTGGCGCCATGCCACCCACGCTGACGCTCCCGCGCGCCGACGGAACGCTCGCGCCCTACACCCTGTCCGGCCGGGCCCCGGTCACCGCGCCCCCGGGCGCGATCGCGAGCCGCATCGGCATGGCGGCGGTGCACGTCGTGGCGGACCCGCGAGCCGCCATCAATCCCACGCTCGAGGTCGCGCTCGACTGGGAGGCGACGCTCGCCTACCGACGGTACGTCTGGTCGCTGGGCCTGGCGGTGGCCGAGGCCATGGACACCGCGCAGCGGGGCATGGGCTTCGACTGGTCGACGGCCAAGGAGCTGATCAAGCGCTCGGTGGCGGAGTCCAAGACCGTGCCGGGCGCGGTGCTCGCGTCGGGCGCCGGCACGGACCACCTCGAGCCCGGCCCGCGCGTGACGCTGGCCGACGTCGAGGCCGCCTACGAGGAGCAGTGCGCCTGGATCGAGGGCTGCGGTGGCCGGCTCATCCTCATGGCGAGCCGCGCGCTCGCGGCGTGCGCCAAGAGTCCCGACGACTACGTGAAGGTCTACGGCCGCATCCTGAGCCAGGCCCGCGAGCCCGTGATCGTCCACTGGCTGGGCGAGATGTTCGACCCGGCGCTCGCCGGCTACTGGGGCTCGTCCGACCGCGACCGCCAGGTCGAGACGCTGCTGGCGATCGTGAGCGAGTACGCCGCCAAGATCGACGGCGTGAAGATCTCCCTGCTCGATCAGGCGCGCGAGATCGCGATGCGGCGGCGGTTTCCCAAGGGCGTGCGCATGTACACCGGCGACGACTTCGATTATCCGACGACGATCGGCGGTGACGCGCACGGGCACAGCGACGCGCTGCTCGGCATCTTCGACGTCATCGCGCCGGCCGCCTCCGCCGCGCTGCACGCGCTCGACCGCGGCGATCGCGGCGAGTTCGAGCGCATCCTGGCGCCGACCCTGACGCTCTCGCGTCACGTCTTCGGGGCACCCACGCGCTTCTACAAGACCGGCGTCGTCTTCGCGGCGTGGCTCAACGGCCACCAGACGCACTTCCGGATGGTCGGCGGGCTCGAGAGCGCGCGCTCGGTCGTCCACCTCGGCGAGCAGTTCCGGCTGATGGACGCCGCCGGCCTCCTGCGCGACCCCGAGCTGGCCGCCACGCGGATGCGCCAGGTGCTCGCCGTCGCCGGCATCGGATAGCGAGCGAGAGCGCGATGGCGTTGGCGCCCGGCAACCACTTCAAGGCCGACCTCCGGGCGATCCGCTTCACCCTCTGGGACCACCTCGGCGCCGACCGGCTCTTCGCCCTCGACCGGTTCGCGCACCTCTCGCGCGAGGAGTGCGACGCGGTCATCGATCAGGCGTACCGCTTCGCCACCGAGGTGTCCGGCCCGCTCAACGCCGCCGGCGACCGCACCGGCTGCCGGATCGAGGACGGCCGCGTCGTCACGCCGCCGGGCTTTCGCGAGGCGTGGCGCAGGCTGTTCGAGGTGGGGCTCATGCCGTTCACGGTGCCGGCCGACGCCGGTGGATTCGGCGGCCCCGCCGCGGTCGGCGTCGTGCTGCAGGAGCTGCAGAGCGGGGCGAACACCGCGTTCCAGATGTACCCGGGCCTGACCCACGGCGCCGCCGACCTGCTCGAGCACTTCGCCCTCGACGAAGACCGCAAGCGCTTCCTGCCGCCGATGCTCGACGGCCGCTTCTCCGGCACCATGTGCCTGTCCGAGCCCCACGCCGGCTCCGACGTGGGCGCCACGCGGACGCGCGCCCGCCACCTCGAGGGCAACGTCTACGCGATCACCGGGACGAAGTGCTGGATCTCGGCCGGCGACCACGACCTGTCCGAGAACATCGTCCACCTGGTGCTGGCGCGCATCGAGGGCGCGCCGCCCGGCACCAAGGGGCTGTCGCTGTTCATCGTCCCGAAGATCTGGGTGAACGACGACGGTGGCCTGGGCGAGCCCAACGACGTCACCACCGCCTCCATCGAGCACAAGCTCGGCATCCGCGCCTCGGCGACGGCGGTGCTGAACTTCGGCGACGCCGGGCGCTGCCGCGGCATCCTGGTGGGCGGGCGGCCGCACGAGGGCATGCGCCAGATGTTCCGCATGATGAACGGCGCCCGCATCGCCGTCGGCGTGCAGGGGATCGCGGTGGCCTCCACGGCCTACCTGAACGCGCTCGGCTACGCGCGCGAGCGGCAGCAGGGGTCGTCGGTGCGCAACTTCAAGGACCCCAACGCGCCGCGGGTGGCCATCCTCGAGCACTCCGACATCCGCCGCCTGCTCCTGGAGATGAAGGCGAAGGTCGAGGGCACGCGCGCGCTGGCCATCAAGCTGGCGCTGCACGCGGACCTCGCCCGCGCGCTGGCCGACACCGACGCCGGCGCCGCGGCCCGGCACGAGGGCCAGGTCGACCTGCTCACGCCGGTGGTGAAGGCCTACGGCGCCGACCAGGCGTTCCGCATCGCGGAGATGGCCATCCAGGTCTACGGCGGGGCCGGCTTCGTCGAGGACCACCCGGTCGAGCAGTACCTGCGCGACGCCAAGATCTTCTCGATCTACGAGGGCACGAACCACATCCAGGCGCTCGACCTCGTCTCACGCAAGCTGGGCGCGCGCGGCGGCGAGAACTTCTCGGACTTCCTCAAGGAGGTGGGCGGCTTCGTCGCCGAGCACGCCACACGGCCCGGGCTCGGCGCCGAGATGGGCGCGCTCGGCGAGGCCGCCTCCGCGCTGCAGCGCGGGGCCGGCGCCCTCATGGAATTCTTCATGGGCGGCAAGCTCGACCAGGTCACGCTGGTGGCGACGCCGTTCCTGGACGCGCTCTCGGAAGTCGCGGTCGCGCACCTGCTCCTGGAGGCCGCGGTGGTCGCCGAGGCGCGGCTGCGCCAGGAGGAGGACGAGCTCAGCCACGACGACGTGGAGTTCTATCGCGGCAAGGTGCTGGCCGCGAAGTACTTCGCGAACTACGTCCTGCCCCAGACCCAGGCGCGCGTCGGCGCCATCGTCGCGGGCGACCGCAGCCCGCTCGATATGCCCGACGGGGGATTCGCCGCTACCACGTGACCGCCGACCTGGGCTACAGGTCGCCGACGACGCGCACGCGCACGCGGAGCGAGTTGCCGGGGAGGTAGGCGAGGGGCAGGTCTTCGCGCTCGACCACGGCGAGGCTCTCCGCGGCGGCGCCGGCCGCCACGGCCCGCTGCTCGGCGATCTGCCGCGCCTGCGCCAGGGCCTCCTCGCGCGAGAGATTCTGGAAGATCTGGTCGACCTCACCGCTCACCTGCGCGATGGCGGCGCCGACGGCGTTGGCGACCTCCCGGTGCGGCACGTGCACGACCTCCGAGATCCCGGCCAGGCGCCCCGGGACCAGGAAGCTGCCACCCCCCACCGCGACGAGGGGCTCGTCGCGCGCGTCGGTCTTCATCCGGTCGACGCCCTCCTCGATCGCGGCGTGCATCCGCGCGACCGCGGCCTTGACGTGGTGGACGGGAAGGTCGGCGACCCGCCGGCGGTCCCCGAGATCGACGAGGCCGGCGGCCACGGCGATGTCGGTGGCGGTGAGCGTGGCGCCGCCGAAGACGCGGCCCTGCTCGACCAGCCGGTAGCCGACACTGGCGGGCCCGACGAGCGGCGGATCGCCCTGCACGAGGGAGCCGCCGCCGAGGCCGAGCGATAGGAGATCGGGCATGCGGAAGAGCGTACGCACGCCGCCGACCTCGACCACGTTGTTGGCCTCGCGGGGAAACCCGTGGCGAAGGCTGCCGATGTCCGTGGTGGTGCCTCCGACGTCGATGACGATGGCGTCGGCCAGGCCCGACAGGAACGCCGCACCGCGCATGCTGTTGGTGGGGCCCGAGGCGAAGCTGTAGACGGGGAACGCCTCGGCCGTCGCCGCCAGCATCACCGTGCCGTCGTTCTGCGTCAGGTAGAGCGGCGCCGCGAGGCCACTGGCACGCAGGGCCTCGGCGAAGGCGCGAGTCGTCCGGCGGGCGAGGTCGACGAGGGCGGCGTTGAGCAGCGCGGCGTTCTCGCGCTCGAGCAGGCCGATCCGGCCGAGCTCGTGGGACTGGGTCACGGCAAGCTCGGGGCACTCCTCGTGCAGGATCGCGGCCGCCCGGCGCTCGCACTCGGCGTTGAGGGGCGAGAACACCGAGGTGACCGCCGCCGAGGTCAGCTCCCTGCCGCGCAAGCGGCGCGCCGCGTCGCGGAGACCGCGCTCGTCCAGCGGCACGATCGGCCGGCCATCGTACTCGTGGCCGCCCTCCACCATGATCACCTCGCCGCGCACGAGGGCAGCGAGATCCTCGGGCCAGTCGACGAAGGGCGGAAGGGAAGCGCTCGCCGGAAGCCCGATGCGGATCGCGGCCACCTGTGTGAGGTCGCGCCGCTGCACGACCGCGTTGGTGAAGTGCGTGGTGCCGATCATCACGGCCGTCACGCCGGCATCGGCAGCGTGGCTGGCGGTCACTGTGCGATCAGTCAGCAGATCGTGGAGCGCCCGGGTGATGCCGGTCGTCACGTCGGCGGTCGTCGGGGTCTTGACGGCGTGGACGACGCGCGTGCCGTCGAGCAGCACCGCGTCGGTATTGGTCCCGCCGACGTCTATTCCGATGCGCCGTCGGAGCGCCTTCGCAGGGCTCCGGCGCTCGACGGTCGGGCGAAGAACCCGCGAGGGCTTGCCAGGGCTCCGGCGCTCGACGGTCGGGCGAAGAACCCGCGAGGGCTTGTCAGGGCTCCGGCGCTCGACGGTCGGGCGAAGAACCCGCGAGGGCTTGTCAGGGCTCCGGCGCTCGACGGTCGGGCGATCGGTGCGCGAGGTGTCGCTCACGCGAAGACCGAGGTGAAGTCGAGGTCGTAGCCGAAGGCGCGCGGGCCGACGTGCTCCAGACCCTTGGGGGTGAGGAGCACGGGTGGGGCGGGGAGCGCGACCACGCTCACGCGCTGGCCGTAGCGCAGCGTCTCGGTCCCGATGGCGTCGCCCGACACGCTGTCCAGCACGCAGATGAGATCGGGCGTCGTCACGCACGGTGTGCCGTCGAGCCAGCCGACCGCGAACTCGTTCTGGAAGGCCAGCTCGAACCGGCCGCCACGGAAGGCGCCGAGCCCGTCCACCGTCGCCGTCCCGCGCAGGAACCCCTCGGTCGTGCGGCGGGCGACGTCGGCGATCTTGCCGGTGAAGAGGAGGCGTCCGTGCTCGCTGTCGACGAGCGCCGCGACCGGATCCTCGTGGGCGCGGCGGGCGGCCTGCACCGTCCGGCCGAGGCGGATCGCCTTGGTCGTGGAGTAGAGAATGCCGCACTCCTTGACCTCCCGGCCGGTCCGCGGCGCCTTGCACGTGGCGGCGATCGAGCCGACGGCCACGCACGCCGTCCGCGACAGCCGCTCCATCCACTTCCACGACGCCGCCCGGGCCACCACGACCGCGTTGTCCCGCACGTCGACCAGCGTGAGCGGGAACATCGGGAGGTCGTGGATGGCGAACGAGGTCATCTGCGCCTCGGGGAACGCCCGCCCCATGCAGTCGGCGTCGACGACCGGACGCCCGAGCAGGGCCGCGGCCATGAATGGCTGGATGGCGTTGCCGCCGCCGATCTCGAGCGACATGATCGCCCGGAACTGCCGCCCCAGGTACTCCTCCATCATGGTCACCGCCCGGGCGATCGTGCGCGGGTCGGTGAGCCGCTCCTGGCCGACCAGCGGCGCGCCCATGTTGGAGACGACGGCGACGTGGTCGTCGTCGGCCAGGTCCATGGGGTCCATCAGCGACACGACGGCGCCCTCGCGGTAGAGACGCCGCATGTTGAGGAGCGCGAGGTATGGGCTGCCGCCGCCGCCGGTCCCGAGGATCCAGGCTCCGACGGCGAGCGACCCGAGGTCGTCGGCGGTTACGCGCCGCAGAGCTCGGCGACGACGCGGGCGACGAGCAGATTGGCGAGCAGCACGGGCGCGCCCGTCAGCTCGCGCATCTCGTCACGGGTCTTGCGACGAAACCCCATGCAGTCCATCACGACGAGCCCCGCGCCCGACACGCCCTCGGCGGCGCGACGGACGGCGGCAGGGTCCTCCTCCTCGTAGGGCGACAGCGCGACCACGACGGGATCGAATCCCTCACCCCGCCACCGCTCGACGGCCTGGGGCACGTGAGGGACGGACGGCACGACGACGCCGAGCGGCCCCGGCCACGACAGACCCCGCAGCGCGCCGACGAGCACGGGCTGCGGCTGGACGATCGGCCGGCTGGCGCGGAGCTTCGGGAAGTCCCCGGTGCACATGAGCGCGGTGAGGGTGGCGCCGGCCGTCTCCAGCGCGGCGATCCTCTGCTCGAGGAGGCCCTCGATGCGCTGCCGGCCCAGGAACACCGAGGTGGCGTCGCGCAGCCGCGTCACGAGGATCTCGTCGTCGCCGCGCGGCGCCAGCGCGTCGACCTCGGCGCGGGTGAGGCCGTCCAGCGCGCCGGCCTCGCGGATCTCGACCCCGGGGCCGATGACGTCGGCCATGTCGGGCACGACGTCGGGGCGCGGCGACTGCCCGATCGTGACGAGTCCGACCACCGGACGGCGCGTCGTCGTCGTCATGGTGCCCTGCTAGAGGACGTGCAAGAACGGACGGGTGGTGAGGCGGTCGGCCTCCCAGAAGCCGGTCTCCACGAACCAGCCCCTCGCCTCGTCGGCGTTCGCGGTCTTGATCAGCGCCCACGTCTGGCCGTCCTCGAAGAACCCGCCGAGGTGCAGGCGGCCGGCGCCGCGCATCTCGATCAGCGCGAACTGGGCCATGTCGTGCTGGGCGACGGGGCCCTCCACGATCGTGACCGTGCGCGAGCCGTCCAACACGACCGGCACCATCTCCCACGGCTCCACGAACTGCGCGAAGGAGCGCGGCTCGTAGTGGGTCCAGGCGCCGCCGGTCCAGTACGGATCCTCCTCCATCGCCGGCTTGACCTGCCACGGCTGCTGCAGTCGATAGACGAGGTCGACGCGGGTACCGTCGGGGGAGGGACCGCCGCCGAGCAGGATCCCGGCCGCCCGCAGCCCCTGCAGCCGCTCGATGTGCGCGCGGCGGTGCGGCTCGCGCTTGGCGGCGTAGTCGGCGACCGGCGTCACCGCGATGTGATAGACGATCACGCGGACGCCCCCGTCGGCCGCGGCCAGACCGCGTCGAGGGCGAGCACCAGCTCGGGGAAGGGGGGCAGTGCGCCGCGGCTCTCCCCGTGCAGGCGGCTGAGGAGCCGGTACGCGCCGTCCTCGAGCGCATACGCGTCGAGGACGCGCGCGGTGGTATCGGCGATCCAGTAGTAGGGAATGCGGTGCCGGGCGTAGAGCTGGAACTTGGGCCCACGATCGTTGGGCGCGGTGCTCGGGGACAGAACCTCGATCGCCAGCGTCGGCGCGCCGCGGATGCCACGGTCCGTCACGAGACCGGCGCGCGTTTCGTCGACGAACACGAGATCGGGCTCCACCACCGTGGTGTCGGCGAGGATCACCGTGAGCGGCGAGAGGTACACGTGGCCGAGACCCCGCGGTTGGACGTGGCCGCGGAGCACCCAGTAGAGGTTCCCGACGATCATCTGGTGCGTCAGGGCCGGCGTCGCGGTCACCGCGACCTCGCCGTCGAGGATCTCGTAGCGGCGGCCGTCGTCCGGCATCGCCAGGTAGTCCTCGTAGGTGAGCAGGACGCGGTGGACGGCCATCACGGTGATTCTACTCCGGGCATGGCGGCCAGCATAGGCGCCGGGATCGGGCCGGGGAATGTCCCGGGATGCAGACGGGCCCGCGGCGGGCGCGTGATACCGTGGAAAGGATGGAACTGGTCGAGCGCTTCCGCAGCCGCTATCCGTTCCCCCTGGACGACTTCCAGCTCGAGGCGATCCGCGCGATCCAGTCGGATCAATCGGTGATCGTCTCGGCGCCCACGGGTGCCGGCAAGACCCTGGTGGCGGAGTTCGCCATCCAGGCCGCGCTGGAGGCCGGCGTGCGCCTGGCCTACACGACGCCGCTGAAGGCGCTCAGCAACCAGAAGTACGGCGACTTCGTCCGCGCCTACGGCGAGGACAAGGTGGGCATCCTCACCGGCGACGTGAAGGTGAACCCCCACGCGCCGATCGTCGTGATGACGACCGAGATCCTGCGGAACGCGCTGTACGGGAGCGGCTTCGAGAACCTCAAGTACATCGTGCTCGACGAGTGCCACTACATGGGCGACGAGGGCCGCGGCACCGTCTGGGAGGAGATCATCGTCGCCGCGCCCCGCGACGTGCTGCTGGTCGGACTGTCGGCCACGGTGGCCAACGTCAAGGAGATCGCCGACTGGATCTCGATCGTCCATCGCCCCATCGTGGCGATCTACCACCCGCAACGCCCGGTCCCGCTGCACTACGCCGTCGCCGACCTCGCCGGCCAGGTCCACGACTTCGCCGACGTCCGCCGCGGCCGGGCCCGGGTGATCGGCGACGAGCCGCGCGGCGAGGACGACCGCACGCGCTGGTACACCCGGCGGGTCGTCGACCCCACGGTGATGATCGAGGCGCTCGAGCAGCGGCGGTGGCTGCCGGCGATCTACTTCATCTTCAGCCGGGCCGGGTGCGAGCGGGCGGTGGAGGACGTGCTCAGCGAGGGGAAGCCGCTGATCACCCGTGAGCAGCGCCGCGAGGTCGACGAGGCCATCGCCCAGGCGCTGGCCGACCAGCCGGCGCTCGGGGAGTCGTCGCTCAGCCAGTCGGTCTTCCGGGGGCTGCGCATCGGCGTGGCGCTGCACCACGCCGGCATCCTGCCTGGGCTCAAGCGGCTCATCGAGTCGCTCTTCGAGCGCGGGCTCTGCAAGGTCGTCTTCGCGACGGAGACGATGTCGCTCGGCATCCACATGCCCGCGCGGGCGGTCGTGCTGCAGGGGCTCACGAAGCGGACCGATCGCGGCTTCCGATCCCTCACCCACAACGAGCTGACCCAGATGGCCGGCCGGGCCGGCCGGCGCGGCATCGACCCCGAGGGGCAGTGCGTGATCGCGCTCGACGCCCGCGACGGCCTGGAGGACGTCATCCGCGTCGTGGACGGCTCGCCGGAGCCGATCGAGAGCCGGTTCAAGCTGGGCTACGGCTCGGCGGCCGCCCTCATCGGCACCGGCGCCGATCCGGACGTCATCCGCAAGCGCATCGAGTCCTCGTTCGGGCAGTACCAGAACCTCAAGCGCATCCGCGAGATGGAGCAGGAGGTCGCCTCGCTGGAGGGCGCGCTACGCGAGGCGCGGCAGTACGCGGCGCCCTGCGGCGACTTCGCCCGCATCGGCCGCTACCGCCGGGCCCGCCAGGAGGTGGAGGCCCGCCGGCAGGCGACGGGGCGGGGCGGGCGACGCGGCGAGCGGACGCCGGTGGAGGCCGAGCCCGGACGGCTGGCGCTCGTGCGCCGCAAGGGCGCCCCGAGCCTCGCCGTGATCCTGCGCGTGCACGCGATCCGCGGCCACCGCGTGCTGTTCGACGCGCTGCTGCCCCACGGCGCCGTGGTGCGCCTCAAGAGCGGGGTGGTGAAGCGGATCTTCTGGGCGACCCCGCCGCTGCACGTCCCCCGCGACGTCTACCGCGAGGGCCGTCACGACGGCCGGGGCCTGCGGGCGCTGGCCGAGCAGCTCGGCCGGCTGTCGGTGCCGGAGCTCGTGGAGCGAGAGCGCACCCAGGGGCCGGAGGCCGCGCTCTCCGCCATCGAGTGTCACCGCTGCCCGTGGGACGCCACACCGGCCTGCGATCGCGCCTGGCGCGAGATCGAGCGGCTCGAGGAGCGCCTGCGTCAGCGGCGCGAGGGGCTGGAAGCGTTCCGCGGCGCCTACTGGCAGGAGTTCCTGCGGGTGGTGGAAGTGCTGGAGCAGTTCGGCGCCGTCCGCGAGCGGGCGCTCGAGCCCAAGGGGCGGCTGATCGCGGGACTCCGTCACGACAATGAGCTACTCGTGGCGGAGGCCGTCTGGCGCCGCACCTTCGACGACCTGACGTCGGCCGAGGCGGCGGCGGTGGTCTCGGCGCTGATGGAGGAGTCGCGCTCGGGCGAGCCGATGATCGCCCGCACCTTCCTGAAGCGCCACGGCAAGCTGCGGCGCAAGATCGACAACCTCATCGCCATCGCCGACGCGGTCTTCCAGGCCCAGCGGGCTCGGCACCTCGCCATGCCCATCAGCGTGCAGCCGGGCTTCATGGCGGCGGTGTACCGGTGGGCTTCTGGCGAGGACGACTGGTCGGGGATCGTGGAGTCGGCCTTCGGGGGCCACGAGGGCGACCTGATCCGCGCCATGCGGCGGCTGATCGACCTGCTCCGGCAGCTGGCCGACAGCCCCGAGGTTCCGCCGATGGTGGTGCGTCTGCTGGCCCAGGCGGCGAGGACGATCGATCGCGGCATCGTGTACGAGAGCGCGCTGATCTGAGACGACCGCGCGCGACGGCGTCAGCGGTACCGCGCGAACACGCTGCGCCGGCCGTCCTTCGTGAACGCCACCACCTCGTAGGGATCGCGCTGGTTCCCCACCTCCATGCCGGGCGAGCCCACGGGCATGCCGGGCACGGCGAGACCGGCCACCGCGGGACGCTCGCGGAGCAGGCGCGCGATGTCGCTCGCGGGGACGTGCCCCTCGATCGCGTAGCCCCCGACCTTGGCCGTGTGACAGGACCCGAGCTCGCGCGTCACACCGGCCTCGCGCCCGATCGCGTCCAGCTTCTCGCGGCTCACGTCGTGGGCTTCGACCGTGAAGCCGTGCGCGCGGACGTGATCGACCCAAGCCTTGCAGCAGCCACACGTGGCGGTCTTGTAGACGACGACCGTCTCGGCCGGCCGCGGCTGCTGCGCGCGAGAGGAGGCGATGGCGACCGTCACGGCGACGAGGACGCTGACGAGCAGGACGACGGTGCGATGGCGCATGCGCAATGGCTCCTGGGACACCAATCTACGGCCGACCGAGCGGAAATCAAGCGCCGTTCCGCATGACGTCGGTCGCCATCCGGCTGGTCGCGCGCGCACCGTTCTTCTACGGCTGGGTGATCCTGGCCTGCGTGTGCCTGGCCGGCTTCGCGCGGCAGGGGCCGGCGGTCGCCACGCTCTCGATCTTCGTCGAGCCGATGACACGCGAGTTCGGGTGGTCCCGCGCGGCGCTCTCGGGCGCCGTCTCCCTGGGCGGCGTCCTGGCCGCGCTCACGTCGCCGGTGATCGGCCCCGTCCTCGATCGCCGCGGGGCGCGGCTCATCCTGTGCATCGCCGTCTCCGTCACGGGGGCCGCGACCATGCTGTTGTCGCTCACGCCGTCGCTGACGGTCTTCTACGTGCTCTTCTGTGTGGCCCGCATGAATTTTGCCGGGACCTTCGACCTCGGGATCTACGGCGCGCTGAACAGCTGGTTCGTCGCCCGCCGCGCGTTCGCGACGTCGATCGCCAACCTCGCGCAGATGGCCGGTCTCGTCATCCTCCCGCTCCTCGCCCACCTCGCCATGCAACACCGCGGCTGGCGCGCGGGCTGGCTCGCCGTGGGCGCGGCCGTGCTCCTCGTCGGTCTGCTGCCCACATGGCTCCTCATGGTCGCGCGCCCGGAGGACGTGGGCCTGCAGCCGGATCGCAACCCGGCCGGGGCACGCGGCGGGCCGGCGGTCGCGGAGCCGTCGTTCTCGCGAGGCGAGGCGATGCGCACGCCGGCGTTCTGGCTGCTCTCGCTCTACACGCTGGTGGTCTATCCCGTGCAGGCCGGGGTGAGCCTGCACCAGGCGCCCTATCTGATCGAGCGGGGGCTGAGCGCGGGGGTGGCGGCCACCATCGTGAGCTCCTTCTCGCTGATCTCGGGGCTGGCCGGGCTCGCCTTCGGCCTGCTCGCGCGACGGATCGGAACCCGAGCGGGGCTCGGCCTAGCCGCCGCGTTCCTGACCGTCAGCGCCGCGGCCATGCTCGCCATCGCGACCCCGCTACACGCCTATCTCGCCGCCGGCTGCTTCGGGCTCGGCATCGGCGGCCTGCTCACCGTCCTGCCGCTGGCCTGGGCCGACTACTTCGGCCGCGCGAGCTTCGGCGCCATCCGTGGCGCGGCCCTCACGGTGCAGGTGACCGCGCAGGCGTCGGGGCCGTTGCTGTCCGGTGTGCTGCGCGACCGGACGGGCGACTACGTCACGTCGCTGACCTGCTTCGCCGCGCTGGCCTTCGTCGGCGCCCTCGTCGCCCTCCTGATCCGCGCGCCCCGACCGCCGCGTCACACCCTCCCGGCGTGACGGCCGCGCAATGCCGCCACGTCAGTCGGCGAGCTCGGCCAGCCGTCGCTCCAGGAACCGTCGCTGCGGCTCCTGTCGCGTGAGGCTCAGCGCGCGCTCGTAGGACACGCGGGCGTCGCCGGACTTCCCGAGCCGGCGGCAGAGGTCGGCTCGCGCCGAGTGCGCCAGCGGATAGTCGGCGAGGTCGCCGCGCGCGAGGATCGCGTCGATGAGGGCCAGGCCGACCGCCGGGCCGTCCCGCATCGCGACGGCGGCCGCACGGTTCAGCTCGACCACCGGCGACGGCTCGGCCCGCACCAGCACGTCGTAGAGCCCCACGATCCGGCTCCAGTCGGTCGCGGCGGCGGGGGCCTCGGCGTGCACCTCGGCGATCGCCGCCTGGAGCGTGTATGGGCCGATGCGGCGCGAGGCGAGGGCCTGCTCGACCAGGGCCGCGCCCTCCGCGATCTGGGCGCGATTCCAGAGCGCACGGTCCTGCTCGTCCAGCAGGATCAGCTCGCCGGTGGGCGACGTGCGCGCGGCGCGACGCGACTCGTGCAGCAGCATCAGCGCCAGCAGGCCGAGCGCCTCGGGTTCCGGCAGGAGCTCCACGAGGAGCCGGCCCAGGCGAATGGCCTCGCCCGAGAGATCCGGCCGCGTCAGCGACTCGCCCGACGAGGCCGCGTAGCCCTCGTTGAAGACCAGGTAGATCACGTGCAGGACCGTATCGAGACGGTCCGGGAGCTCGGGCAGGGCCGGGACCTCGTACGGGATGTGCGCGTCGCGGATCTTGGCCTTGGCGCGGACGATGCGCTGGGCGAGCGTGGGCGGCGCAACGAGAAACGCCCGCGCAATCTCCTCGGTCGTGAGCCCGCAGACCTCGCGGAGGGTCAGCGCCACCTGCGCGTCCGGCGTGAGGCCCGGGTGGCAGCACGTGAAGATCAGGCGGAGACGGTCGTCCGCGATGTCCTCGGCCTCTCCCGGCAGGGTGCGGACGGCCTCCGCCTCGAGCCGCTCGGCGAGCTCGGCCTGGGAGGCGTCGAACCGCGCGCGCCGCCGGATCGCGTCGATGGCCTTGAACCGGCCGGTCGAGACCAGCCAGGCCCGCGGATTGGCCGGCGTGCCCTCGCGCGGCCACTGCTCGACCGCCGCGGCGAAGGCCTCGTGCAGCGCCTCCTCGGCGAGGTCGAAGCCGCCGAGGAGACGGATGAGGGTGGCGAGGACGCGGCGCGACTCGGCGCGGTACACCGCGTCCACCGCCTCGCTCGCGCGGTCGACGGTCGGCTCGCTCATCGGTGGAGCATCCGGTTAGGAGTGCTTCAGCTCCTGGACGGCACGGACCTCGATGGTCCCGACGCGCAGGGGCGGGAAGCGCGCGGCGACCGCGCACGCCTCGTCCATGTCGCGGGCCTCGATGAGGAAGAATCCGCCGAGCTGTTCCTTCGTCTCGGCGAACGGGCCGTCGGTGGTGGAGACCTTGCCAGCGCGGACCCGGATCGTCCGTGCGGTCCGCGAGGACTGCAGGGCATCGGAGACGATGTAGTGGCCGCTGCGCTTGATCTCCTCGTCGTAGTCGAGCGCCGAGTCGACGAGGGCCTGCATCTCGCCCTCGGGCAGCGCGTCCAGCACCGTTTCGTCGTGGTAGATCATGAACATGAATTTCATCGCATTCTCCTCAGGATCGGAGCTCTTTGATGGGACGCACCTCGATGCTGCCGCGGCGGGCCAGCGGGATCTTCGCCGCTACCTGGATGGCCTCGTTCAGGTCCCGCGCCTCGATCAGGATGAAGCCGCCCAGCTGCTCCTTCGTCTCGGCGAAGGGGCCGTCGGTGGTCGAGAGCTTGCCGCTCCGGACCCGCACGGTGGTCGCCGCCTCGACCGGCTGCAGCGCGTGGGCGACGACGAGGTGGCCGGCCTTCCGGAGCGCCTGGTCGTAGGCCAGGCTCTCCTCGGTGCAGGCGTCGGCCTCCGTCTTGCTCATCGCCATCATGTCCTTCTCGACAAGGTAGACCAGGCAGACGTACTTCATAGACCCTCCCCGTGACGGTCGCATGACTGCGGACACCTGATTGTCGTCCGGGGGCGGCCAGAATCGACGGCGGGCGTGGCGGGACGGCGGGGGCCGGTTCGGCCCCCGCGACTACATGGTGAGGACGGCGCGGAACCGGTCCTTGCCGGTCATCATCCGCGCGTAAGCCTCGGCGGCCTTGGCGAGCGGGAGCGTCTCGATCATGGCGCGGACGCCCGACGTCTCCGCGAAGCGCAGCGTGTCCTCCGAGTCCGTCGCGATGCCCGAGTACCAGCCCTGGATGTTCTTCCGACCGCGGATCAGCTGACTCGGCAGAGCCTCGATCGGATCGGGCGCGGTACCCACGACGAGCAGGGTCCCGTTCGGTCCGAGGCCGTCGATGAGCGACGACATCGCCTTCGAGCTGGGCGCCGTGGCGAGGACGACCCGGGCGCCGCCGAGCTTCTGCAGCTCTTCCGCCGCGTTCGTGGCGGCGCTGTCGATGTAGAGGTGGGCGCCGAGCTTTCGGGCCAGGGTGGCGTTGTCGGGTCCGCGCCCGATCGCCGCGACCCGGTACCCGAGCTTCTGCGCGAACTGGACGCCCAGGTGGCCGAGCCCGCCGATGCCCTGCACGGCCACGAGGTCGCTCGGCATCGCCCCGCTGTGGCGCAGGGCATTGAAGGTCGTGAGGCCCGCGCACATGAGCGGTGCGGCGTCGACCGGGTCGAGCGAGTCGGGGATGCGTGCCACGGCGACGGCCGGCGCCACCGTGTACTCGGCGTAGCCACCGTCGAAGCCGATGCCCGTCACCTTCGCGTTGGGACAGTTGACGAAGTCGCCGCGTCGGCACACGACACAGGTCCCGTCCTGCCCGCCGTGCCAGCCGACACCGACCCGCTCGCCCTTTCGCCAGGTCGTCACGCCGGGCCCCGTCTCGTCGATCACGCCGGCGATCTCGTGTCCCGGCACGCGCGGGTACGCGATGCCCGGGACGAGCCCGTCCTTGGTGTACGAATCGCTGTGGCAGACGCCGCAGGCCTGGACGCGGATGCGAACGTGCCCGGCCGGGGCTCGGGGATCTCGCGCTCCACCAGCTCGAAGTCGCCCCCGGCCTTGGACACTTGTACGATCTTCATCGTCGGCATGGATCGTCCCTCCGTCGAGTCTTCGAGTGTGCTTACGACGACCCGGGGGTGGGGCAGGTTGCAGGGGCCCGGGGTGGTGGTCACGCGAGAGGATTTGTTCCCGGCCCCTCTCTGATATGCTCACACGCGTGATTCGACGGGCTCGGTGGTCTAACCCCCGAAGTTTGCTGATGACCTCGGTCGCCTCGCTCCTGCTGTGCGCCCTCGTCCTGGGGGGCTGTGCCATGCGACGGGGGCCCGTGGAGCAGCGGAGCACGCAGGGGCCGACCTCGCAGCAGATGCTCAACTTCCGGGTGCTGGCGCAGAGCGGACGGGAGCCGACGTTCGAGGAGAAGCGCCAGTGGGACAACCAGGTCGAGGAGAAGATCAGCGCCTATCTCCGGACGCACCCCGACAAGGCGAGCTCGCTCGACGTCTCGACGTTCCGCCTCGTGCGCCAGGTCACGGTCGGCATGGACAAGGAGCAGGTGCTCATCCTGCTCGGGGCGCCGCTGACGGTGAGCGGCGACCAGGGCCAGATGGAGAAGATCGCCCGCAGCTACTGGCCCGTCATCAAGGGCAACGCCACCGAGGTCTGGGTGTACCCGCTCGGCTGGAACATGTTCTTCGCCGGCCAGAAGCTCGTCGACATCACGCAGTACGTACCAGCGCCCAGCTGATCCCGGAGGCCCCATGATTCGCTCCCGACTCGTCGTCACCAAGCAGACGCCGCTCGCCGCTCGTGGAATGGTCGTCGCCGAGCACTGGCGCGGCGCGGAGGTCGGCGCCGGCATCCTGGCCCGCGGCGGCAACGCCGTCGACGCCGCCGTCGCCACGGCCGTGGCGATGACCGTCGTCGAGCCGTTCATGTCCACCGTGGCCGGCTCCGGCACGATGCTCGTGCACATGGCCAAGCGGGGCGAGACCCTCGCGCTCAACTTCAACGGCGTGGCGCCGCTGGCCGCCCACGAGTCGCTCTACACGGTCGTCGGGGGCGTCTCGGACGGGCTCTTCAGCTGGCCGCGCACCGAGAACGCCGCCAACGAGTACGGCCACCGCGCCGTCGCCGTGCCCGGCACGCTGGCCGGCCTCTCGCTGGCGCTGCAGCGCTTCGGCACCATGGAGTGGCGCGACGTGCTGGCGCCGGCCATCGCGCTGGCGCGCGAGGGGTTCGAGACGGACTGGTACCTGTCGCAGAACCACGCCAAGTTCATGCAGGAGCTGCTGGCGTTCCCCGTCACCGCGAGCACCTACCTCCGGGAGAGTCGTTGGACGCCGCGGCCGGCGGGCATGCTGCCGGGCGATCGGTCGATCTATCCCGACCTGGCGCGCAGCCTCGAGCTGCTGGCCAAGGAGGGGCCCGACGCGTTCTACCGCGGCGCCCTGGGCCAGGCGCTCGTCGACGACATGGCGGCGAACGGCGGGCTCATCCGGCGCGAGGACCTCGAGGCGTACCGGGTGATCGTCGAGCCCGCGCTCGCGGGCCGCTACCGCGACGTCGACCTGGCGTTCTCGCCCGGCTCCACCGGCGGCCCGACGGCGCTGGAGACGCTGAACATCCTCGGCGAGTTCGCCTCCGCGCGCGTGGGCTGGCAGACGGCCGAGGGTCTGCACCTGCGGGCGAGCGCCATCGCCCGCTCGTTCCGCGACCGGTTCGAGTACCTGGGCGATCCGGCCGTCGTGAAGGCGCCATGGGAGCGGCTGCTCTCCGCCGAGTACGCGCGCGAGGTCGCGACGGAGATCCGGCGCGGCAAGGCGGCGCCGGCGCGGTCGCGCACGCCCTCGGACGAGTGCACCACGCACCTCGGCGTCATCGACAAGCAGCGCAACATGGTGGCGCTCACGAACACGGCCGTGTCGCTGTGGGGCTCGCGCGTGGTGGTGCCGGGCACCGGCATCCTGCTGAACAACGGCATGATTTGGTTCGACCCGGAGCCGGGGAAGGCCAACTCGGTCGGGCCCGGCAAGCGCGGCCTGGTCAACATGGTCCCCGTGCTCGGCTTCCGGCGCGGCGCGCCGTCGTTCACGCTGGGCGCGCCGGGCGGCCGCGGCATCGTGTCGGCCATCCCGCAGGTGCTGAGCAACCTGATCGATCTCAAGGCCTCGGCCCAGGCGGCCATCGAGGCGCCGCGCGTCCACACCGAGGGCGGCGAGGTGCTGGTGAGCACGCGCGTGGGCGAGAAGGCCCTCGAGGGGCTGGCCAAGCGCGGTCACAAGGTCGTGCCCAAGGAAGAGTCGTACTCGACCCTCAACTTCTCCCGCCCCGTGGCGATCCGCGTGACGCCCAAGGGCCTCGAGGCCGGCCTCGAGCAGTACAGCGCGGCGGCCGCGGCGGGGCACTGACGAGGTCAGGATGGCGATCAGTACCTATGTGCTCGTTCACGGCGCCTGGCACGGTGGCTGGTGCTGGGCCAAGGTCGCCCGGCTCCTGCGGGACGCCGGCCACGAGGTCCACACCCCGACGCTGACCGGTCTCGGGGAGCGCGCCCACCTGGCGCGGCCCGAGATCGATCTCGAGACCCACATCCAGGACGTGGTCGCGATGCTCGAGGCGGAGGAGCTCCGCCAGGTCACGCTGGTCGGCCACTCCTACGGCGGCATGGTCATCACCGGCGCGGCGGCCCGCACCTCGGGCCGCATCGGCCACCTCGTGTATCTGGACGCCTTCGTGCCCGAGGCGGGCAAGTGCGTGCTCGACTACGTCGGCGAGCGCGCGGCGCACATGCGCGAGGCGGCGGCCGCCCACGGCGAGGGGTGGAAGGTGCCGTCGTTCTCGCCCGAGCGCTTCGGCGTCAGCAGCCAGCGCGACACCGAGTGGCTCACGAAGCACCTGGTCCCGCAGCCGCTGCGCACCTTCGAGCAGCCGCTGCCGGCGGCGGGCGGCGAGCGGCTGAAGCGCACGTACGTCTACTGCTCGAAGCCCGCCATGGGCACCTTCGACCAGTTCGCCGAGCGCCTGCGCGACGATCGCAAGTGGACGTACCACGACGTGAAGACCGGCCACGACGCGATGGTGACGGCGCCCGGCGAGATCGCCAAGATCCTGATGGGGAAGTAGGAGGCCACGATGGCGCTCGAGGAGAAGGTCATCGCGTCGTGGAAGTACAAGAAGGGCGCGCTCGACCCCAAGACGGCGTACCTGTGCTACCTGGCGGCGAACCTCGCCGTGGGCAACACCCACTGAGCGAAGCGCGACCTGGCAGGTGCCAGGGCCAGCGGCGCCACCGAGGACGAGGTGCGCGAGGCGATCTCCTTCGCCATCCGCGCCAACGCGGCGAAGGCGCACGCCGACATCCTGAGCGTGTACACGGAGCCAAAGAGTTGAGGTTGGGGCCATGGCGGAGGTGACTCTCACCGCGGCGTTCTCGAGCGTGCCGGGCGGCGACGCCGAGGCCATCAAGCGGCTGCTGGTCGAGACGGTCGAGCAGATCGCGCGCGACGACGGCACGTTCCAGAAGGCCAAGCTCGTGTTCACGGAGTCCGACGAGCGGTGCGGGCTCACGGCCGAGCTCGACGGCGTCAAGAAGGAAGGCGTCCCGCTGCCGCTCGAGCTCGACGTCCTGGAGGACGCGCAGACCTCGGCCGGCGCCCGCGCCCAGCTCAAGGAGGCCATCCGCCTCTACTTCCGGAGGGTGCAGGGCAAGTGAGGGCGCTGATCGTCAACGCCGACGACTTCGGGCTCACCCGCGGCGTCAGCGGGGGCATCCTCGACGCGCACCGCCACGGTATCGTCACCAGCACCACCGTCCTCGTCACCGCCGACGTCGACCGCGAGCAGCTGGCCCAGGCGCGCGAGGCCGGGCTTGGGCTGGGCCTGCACATGAACCTCACGCTCGGCAAGCCGCTGAGCCGCGGCCGCTCGCTGGTGGACGCCCACGGCGCCTTCGTGCGAGACCCCCGCCGCGCGGCCGCCGTCGCCGACGCGGACGACGTGCGCGCCGAGGCCGAGGCGCAGCTCGCGCGCTTCGAGAAGCTCGTCGGCCGGCCGCCGACCCACATCGACACCCACCACCACGTGGGCCTCTATCCGCCCGTGCGCGACGTGGTGCTCGAGGTCGCCCGCGCGCGCGGCGTGGCGGTGCGCAGCCAGGACGCGGAGGCGCGCTCGCGGGCGCGGAGCGCCGGCCTGCGCACGACCGACCACTTCTTCGGCGAGGCCGGGCCCGACGCGTACTGGTCGGCGGCCCGCACGCTGGCCCACCTGCGCGCCCTGCCGCCGGGGGTGTCGGAGTTCATGTGCCACCCGGGCCGCTTCGACGCGGATCTCGGCTACAGCCGTTACGGCCGCCAGCGCGAGGTCGAGATGACCGGCCTCGGCACGGCCACGGCGCGGGCGGCGGCCGCGGCGCTCGGCATCGAGCTCCGACACTTCGGCCGGCTCTGACGGCCGCCGCTTCACAAGGAGACCACCCATGAAGGCGATCACGTTCCACGGCGTGAGCGACGTGCGGGCCACCGACGTGGCCGATCCCAAGCTGGTCGACCCGACCGACGTGCTGCTGCGCATCACCACCAGCGCCGTGTGCGGCTCGGATCTGCACCAGTACCACGGCCGTGGCGGCGGCGCGCTGGTGCAGACCGGCGCCATCATGGGCCACGAATTCATGGGCGTGGTGGAGGAGGCCGGGGCCGCCGTCAAGAGCGTGCGGGTGGGGGACCGGGTGATCGTGCCGTTCTCGGTGTCGTGCGGCACCTGCGAGTGGTGTCGGCGGCGGCTGCCGACGCAGTGCACGACGACCGGCCGGGCCGTCTTCGGCGGCCGCTTCGGCCACGTGTGGGGTGGCGGCCAGGCCGAGCGCATCCGCATCCCGTTCGCCGACCACCTGTGTGAGAAGGTGCCGGCCGAGCTGAGCGACGACGACGCGCTGTTCCTGGGCGACATCCTCTCGACCGGGTACGTCTGCGCCGAGAACGGCGGCATCAAGCCCGGCGACAGCGTGGCGGTGTTCGGCGCCGGCCCGGTGGGCCTGCTGGCGATGCAGTCCGCGCAGCTCTTCGGTCCCGCGCGTGTGTTCGCGGTGGATCGAGTCGACTATCGCCTGGCGCTGGCGGCCGAGTTCGGCGCCGAACCCGTGAACCTCGACGGGGGCGACCCCGCCGAGCAGCTCCGGGCGCTCACCGGCGGCCACGGCCCCGACGTGGTGCTGGAGTGCGTGGGCCACGAGGCGCCCTTCACTCAGGCCATCCAGTCGGTGCGGGCGGGCGGTACGGTGTCGTCGGTCGGCGTCTACGTCGAGACGTCGATGGGCTTCCCAGCCCGTGAAGCATTCTTCAAGGACCTGACCCTCAAGATGGGGATTTGCAACGCCAGAAACTACATGGCGCCACTGCTGCCACTGGTGCAGCGCAAGAAGCTCCAGCCCGCCCGAATCGTCACGCACACGATGCCGCTGAAGGACGCCCCGCGCGGCTACTCCATCTTCGATCAGAAGCAGGACCGCGCCATCAAGGTGATGCTCAAGCCCTGAGCCGGCGGCGCCTTCTCGTCGCCCTGACTGCGCTTGCCGCGGCGACGGCGCCCGCCGCCGCGGACGAGCTGCCGAGTGCGGAGGCGCTGCTCGACAGCGTCCGGGCCCGTTACGAGAGCCTGTCGACGTACCGCGACAAGGGCGTGATGATGTTCCCCGCCTCCGGCCTTCAGGTGCACCAATTCTTCGAGACCGTGTTCATCCGGGGCGTCGGTCTCAAGCTCACGTGGCGGGAGGTTGGTTTCAGCGGGCCCACCCTCGTGCGGCCGCGGCGAGTCTTCGCGATGTGGGGGAACCGATTGTGCCTCTACTCGTACGCCGGCGAGCCTGACGCCTTCTTCAGGGATTGCCAGAGCCCGCCTCGATACCGGGTGGTCGGCGACTATGGATTCGTGCAGCACGCGGTACCGAGCTATTTCCTCACGGACCTCGCCGGCGGTCTCCAAATCCGAGCGGCCGAGGCTGAGGTGAGTGAGTACGCCGGCTCCGACGGAGTCAAGGTCCTGAAAGTGAGCGCCAGGTCGACGTGGGGAAGCCGCACGCTCTGGATCGACCCGACCTCTCGGCACATCGTCCGCTACATCGAGAGCCGGATGATCCCGACCCGTTCGGGTGACTTCCCCGAGACGGCGCACGTCGAGTATCACAACGTCGAGCTGGATCCTCGTCTGTCCACCTCCGCGGTGTGGGTGTGGCTGCCGTGGTCGTTGCTGCACGCCGTGGTCCTGGAGTGGCTCTTGGCGCACGGAGCCGCCCTTTTCGTGCCGGTCGTCGTGCTGTTCTTCCTCGCGTACCGGTACGGACGCGAGCGACTCGCGACGCCTCGGGGCGTCGCCCTCCGGGCGATACTCTGGTCGGCGGCCGTCTGCTGGTCGGTGCTGTACTATCGCGCGACGGGCGCCGACGCCCAGCTGTTGCTCGCACCCGCCTGGCTGCTCATGGTCTGGCGAATCGTGTCCGGCCCGGCCGAGGTCGCCGTCGTTCCGGCGCTCTGGCTCTCGCCGGTGTTGCCCGTGGTGGCGTACCTCACCGGGGCATGGGCGGGTCGGCGCTCTGCCGCGGCGGTCGCAGGCGGCCCCTCAGTCACGCACGATCACGTGATACGCGCCTGAGGCCGGCGGCGTGACGGGTCCCGGCGCCAGTGCCGGGGGCAGGGCCGTCTCGCTCAGCGTGTCGAGCGTGTGGAAGTGCGTGCTCTCCAACCCGTAGAGCCCCACGGGCGGCAGCAGCACGTACTCCGAGGTGATGTCGCTGGGGAACGATCGCACCGCGCCCGTCTCGAACTCGGCCAGCAGGGTTTGGACGTCGTCGCTGAAGTGGTCTTCCACGCGTAGCAGCGCGGCGTCCGCGGTGGTCGCGGCGAGCCGGTAGCGTCCGGGCGCGAGCACCTCGGGCACGGCCCGCCGGGTACCGAGCGATGCCTCCGGATCCCAGCGCACGAGCAGGGCGCCGAACTGGCCGATGCCCAGAGGGCGGTCGAAGCGCAGCAGGAACTCGGTCGACAGGCGTGAGCCTGGGCGCATCCGTGCTCCTTCGCGGATCAACGTCTGTGCACCCTCGATCCGCGAGGACGGAGCCGTGACGGTGACCGCCTTGGCGCCGTCCTCCGTGGCGGCGTACACGATCTCGTGCTCCGTGGCACCCGTCGCGATCGAGACCGGCGTGCCGGCGACCGCCTCGACGTCGGGTCGGTAGAGGCCTGACAGCGAGAATTCAGTCACGCCGACGAGCGGCAAGGTGAGAGCGCCGGTGACCTGGGTCGGCCGTTCCGGATCCTCCTCGAGGTCCGGAGTGAGGCAATGTGTCTGGGTGCCGGGCGTCGGGCCCCCGAGCCGCGCCGTCACATGCCGCTCCTGCACGAAGGGCGAGATCGGCGCGAACGTCGTCGACGACGGAGCAAACAGCGGAGCCCCGGTGGTGCCGACCACGGCGCCACGCTCAACGTCGACCACGGCGATCAGGCCGCTGGCGGGGAAGACGCCGGCCACGTTGTGACTGGCGCGCGCCTCGAAGGTTGAGCAGTCCCCGGTGCGCAGCTTGAGGTCGACGCGTCGGTCGGCCTCGAGCGGACGGGTGAACTGGACCTCGACCACCGCCAGCAGCCGCTCGCGTGCGTCCTGCCCGACCTCCAGGACGCGCCAGAAGTACGGCCGTGGCGTCGCCGCGGTGCTGGCGAACAGGTGCTCCCGGTCGAGCACGACCGGGAAGCGCTCCGCGAAGGTCACGGTCTCGTCGACCGGTACTTCCAGGGTGACCGGTCCCACCGTGTCCTCGGTGAGCCGGTACAAAGCCGCAGTCTCGTTCCAGGCCATCGTGATCGTCCGTTGGTAGCTCAAGAGGGGTTGGCGGACACGGACGCGCTGTACGAAGTCGACGTTCGTGGGGAGGACGAGCCCATACGGGAAGGCAACCGTCCTAACGAGCGTCGCGTCGACGATCGGCGGGTCGGAGCCGGTGACGAGGGGGACGTCGACCGTCCCGGCGGGGCGCTCGACCCGGAACAGCTTCACCTCGTCCGGTGCTGGACGGCCGGTCACCAGCGGGGCTCCGGTGATCCCGACGAAGTGGTTGTCGATATCGCTCCACTGGATCATCTCGAGCCCGGCGGTCGCCGGTGGGAGGTCGAACGTGCCGGCGACCGCGCGGAGCAGCCGGCGCTGCTCGAGCGGGACGATCGCCTCGACGCGTGGGCCACCGAGCACCTGGGCCATCACGGAGCCGATGGCGCCTGGGGGTGGGTCCTCCGTGCGTGGGCCGAGCCGCTTGCCGTGATAGACGACCACGTATCTCTCGGCCGGGAACGGCGGACGGAACGCGACCTCGGGGAAGGCTCCTCCGGCGAGCACGACGCCCGTCGGCACCGCCCCGAGCGGTTGCGAGCCCGAGCCTGCCGCGAGGACGCTCTGCCGCTGACGGGTGGCGTCCTCGGCGTAGACGAGGAGCACGCCGTCGACCGCCTCCTGTGACGCATTCCGGGCGACGAGCTTGAGGACCGTCGGGTCCTCGGCTCCTGCCGGCTGCACGCTGGCGTCGAGCTGCCCGGCGAAGAAGTGCTCGAGCAGGCCAGCGCTGTAACCTACGGCCCGGGGCAACAGGACGTCGCTGATCGCGTCGAAGTTCAGGATGTTCATGGCGTAGGCGGGCGAGAGCCCGCGCATCTCGAGGTGCTGATCCCAGAGCGACCGGCTCGTGACGGCCACGTTCGGGATCGAGGCGAGACTGATCGGGTCCTGCATCGTGCGACGCAGCAGCCGCACCGGCGCCTCCAGGCGAGTCCCGAGCACGGTCACCACCGAGTGCGGAACGTCGATCGCCGAGTACGCCGCCGGATCGCAGGGAGGCTCGCCCCGCCCACCACACGGCGGCCGCGCCCCCAGGTTCGTCCCCGCTGAGAAGAAGTTACGGCTCGAGAAGTCGGCCAGACCGCTCCGGCGGTCACTGTGCGAGAAGTACGAGAAGTAGCTGGGGAGCGACGGCGCCGGATAGCCCCCGATCGTCAGCGGCCGGGTCGGTCGTCCGCGGAAGACGGCGCCCAGGGCGCGGTGCTCGATGTAGTCCTCGTACCAGCTGTGCTCGGGTAGGACACGCTCGCTCAGTGCGTTGGCGCAGGCGGGATGGGCGTCGTTTCGCGTGTGTTGCGGCTGGGCCATGTCCTGGAGCACGTGGATGACCTGGCCGAGGCTTCGGAAGAGAAGGGCGGCGTTTCGCTCTCGTTCTGAAGGACTGGACTCAATGAGTGAGCGGATCTGATAAAGCCTCGCATCGAGCAGGGAGAACTGATTCTGTTCTTGACCAGCTCCCCATCCTTGCTCGCCGAGGGCCCAGGCCGGCGCTGGAAGACCAAGCCGGATCGGCCCGACATGAAGCCCCTGAGTCGCCGTCGGGTCGTAGAAGTGATGTCGAATGCGATCGAGTGCCGACGAGGGATTGCGCGGAGGCTCGCAGCCAACAAGCGAGAGGTCGAGCTTGTAGTCATCCTCGCGGACTGAGCCCTCGCCGAGCCAACCGAGAGGCGTGCCGCTGTTTTCCAGACCAGCAAGGCCAAAGGGCGAAGTGCGTGCCGACGAATCCAGTACATCGTCTGGCCTTATGCCCACGGCGCGCAAATAGCTCCGAATGGCTGGTGAGTCGGCGTAGGCGCGCTGAGTGAGTTGACCGTGTGTACGAGCCTCGTATGCCCGGCCGGATGACGGGTTCAAGGCTATGACGGTGGCGCACGCCAGAACGCCGGTGACGAGCCGCAAGCTCATCGACGACCTCCTGTCAGGAACCTTCGATCCAGTTCAAGAGACGATCGGAAAGTCTCGGACTCGAAGACATCCGGAGGTAGCTTCTGTGCTTCGATCTCTATGCGCTCCAACCGCCTGATGTAACGGTCCCGAAAACGATCACGCTGGTCATCGGACACAGATGAAAGTGAGGGATGGGCGAACTTGCGCAGATGCGCGATCCAGTCTGCAGGCGACCCTCTAAACTGACGAAGTTTCAGCGTCTCACCACCCCTCGACAACCCACGGATCGTCGCGTGATGGCTTGCTCCGATGGGTACAGGATTCTCGATCAACAGGGTCTCGTAGCCTGGCTTGAAGAGAATCAGGGCTGGATCGAGTCCGAGTAGTAGCCCGCCGGACGAACCGAGCGTCGGGCCCCACCTTGGGAAGGCCACGCGGCCACCTGCATCGGTGATCGCGTCCTGCACCATCAGTGGACCGCCTCTCCCATGCGCGCCGTATTGGACCCATTCGGCCCAGGCGTAGACGTCGGGGAGGGGTTTGCCAGTCTCGGCGTCGACGACCGTGAGGGTGAAGCCGGGGCAGAGGTAGACGCAGAGGCCCGTCCAGCGGCAGAGCGCGTTCGCCTGCGCGGGAGTC
>Ga0209382_10000279_pt1 | contig 82375 bp, 85 predicted proteins | sample SoiMetdeltSBSDD5_FD_187599 | JGI IMG/M metagenome (GOLD analysis project Ga0209382, IMG submission 187599) | Bulk soil microbial communities from a Populus tree surrounding site in Tennessee, USA - Soil MetaG P. deltoides SBSDD5 (SPAdes) (version 2) | ecosystem: Environmental > Terrestrial >... | reverse complement strand
TCGGGATCGTTCTGGTCTCTTGTTGCATGGCTGCGGTGGCTGGTGTTGACTGCGTCAAGATCACGTCGGGCTGCAGCGCGATCAGTTCTCTCGCGAGTAAGCGGGCCTGAGCGCCGGCGGGCGCAAAACGATAGTCGATTCGCAGGTTACTACCTTCCGCCCAACCAAGCTTCTCAAGTCCCTGACGGAGTCCCGCGATGCGCTCCTTCATCTCGGGATCATTCTCGGCGAGGCCAACCAGCACGCCGACGTGCCGCACCCGCTCAGACTGCTGCGCGCGGGCAGCGAGCGGCCAGATCGCCGCCGCGCAGCTGAGAAGCATGATGAACTCGCGCCGCCTCATCGTCGTCCCTGACAGTCAAGATAGGGCATCGTATCGTGGCAACTGAAAGGGAGCACTCCCACAGGTGGTTTTGCAGCATCAATGTCCGCTTTGGGTCACTAGCAGACATATGCAGTGCAAAAGGGCATGTCGCTTTTGCCCCAATAGCGGCGGCGAAAGCGGATTCCCGCAAACGGTCATGTCCGCATTACCCCCGAAAGCGGGCGTGTGCGATGCAAACCGTCAGATCTGCTTTGGGCCATTAGCGGACCTCTGGTTATTCGTCACACCGACGAAGCGCGCACAGTTGCGCCCAACCTCACTTACGCGTCACGGCGGCTCAAGCTATTCTGAAGGACCTGGGGTGGAGATTTTACAGCATGGCGAAGCTCGTCTTCGGAATGAACCAGTCCCTGGACGGCCATGTCGACCACCAGGAGTTTTCGCCAGGTCCCGCGCTCTTTCGTCACTGGATAGAGCACGTGCGCGGCCTGACGGGCAGTGTGTACGGCCGCCGCCTGTACGAGGTCATGCGCTATTGGGACGAAGACCGCCCCGAGTGGGATGCGGCGGAACGCGACTTCGCGGCGGCGTGGCGGAGCCAACCGAAGTGGGTCGTGTCGCGCTCGTTGAAGTCAGTCGGCCCCAACGCCACACTTGTCGCGGATGACGTCGAGGCGGTGATACGCGGGGTGAAGGCTCGGCTCGCCGGGGAGATTGCAGTTGGCGGACCAGACCTGGCACGAAGCCTGACCGACCTTGGTCTTATTGATGAGTATCGACTCTACCTCCGCCCCGTCGTGCTTGGTCGCGGCAAGCCATTCTTCGCCGGCCCGCGGCCGCCGCTCCGCCTTGTGGCCAGCGATCTGATCGGCGAGGACGCGATTAGGTTGACATACGTTCCTGCCTAATCACGCAACTCGCTCGACGGAAGCGCTGACGCGTCAGGTCCGCTTTGGGTCATAAGCGGACGTATGCAGCGCAAAAGCGCATGTTCGCCTTGCCCCCAATATCGACCGCGAAAGCGAACATGAAATTTCCGAACCGAAAATTTTGTCGGTCGGGGCGGCGAGACACTTTGGTAACTGTTGGGACCGACAGCGTCTTTATTGCCAGTCGGCCTCGGGTTGTGGAGCTCGCCGCCGAACATCGTTTGCCAGCAATTTACGCCACGCGGGAGTTTGTCGAGGCTGGCGGCCTGTTGTCCTACGGCGCGCACTATCCCGATCTCTATCGCCGCACCGCGAGTTACGTGGATAAGATTTTTAAGGGTGCCAAGCCAGGCGAATTACCGGTCGAACAGCCGACCAAGCTTGAGTTGATTATCAATATCAAGACCGCCAAGGCACTCGGACTCGACGTCCCTTTTCATATTCAGCAGCGCGCCGACGAGATGATCGAATGATTGGCAGAATGTCCGCTATTGGCCCTTAGCGGACTTCCCTAGTTGCACCGCACATGTCCGCTTTCGGGGGCAAAGCGGACATGCCCGACACAATCCGAAATGTCTGCTTTTGACCCAGAGCGGACATTTGGGGTTGGCGGCGACGCAACACCACACTTTTGACAGCTGTCTCAACCGTTGGGGTCAGTGGCGTTCGGAAAAAACAACTGCTTGCCGTTGATCGTGTAGTCGGCGATGGCCTTCTGGCCCTCGGGCGATATCAGCCAGTCGATGAACGTCTGGCCTAGCTCTTTTTGCACATTCGGATGCTTGTCTGGGTTCACCAGAGTAATGCCGTATTGGTTGAGCATGCGTTTGTCGCCCTCGACCATGATTTGCAAATCGCCCTTGTTCTTGAAAGAGATCCAAGTGCCGCGATCGGAGAGTACGTAGCCGTCGGTGGCGCGCGCCATATGGAGCGTAGCCTTCATCCCCCGCTCAACCGATTTGTACCAAGGGCCGTCGAGTTCCTGCATTTTGATGCCAGCGTCCTTGTTCCAGAGCATCAGTTCAAAAAAGTGGGTTCCCGAGTGATCCCCACGCGATATGAAAGTCGCTGTCTTGTCCTTGATAGCGTTAAGCGCCTTCGCAACATCCTTCGTGCCTTTGATGCCAGCTGGATCGCTCTCTGGCCCGATCAGCACAAAGTCGTTGTACATAACCGGATGCCGCTTCACGCCGTGTCCTTCGGCGACGAACGTCTGTTCGGCCGTTTTGGCATGTACAAACACAACATCAGCATCGCCGCGCCGAGCCATGTCGAGCGCCTGACCGCTGCCGAGCGCCCGCACTTTCACGGCGATGCCGGTCTTCAGTGTAAATAGCGGCAACAAATGCTCGAACAGGCCCGAATCTTTCGTTGACGTAGTTGAAGCGACGACAATCGATTTTTCCTGGGCTACAGCGTGCCCCGGCCAGGAAACAGAGATCCCAAGGACCGCGATCAAAACGAATATCGTTTTTAGCCGTGAATGCATGTCGGCTCCCAACTACCGATACAATGGCCTGCAATGAGGTAATTCGATGATAAGGTTGTGAATGCCACGCCTGAGCAGCTGCTCCAGATGTAACGCGGCCCTGGTCGCCGGGGGAGGAGAAGCGACCAGGGCCTAGGGAGAAGCGCGCGAGATAACCAGGAGACCGATAATGCGCATCTCTTAGAAAATGGGATCCTAGTTGTTATTGCTGTTCCGGAAAAACGAAACCGTGATCGTAGTGCACTTCAGGGAGCAGATTGGTCACAGTGCCTGTCATGGTCGACGGGTCGATCGAAACGCCGTCATGTTGCTGTTTCGCCTGGGTTGGAAGGTTCGACCAAACGAACGCTGCGATAACGGCCGCTACAGAGATGCCTAACAGGGTCCGCATGTGAGGTCTCCATTGGATTTCGGGAGAGAGCTTTCGCTCTCGATTTAACCTCACACTAATTTCAAGTATCTGGTCGTGCTGTGTCGTCCATCACAAAAAGTACGATTTGCGGAGTAACGCACTACCGAAGTTCATCGACTTGCCTTTATCGACCACTTTTTGGCCGCGACTTTTTGAGTGCAACTGTCAACTGTAGTCGCGCCCACTTCCAAATGTCTGGACAACAACGTAAGCGCAAACACAAAGATAAATAATTACGTAGATCGCCAGACCCTGGTGAAAAAACGCTGCAAGCGCGATGGCAACGGCCATCGTGACAGCGACCCAAACGTCCCAAGGAACCGATTTAAACATGGTGCCTCGCTTAGTAGGGCACCTGTCGGCGGACCATCACCGTCGAACGCTAAAATAGATCGAGTTCGCGGGAGACAAAGCGCAATGTCCGCTTTTGGCCCATAGCGGACATGAGCTTGTGCGCCGCACATGTCCGCTTTTGGGGGCAAAGCAGACGTGGCTCTCGCGTCGCAGAATGTCCGCCTATGACCCAAAGCGGACATCGCCGCACAGTGACGGTAACTTCCAGTTTTGACGCTCAACGGACATTTCTCAGTTTCAGACCCCAACCACTTCGCCTGGGCCGGTTTGACCCACTACGATACCGGTCAGCTGGTCGCAACGAACTGATTGCTAATGAGCATGGGCTGTGGTGATGGAAACTTCGGCCTAATTGCGTACATGGTCGGCACCATGGTTCTCATCCGCCTCGCCAAAGTTGCGATGATTGCTTCGCTCGCAGCGTACGCATTTATAGTCGCCTACGACAACATCATCGACTACCAATCGAACTACGAGTTCGTGAGGCATGTCCTGAGCATGGACACGACATTCCCTGGCAACGCGTTAATGCATCGTGCAATCACCAACGAGAATATCTGGCGCATAGCCTATGCGTTGATCATCGCCACTGAGGGGTCGACAGCCCTTCTGCTGGTGGTCGGCGCGCTAGTGTTGCTTGGTCGACTGGGCGCGCCCGCTGAAGCTTTCAACCGCTCAAAGGTCTGGGCGGTAGCCGGATTGACTGTCGGCTTTGGCCTCTGGTTTTTCGGCTTCATGGTGATCGCCGGCGAATACTTCGCCATGTGGCAGTCCAAGGTTTGGAACGGGCAAGAGGCGGCGTTCCGCATCGCCACAGTGATCCTTGGAGTGCTTATTTTCGTTAGCTTGCCGGACAGCGACCGTGAATAGCCGATGAAAAATCCGAGCCGCATAGAAGGATACGCGATTGTCTCCGAGGACGGCATGCTTGCCAATGCTGCAGGAGTTATGCCCGCCTCGCTCAAATTTGAGGCCGATCAGGCTTTCTTCGAACGAGGGCTCGATGGTGTCGACGTCGTCGTGCACGGGCGGCATTCCCACGAACAGCAGCGAAATTCGGATTTGCGACGACGACTAATTTTGACCCGTAAGGTTTCTTCAATAGCGAGCGATTCAAGGAACAATAACGCAGTTTTCTGGAATCCTGCTGGCGCTACGTTGGAGCAAGCCTTGGCAGTGCTGGGAGAGCCGAATGACCGCATTGGCGTCATTGGCGGAACGGAGGTGTTCGGAATATTTCTGGACCGTTATGACATCTTCTTCCTGTCGCGCGCGCCCGGCGTTCACCTACCCGGCGGGCGACCGGTCTTTCCTGAGGTGCCGGCACGAACTCCTGAGGATGTGCTTGCACGACATGAGTTGAAGCCTGGACCGCCGCAACTCCTCGACATGAAAAATGCCGTGGCGGTTGTTAAGTGGCGCCGGTTTTCAAACACCTAAGAGGAGTATCGCGTTGTCCGCTTCTGGCCCATAGCGGACGTCCTATGGTCCAGTTTGAAAATCGACGCTGGGCTGTTCACCCGTGGTGGCTATTTTTGAAATTTCGAGTGGACCGATCTTGGTCCTCGGACGTTGGACCCTCAGGAGGCCCTTTGTTTCACTCACACGAGTGCCGCTGTAAGGCGGAAGAGGCCGACGAACTAGCGCAAAAAGCGACTGATCCTGCCGTTCGGACGGCCTATGAAGAAATCGCGCGACTGTGGCGCGAAATGGCGGAGCGCGCCGAACAGAATAACTGGTAGGCCGTTGGCGGCCTCTTTTTTTATAATACATTGGATGGACGGATGTCCGCTTTTGGCCCATAGCAGACATCACTGTTTGCGCTGCACATGTCCGCTTTCGGGGGTAAAACGGACATGACTATGCGGCGTCGAAGGGTACGCCGCTCATATCCAATCACCGGCACGCGCAATTCAATAATGATTGAGGGCTGGCAAGAACCGCTGTTCCCATCAACGGAGGTTTGCATGACGAATACCGATCAACTAGCCGTCGCCGTAAGCAAGGTGCAACGCTGGGAAGGCAAGCGTGAGCATGCCACTGCCATGCTTGCGAAATGGCGGGGCCGCCTGGATGCTTTGCAGGCAAAAGTGAAGCGTGAGCAAAGAGGGTGACTGAGCGAGGCCGTAATCTCCTGGGCTGTTCCTTGGCCGTCATCCAGAAACGGAGTTAACGTTAAAGAAATCCTTACGGTCTAGATTTGCGCTTTCTGGGCATCGAGAGCGCGCGAAAAAATGCTTCGGATTCTAAGCGGCCTCGCCTGTGAGCCCGCTGCGGGGTGGTTTCTCATCATTGCCGCAGGCCCCATCTGCCTTCTGGCAGCTTTCGGGGCCACAGTACTTTTTCGACGGTTGCACGGCCGGCGAAGCACACTGTTTGCCACCGCTATCAGCAATATGTCGCAGGGTCTCGTGATGTTCGATGCCTCGCAGAGGTTGGTGCTGTGCAACACCCGCTACGTGGAAATGTATGGCTTGCCATCCTCCCTCGCAAAACCCGGTAGCAAGCTTGTTGATCTTGTCCGCTACCGCTTTACGACCGGCAGCATTAGCGATGATCCGGAGAAATATTGCGCCGAAATATTGACCGCGATAGCGCAAGGAAAGACGACCAACGCGATCGTCAAAACTCCCGATGGACGCTCCATATTGGTGATCAATCGTCCGATCGCTGGGGGTTATTATTGGATTGGCACGCATGAGGACATCACCGAACGGCTGATGGCCGAACAGCAAGGCCAATCTCTGATCGAGCAAGGGGAGCGCCGCGCTGCGATCGATGCCGCGATCCTAACATTCCGCGAGAGCGTAGAGAGAGAGTTGCGGATGGTTATAGACAACGCCGAGGCGATGAGAGCGACCGCCAGTACTCTCGCTCAATCATCCGTGGAAACTGCCGAGAGTGCGACCGGCGCCGTTCAAACCTCGGACGAAGCATCCGGAAATGTTGATACAGCAGCAGCCACTGCCGAGGAGCTGACAACGTCTATTGCGGAAATCAGCCAGCAGCTCGGCCATGCGACGGGGCTCGTCCGGGTTGCCGCCAGCGATTCCCATACGACGAACATGGAAATCAACAAACTCACCGAAGCCGCGCAAGAAATCGGCGAGGTGGTTAATCTCATCCAGCAAATCGCCGGGCAGACCAATCTGCTTGCGCTCAACGCAGCGATCGAAGCCGCGCGGGCAGGTGAAGCCGGCAGGGGATTTGCCGTGGTAGCTGGGGAAGTAAAGTCATTGGCCCTACAGACGGCGAAGGCAACTGAGAAGATCGTCGCGCAGATCACAGCGGTTCAGACCTCGACTGGCGTCGCAGTCGAGGCCATCCGGCGCAACGCCGATCGCATGCAACAGATTGACCAATTCACGTCGTCAGTTGCCGCGTCACTGGAAGAACAGAACGTTGCTACCGCCGAAATCTCTCGTAATGTCGCAAGTGCTGCTGAAAGAGCCAAGGTGGTTGTTGCCGTGCTCAACCAAGTTGCCGGCGCGGTGAGCCAGACACGGGACTACGCGGATACAGTGCTAAAGGTGTCCGAGGCAGTCGCGACGGTCGCGTCCAGGGTACAGGAAAATGTCGACAGCTTCCTCCGTCGGGTCGCGATTTAGATTCTGCAAAATTCTCGGCGGATGACTACCATCGCGAACGACTAATGAGCCGGAAGTTGGTCGACATCATCTGCAGAGTCGTCAGCGTCTTCTAAGGCCCTTTTTTGAACCCCCGGCGTCTTCAAGCCGAAGTTGCCTAGCGTTCGGCCAAGGTCGCCACACGGTCCCGCTCCGGAAGATGGACCTTCCTCGGGATCGAGCCTGTCAATTCATCATGCGACCAAGCGCAAACCGGTTTTGCAGTAATAACTTTCGACCGGATACGCGAGAGATCAGTCCCGAACGCTCCAAATCGGTAATACTTCGACTGAGGGTTTCGATTGTAAGGCCCAGATAATCGGCAATGTCTTGGTACGACATGGGAACGTCGAGGTATTTTGGTTGTCCCAGTCTCACCCATAATTCCTTGAAGAATGTTGCCGTACGGCATTTGGCGGTCTTGCTGTTTAAAATTACGTGTTCATGTGCGCGTTCAAGCTGATTGGTCGTCGCGGACAGCAAATAACTTGCAACCCGACTGTTCCGAGTTGCAAGGGAAAGTAGAGCGTTGCGTTTAAGAAAAAGGACTGCTGTGTCTGACGCGGCTTCGATTGAAAGCGAATGTTTGAGATCGCTCCAGCCAAACAGGTCACCCGGAAGATAAAAGGCGACGACGTTGCGAGTGCCGCTTTCGAAGACTTTGCAACTGCGAACCACGCCGCTGACGACAAAGAACATATAGTCGGCGGCATCGCCATCACAAGCGATGACGTTGTCGCGATAAAAACGACCGGGCCCGCGTTGGAGCGCCGACAAAGCCCTTTGTAGGGTTACGTCCTTACCGAAGGTTTTCGCGAAATCTACCGAGGTCTCTACGGTGCCAAAAATTTTGGTTTCATTCGGCCTCGCAACTGGTGTCCTCTCGAAATCAATGTTGGCCATTATCGTCCCACGCGACAGCAACCACTAATGTTTCAGAGTACAGTCCTGCCCGGCAGCCAATAGGTGGACCTTGGTCCAACGCGTTTCGACATAGGTCTGAGTGCGACACGATGTTTGCTTTGGATCATACGCGGACATTCACAAGCGCGGTTGGACTGGTAGTGTGGCGAGTGCTCCGGCGCGTAGCCGATCCGGATCTCGCTCACCCTGCTTGGCGAGCGAGAGTATTCGCAAAGCAATGATCTCGTTTACTGGGTCGGGCTTGCCGATGTCACAGACGGTCCTGCGAGTCTTGACATAGGCCTCGTATATGATCTCGATCGCCTCAGGATCGAAGCCGGCCCCTCGAAGCAACTCTAACACCCCGTTCACGGGGCATCGTGGCTGGCCTCGTCCAGTCGAATTTGTGAGTCGCGGGATGGCGCGCTCCCTTGCGTGATACAGGCGGAAAAAGACACAAAGCGCACGCCAGTTATTGGCAGTCTCAACCTCGTACAAACCCGCGTGAGTTCCCTCCTATTTTTCGTCCTGTCCGGAACGAATTCGTTCAACACTGGCTTGGTGGTTAGGAGTAATGCGTTTTGGCAATCATCCTTGTCGTCGAAGACGAGCTCTTGCTCAGCTTGGACATCAGCGAGGCGCTGGAAGATGAGGGCTATGACGTTATTGCTGTGGCAAATGCTGACGAGGCGATCAAAGTCCTTGAAAGCCGCAACGACATTCCTACCATCTTCACGGATGTCGATCTGCCGGGTTCAATGGACGGACTGAAACTGGCTGCCGCCGTGAGAGATCGTTGGCCGCCCGTCCATATCATCGTAACGACTGGCATGAGAGCGCTTCACCGCGATGAGATGCCCGCGAACAGCATGTTTATTGCCAAGCCGTATCGTAGCGCCGAAGTCTTAGACGCTGTGCGCTCGTTCGAATGAACGCTCTGCCTTGAAACCGTCGCGCAGAAAAATCTCCGCTTTGGATCATAAGCGCACATTCGAGCCACCAGAACTCATGACCGCTTTACCCCCCAAAAGCGGACATTGAAGGGATGTCGGCTAAGGGCCAATAGCGGACATGAATTTGATGCTGTTAATCGCCTGCGGGGGCCAGCGTCGGGGACAAGACTGCTTGATTACCATCTGGCTGTATCAGCGCATCGTAATTTGACTTGATCGCCTGATAGCATTCGCACGCTGTTTCCTGCAGCGCCGGGATGTCCAGCAATCTTATATGTCCCCGTGCATATTTGATCATTCCTGCCTGCTGTAGGGTGCGAGCCACTACCGTAACGCTGGTGCGCCGAACCCCAAGTATGGCGGCGATATCTTCTTGCGTGAGGCTAAGTTCATTGCCGCCACGCAAGTCGGCTGCGCGCAACAGCCATCGCGCGAGGCGGCTCTCGATATGGTGAGTGGCATTGCACGCCGCTGATTGTTGTGCTTGCGCGAACAAGACCTGTACGTGAGCGGCAATGAGCCGCTGGAGATTTGAATGTTTTGCAACTGCATTCTTGAACGGCTCAATCTCACAGACAAAGCACTGCCCTGCAATTTTGACCACTGCACGGTTCACCGATGCTAGGCCATTAAGCGCGGGAATAGCGCCGATCACGCCGTCGCGCCCGACCATGGCGGTCTCTACCTGTTCGCCGGTTGACAGTGGGATAACCAGAGAAATGACCGCATCGGTCGGAAAATAGATTTTGTTAACAGCCTCGCGGACGTCAAAAAGGATTTGCCGCTGCTTGAGTTCTCGCCTCGCGAGATGCGGCACTAAGGAATGACGTTCAAGGTCCCCGAGCGCATCCAAGAGAAGATTTGATTTGAAGGGCATGGCTCCCCCCACAAACATTGAACGAAACAGGAATTGTCCGCTTGCCGACTAAGTCCGGTTTTAGACTTTCTCCTTTTGTTCGCATGTCCGCTTGGGGGTAGTAAAAAACTTCGCTTGTGTCTGCTTTACCCCCGAAAGCGGCGGCCTTCTCCAAACGCGACCCGCCGGAAATGCCCGCAGTTGGCGCGCGGACATAGCGATTAGCTGACTTCGCGCCCTTTCGGTGTCTTGCCAATGACACCGAAGTCTTCGGATTTGCTGCCGAAGGCCGCAATCTCAAAACCCTCCGCAGCAAGCCCACGTTTTAATAGTTCGCGGATTGCTGCCGCACGACTTGGCATGCGCTTACGAAATCGAAAGTCATCCAAAACCCTAAGTTCGTCGCCGCTCAACATGATTTGGAGCCGTTCGCCCCGCATTTCGCCGTTAGCCATGTTAGCCTCCTACTTAACACTAGCTTGGATCTCAATATGAGTAATATACTCATTGCTCTATAACATTGCAAGTGGCATTAAGTGAGCTAAAAGCTCAAATTATTCAAACGGTTCGGCCGTGTGAAATGATCATTCTGAGCAACCGCAAATGCCTGAGGCAGAGGAGCGGTCTGATCAACGAACTCAGCCACTGCCGATGATGGTTGCAAAGAAACAGAATTGACGATGTCGGGGTGCCCAGTAGCGTCGGGGCATGAAACAGATCGAACTTAAAGAAATTGAAAGTGTCGCACCGCTTCTTTGTCAGGACTGCGGTGGTTTGATGCGGTTGATCGGTAGCGAGCCTCATCCCGTTGAACTCAAGACCGACCTTCTCACCTACTGCTGCACGGCCTGCGATGAGTTCTTGGTATTGCCCTTCGAAAGTGGGGCAAACACATGAGCCAGTCTTCCTCGTCGGAAGCACCTTGGCGCAAACCCGCAAGGATCTATGATCGACCGCGGACCTTTCCAAAGCACCCCATCTGCCCCCGCTGCGATGTGCCGATGTGGCTTTCTAAAGTCCGTACCAAACTGAAAAAAACCGAATATTTTTACGAATGCAAAGTGTGCGAAGACAAAATGTCTATCGCGAACGATTAAGCAAATTCAATTTTGGCACAAACGGACTTGTAATGACTGCGCATAGCAATCCCCTGCTAGATAAATTCAGGCAAGGTGGGTATCAGTCGTTAGACAGAGCTCTCATTTCTCTCTGTGACCGCGCCGAAGCACTGGCCGTCGGTTCGATTGCTGGTCTGACGATTTGCAACCCATCGCGTACCCACGTTGAACGCGCGATCTTTCCACGGCTACCTCAATATGCCGCTGCGATTACGGCAATCCCATTGTCGCCATCTGACTTTGGCAGTTGCGTACGAGCTGTTGCGTGCGGCGAGATCATCACCTGTCCTGACATTACGAAAGAGCAACGTTTTGGTCCACGATGGCGGCGTCTCAATCTCGACCACGGCCTCCGCTCACTACAATCGCGACCAGTCTATCTCCGTGACGGCACACCATATGGCACATTCGTACTTGCGTATCGGGAACCCCGCAAGGAGACAGACTGGGATGTCGCATTGATGAAGTTTGCCGCAGATGCAGCCGGTTTAATTATTCAGTCCGACCTTGATCGCAGGGACATTGTTGCCGAACCTCCGAAAGCGGACGCTCCTAGTGCTTGAAAAATTTTTGGGACACTGCTGTCCGTCACCTAACCTAAAAATTTTTGGCTTGCCCAGAGAAATTCGGCGCGCACCGAAAATGCCCGTGATCTCAGTAACTGGGCCTCGATGCCCTTGGCCTTGTCAACCTCAACCTCTTCGATTTCGTAGGCCAGCCCGCCAACGTCGCGGCTTAAGTTGTTCTTACCCGATAGCAGCACATCCGTCCGGTTGCTTCATCCTTGACGGCGAACCATACCGCGCGGGCAACAGCCGTGATCGCGCCGGAGTGGCGTATATACCTGAAGCTGTGTCCGCTATTGGGGGTAAAGCGGACATGGTGATTGCACTGTGAAATGTCTGCTTTTGAGGCAAAGCGGACATTCGAGTCGAACCAGCGCAAGTCCTGGACCTCTTCCTAAGACTGATTGTCGCGCGTACGATGTTTCTGCGTGGTCCTCTCAGCGGGCGAGTGGAATATATGACGCGTAAGAGCATCAAAACGAGTGCGCAAAAAACTGTTGTAGCCGCAGGCAAAAGCGCCGCCGAAGGGACCAAAATTCTGGCAGGCGAGTTTGCCCATGCCGCTGCTGCGGCCGCTGCTACGGCCGCGGCTACCGCTACCGCTGCGCCGGGAGTGGTCTGGGATAAGGTAGCCACGGCGATCGGGGCAAAGAAGCCCGGTTCCCGCACGAAGAAAAAGGTCGCGAAAAAAGTGACTTCTAAGAAGCGCGCTACACTAAAGAAAAAGGCCAACATAAAGAGAGCGTCACGCAGGTCTGTTAAAAAGAAACGACTCTGAACGCACCTCGTGCCTCGAATGAGCGTCGCGGACACTGGCCGGAAGTGGCGCTGAGGGATCAATCGCTAATGACTCAAAGCGGTCGTCCCCTTGACGCACGCGCCGAGACGACCATGCCTGTCGTTGAGCTCCTGGGAGCAGCTACAGCGCAAGCATACGCGGCGCAGCTCGCGGCCTTCCGCCAAGGTCTAAAGGAAGCAGGCTTTGTCGAGGGACGAGATGTCGCCATTGAGTATCGCTGGGCAGATGATCAATACGATCGGCTTCCGGGATTGGCCGCTGATCTTGTCAGCCGCAACGTGGCTGTGATTACGACAATCGGCGGAAGCGCGGAGGCACTGGCCGCAAAGACTTCTGTGGACCGCCGTCCTATCAACAGCACCATGGGCAATTATCTATTCCGCGCTCGCCAGTTCCGCAGCGCGGCGCTGCCTATGCCCGACATGGAAAATTGCCAACCCTACTGGCGGCCTCTCAGTCCCAAGTGGCGCTGCACAAATCAATGTCTGCTGAGGGGCCAAAAGCGGACATCGGCGCTTCAAGAGATAGTGTCGTAAAATATTGAGGTCCAAACAATCAGTCCCAGTCGGTCTGTATCAAGCTAGCCTGCTCTTTGCCTGACGCACCAAATAGCACGAGCCTTGTTTTATCTCTGCGAAAGGATTTGGCTCTTTCGAGGGCTGAGAAAAATGCCATCTCTAGTGCCATGACCGGTTCCGCGCAGGCCATCCGCGTAGCACCAAGGGGACCAATACTGATCTCGTTTCCCGAAATCTTGTACTGGCCGAAGAAGCGATTGCAGCCGCCATGGCCCGCAAGCTGACCGGCACTCTTGAACTGCACGAACAAACGCGCTTCCGGCGAAACTGCCGACGTTCCGATCCGGCCAGGGCGCCATTACGCTACCAGCGAGATTGATTGCACCATGAGAAGCCGACGGAAATATCATAATAAAGGCTGCCAGCAAGAATATCGAAGTGAATCTAATGCGACGTTGGTTAGAGGGCCATATCGGGGCTAATAAGGTATGTCCACAATCGCGCTGATCGAGCGGATCGACACCAACCGCGGCGTTCACAATCTTTCCTCCGCCATTCGCTATTTCAAAAACGTTCGGCAGTCAGCGGATATCCCAGAACGCAAAGAGTCCGCTAAGGGCCAATAGCGGACAAGGTTTATTCAATCACTTCCTCGTCAACGTTGAAGGCCGCCGACTGATGACCACCGCACAGCCACTTTCACGATTGGTAATGCAATCTTCGGGTTCATTGTTCACGGAAACATCAGGCGATGGTCATCTAATCGTCAGACTATCGTCACCTTCCCGAGTATGTTCCCGCATAGGCATCCTTGGATGCACCTCCTCAACCCTAACTCCTGTATCCAATGGACGCTCTTTGACGAGGCAATGGAGGCCGCGTCGGGCCGTCCCTCCGGCGCGGCCTCTCGGCCGAAACTTGGAGGAACGCCCGCGTTTGTTTGGAACGAACCTGCATGAAATTGGCATCGCTATAGTTGCCGTCGCTGTCACGATGGTCATTTGGTTCTATGCCTCGTCGTTGGGTTTCACTCCAACTTGAAACGGGACACTAGCCGTGTAAACCCGGCCGCCCGATGTCCCCTTTGGGTCACGGACATTTGCAATGAAAAAGGTCATGTTCGCTCTGCCCCAAAAGCGGACATTCGTCGGTGTGACGTTGATGTTCGCTAAGGGCTATTAGCGGACATGAGCCCTTTCATTCAACAATCTCATCGACACCGTCGACCTCATTCGGTCGCTTCGTCTGCGCGGCCGAGCAATGTGGGTGATACAGTGAGCAGTGCTCTTAGAAGAAAGAACGTCGGTCGCAGTTAACCTTTGCCCTCATGCTTGAATGAGACCTTCACTTTCGCGCGATATGCTTCAACTTTTCCATCTTTGATATGCGCATCCAGCTTTTCGATCTCCGCAATCCGAAGATCCCTTAAAGATTTAGCGGCCATATCCACTGCCGCTTTCGCAGCCTTCTCCCACGACTCTGTACTAGTGCCCACCAATTCAATGACGTCGTAAACTGAATCAGGCATAAGTTCCTCCTCGTGTCTTGCTCTACAGCAAGCAATCAGGTTGAACCCAAAGCACAGCGTACAACCGCAAGGCTGCTCAGTGTTGATCCAAATCAACCGATTGTCAGCTCGTGGGACTTGTGCTTTGGGTCAAAAGCGGAAGTAAAAACCCATTTCTATGTCCGCTTTATCGCCGAAAGCAGACATCAGGCGGTGCAAAATGGAATGTCCGCTAAGGGCTAAAAGCGGATATTCCGCCAACGAGCTGTCTCTGAGCCAACGGGTTGGCCAACGACGGTCTTATCGCATCGCCGCTAAAGGCGGGGGTGATATCATCGGCAGCTCAGCGAGCGCCTTGGCGTGCAACCGGTCCGGGTGTCGCTCGCCCCGCTGGGCAAGAATCAAAATTCGACGGGCAATAATTTCGTTCAAAAGGTCGGGATGGTTAGTATCGCGAAGAGACTTGCGCGCCTTGATGTATGCCTCGCAGACTGCCTCAACCGTCTTATGATCGAAGCCCGCCCCACGAAGCAATTCTGAAACCGTCGTCATGGCTCAAGCGCTCTCAAATTATTTGAATTACCGAAAAACAAACAAGTCAAACTAACACATCTGCGCAAAGTTCGGTTGTCCCAAAAAAGGACACGCCAACATTCGAATATTCGGCGTTGCCGAACAAATATCTGCTAAGGGCCAGAAGCGGACATTCGCCAATTTATTCGATGACCTCGTCGGCGCGGGCGAAAACTGGTGGCGCGAGGGGCAGATCGAGCGCTTTCGCAGTTTTGAGATTAATAATCAAACGGCTAAGTCTTGTTACAGCCGGGGAGGGGCTGGAGCACTTCGATCCGGATACTGTTTCACAGGTATAGTGCCGTGATGTCCATCGACTCTCAATTTGCGAGACGATCCATGAAAATCGAGATCGAATACTGCGACCAGTGAGGCTACGAGCCGCGCGCCCCTGCGGCGCGGGAACTAATCGTTGAGCTACGGCCTTCGGCGCAAGTAAATCTCCGGAGATCTACGGGGGGTGTCTTCGAAATCAAGGTCGATGGCCGGGTCGCCTTCTCGAAGAAGGCGGAAGGTCGCTTTCCAACAAGAGAAGAGATCCGTGACCGTCTCAAATGATCAATTGTCCTAGTCTGCTCCAAACTAGGCCGGATTGAGCGCGGTCCTATCAGACGCAACCCGCTGGCGAAGCTCGATACGCTGACGAGAAGACACTCCTAGCAGGTCGGCGGTACGCCAGATGATATTGCTCTCAAATTCGTTCACATGTTCATCAGCGTAAACGACTTGCCACATCATTTTAACGACGCGTTGGCGGCCTTCATTGTCGAGAACGGTGCTGAGTCGGCGGGTGAAATGATAAAGGTCAACCGCACTTCGGACGGCCGCGGCGGCATCACGGATTAGCTGTGCCGTGGCAAGATCGTCAAGTCCGAAGCATGATTTCAGAACGGCGTGAAGCTTTTCTCGCCTCGCTTCCGACAATTCACTGTCGACGGTCGCTACACGGGTAAGCAGCGCCGCGGTTGCGAGCTGACAATCCTTGTCCTCGAACTTTTGTAGCCTCGTATCCTCGACAAGGCTGGTGATGAAATTCTTGAGCGATGGAAACATCGATAGCGCCTGCCCCAAATATTTGCCATCCAGACGAAAAAGCGCGGGCTCAGTCTTTTTCGAGCCAAGTGTGAAATAGCGTCGTCGACTTCCGTCGCAAGATCGCTTACGGAACTTTAATCTCCCGGAAATGCCCCGTTCAGGTGAAGGAGACTAGGAAATCGGCGACCGAGGAATTGCGACTTAGAGATTCTGATGTCGCGCGAAGACGAACTGCTTAAGCTCGCCCGGCTCTTCCGCTCGCAGGCACGGTTGACCCATGACCGTCTGGCAAAGCAGGCCTTGCGGAAGTTCGGCGATCACTACCAAAACGAGGCGAAAAAGCTGCATGCGCAGGCTTCGGCGGATTGCGCCAGTCCGACCAAGCCAGAATGAATCCCGACGTCTCCGCGAGCTGCATCACAATGCATCCGGTCTGAACATCGGAGATGTCCACGCATGATCCAAAGCGGGACATTTCGTTGCACCATTCAAAATTAACAGATCAGCAACCTTCATCTTAAGTCGATTTTTTTTACCGCCTGCATCGAGAGCATGATGCGGCAGGATGGGTGCCTGAACCTGCATGACGGGGGCAAAAATGAAGGGGCTATTCGCTGTGCTTCTTGCTCTCGCTCTCGCCGGATGCGCGGAGAGCGGAAATTTCGATCGAGAAAAACCGATCAAGCTTAGCGTACCGATAGAGCCAATCTTGCCCGCGACAAAGCCGGACCCGCGGAAGCCTTCGGTAGCCAGGGCCGAAGCATCCAAAACCGACACGAATGAACGCATAAACAACTCATCACTGATGGAATGCGCAAGTGAAGCCTGCAGGATCCAATGTTCTCCCGGGTTAGAAAAGGGATCCAGACCAAAATGGTGCATGTACTTTAAGGAGCCAATCGACAGACACGCATCCGAGATACAAGGCAAAAGCATCGAATAGGGTGGCATCCTGCAAAGGCGTCAATGTTCGCTTTTGGGACAGCGGACATGATCTCGACATCGCAAAATGTCCGCGCGTTCTGAAGCGGTTGATTTACATCAATGGAATGTCGCGCGGGCGTTCTAGTTTCTTTGCCGAGAACTGGGGGAAGCCATGAAACTGTTGAGTGTTTGGCATGACCAGGTCACCAACGCCCGAGCAATCGGCTGTAGCCATCTTAGACATTTTTAAATCGCAAAACTGCATTGCCGGAGACCCGCTCAAGATTAGTTATGTGAAAGCTCAATTCCTCGAAAATCACGGTAGCGCAGGTCAGTACGAAGCTGGCCTTATGTTTGCGGAGGATAACGGCTGGCTAGAGGTCAGTCCCGCACGCGACATGTTCACACTGACAGACGTTGGATTTGAAAAAATATGAGGCACCCTGCGGCGTCTGCGTCTGAGGTCCGCGCCCGCGCCGCATAGATCGTGACATTCAGATCGCCGCGCAAATAAAGCTCGTTCACGACAATCAAGAAAGAATCAGCGATGAAACGCAAAAGCGAGCTCACGGTTGCCATTGCCACGGCCGTATTCGCCGTCCTGGGCGGCACGGCCATTTACGGGCAGGACAAGTACTCGCTGAAATCGCCGAGTGGAATTGCGTTCTCCGACTTCAAGGGATACGAGGACTGGGCGGTGGTCTCTTCCGCCCGGACCGAGGAGGTGCTCAAGGTGATCGTTGCCAATCCGACCATGATCGAGGCCTACAAGGCCGGCGTTCCGGGCAACGGACGGCCTTTCCCGGATGGCTCCAAGATCGTGAAGCTCCAGTGGGAGCCGAAGAAGAGCACAGAGGCCCCCTTCATCGTGGATGTGCCAGACGTGTTCACGCAGGCTTTCGTCATCGAAAAGGACAGCAAGAGATTTCCGGAAAGCGGCGGATGGGGATACGCGCTGTTCAACTACGAACCTGCATCCGACACGTTTACGGCCGATCCCAGCCCCTCAGATTGCGGACACGCGTGCCATGTGGCCGTGAAAGCGAAAGACCACATCTTCCACCCGTACCAGAAGCGTTGAACCAGGCGTGCCCCCGACGTGGATCAGCCGGCCTTCACCGCGCCGCCATCGGCTTTCACGCTGCTAATGGACGCGCGCTAATATCAGTCGGCTGACGTTTGGCACACGTTCCATCGCGCGATTCGATCGTGCGAACCTCAAGGGAAAATCAAGGTCACGTCATGCGTGCCTGAATGTTTCCCGCCGCACCACCATGTATGGACTCGTCCGGGTTTATTTGGTTGCTGGATGTGGCCAGCAACTGCAGATTGTTGGTTCTGAGATGTCGGTTGTATCTGAGCGAGCCAGGGCAGCGGACGCGGCATTCGCAGCCGTGAGGGACTTCTACACGATCTCCCGGTACGGCAAGAGGCGCGGCGATCCAACCATCTGCGATCTTACATTTGGCAATCCGCACGAAATGCCATTGGGCGGACTTGTGACGACGCTGCGTGAGCGCGCGGTGCCGAAAGACAAGGATTGGTTTGCCTACAAGACGAGCGAACAAGAGCCGCAAGCCTTTCTCACCCAGCGGCTTCGGCGCGAATTAGCGTTGCCATTCGAGCCGCCCGACATTGCCCTGACCACCGGGGCCTTTGCCGCGATCATGGTGGCCTTCCGGATCGTGCTCAACGCCGGCGACGAGGCGGTGATTTCCGAACCGGCATGGTTTTGCTACGAACCGATGCTTCTCGCTGCCGACGCAGTTCCCCGTAAGGTCAAACTGAAGCTACCGACTTTCGATCTGGACCTTTCAGCCATTGAGGCAGCGATCGGTCCCAAAACCCGACTGGTGATTGTCAACACGCCGCACAATCCGACAGGTCGGATTTACGATGACACGACACTGAAGGCATTGGCCGAGCTTTTGCAACGCGCGTCCGAGAAATACGGGCATCGTGTGTTTTTGCTCTCGGACGAACCATATCGTCGCCTACGCTTTGACGGCCGCAGCTTTACAAGTCCGGCAACATTTTATCCGTGGACGCTGATTTCCTACAGCTACGGCAAGATCCTGCTCGCACCGGGCCAGCGAATTGGATATTTGGCGATTTCTCCGAATATGCCTGTCAAGGAGCGCAAAGCCCTGTCAAACGTCATGTTATCGACGCAGATGGCGCTTGGCTGGTGCTTTCCCAACGCGATTATGCAGTATGCCGTGCCCGATCTCGAAAATCTCTCAATCGACCTGGAGGCGCTTACGCGACGGCGAGATCTGCTCGCTGCAACGCTCACCAAAGCGGGCTACGAAGTTTTGATGCCGGATGGGACCTTCTACCTTTGGACGAAATGGCTAGAGGGCAATCCCGAGGCCCATTGGAACAGACTTGCAGATCGCGACGTCTTCGTACTGCCTGGTAGCGTTATGAACATGAGAAATTATTTTCGTATCAGCCTCACCGCTTCGGACTCAATGGTTGAGCGCGCACTGCCAGTTTTTTCGGACTTATGCGCGTGACCCGACCTGCCCAGCTTTGCGTGCCAAGGAAATGTCCGATTTTGACGTTCATGCTTCCAACAAGTCGGCAAAGGCGAAAAGCCGCCGACAACAACCGTGAAGAGACAAACGATGAAGAAGAGCAAGCGCGGCTCGAAGGAAGGAAAAGGAGGAGGCTCGCCCTCTCGGCTGATCGATGCGAGGATCAAGGAGCTGAGTGATTGGCGAGGCGAGACGCTCGCTCGGGTCCGAAATCTCATCAGGCAGGCCGATCCCGAAGTCGTCGAGGAGTGGAAATGGAGAGGGGTTCCGGTGTGGTCGCACGCCGGAATTATATGCACCGGCGAGACGTACAAGAGTGTCGTGAAGATGACCTTCGCCAAAGGCGCCTCGCTCGAAGATCCTTCAGGCCTCTTCAATTCCAGCCTCGAAGGCAACACCAGGCGTGCCATCGATATCCATGAGGGCGACAAGATTGATGAAAAGTCATTGAAGGCCCTTATTCGCGCCGCCGTGACGCTGAACACGTCGGTGCGAGCTGCTGCTCGCCCGGTCCGCTCTCAGAAGAGACCAAAGAGCGCTTGAGGATCGATCGTCTCTGGGGCGCTACCATTCCTGGCGAGTGCAGCAGCATGTTCTTGACGATGGAGTCGGCACGCTTGCCGTGCTGTACGACCCGCATGACGGACACGAAATAGCGAATGCGATTTTTTACGCGAAGTTTATTCGGTAGCGGTAGTAGAACGCCGCCAAATTTTGGCAACGCGTATTCCATCAACTAATTGCGAAGGGTGACAAATCAAATTGATTGGCGCGTCCTAGCGTGCCGACAAGGTTTTGCTAGGTAGTGCCCAGGGCGACGTACTGATTCAAGCAAGAGGCGCTCCCCATGAAGTCGAGCACAATCAAACTTCTTTTAACCGTCGTTGGCGCGGCAGCTCTGATAACTACGCCAGCACTTGCCGCTACAGTTCACAAAGGCAAGGCATCGCATCATTACGCATCTGATCCCGGCCCGGACGCTTCCCAGGGCCAACGATCGCCTGAGGTATACAGCTGGGATGGACGAGATCTCGGTACCGATCCCGATCCAAATATTCGTTTCCAGTTGTGGCGAGACCAAAATTGGGGCGGCTATTGATTCCTGATTACTGCAATCGCGCAGTGAGAGAGGCTGCTTGCTGAAGCGGCCTCTTTCACTTCAAGCCACTCCTGCGCGCTCTAGGTCAACGGCAGGCATCGCCTACCACACCGTTCACAAGGATCGATCGTCAACGAACCGAATCGCGAATGGACGCCCCGCCAGGGCGCCCCCAAGCCCGTCCGTGAATTGCAGCGGTGTGCACCGTTTGAGTGCAGCGGTTGCTGCATTCCAATAGACCTGGCGCACGTCCGGCGGCGTATCGGCGGTTACGTAGGTCGTCCTTGGTTCCGAAATGATTCCGCCATGACTGTTGAAGCTCAGACGCAGCGTGATTTGAGTGCCGGGCCGCGCGACATCTTTCTCGGGTGGAACCCAGCACGCGCGCAATGCGGAAAACACATCGCGGATCGTGTTCAGGTCGTGCGGCGCAGGATCGGCGGACCTGTCCTCGGCAGGCGCGTCAGACTTGCTGTCTTCGGCCCGGCTAACAATGGTTAGCTGCAAAGTCTGGCCGATTGGATAGTCGATATCAGGTAAGCAGGGATGATGGCTGAAGACACTGCAATAGGTTCCGTAAGGGATGCACGGACGGTGGCCGAGGACGCTGCAAGGATAAGAGCTGTGCAGTGATGGGAGATTCACACCTTTTCTGAATAGATGAAGACCATGCCTGAACGGATGAATATTGCGGTCGGAAACGTGCCGACGGGCTTCGCAGATTGACGACCATGCCGTAATCGCGCTTGTGATCACGACGCAGATAGCAAGTCTCGGAAGCAGTCGGCCCTTCATTTTCTGCACTTGAAATGCTGCATGCCATAAATAGGACGTACCTGAGATTACGGCTAGCCACGATAATAACCTTACGGTGGCCGTTTTGGGTCATTCGCGGATGCTACGCGACCCTAGACCTACAGCGGGTGCTTGGCTCCGCTTCCTCGTCGGTGATGTCCGGTGTGATATAACGCCGCTTACGTGCGCGGGGCTATTGGCTTTGCGCGCATGATGCCGCTTTATCTAGATTTTCGAAGTCGAGCGCCGGACCGGTAATGGAAGAGCAAAGTGTGGAACGCCGACTCGCGGCGGTCGTAGCGGCGGACGTTGTGGGCTACAGCCGTCTCATGGAGGTCGATGAGGTCGGGACTCTCGCGCGGCTCAAAACAATACGTCTGGAGTTGATCGACCCGACAATAGCCAAATGCAAGGGTCGCATTATCAAGACCACCGGCGATGGAATGCTGGTGGAATTCCAAAGCGTCACCGAAGCGGTCCGCTGTGCAGTAGAATTTCAACAAAGTATGGCGCGGCGAAATAGCGATATGCCGGCATCGCGCTGTCTTCTGTATCGAATTGGCATCAATCTTGGCGATGTGATTGTCGAAGAGGGCGATATTTTTGGCGATGGCGTCAATGTGGCAGCGCGGCTTGAATCGATGGCAGAGGCCGGCGGGATATGCATCTCAGCAGCGGTGCGGGATCAGGTCGGTGACAAGATCAACGTCGGATACGAGGATCTAGGCGAACAGCAACTCAAGAACATCAATCGGCCAGTTCGCGTTTTCAAAATCCTGTTAGACGGGCAGACCTCGGAAACGAGGAGTCAAAATTCCACTGTTGATTCACCGCCGTTGGCGAGTGCTCGGAAGCCGTCGATCGCCGTGCTGCCGTTTGTCAATATGAGCGGCGATCCGGAACAGGAGTTCTTTGCCGACGGTTTGACCGAAGACATCATTACGGAGTTGTCCCGCTTCCGCCAACTCCTGGTCATTTCCCGCAATGCCGTTTTCACACACAAGGGCAAGGCCGTGAAGGCGCGGGAAGTCGCGCGTGAATTCGGCGTGGACTATGTCGTGGAAGGAAGCGTACGCAAAGTCACAGACCGCGTCAGAGTGACCATTCAGCTCATCGACGGCGAGACAGAAACGCATGTCTGGGCTGAACGCTACGACCGGAAGCTTGAGGACATTTTTGCAATTCAGGACGAGGTTACGTCAGCCATTGTCTCGACGTTGTTTGGTCGCGTTGAAGCTGCCCGGCACGATCGGGTCCAGCGTAAACGAACCGACAATATGGCCGCGTACGAGTACGTTCTGACCGGCAAGGTCTTGCATCACTGGTCGACTCGCGAAGCCAATAGCGAGTCGCTTAGGATGCTAAACCGCGCCATTGAGCTTGATCCGAAATACGCGCACGCGCATGCCTGGAAGGCTTGCGTAGTTGGTCAGGCGTGGATGCAGAATTGGTGCGAAGATCGCGACGCCAGCATGCAGACGATCCTGGATGAGGTGCAAATTGCGCTGTCACTCGATGACAACGATGCCGACGTGCATCGAATCCTCGCCGCGCTCAAGCTAACTTTCGATGAGTTTGAAAAGGCGATTTATCACCAGGAGCGCGCGCTTAGCCTCAACCCAAACAGCGATATTATTGTCGTCCAGCAGGGCGAATTACTGACGTGGCTCGGGCGCCCTGCCGAAGGAATCGAGTGGATTCATCGAGCGATGCGGTTGAACCCGTACCATCCACAGCGTTTCTGGAGTCATCTTGGCCGCGCCCAATACACCGCGCGCCTCTACGCCGATGCGATTCAATCGTTTAGCAAGTTGACAGCGCCCGACCATGCCCATCACGCTTTTCTCGCCGCATCGTTGGCTCAGTTGGGCAATCCCACGGCTGCCGGCGCCCACGTTCAGGCGGTGCTCCAGCGGCAACCAATTTTTACCGTCGAGGCCTTTCTGGACACGCTTCACTATCAGCAGCTTTCGGATAAAGAGCACCTGCGCGAGGGGCTTGTGAAAGCTGGGCTACCGAACTAAGGCATTAGATGCGCCGCGAAAAAAAATTGCCAATTCGCGCTACTGAATCGAGAAAGCGGAGGGTCGACAAACAACCAAAACGTGGCGCAAAGTCGATGAAGGCGCGCCGATTCATCACGGGGACTATGTCTTCTGACATCTCGGGCAGGATTCAAAATGCCATCTGCCGGAATCTATCTTCCCAAGCAATGGACCGATTGGACAACCTGGGCCCTTGGCATCTGGCTGTGTCTGTCTCCCTGGACGCTTTTGTTTGAATTTGAAACGCCAGCGATACGGAACGCCGTATTGCTCGGTGCGCTGATCGTTTTTGTCGAAGTAGTCGAATTGTCTTTTTTTCGCGGCTGGGAGGAGTGGATTAATGTCGCGCTTGGCGTCTGGCTCATCGCGTCCAATTGGGTGTTGGGTATCGAGACGCCGGCGGCACGGATAAATTTTCTGGTTGTGGGCGTGCTCGTGGTAACGCTGGCCGTCTATGAGATGTGGCAAATACGCCAGGAAAAGCAGGCGTAAACGGAAACCAGCATCAGTCGCCTAATTTGGACCAGTGCACCCGCGCAGCTGACTCGAGACGCCGAAGCTCATTCAGCCGCCAGGTGAGAGTCTTCTGGGTCGCCCGAATCTTCAGGGGAGCAATCGCGGGCAGAGGTTTGCCTCTCTCGATCATCACGTGGGTGAGCCAGAAACGACGCCAGGCGGACCTGTCAACGCCTGGATGAAGTTCGACAGTGCCGATTTCCGTTTTGATCATCGCACACCTACCAACTGTTTACGCGTTAGTGCACGCCTGCCAGGAGCGGCCACAACTGGCTGCCGAACCCCACCGTTACGACCATGAACCACACAACGATCGTCGCGATGGCCATGACGGAAGTACGGACTTTTTCTGACATGGGTGTCAGGCTAGCGATGTATAGGGTCGGGTTGGCACCTATACGTGCGTATAATGAGGTATAAGGCGTTACGCGCTGGCTCTCCGCGGGACGCTTTCACGCAGACCCGAGAGCCCGAGAGCCCGAAAGCGCGGCTTTCTAGGCATTCAGGCTGGGTGAAGCCGTCGAACCCTGAGAACTTCGTTCACCCGCTCAAGCATCTACGATCATTTCAAAGCCGCCGTAGATCATGCGCTTGCCATCGAAGGGCATGGGGTTGTTTTCGGGTTGCAGGCGAGGATCGCTCATGACTTTCGTCATGCCCTGATCCCGCACGTTGCGCGAAGGCCAGATGACCCAGGAGAAAACTACTGTCTCATCATCCTGGCGTTTAACGGCCATCGGAAAAGAGGTGAGCTTCCCTTCGGGTACGTCATCTCCCCAGCATTCGACGAATTTTAATGCGCCGTACTCCTTAAAGACTGCGGCAGCCGCTTCGGCGTGTTTCTTGTAGATTTCTCGGTTGGTGGTGGGAACCGCGGCAACAAATCCATCGACGTAAGCCATGTTGTATGTCTCCCCTTGGTTGCCAGACCGCTTTCCTCCGCCCGGTGCATGGTACCGGCGCTGTCGCAATCGGTCGCAGGTTTGCCAAGTCGGCCTGTCGGATCGCTACCTAGGCACGCAATTTGAAAATTGAAGACCATTGAAGGCCAACGAAGGCCGCCTCGATTGACGCATTGTCGGAGGATCTCGGTCTACGTCGTAACTGCTTACCGCCACGACAGCATGTGACCACATTGCCGCGGACAATCTCATTGATGTTGGTGTGCCGCTCTTTTATTATGCGGCGAACAATATGCTGTGTATGTTGTTTTACATAGCGTTCGCAGGAGAGCACACGCGCGGAGGCCCCGCCTGTGCATTGCGAAATGAGACACGGAGGTTTGAATGGCGCCACCGGGTCAGGAATGCCGCGACAATCGCTAACACAGTCGTTCGGGTGTTGACGTAGCGGCGAGTTTGCGAACGGCGCGACGGGAGCGGCCTCCGCGGGTCGCATCAGTCAGGCAAGACCCCAATTTGGCCGTTCCCGCTGGGCGCTCGGGCGATGTTCTGAGATCGCCGGCGCAAGGAAATCCCCAAGCCGCAATCGTGGGCGGGCGCCAAACGCGCCGGCCGATCTGCGCGCCTTCACGCTAGCCAAACCAACCTCAGCCGCGAGCAGCTTCTCGCCGTGCTCCTGACTTATACTAAATAATAACTGATGAATATTGACATTCGTCAGTGATCAGTTATCATTAATTACAAACGGAGGCCGTCTCTATGTCCCAACAGGCCGTTTTCCCCCAATTTATCAAGGTATTGGCGCTCATCTCGCCGCTCGCGCTTGCGGCTTGCGACCCGATGACAGCCCAACCGGCGGCCCCGGTTCGTCCGGTCCTAGTGACGCCGGTCCATTTCGAGGCCCAGATCAGCGACCGAAGCTTCGTGGGCACGGTCCGTCCGCGGATCGAGAGCGATCTGGGGTTCCGCGTGGCCGGAAAGGTTTCCCGGCGGCTTGTCGAAGTTGGAACGCGTGTTGAGGCCGGCCAGCCGCTGGCTGTGCTCGACGAAGTGGACCTCGCGCTGCAAGCCGAGCAGGCTGCGGCCGAACAGCGCGCCGCGACTGGCGTGCTTGCGCAGGCGAACGCTGCCGAAGGGCGCGCAAAGGAACTGCGACAGAAAGGCTGGTCGACCGATGCGCAGCTCGACCAAGCGAAGGCCGCGGCAGACGAGGCGCGCGCGCGGCTCAACCGCGCCGAAAGGTCGGTGGAGCTTACGAAAAACAGCCTGTCCTATGCCACGCTGGTTGCCGACGTGGGCGGCGTAGTGACCGCAACCTTGATTGAACCTGGTCAGGTTGTCGCCGCGGGGCAGACCGCCATTCGCCTCGCCCGTCTCGCCGAAAAAGAAGTTGTGGTTGCGATCCCCGAAACATTGCTGACCCGCGCCAAATCGGGCGAAGCGCAGGTGTCGATCTGGTCCAATCCGGACAAGCGTTACACCGCCAGGCTTCGTGAGCTTGCGCCTTCGGCCGATCCGGCGACGCGGACTTATCTTGCGAAGTTCACGCTGCTCGCGGCTGGCGACGAAGTGCAACTTGGTATGACGGCGACGCTGACCCTTTCCGAACCGGCAAGCGAGCGAGTGGCCCGTCTGCCGCTCTCGGCCCTGTTCAACCAGGGGCAGGGGCCTTCGGTTTATGTAGTCGACGAAAAAGGAGCCCTGACGCTCAGGCGCGTCTCGGTCAAATCGTATGAACGCGAGGATGCGCTGATCAGCGATGGCGTGGAAGAAGGCGCAAGCGTCGTCACTCTCGGTGTCCAGAAACTCGACCCTGCTCAGAAAGTAAGAATCGTGTCGTCGCTCTCGTTCTGAGCGTCGGATTGTCTTGGTACGGATCGCTAAAGGATAATCGCCATGCGTCATTTCAATCTTTCGGCATGGGCAGTCGCTCATCCAGCCCTGATCCTGTTTCTGATCCTCATGTTCGGCGCGGCCGGCTTGCTGTCTTACCGCAGCCTTGGCCGTGCCGAGGATCCATCATTTACGATCAAAGTCGTGGTCGTCACGGCGATGTGGCCGGGGGCCACTGCCGCCGAAATGCAGGCGCAAGTTGCCGATCCGATCGAGAAGAAGCTTCAGGAGCTGCCTTACTTCGACAAGGTGACGACCTACACCAAGCCAGCATTTACCGCGATGCAGATTGCCTTCAAGGACAACACGCCGGCGCGCGAGGTGCCGGAGCTCTTTTATCAACTGCGCAAGAAAGTCGCCGATATCAAGGACGATCTGCCGGCAGGCATCATCGGACCCTCTGTCAACGACGAATATGGCGACGTCGATTCAATTCTCTACATGCTCACCGCCGACGGTGCCGACTACGCCCAGATGAAAAAAGTGGCGCAGGCGTTGCGTCAGCGCTTGCTCAAGGTCAAGGATGTCACGAAGGTCAATCTTTACGGCACGCAGGACGAAAAAATCTTCGTCGAGTTTTCGAACGCCAAGCTCGCCACGCTTGGCGTAACCACCGAGCAGATATTTCAATCGCTTGCTCGGCAGAACGCCGTGGTGTCGGCCGGCATCGTGGAATCCTCGGCCCAGCGCGTGCCGTTGCGCGTCACCGGCGCGCTCGATGGCGCGAAGGCTGTCGCCGAAACCCCGGTCGAAGCGAATGGGCGCGTGTTTCGGCTCGGCGACATTGCGACGGTCACGCACGGTTTTGCCGACCCTCCGGAGTTCGTGGTTCGTCAGAAAGACAGGCCGGCCATCGGCATCGGTGTGGTGATGGCAAAAGGCGCCAATATTCTTGAGCTCGGCCCGGCCGTTAACAGCGCCACGGCCGAATTCATGGCTGCGGTCCCGCAGGGATTCAATCTCGAGCAGATTGCCGATCAGCCGGCTGTGGTCGAACACGCGGTTGGCGAATTTGTGCATTCCTTCATAGAGGCGCTGGCAATCGTCCTGTTCGTCAGCTTCGTTGCGTTGGGGTGGCGCACCGGCATTGTCGTAGCCTTGTCGGTCCCGCTGGTGCTGGCGATTGTGTTCATCGTCATGAACGCCATGGGGCTCGATCTCCACCGGATTACGCTCGGCGCATTAATTATCGCCCTCGGCTTGCTGGTCGACGACGCAATTATCGCCGTCGAAATGATGGTGGTGAAAATCGAGCAGGGCTGGGATCGCGTGCGCGCCGCCTCGTTTGCCTGGGAATCCACCGCATTCCCGATGTTGACGGGGACGCTGGTGACCGCGGCGGGCTTCCTCCCCATCGGCTTTGCCAATTCATCGGTCGGCGAATATGCCGGCGGCATCTTCTGGGTGGTCGCGATCTCCCTCGTCGCATCGTGGCTGGTGGCGGTCGTTTTCACGCCGTATCTCGGCGTCAAGCTGCTGCCAGCTCTCAAGAAGCTCGGCCACAGACACGATCCCCATGCGATTTACGAGACCCGTTTCTATCGCGCGCTGCGCCGGGTCATCGAGTGGTGCGTCAAGCGACGCATGACCGTGGTGCTCGCAACGGTCGGCGTCTTTGTGTTGTCGATCGTGGGGTTCGGCCATGTCCAGCAGCAATTCTTTCCATTGTCGGAACGGCCTGAGCTGTTCTTCCAACTGAGGCTGCCTGCCGGAACGTCGATTGGCACGACGCTCGAGTCAGTGAAGCGGGCCGAATGGCTGCTCAAAGGCGACAAGGATATCACGACCTATACCGCATACATCGGCCAAGGGTCGCCGCGGTTCTGGCTCGGACTGAATCCTCAGCTGCCAAATGAATCCTTTGCCGAGATCGTTATTGTCTCGAAGGATGTAGAAGCGCGTGAACGGATCAAGGAACGGATCGAGAAGGCCGTTGCCGACGGTGCGCTGTCGGAAGCGCGCGTGCGCGTTGATCGGTTCAATTTCGGACCGCCGGTCGGTTTCCCGGTCCAGTTCCGCGTGATCGGTCCGGACGCGAAGAAAGTCCGCGACATCGCCTACCAGGTTCGGGAGGTCATGCGCGGCAACAACCAGGTGATCGACCCGCATCTCGACTGGAACGAGCAGGCCCCATATCTGAAACTCGTTGTCGACCAGGACCGAGTCCGCGCCTTGGGAATGACACCCCAGGACATTTCGAAGTCGCTGGGCATGCTGCTTTCGGGCGTGAAAATCACCACGATCCGCGACGGCATCGAGAAAGTCGAAGTGGTGGGCCGCGCCGTTCCTGCAGAGCGACTCGATCTTGCCCATATTGGCGACCTGTCGCTCTATTCGCGTAATGGAATTGCAGTTCCGCTCTCGCAGATCGCGAAAGTCGAGTATGCGCATGAGGAACCGATTCTCTGGCGAATCAACCGCGACATGGCGATGACCGTGCGCGCCGACGTCGTCGACGGGGTCCAGCCGCCCGACGTTACCAACGCCATCTGGCCGAAGCTGCAACCGATCCGCGACCGCCTCGAGCCGGGCTATCGAATCGAAATCGGCGGCGCTATCGAGGAGTCGGAAAAGGGCAATGCGTCCATCTACGTGCTGTTCCCCCTGATGATCGGCGTCATGCTCACGCTACTCATGGTTCAGCTGCAAAGCATATCCCGGCTGGTGCTCGTGTTCCTCACCGCGCCGCTCGGAATCATCGGAGCGTCATTGGGCCTGAACCTTTCAGGCAAGCCTTTCGGCTTTGTCGCATTGCTCGGCCTGATCGCACTTGCCGGCATGATCATGCGCAATGCGGTGATTCTGGTCGATCAGATCGAATCGGACGTGAAACAGGGATTGACACGCGGCGAAGCGATTGTCGAAGCAACCGTCAGGCGGGCGCGTCCTGTTGTCCTCACGGCGTTGGCCGCCATTCTCGCCATGATTCCACTGTCGCGCTCGGCTTTTTGGGGACCAATGGCGATCACGATCATGGGCGGCCTGTTCGTTGCAACGTTTTTGACCTTGCTGTTCCTGCCAAGTCTGTACGCGTTATGGTACCGTAAGCGTCTTGGCGAGCGTGGCGACGAGGCAGGCGAGCTATCAGGCGCGTCGCAACTCGTGCAAGGGTTCGGCGGGATTCCGGTTGCCGCCGAGTGAGAGGAAAGGCTGGGACTTCAAATGAGCTACGTAACTGAACATGTTGAGACAGACGTTCGGGAAAGGATTCTCGTCGTTGCCGAACGTCTGTTTCGTGAAATCGGCTACCAGAAGACGACCGTGGCGGACATCGCCAAGGCTCTTCAGATGAGCCCGGCCAATGTTTATCGCTTTTTCGATTCCAAGAAGTCGATTAACGCCGGCGTCGCGCGGAAGCTGATGGGGCAGGTCGAGCAAGCCTCACAAGCTATTGCCACGAGCCGGGGGAGCGCCGCGGGGCGGCTGCGCAAGTTGCTGACAACCGTCCATCAAATGAATTCAGCCCGCTATGTCGGCGACTCCAAGATGCACGAAATGGTCGCCTGCGCGATGGAAGAAAATTGGGATGTTTGCCGCGCGCATATGGAATTTATAACTAGCGTGATTGCGAATGTAATTGCGTCTGGCGTCGCCAGCGCCGAATTCCATGTGCGCGACCCCGGCACCGCCGCCATGTGCACCTGTGCAGCGATGATTCGGTTTTTCCATCCGCAGTTGATTGCCGAATCTGCGAACAAGCCAGGTCCGACGCTCGATCAGATGATCGACTTTGTGATTGCGGGCCTGGGTGGAGCTGATTTGGCACAGTAGCCTGGCTGCTGCCGGCTTGCGTCGGCAAACGAAAATGTCGGAACTCACTTGTGGACGAAGACCACGTTTCGGCGCAAAGATAGACACGAAGCGTTAATCTCGCTGACACCGCAATGCTGCAGATCGCAATTTTGCTTGGCTGGGTGGTCGCTTTGGGCTTGGTGGTCTTTCTCGCCACCGAGTCGCTCAGGCATCGACGATGGGGCCGGCAAAGGAGAAAGCGGGCACTTCGCAGACTGTTGAAATTCAAAAAGCATCATCACTTTGATCCGAAACGCGGCCGTTGGGTCCGAAACGATAACGCGTCCTTTGTGGTCGACCAGGCCGCTGACGACCGGCGGCTGGTTCTTATCCTGGTTGGATGCTTGCTGCTGATCGTCTGGGAGGGCTATTGGATTTCGGAAATCGTCGAACGATTTTCCAGGGCCACCCACCCATTGCAGCTGCCGTACGGGTTTCTGTTATTGATGTTGGTTGGCGTGCCACTGGCCGTCTACCTGTATTTTCGTCGAAGACTGCGCCGGTCGGCGCGGATACCGATCTGACAGCGGTCCGGTAGAGAGGCAGCGCGATCGGACGGCCCTGTTTCACGTTCCGACCGCCGACCCTAAAAAAGGGGGCGTCGCTGGCGCCTCCCGGACGGCACTCCCTTGTTATTTTTGCTGTTTTAGGCATCCTCAAAAAAGGGTGCATCTGGGTGCAGGTTGACATCGTGCAGTTATTTACCACCGCCGAGGCAGCCGCCTATCTCCGCCTCAAGGAGCGGAAGATCTATGAAATGGTGGCTGAAGGAACCGTCCCTTGCACGAAGATCACCGGACGCTGGCTATTTCCAAAAGCCGAACTCGACCACTGGCTCGCGGCCAGCGTTTCGCGACCGGCGGGAACGGCGCGACCCGAGCCGGCGCCGATCGTCGGCGGAAGTCATGACCCGCTGCTCGAATGGTCCCTGCGCGAGAGCGGCTCGGGTCTGGCGACGTTGGCGGTTGGCAGCGAAGCGGGATTTTCTCGTTTCACCTCCGGCGAGATGCTTGCTGCGGCAATCCATCTTCACGTCCTCGACGACGTAAAAGTCGACGCAAATGTCGATGCCGTGAAAAGCCGCGGCGGATTGCAGGATGCGGTGATGATCGCCTTTTGTCGGCGCGAACAAGGTCTGCTCGTTGCGCCAGGAAATCCATTGAAACTTGCTTCCATTGAAGACGTGAGCAGGACACGGGCACGCCTGGCCATGCGGCCAAAAGGTGCCGGCGCACAATTGCTGCTGTTGGCCTTGATGCATCGGGCCAAGATCTCACTCGATCAGCTCGCCGCGGTCGCTCCCACTTGCCCGACAGGCCCTGATATTGCGCAGGCAATTCGCGCCGGACGTGCCGACACGGGAATCGCGACGCGCGGAGTCGCCAATGCTGCGGGCCTTGATTTTGTGCCTATCGTTTGGGAGCCGTTCGATCTGGTCATGCGTCAGCGCGATTATTTTCATCCGCCGATGCAATCGCTGGTCAACTTCATGCATTCGGAAGAGTTCAGAACGCGCGCCCGCGAGTTAGGCGGTTACGACCTCAGCGTCACGGGCACAGTACGGTTTGTGAATTGATGACCGACACGCAGGTTTGGCCGACGGAGTTGCGCCTGCACAAGGATCGCAAAACCTTGACGGTAACATTCGACGGAGGTGAGAAGTTCGATCTGCCTTCCGAATATCTGCGCGTGAAAAGCCCAAGTGCGGAAGTGCAGGGGCATTCGGCCGAGGAACGCAAGACGGTGCCCGGTAAGCGTGATGTCGAGATTATTGAGGTGTTGCCGGTCGGCAATTATGCGGTCCGGCTCGTGTTCGACGATCTTCATTCGACCGGGATCTTCGATTGGAATTATCTGCTCGATCTCGGCCGCAATCATACCGCCTATTGGCAGGATTACCTCGACGAGCTCGCGGCTAAAAATCTGACCCGCGATCCGCCCGCTCGGCGCAAGTAAAGGCCTGGCGCTCATGCTGACGCTGCGCCAAATTGAGGTCATTCGCGCGATTATGGTGACCGGCACCGTTGGCGGTGCCGCAAGGCTCTTGAATGTTTCGTCGCCGGGCGTCAGCCGCGTGATGAAGCACGCCGAGACATCCGTCGGCGTCAAGCTATTCAGCCGCAGAGGCGGCCGCTACAGCCCGACTCCCCAGGCCAACGCCATCTTCAGCCAAATCAACGGTGTCTATGACAAGGTCGAAGACCTGCAATTCGTTATCTCGCGGATCAAACGGGGTGCCAATACCGAGCTCAAGATCGGCTCGGTGCCAAGCATTGCAAACGTCATGGTGCCCCGCGCAATCGCCGACCTGCGCAAGGCATTGCCGAATCTGCTGATCGAGGTCGATATCCTGAAGATCGAGGACGCCATCGACTATCTTTTGCTTGGCAAAGGCGAACTGGTGGCATTGAGCTGCAAGCTCGATCACGCGTTGCTCGCGGTCGCGCCGCTGGCGCGGGGGCGACTGAAATGCATCGTGCCGGACGGCCATCCGCTGACTCGCCGCGCGCGTGTAACGGCGGATGAGATCGTGAAATATCCGTTGATTGGTGTAGATCCAAACGATCCTTATGGGCGGATCATGGCCGGGCTGTTCGCCAGTCACGACCTGCATTACGAAGTGACGATCCGCGCCCGGTTTGGGTCGACAGTTTGCGCCCTGGTCTCGCACGGTCTCGGCATTGCCATCGTTGACGAGTTCACCCTGGCCGCTGACCAGTGGCCACGGCTGCGGGTGCTGGATATAGCCGAACCGACCGCGTTCCAGACCTTCATCGCGCACCGCAAGGATGTCTCGCTGTCGAGCCATGCTGCGCGTTTTGTCGCGGCCTTGCGCGGTGAAATGGAAGCTGTATCGCGGCAGCGCAGCTCACGCAAAAAATAACAACATGTTAAGTTTGGTGCACGTCTTGGTTATTGACCTTGCGTCGCATGATCAGCAAGGTCGGGGTCGGCAAAACAGGCTCTGTGGGGGCCGTTGTGCCCAGAAGCCCGATTAACGGGCCGATTTGGCAAAGGAGGAGCTTCCTATGTTCCGTTCAGGGCTAATTGCATCTTGCATTCTGGCGGGTGTGGGCGTGACCAGCCCCGTTTTCGCGCAATCGACCGTCTACATTCCGGCCATCCTCGAACTGTCTGGCGCCGGAGCGGTATCAGGAACCAACTTCCGCGACGGCATGCTGATGGCCATCGACGAGATCAATGCAAAGGGCGGCATTCTGGGGAAAAAGATCGAAACGCCCTTGCTCGATACGCAGAGCGATGCCGGCATCTCGCGCGCGCAAGTGCAAAAGGTGCTCGACAACAAGCCTTACGTCATCATCGGTCCTGTCTTCTCCGGTTCTGTCCTCGTCGACATGCTGCTGACCCAGCAAGCGGAAATCCCCGAAATTGTCGGCGGTGAAGCTGCGGCAATCACGCAGAAGGGCAATCCCTACGTTTTCCGCACCTCATTCGGACAGCAATTCAGTATGCCGAAGATCGCCAACTACATGCGCGACGGCATCAAGGCTAAGACCGTCGGCGTGCTGTGGGTGAACAACGACTTCGGCAAAGGTGGTCGCGACACCTTCAACAAGGAGATGAATGCCCGCGACATCAAGGTTGTCGCCGACATTTCGACCGAGTCTGGCCAGGCGGACTTCTCGGCCGACGTCGTCAAGCTCAAGAGCGCCAATGCCGATGCGATCTTCGTCTACCTCAACGAAGAAGAGAGCGCGCGCTTCCTGCGCGAAGCGAGGAAGCAGGGTCTCAACAAGCCTCTGATCGGCGAGACCACTTTGCTTGGCCAGAAGGTCATCGATCTTGCCGGCGGAGCGGCCAATGGCGTGCGCGGCCACGTGGGGCTCACCATCGATGCGCCGATCCCGGCCGTGCAGGAGTTCGCCGAGCGCTTCAAGAAGCGATTCAATTACGCTTGCGATCACAACGGCATCAAAGGCTATACAGGCGTCTACTTCATCAAGCACGTAACCGAAAAGATCGGCAAATTCGACAGCAAGGCCTTTGCCGAAGCCGCGCACGGCATCACCATTTCGCCCAAGGACGAACCGGGCATCCTGATGGAGGCGACCTGGGACAAGAACGGCGACATCGACCGCATCAGCTTTTTGGGCGAGGTCGTCGACGGCAAGCAGAAGATCGTCGAAACCTTGCCGAAGCTCGGCAAGTAGTCGCGTCACGGAATTTCTTCCGCCCGGTCAACATGACCGGGCGGAAGTCAAAGGCCCTCCGGCATGGCCTCCTTTATTCAGCTGCTGGTATCCGGCCTCGCGACCGGCGCGATTTATGCGCTGATTGCGGTGGGATTCACGCTGCTCTGGCAGACCTCCCAGACGATCAATTTCGCCCAGGGCGAGTTCGTCATGCTGCCCGCTTTTTTCGTCTTGGCTGCCATGAATGCCGGCGCGCCGTTCTGGCTGGCGGCGCTGATCGGCATTGCGTTCTCGATCGTCATCCTCGGACTTCTGTTCAAGGTTGTCATCGTCGATCCGATGCTGAAATACGGGGTGCTGCCGCTGGTCATTTCGACCATCGCGCTGTCACTGTTCCTCAAGGAAAGCGCCAAGGACTTTTACAGCTCGCAGGCGCAACCGTTTCCTGCGCTCGTACCGCCGACCGATGTTCAAATTTTCGAGGCGGTGGTCTCGACGCAGAGCTTGGTCGTGCTGGCGATCGCGATCCTCACCGTGGTCGCTTTGAATCTCCTGCTCAACAAGACGCGGGTCGGACGCCAAATGCAGGCGACCGCGCAGAATCCGACCTTGGCACGCATTTTGGGCATCCCTGTGCGGCTGATGGTGCTCTACACGTTTCTGCTGAACGCAGTCCTTGTTGCGATCGCGTCGATCCTGGTGAGCCCGATCTACCTCGCCAAATTCACCAATGGCGAGACGCTCGGGATGGCCGCGTTCATTGCCGCAATTATCGGTGGATTCAATCAGGTCCGCGGCGCCATTCTCGGCGGCGTTATTCTTGGCGTGCTCGATAATCTGTCGGCCGCCTACATCTCCTCGCAATATCGGGGCGCCTTTCCGCTGATCATTCTCATCATCGTCATCCTGTTTCGGCCTCAGGGCCTGCTGGGTCGGCTCGAGGAGCGCACGGTGTGACGCGCATGGGCGCCATAATCGTTGGCCTCGCTGCGATTGCCGCAATCGCGGCACCGTTTTTTCTCAAGCCGTTTGGCATTTTCCTGATCTCAACCTGGGCGGTACTCACGATTGCGGCGATCGGACTGAATCTGACGCTCGGCTACGCCGGGCAGATTTCGCTGGCGCAGGGCGCTTTCGTCGGAATAGGCGCCTATACGGTTGCACTGCTGACGCCATTGGGTGTGCCGTTCTTCATTGCATTTTTTGCGGCCGGCCTGCTGTGCTTTGCCGTCGGTTGGCTTCTTGGCTATCCGGCGCTGCGCGTGCAGCACCACTACCTGGCCTTCGTCACGCTAGCTTTCACGACGCTTGTATTCCTTGTGCTGCGCAACGAGGAATGGCTGACCAACGGCATTTATGGAATTACCGGAACGCCACGTCCGACGCTGCTCGGATGGAAAACCACCGCGGCGCGCGATTTCTATTTCCTCTGTCTCGGCGTTCTTGCCGTGCTTTCCTTTGCGATTTGGTGGATGCTTCGCTCCCCCTGGGGCCGGGCCTTTGTTGCCCTGCGCGAAAATCCGATCCGCGCCTTGTCGCTCGGCCTCGATACGCGACGATATACCCTGATGGCATTTGCCATCGGTTCGAGCCTCGGCGGCCTTTCAGGCGCGCTGCATGCTCCGCTGGTCCAATTCATCGAGCCCAACTCATTTGCGCTCGGCCTGTCATTCAACCTGCTGCTGATGGTGATCGTCGGCGGCAGCGGCTATTTCTTTGGGCCGTTTGTGGGCGCGCTGATCGCGGTGCTGCTGCCAGAATGGCTTCGCATCACGCAGGGCTATTACCTCCTCCTGTATGCCGCCGCGATCATGGTCTTGATGGCGTTCTGCCCATCCGGGGTGCTTGGCCTCGTTGAGCGCGCGCGCATCGCTTTGGTCGGCCGGCGCAAGGAGCCTGCGACATCAACGCTTGCGGAAGGCGCCGGGCCATGACTTCGGTGCTTGCAGTTTCGGATCTTCGCAAGACTTTCGGCGGCATCACGGCCGTCGACAGCGTGTCGTTCGAAGTCCGTGACGGGGAAATCCTCGGAATTATCGGGCCGAACGGATCAGGAAAGTCCACGCTGTTCAACTGCGTTCTCGGCCAGTTGCGGCCGACCGCGGGCGAAGTCCGGATCGATGGCAAGCCCACGACCGGAATGCGGCCCTGCGACCTCAATCGCCTTGGCGTAAGCCGGACGTTTCAATTGCTGCAGGTCTTTCCTCAGCTTTCGGTACGCGACAATCTCATTCTTGCCGGCCAGGAACATCAGGGCTCGATGGCGTCGCGCCTGTTCGGGCGATCGGACGCGGGGCTCGGTGGCGCTGCCGAAAAGATGATCGAGTTCTTTCGCCTGTCGCATCTCGCGGATGAACAGGCGGGTTCGCTGAGCTACGGACAGCAAAAGCTGCTTGATGCCGCCATGGCCTTCATGGCCGGGCCACGTCTTGTCCTGCTCGATGAGCCGGCGGGCGGCGTGAATCTCACCATGCTGGGAAGTCTGCGCGAGCGGCTTCAGGCCTATCACGCCGAGCGCAAAGCAACGTTTGTCGTTATCGAGCACCAGATGGAATTCGTCATGGCCTTGTGCACGCGCGTGCTTGTTCTGGCGGAAGGACGCATCATTGCCGAGGGTGCGCCGCATGACATACGGCGCAATCCGTTGGTGATCGAGGCCTATCTGGGACACTGAAATGAACTCGGAAGCGTTGCTTGTCCTCGACAGCGTCTTCGCCGGCTACGGCAAGATGACGATCCTCAACGGGACAACCGCGCGCGTTCGTCGTGCTGCGATCACGACCGTGATCGGTCCCAACGGGGCCGGCAAGTCGACGATGTTCAAGACGATTTTCGGACTGTTGCCGGTGCGCAGTGGAACGATTTCATTTGGTGGCCGTGACACGACGAATTTCACGCCACGGCAGGTTCTTGACGCCGGCATCGCCTACATTCCGCAAGGCCGCAATATCTTTCCGGAACTGAGCGTGCAGCACAATCTGGAGCTTGGCGGTGTTGCCTTGTCCGATCAGGCGAGCCTTCCGGCCCGCATGGACAAGATCATGCAGCGCTTTCCGATGCTGCGGGAGAAGGCGGGCGCGCAGGCGTCCACGCTATCCGGCGGGCAGCAAAAGATGCTCGAAGTCGCCCGTGGGCTCCTGCTCGATCCAAAGCTGATCCTGATCGACGAGCCCTCCATCGGCCTGTCGCCGCTGATGGTGCAGGAGGTGTTCGCGATTCTCAAATCGCTGCGCGACAACGGCGTGACGATCCTGTTGATCGAGCAGAATGCAAAGCAGGCGCTGCAGATCTCCGACCACGGCCTTGTGCTCGAACAGGGGCAGACCCGGATAGAAGATTCTGCTTCGAAGATTCTCGCCGACCCACGCATCGCGCAGCTTTTTCTGGGCGGCGGGCTGGCGCAGGCGGAGCACGTGTCATGAGCAGGCCCAGGGTGCTGCTCGGACTGATTGGCGCGAACATCATGGGATCGCTGTCGCCGGCGCTGTTTGCCGACGCATTCGCGGCCGCCGGAATCGACGGATTCTATCATTTATTGGACGTCGACCGCTTGCGCGAGCGCGGGCTGCCGCGGCTTCTCGAGGCGATCAAGCTCGCCGGTTTTGCGGGGGCAAACGTCACATATCCTTTCAAGCAGGAGATCCTTCCGCTCCTGGATGCGGTCGACCCGGAAGCTGCGCAGATTGGCGCGATCAACACCGTGGCAATTGCGTCGGACGGCCGAACCACGGGCTACAACTTCGACCGGCGCGGATGGCGGCACAGTTTTGAGGAGAGTTTCGGTGCTGAGGGCGCCCGGGGTGCGACGGTCGTGCAGATTGGAGCCGGAGGTGCCGGACACGCGGTCGCATTTGCCCTGATGGATCTTGGCGTTGCGCGCCTCGTCGTACACGACCGCGATGGCGCCCGGGCGAACGCGCTCTGCAAGGATCTGGCAAAGTACTTTGGTCCGTCGCGCTGCCGGGTAGCGGGTGATCTCGAACGCGAAATCGCGGCCGCCGACGGGATCGTCAACGCGACGCAAGTGGGAATGCGTGGCTTTCCGGGCAATCCCGTCCCTGTGTCGGCGCTCAAGCCATCGCATTGGGCTGCCGACGTCATTTACACGCCCGTCGATACCGAGTTCATCAAGGCTGCGGCAGCCAAGGGCGCCCGGGTGATGAGCGGCGACGGGATGTGCGTTCATCAGGCTGTCGAGGCATTCCGGTTATTTGCAGGAATCACCCCCGATATCGCCCGGCTTCATCGTGCATTTGCGGCCGGATACGAGGCCCGCGAAGCAGCGTTCAATGCACCGAGCTGCGGCAAGAGCGGAGGACAGAAACAATGAGAACATCTATTGCCACCGTTTGCCTCAGCGGCGGCCTGAGCGAAAAGCTGGCGGCGATTGCGGCGGCCGGCTTTCGCGGTGTCGAAATTTTTGAAAGCGACCTGCTTTCGTATAACGGGACGCCGGCTGACGTCGCCCGAGAAATGTCCGACCGGGGACTGCGTGCAATCACCTTTCAGCCGTTCCGCGACTTTGAAGGCATGCCGGAGCCGCAACGTCAGCGCACATTCGATCGCGCCGAGCGCAAATTCGACCTCATGCAGGAGCTCGGCTGCGATTCTCTGCTGGTCTGCAGCAACGTGTCGCCGGACTCCCTGGGCGGCATAGACCGCAGCGCGGCGGATTTTCACGAGCTTGGCGAACGGGCAGCGAAGCGCGGCTTGCGCGTTGGCTTCGAGGCGCTCGCCTGGGGACGTCACATCAACGATTATCGCGATGCCTGGGAAGTCGTGCGACGCGCCGACCACACCGCGATCGGGCTTGTTCTCGACAGCTTTCATACTTACGCCCGCAAGACGGACCTTAAGGCGCTGCAGTCGATCCCGGGCGATCGCATTTTTCTCGTTCAGCTGGCGGACGCTCCGTGGCTGGAGATGGACGTCCTGAATTGGAGCAGGCATTTCCGCTGCTTTCCGGGGCAGGGCGATCTGCCGCTGCTCGATTTCATGGCAGCGGTCCAGGCAACCGGCTACTCCGGCGATCTTTCGCTGGAGATTTTCAACGACCAGTTTCGCGCCGGCTCACCGCGGTCGGTCGCGATCGATGGCCAACGCTCGCTCGTCTATCTCCTGGACCAGTTGCGCAGCAGGAGCGGAAGACCAGTTTCCGACGTTCCGCAAATGCCGCCGCGGTCGAAATGTCTCGGCGTCGAATTCATTGAATTTGCGGTCGATGATCGCAGCGCGGATGAGCTCGCGAGACTTCTGGCCGGCCTCGGGTTTCGCAACACCGCGCGCCACAAAACGAAATCGGTATCCCGCTGGACGCAAGGGGCGATCAACCTTGTCATCAACAAGGAAAAAGAAGGTTTCGCGCACTCGCATTACATTACGCATGGCCCATCCGTTTGCGCCATCGGGCTCATGGTTGATAGCGCGGCGGCCACCCTCGACCGCGCCGAGAAGCTGCGCGACACGCCTTTCCGGCAGAAGGTCGGCCCGGGCGAACTTGAAATTCCCGCCGTCCGCGGCATGGGTGGAAGTCTGCTCTATTTCCTCGATCCGGGTAGCAAACTCGCCAAGGTCTGGGACATCGAGTTCGAGCCGGTGACGGCAAAAAATGCTGCCGATCCTGGCCTCACGGTTGTCGATCATATCTCGCAGTCAATGCACTACGAGGAAATGCTGTCCTGGCTTCTTTTCTATACTTCGCTGCTTGACGTGCAGAAAACGCCGCAGGTCGATATCACCGATCCCGGCGGCATTGTACGCAGCCAGGTCGTGGAGACCGCAGACGGCATCCTTCGCATTGCTCTCAACGCTTCACAAAGCACGCGCACGCAGTCGTCGCGTTTTCTCAACGAGTACTTCGGCTCCGGTGTCCAGCACATCGCCTTCGGCACAAAGGACATTCTCGCGACTGCGGCTCGCCTGAAGGCCAACGGCGTGGAGATCTTGCGCATTCCCGACAACTATTACGACGACCTTGAAGCTCGCGTCGATCTCGACACCACGCGTCTGAAGCTTCTGAAAGAGAACAACATCCTCTACGACAAGGACGACAGCGGCGAATATCTTCAGCTTTACACGAGGAGCTTCAAGGATCTGTTCTTCCTCGAGCTCGTCGAGCGACGCGGATACAAAGGTTTTGGTGCCATCAATGCGCCAATCCGCCTGAATGCGCAGTCGCGGCTCGCGGGCGATCCTGCGGCTTCCGCCCTGTGACACAACCCTTGCGCATCGCTGTCGTGGGCGCTGGCGCCATTGGACGCCAGCATATCGAGCGGCTGCTGAAAAATCGGAACTGCCGGCTGGCGGCGATCGTCGATCCGGCGTCCAATGCGGCCGAGATTGCAGCAAAAGCCGGCGCTCCAATCGTTGGTTCGCTGGCGGACGTGCTCGCGGGCGAACGTCCAGATGGCGTGATCCTGGCCACGCCCAATCGACTGCATGTCGAACAGGGCCTTGCGTGCGTCGCGGCGGGCGTGCCGGCTCTGATCGAAAAACCGCTCGCGGACACGATCGAGGCTGGTGAGCGGCTATGTCAGGCGGCCGAGCGTGCGAATGTGAAGCTGTTGACGGGGCATCATCGTCAGCACAATCCAATCATGGCGAAGGCGGCTGAGATCGTGCGTAGCGGCCGGCTTGGACGCCTTGTGGCCGTCGTTGGCACCACAATGTTCTGCAAGCCTGACCAGTATTTCGAGGCGGGCCCTTGGCGACGCCAGCCCGGAGGCGGACCGCTGCTGATCAACATGGTTCATGAAGTCGGAAATCTGCGCGCCCTCTGTGGCGAAATAGTCGCCGTGCAGGCATTTGCCTCGTCAGCGACACGTAATTTTCCCGTCGAGGATACCGTTGCGGTCAGTCTGCGTTTTGCGAACGGGGTTCTCGGCACGTTCATGTTGTCCGACACCGCCGCTGCGCCGCGAAGCTGGGAACAGACGACAGGGGAGGATCCAGCATTTTCCTCCTATCCTGACGAAGATTGTTACATCGTCGCCGGCACGCTTGGCTCGCTGGCGTTTCCGACCATGCGCCTGAGGTTCTACGCCGACGCGGCACGCCGGTCTTGGTCGAACCCGTTCGAAAGCGAGTCAATTGCTGTCGAACGGGCTGATCCGCTGACGCGGCAACTCGAGAATTTCTGCGCGGTGATACGTGGCGCGGTGGAACCGGTGGTGAGCGCGCGCGACGGCTTGCAGAATCTGCGTGTTCTCGACGCGATACAACGGGCTGTGCGAAGCGGACAAGCTACCACCGTCGCGCAGTAACCGACCGCTCCCGGGCCTGCACGCGTGATCGCAACCCGGCCAAATGGCCGGGGCAAACCCGGCCGTCCGGCCGGTAGCCTGGCCCTGCGGCATTTCCCATTCTGGCCATTATCTGAATAGACAGGAGTTACTCCCGTGAGCGATCCGCTGGACTCCCTTGCACAGTTCTCAAACGCCTTGGCCGCGCGTGTTGACGCCGCAAAACCCATCATTGCGTCCATATCTCTCTCGCACGGACGGTATCTCACCGGCATCGTGTGGCGGCCCGATATCGTCGTCACCTCCGAGCAATCGTTACCCGACAGCGACCAATTTGAAATCGTGACAGCAAATGGCTCCGTCACCGGGGCCATGATCGCTGGCCGCGATCCTGCCACTAACATCGCGGTCCTCCGTCTTCCCGCGTCGATAGTCTCGATTTCGTTTGACAAGAGCGACGCCCGACCGGGCGCGGTCGCGATCGCGGTTGGAGCGGACGGAAACGGCGGCACAAGCGCGCGCTTTGGCATCATCAATATCCTTGGGCCCGAATGGCACAGCAGGCACGGTGGCCTGATTGATCGGCGCATCGAGCTCGATATTCAGCTTGCCCGCAAGGAAGAGGGCGGCGCCGTTTTCGATGTTGGCGGCGGCTTCATTGGCATGACGACTTTCGGACCGCGCCGACAAGTTCTTGTTATTCCGAAAGCGACTCTCGAGCGCATCGTGCCGCGATTGCTTCAGGATGGTCGCGTTGCCCGGGGCTGGCTCGGTGTCGCGTTGCAAGCCGTCGCTGTGCCCGAAATGCTAAGGGAGGCCGCCAATCAACGAGGCGGATTAATGGTCATGTCTATCGTAAAAGACGGCCCGGCCGCGCAGGCGGGGATAGTCGCGGGCGATATTATATTGAGTGTAAACGGAACGCAGGCACATCCATTTCGAAAAATCGCCAGGCACTTTGGTTCCGAAAGCATCGGGCGAAAGGCTGATCTTCGGGTCATCCGCGGCGGAGGCGTGATCACCGTGCAAGCATCAATTGCGGAGCGACCCGCGGCATGAGTGTCGCGACCAAAAAATTGGCGGTCACCGGGCCCCTGCGCATCGCCATCGATGCACCAGATTCCTTGCGGTGCTCGGCGTTGAGCCGATTGGTTGCCGAAACAGGTCACATTGTTGTCGACGACTTGAAGTCGGCTGACGTTGTTCTCTCTGAGGGAAGCGACGTCTCGGTGGCTGATGGCCCCCCGGTGCTGTCGCTCGGGAACGCCGATGCTCGCGCCCAAGGGAAACTCTCGCGGGATGCGAGTGCGGAGCAAATCGATGCCGCTCTCAGAGCAGTGGCGAACGGGTTGATCGTTCGTTCATCGGCTGAAGAGAATACCGGTTTCGAATCAACGCGTGAGAGCGACGTGCGCGCACTATTGACGCCTCGCGAGCTCGAGGTGCTGGCTGCGATTGCGGACGGTGATACCAATAAGGTCATCGCGCGCCGATTGGGCATTTCGTTGCACACTGTGAAATTTCATGTCGAGTCGCTGTTTCGTAAATTGGGCGCCCGTACCAGAACTGAAGCGCTCGCAAAGGCTTCTGAACGGCGTCTTAGCGACACAATTACATTGTGATTGGTTTCGTCGCGTTGCGTGCGATAATTCGTTGCGTGGAACTTTCCCTGCATTTGAAGTTCTGGACTTGCTAGAGTGACCTAAGATTTCAACCCGCAGGCCACGCGGATCTCGTCCTTCCATCAGGCTAATCAGGCTGATCATGCCGTTGAGCGCCTATTTGTACGGTGAACGAGTTGTCTGTTCAGAGCAGTTCGCACATCACGGTTCGGGCTCTATTGCTGGGCGATCGAATCGATACGTCGGGGCTTGAGCGACACGACGTCCTGTCAACGACCCCTCTGGCGTTTCGTATCGAAGGCGGCGCATTCGTTGCGCTTTTTCGATTTGGGGTTCTGGTTTTATTCGGCATGACCCCGTTTCAGGAAGACGAAATCATACGCAGCCTTGATGGCCGCATCGTCGGACGTTTTCCCAAGCCGGAGGAGGAGACGGCAGACATCGAGATCGCCCCTGACAAAGACGAGCAAATCGCGCCCAATGGGACGATTATGCTCAAGGCGCTCCTGCCTGAGCACATCCTGATCGTTGCCGACGCGATAGCGACGAATTTGATCCTGGCGCACGACGAGCGCGACGTCAGCGCGGTCTTTGACGTGATCGAGCCATTGGCGCGCGAATTGGCAGAACATGGCCGCACCCCCGGCGGCCGCCGGTCGATTTTGAAGCACATCGGCAATGCGCTGCTTGTCCAACAGCGCGTGTCGGGCCTTGTGGCCGTCGCCGAAAAACCCGACGTGCTGTGGGAAAGAGCGGATCTCGAACGGTTTTATGCCAGGCTCGAGGACGAATACGAGTTGAAGGAACGCGCCGATTTATTGACTCGAAAATTGACGGTGATCTCGGACACCGCGAAGGCCCTTGCGGATATTATCGATACCGAGCGCTCGTTGCGTCTGGAGAGAATAATCATAGCGTTGATTCTTCTCGAGACTATTATCATGGGATACCAGCTTTTCGTGCACTAACGGACGTCGATGCGTTGGGCTACTGACTCAAATGAACGTCGCCGAAAAAACGGTCGTCGTGACGGGTGGGGGCAGTGGCATCGGACGCGCCCTGTGCGAGGCATTCCATCGGGCCGGTGCAAAAAAGATTGTCGTTGCGGACATTGATCTGCAGGCGGTCGAGGCCGTGGCAGGCCGCATCGGCGGCGCCGCGATATTGTGCGACGTGGCAGAGGAGGCGCAGGTCAGGTCTTTAATCGAGAAGACCGAGGCCGAGTTCGGACCGATCGATCTTTATTGCTCGAATGCAGGTGTTGCGCTCGGCTTTTCTCCGCGCGTGGAAAATGCGGCCGGCGGGCCTGATGAACTTTGGGATCGGTCCTGGTCCATCAACGTGATGGGCCATGTCTACGCCGCCCGTCATCTTATACCCCGGATGAAGGTGCGCGGCGGCGGGTATTTCCTCAACACCGTCTCGGCTGCAGGTCTTCTCACGCAAATCGGAAGCGCGATTTATTCGACGACCAAACACGCCGCAGTCGGCTTTGCAGAAAATATTGCGATTGCTCACCGAGATGACGGCATCAAGGTATCTATTCTTTGTCCGCAGGCGGTGGACACGCCGCTGCTGCACCGGCTTCCGTCCGGTCCGCAATCCGCCGACGGTGTTTTGTCGGCGGAACAGGTCGCGCAGGCCGCAATTCGAGGTCTCGAGCGCGAGACATTCCTGATCCTGCCGCATGCCGAAGTGGAGGGCTACATTCGGAGAAAGATGGAAGATCGAGACCGCTGGATCGACGGCATGGTGCGGTTGCAGCGTCGCATCTCGCAATCGTGAGCGAACGTGGAATCAAGCTAGGTAATGAGCAACAACACCCCACATAGCGCAAGAGCGACAGTCCAAAGAAGATCAAGATTGACCCATCCACGCGTGAGAAACTCGACGCCGATCCACCTGTAGACGACGATTGAGATGAGCGCGATCGTCGCCAGCATTGTTCCCGTATGAACGGTGAGGGCGGCGAGCGAGACGGGCAAGGCGGTGGTCAGCGTAAGCCCCTGTGCCGGGGCCGCCGCAAGGCAAAGGGGCACCACGATGGGGATCAGCATCAGCCCGGCGCCATGCGCGCTCGCCATGAGAAACGACCACAACGCGAGCCCTGCCATCCCCGTCTGCATGCCGATGCGCACGCGGCGGCGGTGACCGTACAGGACGTGCCAGATTGCCCAACCGATGAGCACGAGGCCGGCGGCCCAGCCGAGGATTGTCCAGTGCAGAACCAGGCCGAGCGCAAGAACTGCGAACAGCACTGCGGCGACGGCCAATGCATGGCCAACCGCAATCGGTATCAGCGACAGCAGCACCACGTTCTGACTGTGCCGGTGCAAACCGAGCGCGACTGCAAACAGCCAGCCCATGGCAGGATTGATGCCGTGAAACAAGCCCAACCCGGCCAGCGCGAGCCAGGGTCCGATCTGCGCGAGCGTATTACCCATTGATCAGCTGTTCGGAAATGCTGTGAGTAGGCTGAACGAGCGCGCTGTGGCTCATCGTTGTTTACGGCATGGCATCGGTCTGAGGCTCTTCGGCCAGAGCAGCCGCGCTGCAGCGGTGGGGCAAATCCAGCTACTGCATGAACCACCCGTGACTAACCACAATGGATTGACCAGTCAGTGCGTTCGACCCAAAGGAGGCCAAGAAGAGCGCAGTCTCAGCCACGTCATCTACCGTTGTGAATTCGCCATCTACAGTTTCTTTTAGCATCACATTCTTGATCACTTCCTGCTCCGAAATGCCGAGTTCCTTCGCTTGCTCGGGAATCTGCTTCTCGACCAACGGAGTGCGAACAAAACCGGGGCAGATTACATTTGCACGGACGCCGTGCTCGGCGCCCTCCTTGGCGACAACTTTTGCCAGACCGATGAGGCCGTGCTTGGCCGTGACGTAAGGCCCCTTGAGCACGGAGGCTTCTTTCGAGTGCGCCGAACCCATGTAAATGACGCTCCCGCTCCGCTGCTTGTACATTTGGCGCAACGCTGCTCGTGTCGTCAGAAAGGCACCGTCGAGATGGATCGCCAACAGCTTCTTCCACTTGGCGAACTCGAATTCGACCAGCGGCGCGACGATTTGAATGCCGGCATTGCTGACAAGGACATCGAGCCCGCCGAATGCCTCGATCACCCTAGCAGTGCCAGCCTCCACTTGTTGTTCATCGGTGACATCCATCGCCACACCGATGGCGCGCTTTCCGCCGGGATCGATCTCGCGAGCCGTTGCATCGGCGGCTTTTTGATTGAGATCTGCAATCGCGACCTTCGCACCCTCGCGGGCAAAAACAATGGCGATGTCCTTGCCTATCCCACTGGCAGCGCCGGTGATGATGGTAACCTTATCCTTGAGACGCATGTGAGTCTCCCTTGCCTGCCGCCTGGCACTCAGGCCAGGTAGTCGTGAACGACCTTGCCGAGATCGAGGGTGAGATCGGCGATGATGTGCGTGCCGGACACGACCTCGAGCACCGGCAGCTCGGCGAGCGGCGCCAAGGCGTGCGAGAACAAGGTGAGCTCGGTCGGGCCGGTCCATGCTCCCTTCAGATCGACATCGGTAAGGTAGTATTCGACCAGCTCGCAGATTCGTGCCGTGCCGTCGACATGCGGAATGATCTTGAGCAGGAAATTGGGCGCCAACAGGGAAGCTTTCACTGCCGCGAGGTCGGCCTCCTTGTGCTTATATCCCATCGTGCCGATGGCGATCGGCAAGGTTCCGTAGTGCAGCCTGCCGACCAGCGTGTCGATCTCCGCTTTCAGCGTCGGCTCCGCGAGCTTCTTGGGAAACCCCCAAAGCTCGCGCCCGCCGGCGATGGGCGGATGGTCGTTGAGAAACATGCAATGGGAGTAGCCGCCCTTGCGGCCCTTGAACGAGACAGGGATCACCTGTCCGCTCTCGGTGTAGTCGCCGAAGCCGGTCGAATCCGGCATGCGGATGAATTCGAATTTGACTAGCGGCTCGTCGATCTCGAGCGGCTGAGGAACGAGCTCGCGCAGCTTTCGCGGATCCGTGCGGTAAGTGATGATAAAAAATTCGCGATGATAGAACCGATATGGTCCGACCGGATAAGCCGGACTCGTCAGAGGCATTGCGAACGCCCGCTCGCGCACTTCATGCTCATTCATCTTTTCGTTCCTCACTGATCGATCTGACTATTCAGAGCTGCTGCGAGCTGCTGCAATCGAACGTGCGAACGCCCTCCAGTCTGTCCGGCGGCTCGAATATTTCCGGATGACTCAGAGTGTGGACGGCGTCACGGTAGCCGGCGAGCCAGTGCTCTTCCATCGTCCGCCGGGAGAACTCGTAGTCCTTGGCACTGCCCTCATATTTCTTTGCGCGATAGATCAGGTGAACGATGTTGCAGACCTTCTTATTCGCCTCGGCGGCCAGCATGGCCACCTCGGGAAGGTCGCGCAGCTCAGGGGGAAGCCGCTCGAGCAGCGTGGCGACGGCGATGCGTCGCTTTTGTGCGTACTTGTAAAGGTCTATTCCCGCCCGCGTACGGCTCGAGAAGCGGATCTCCTTCGCCCGCACATCGGCATCGAGAAGATTGCGTGGCAATTCGCCCCGCGCGTTCCAGAGATCGATCTGGAAGGCGAGCGTGTCTCGCCGCGGCCGGCTGTCGAGCACCCATTGCAGGGGTGTGTTGGAAACGAGGCCACCGTCCCAATAATACTCGCCATCGATCTCGGTGGCCGGAAAGCCGGGCGGCAGCGAGCCGCTGGCGATGATGTGCGTCGGGGCGATCCGATGGGTTTTGGTGTCGAAATAAATGAAATTCCCGGTCCGCACGTTGACCGCGCCGACGCTCAGGCGCGTGCCGCCGGCATTGATGCGATCAAAGTCGACAAGACGCTCGAGCGTAGCCTTCAGCGGAGCTACATCATAGTAGCTGACCGCGTCGGCACGGTTGACTTCCCACGGCATCGGCGGCGGGACCCGGGGCGTGAAGAAATTTGGGGCGCCGAACAGCACGATGCCGAGCGCTCGGGTCTGGTTGAGCAGCGAACGGGCTGAATCGTCCGGAATGGCCATCGACGAAAAATACGGAAGGCCCAGCGGCGACGTGCTGACGGCTTGCCAGAACTCCCGCAACCTCTCGACACGTTTTTCCGGCGGATTGCCGGCGATCAAGGCCGAGTTGACGGCGCCGATCGAGATGCCGGCGACCCAGTCCGGGTGCAGGTTCGCCTCAGCCAGGGCCTGGTAGACACCGGCCTGATAGGAGCCGAGCGCACCGCCACCCTGCAGCAGCAGCACGGTCTGTTCAAACCGCGCATTGCTGCCATGAAGATTGTTCGGCACGGCCGGCGATGACGCGTCCATGTTCTGCCCCGAGTCCGCCACTTGATGGCGATGGAAGAAATGCAGCGATCACGGCTGGAGAATTGAATCGATTTGGGTTGCCTTGTTCGTTCCTGCGCTCTGTTGCGGAAAAAAGCGTCAGCCGCGAGCCCTCTCTGCAGGCTGACGGCTTTCCCGGATCGGTCAGGTTAGTAAGGATGAACCCGTCGAGCGTCCTTTTCAAGGCTTGCCTTGCGAGCAATGCAAGATGACGTCCTCTGCTCATCTCTTAGTGAATAGCTAGATGTCATCACCCGAGCTTGAAAAGTTCATGGGCTATTCGGGATGCATTTGTAAAACGCATTCCTTTGCTTCCACAAACACTCTGGACTCTGAATTGTGAAACCGGGTCAGGGATAGCAGTACGAATCCGAAGAGCAATCTCCGCCCTGCAGCCGGACCTGATGCGGCAGGTGGCCCTTCGGCCATTCGATGAAGAATTTCGGATCGAATGCGATGCCGCCTGCGGGATTGGCGTCCAGCTTGACCATCCAGCCGTCAAACCCGCCCTCGTAAAACTGCGGATCGATGGCGCCATACAGCGAGTTGGTGAAATAGACGCGACGACCATCGCGGCTGATTTCCACCATTTGCGGGCCGCCACTGAGCTTGCCATTCTTGGCGGCCGGGTGGCCTGCGCGCGAGACAATACCGCCGATCCGAATCTTGCCGGTCAGTTTCGGATTGAAGGGATCGGATACGTCGTATTGTTGAAGATCGCCCGTCCCCCAACACGACACGTACAGAAACCGGTCGTCCATGGACAGATCGATATCCGTCACAAGCGGCGGGCACGCTCCAAACGATTTGAGCACGGGCGGCAAACTATCCGCGGCACCTGGTTCCGCCGGGATCGAGATGATCTTCTTGACTGCCCATTTGTTGCCGTCGCGATACCACGTCCAGATCGAGGAGGAGAGATCCTTCAGGCTGATCACGCAATTGACGAAGCCATAAGCCTTTGTGGGGTCATGTGCCGGGCGAAGCTCGAACACAAGCTGGTGCTCTTCGCCGAAATCGATTTCCTGCAAATGCTTGCGCTTGGTGAAATCCCAGAAGTGGAGTTTGCGGCCGTATTTGGAGCCGAGCAGGACTTCGGGAACAAGGCCGTTTTCGATTGTATCGGGCGTACCCCATTCGCTCGTCACCATCGTGTCGTAGCCGAGGTGCCACCAACCGTCATAGGCAAGTCGTTGCGGGCCACGGTCAACTTCCCAGCGACCGAGCGGCTCGAATGTTTCTGCATCCATGACAAAGATGCCGCCAGGCGCCTTGCCGTCCTTATCGCCGAGCGCGGTGACAAAGATGCCACCGGGGCCGCAATGGATGGTATGCGGCCGCGTGTAGCCGGTCTTTTCAGCGATCTCCTCCGGCTCAATAGTTTTGACGAGTTTTGGTTTCTTCGGATCGGGCTTGGTGTCGAGGATATAAATGCGCGAGGAGCGCAGTCCTGGCACCACGAGGAATCGCCGCTCGACATGGGGGTGTGGCGCGTTGGGGCACAGACAGGACGAGCACGCATTCCAGCCGAAATGATGAAACTCGTCACCGGTTTTCGTCACTTTCACGCTGTTGATTATCTTGGAATAGCGCGATGATTTTGGATTGACGTCCACGACCGCAATCGCGTCTGGCGATTTCCGCCTGGGATCGAATGCGGCCACGTAAGCGACGCTCTCAGGTGCCGCCTTGGCGGCTTGCCGCGGAGATGGATAAAAACTGGGATCTGGTTTCCAGGTAGCCATATGCACTCTCCTTCGTGAAATGACCTCCATTTCGCGGGTCTCTTTGAAATCATATCACGCACGGGAGATCGGGCCAGCGCGACCGTCTCATGTCGGGGCGGGCGAACGTTTGAGGCTGTTAGGCCCCAATTTGCCTGCTCATGAAGGCTTTATGGGTTTTGCGGTGTCTGGTGTTCGCACCAGAACTCAAGCAACTTTTTCGCAGTCGAATGCGACAGTCGAATGTAATCGCTTTTCAATTTGTTGAGCTCGTCTTCCGAAGCTGTTTTCCCGAGCAAATCGTCCTGCAACAGGACACGCAAGGTGAGCCATGAGAGCCCTGCGGCCTTGCAAAACACGAGCAGGGGCTCATTGCGTCCCTCATTCAGCATCTCTTTGATGGTATCAACGGGCGCCGAGCATAAGGCTGCAAGGGCGGCAATCGTTGCCGCATACTGGCGAGCCTTGGCAAATTCGAGCAGAGCCATCTGATCGAGCTCGCCCCTTTCCTGCATGGCGTCGACGAGACGCTGCGCCGTCGTGAAGTCGTGATCAACATCCTCGTTTTCGATGATTTCATTTGGAATGCTGGCCAGTATCTCCTTGATGTCATCGCGCTTTTCCGGCGACAGCACTCCTGTCGTCCGCAACTTCGCCGGCGGCATCACGATCACGGACACCGAAAGCGACGACGTGAAATATCTCGGGACGGCACGCGCCCGCCTGGGCGGTGTCCCCTTCGCCAACTGGGACGTTCTGCTCTACGGCACGGCGGGTCTGGCCTGGGAGCGCGTCAACCGCATCGACAGCACGCTTCTCGTCGTTCCTGGCACAACCCAATTTGCCACCACCACGTCACCGCGCGATCATTTCGGTTGGGTTGCCGGCGCCGGAGCGGAATTCCGCCTTGGCGCCACCAATTGGATCGGGCGTATCGAATACCTGCACTACGACTTCGGCACGGTCGAATCGACGACGGCTGTCAGTACTACGCCGGCTACCCCCGGCGGCACCTTTGCCGACAGCGCCGGGCGGCAAACGATCGATGTCGTGCGCGGCGGGCTTTCCTACAAATTCGGTCCCGATGCGTCCTCCTCGCCATGGTCGGCCTACGCAGCCGACATGCCCGTGAAGGGATCGCCGGCGGCGGCGCCGCTAGCGCCGTGGAATTGGTCCGGCTTCTACATCGGCGCGCATGGCGGCTACGGCTGGAAGCGCAACGACTTCGCGGAAGTCATTTCAGTGATTCCACTCGTCACACTTGGCGGCATCGACTCCAACGGCTGGGTCCTTGGCGGTCAGGCCGGCTACAACTGGCAATACGGCCGCTGGGTCGCCGGCCTTGAAGTGGATGGCAGTGCGACGCGGATCCGCGGTGACAGCACTCCTGTCGTCCGCAACTTCGCCGGCGGCATCACGATCACGGACACCGAAAGCGACGACGTGAAATATCTCGGGACGGCACGCGCCCGCCTGGGCGGTGTCCCCTTCGCCAACTGGGACGTTCTGCTCTACGGCACGGCGGGTCTGGCCTGGGAGCGCGTCAACCGCATCGACAGCACGCTTCTCGTCGTTCCTGGCACAACCCAATTTGCCACCACCACGTCACCGCGCGATCATTTCGGTTGGGTTGCCGGCGCCGGAGCGGAATTCCGCCTTGGCGCCACCAATTGGATCGGGCGTATCGAATACCTGCACTACGACTTCGGCACGGTCGAATCGACGACGGCTGTCAGTACTACGCCGGCTACCCCCGGCGGCACCTTTGCCGACAGCGCCGGGCGGCAAACGATCGATGTCGTGCGCGGCGGGCTCTCGTACAAATTTTAGCGCCGCAAGGTCATTGAAGCTGCAGCGTTGAGAGCAAAGGGTGGCGGCCGTTGCTTTGCAACGCCGCGCAAAGTGCCGGCATGCTCCTGCGACTCTTCAGCGCACGTTCGCACCAATGTTCGGATGAAATTGACTTACGAGTCGGGCTTAATACTCTGGATTTCATGGGGGCCTTGCGGCGCAATCGCGGATTGATCGCGTGGGTGGTGAGCGTTGCTCTAATGGGCAACCTGGCCGCGGTTATGCTGTGCTGCGCGCCCAAGGCCGCTGCCTTCGACTATCCGGTCGATCTGCTGGGCCCGCTCGTGATCTGCACGGATCACGGTATCACGACGACGTCCGCGCAAGACGACCTGGCGCCGGACTCCTCCGCGAAAGTTTGCCCGCTTTACACCACGCCGGCGCTGGCGGCGGTCGCGGTCGACCTGGGCACGGCGTTAGAGCGGATCACACCGCCGACACACCAGCAGCTCGCCTTTGACTTCATCGTGACGACGGCCGATGAACTGCGTCGGCTCGGACTCGAAAGCCGCGCACCTCCTCTTTCTGCCTGACGAATCGTCGGTTTCCCGATCACGTTCCCAAACGGTCGTGGGCGCGTGCAGGCACGAAAATTATGGAGGGTATTATGACCTTGAAGGTCGCGCTATCTGCGTGCATCGTCACGCTTCCGCTCGTCAGCCCGGTTGCCGCGCATCATCCGGGCGGTCCCGGCAATACCGGCGGCGCCGGACCCATCGTCACCATTCCCGCTACAACGCTTGAGCAGGGACATTTTGGGGTGGCAACCTGGTACGAGTTCTCGCGACTCGGTGGATTGGACGATGCGCAGTTGATCCAGGCCGCAAGTAAGCACATTCACGCCCACAGCATCGGAACCATTCAGAGTGCCAGTAGTGCGGTGGCGTATGGGGTGACCGACGACTTTACGCTTGCGCTGCGTTTGCCTTATGTCCTGCGCACAAACATTCGCGAGGGCCACCATGAGCACGTGCACGGCGGCGGCGTCCTCAATACCGTGGACGCACGCGGCGATTCGCGAGGGTTTGGCGATGCGGTCCTGTTGGCGCAGGGACGTTTCCTCAACAACGTGATGACCGGCACGCAGGCCGCCTTCCTGATCGGCGTTAAGGCGCCGACCGGCGTAACCAGCAGACACGACGCGGAAGGGCTGCTATTCGAAGCCGAGTTCCAGCCCGGCTCGGGGTCGTGGGACGGCCTGTTCGGGTTGGCCATGACCCAACGCTTTGGCGCCTGGTCGCTTGATGGAAATGTGCTCTATCAACTGACCAGCACCGGCACGCAGGACACCAATCTCGGCAGCCGCTTTCTGTACAACGCTGCTGTGTCCTACCGGGTGCTTGGGGCGACGAGCGACGCGCATGGCGCGTTCGCTCATGCCGGTCACGAACACAAGCGCAGCGCCAAGCACGACCACAAGAAAGGCACCGCCCACACGCACGTGGAATCGCCAAGCTGGGCTGTCGATCTGGTACTCGAGCTCAACGGTGAGCGGCAAGAGATGCAGAAGATCGCAGGCGTCCAGGACATCAATTCCGGCGGCACGACCGTTCTGATCGCGCCCGGGATCCGGGTGTCGTACGGCTCGGTTTCGGGTTTCGTCTCAGTCGGCCTTCCGGTGGTGAACCAGGTGAACGGTCTGCAATCGAAGACCGATTATCGCGTCATATCAGGCTTAGCTGCGTCATTCTGAGCGTTCGTGTCCGGCGGAGCAAAGATAAGGAGCGAAATTACTTTCAACCCGTATGATTTGAGGAATGCCGTCGAAACCGGCCCTCTTACAAATCAAACGGCAGCTTCAAATGTCCGATTCTAGCCTAAAGCAGACATTGTTTTGCATCGCACATGTCTGCTTTCAGGGGGTAAAGCAGTCATCGCGAATGATGGCTTGGAACGTTGGATCATCACGATTAGCTGCACAAAGATCAATCAACGCGCCATCATAACGCGGCTGTCATCACTTCGATTGCGGCGGGGCCTAAATGAGCCATTGGCGATTAATCGATAGGTTGCCATGAGTTGATCGCCGCTACGCGCATCCCTGTTTGATACACAACTGCAGGGAAACTGGACCTTTTCAAAAACAGGCGTATGCTTCTTGAAAGGTCTCGTTGCGCATTCGAGGGCTGATGTCGCAACCCCGCAATTTTGATCCGTCAAAACCTCCGGTTCGCCCGCGCCGCTGCCCGAAATGTGGCTTGCCGATGCTACGCGCACTTATCGAGCCAACGGATCAGGTCGGCCATTATGAGCAAACCTTTGAATGCCTCGCTTGCTCTTATGTCGAGACCGTAGTTTTGAAACTGCGCTACCATTGATTGGGGTCATGATGCCAACACCAGACCGGGTCGCCGCACAACTGTCCGCTTTCGCTGTAAAGCAGAGGTCGAAGTGAAGATTTTTTGCGTCCGCTTTTGATTCAAAGCGGACAGCTACCGCGACCGCACGGCCAAAGTTCGCTAAAATTAACCATACTCAGAGCAATTTCGGACGGCGTCACAGTGTATCCCCACACCGGTCGTCGATTTTCATCGTTTATTTGAATCAATTCATTATCGCCTTCCTGGAAACGCGGAAACGGGATTTTGCCCGCGCGGAAACGATCGATGAGACCGTTCCTCATTGGCGCTGCGTGTGCAGCCTTGATCGGCTGCAGCTGCCCCTTGCCGCCACGAGGGGTGGTGCAGACGTGCACCTCACAAGGTTGCTATCTCAGAACTGTAGCCACTACACCGATTGAACCAAAGCGAGCGCCATTCAGGCCCGAGCCTGCGACGAAGGCTAAAAAGGTTGCGATAGCGTCGAAAACAGCTCCTGCCAGGCCACCAAACGAGGCGGGGCATATGGAAGAAAAAGCAAATTCCCGAACCAGCATGGAATCCGAGGTCCTGCCGCCTGCACAATCTTCGGCAATACCCGATCCTGCTCCGAAAAACCCAACGAGCCCGGCACTTGGTGAGCCCTCCAAGACGTCCGAGCCTGTTCCGAACAAGACAACGACCGCAATCGGATCGAAAACGGAGGGCCCGGCAACCGGCGAGCCCTCCGAGACGTCCGAGCCTGCTCCGAATAAGACAACGACCACAATCGGATCGAAAACGGAGGGCCCAGCAACTGGCCAGCCCTCCGAGACACCCGATCCTGTTCTGAAAAAGGCAAAGATCACGGTCGCAGCGAAAATGGAGACCCCGGCATCTGCCGAATTCGTGGATGTGAAACGGGCAGTACGAGAGAATATATTCGGTCAACCCTTCGAGGTCATTTGCGGCCACGTCAAAGGCAAAAAGAAGTCGGGGGAAGCCACCGGCGAGAGACCTTTTCTGTATTTCGTGAAGGAGGATGAGGCGTTTATCGTCGGTAGTAATCCAGATTCAATAGCAGCGATTGCGTATCGCGCCCACTGCACCAGCCCAAATTCGCGCCGATAGAGTCCGTCGACAAAAGAGCTGCAGCGACGTCTCTGCAATGTTCTGCCTTCAACGAAAACTGAATTGAGCTTAAGTCGGAAAGTATTCTTCTGCGGGGCCGCCAAGGCTGGTGGGCCGGCGACCCCGCGGACGACAGTGGTAAAACCCGACGGGACGGGCACTATCGCCCAAGGAAGTTTTATCGCAAGGCGCGTCTTAAGCGCAGTTCAGTCGTCTGCTAACCTGAACGATTAATCTTAAGCGCAGCGTCCGTTTTTGGCCCTAGCTGACATTTGTTTTTGCCTCGCGCATGTCCGCTTTCAGGGTCAAGCAGGCATGTCTCTTGCATCGCGAAATGTCCGCTCATGATCCGACGCGGACATCCGCCTTCAGTACAGACCCTTCCGGTATACGCGCGTGAGCCGCTACTATGCCGCTATAGATTGGGGGATCGGCCATGAGACGGCGTGAGTTTATTGCATTTCTTGGCGGCATGGCTGCCATCGGGCCGCTCATAGCACGCGCGGAGGAGAGCCTACACCGCTTAGGTGTGCTCGAGGGTAGTGGTAAGGATGACCCAGTTAATAAAGCGAAGTACATCGCCTTTGAGCAAGCGCTTCACCAATTAGGCTGGACCAACGGCGGCAATCTGCGGATCGATTGTCGCTTTGGCGAAGGCGATCCTAAGGTTATTCGCGAACAAGCCGATGAGTTGGTAGCTCTGAAGCCTGCCGTGATTCTGGTGAGCGGCAGCTCGGCCACGGGACAAATGCTTCGGGCAACCCGCAGCGTGCCGATCGTATTTGCAATCGTGCCCGACCCGGTGGGCTCCGGGTATGTGCAAAGCCTGTCGCAGCCCGGTGGCAACGCTACGGGCTTTATGCAGTTCGAATACAGCTTGAGTGGAAAATGGGTGGAATTGTTAAGACAGCTGGCAACCAATGTCTCGCGGGCGCTCGTTTTGTGGGACCCTAGTATAGCAGCAGGGATCGGTCAGTTTGCAGTCATTCAGTCGGTGGCGCCATCTGCCGGTTTGGATGTAAGGCCGGCCGACGTGCGCGATGTCGCCGAGATCGAACGATCGATGACAACTTTTTCCCGCGTCCCAAATGGTGGTTTGATTGTGACCGGAAGCGCGTGGTCGGTTGTTCACCGTGACCCGATTATCGCGCTTGCGACCCAACATAAATTGCCAGCTGTATATCCCAATCGCGAGTTTGTGGTGAGTGGAGGCTTGTGCTCTTACGGGGCCGATTTCATTGACCAGTACCGGCGCGCTGCCGGGTACGTTGATCGCATCCTTAAGGGCGAGAAACCGGCTGACCTTCCGGTGCAGGCGCCGACCAAGTACGAATTGGTGATCAATCTCAAAACGGCAAAAGCACTCGGCCTTACCGTGCCGACAACGCTGCTCGCCAGCGCCAACGAGGTGATCGAATAAGTGGTCCGCTTTTCATTTCCTCATTGTGATTCTGAAAGCGGGCCCTCGCGCCCGGCTCCTTCCAGTGTGCTAGTTTGAGCCGGTTCGGTGCCTTGTCTCCAGCCTCGGAGGCCATCGATGAGACGGCGCGAGTTCATTACACTTCTCGGCGGCGCGGCGGCTTGGCCGCTTGCGGCGCGTGCCAGCAGCCGGCGATGCCGGTGGTCGGATTTATAAATTCCGCTTCTGCCCAGAGTTACAAGCGCCAATTAGTGGCTTTTCTCCAAGGATTGAGTGAGGCCGGTTACGTCGATGGCCGCAACGTCACAATCGACGGCGTTCTCTTACCTAAAGGTCTTGAGCGCGACGTGCATAGGCAGAATCCCAGAGCTTTTCTCGATTTTCATCAAAAATCAGATTTACATCGGCTGGTGTGGTGAACCAAACGCGACGTCGAAGTTCATCGTCAAGCTGACGGGCCGCCCAACCTGCATAACCGAAGGCAATCAGGCTCTTCTTTGGCCCTTTGTTGTTGCCGATGTCCCGTAATATGCGGCTGTTTGAGGTCATGAGCACATGGTCGTTGACGTCGACAGTGCCTGGCCCACGATAGTCGGAACTGTGGATTACGAAACCAAATTCAGGTTGAACAGGACCACCGGCAAAAAGCTGCACCTTGCCCGTAACGTTTGTCTCCTTCTCTCCGAGCATTTCCAGAATGTTTGCTAAAGGGCGTTCTTCCGTTGGCATATTGATCACAATGCCCATCGCGCCATCTTGGTTGTGTCGCACCATCAGTATCACAGCATGATCGAAGTTGGGATCTCGAACCGTGGGGGACGCAATCAAAAGCTGACCAGCGAGCGAGTCATCTACAGGTATCTGGCCGCAACATGGTTGTGTGGCGTTGAGAATCTCCGGAGCGACAATCGCTGTCAAAAGCAAAATTAGGCGAGGTAACCAATTCGAGAACATGCGACCATCCAGAAACGCAGGCTGTCACAACTACTAAATTGTACACGAGATGATAATCTCTTTCATGTCCGCTTTCGACAGCAAAGCGGACATGATTTTTGCGGCGCAAATGTCTGCTATTACCCAGAGCGGACATCCCTAGTTGCACTGCACATGTCTGCTTTTGACCCAAAGCGGACATTTCACGCATGCTCACGAATGTCTGCTTTCAAGTTTGCAGCAGGGAGGTGATAACCGGAGCAGTCCGGTCGAAGCGATCTTTTGCCCGCCCGGTTAAATTGCGTTTCAAGCCTGGCGGATGTCCGCTATTGGCGCATTTAACCGGTCCAAAAATGGACGACACACATGTCAATCGCGGCGCTCGAGACGAAGGTCACACCATTTTTTGATTGGGCAGACGTGCTAGGGCGGATTGGGCTGGCTCTCCTTTTTCTCTGGTCCGGTTATGAAAAGTTTGCCCACACGGCGGCCAATGTCGCCTTAATGAAAGCCCACGGCATGCCGGCCGCAGAGCTCCTCATTTGGCCTGCTGCGTTGCTAGAGATTTTTGGCGGTGCAATGCTCGTACTCGGTTGGAATGCACGCTGGGCTGCGCTCGCATTAGCCGTGTACACTGCCATCGCGGGGCGGATTTTTCACGCGTACTGGAGTGTTCCAGCTGACCAAATGTTGGACCAGCAGATCAATTTCATGAAAAACCTGGCAATCAGCGGCGGGTTGCTTTTCGTCTTCGCGCACGGTTCTGCTCGCTTTTCAATTGAACGATGAGGTCATTCGAATAACGGCCGGATGTGGCTGCAATGCGCCAAAAGCTGTCCATTGTCCTCATCGTGATCGCGGCCCTCCTCGTTGTTGGAACCAAGGTGGTCGCACCCAAACCTGGCTTAACCAGGAGTTATTTCAAGACAGCGGTGCCCAGCGGCATGAAGAGTTTTCCGAGCGAGCTGCTGCCACAGTGATGTCCGCTTATGGCCCAAAGCAGACATAAGCTAGCGCACCGCACATGTCCGCTTTCGGGGCTAAAGCGGACATGACCTCTTGCAGTGCAAATGTCCGCTAATGACCCAAAGCGGACATGGTTGGACCTCCGTCCAACTCGATTTCGACCATTGTTCCTTACATGGTCTTGCCCCTACGAGCGCGTTTGTCGCCCTTGGTAAGGAGGTTGAGATGAACAAGTGGATCAACCGGTCGATTTTGCTCGGCATTCTAAGCTTGGTGTGCAGCGTCACGATTACCGCTGCACCGGCGATCGCTCAGCAGCAACAAAAGCCCAACATCATTCTGATTTTGTCGGATGACTTCGGATACGGGGATTCCGGACCGTATGGGGGTGGTGAAAATCGTGGCATGCCCACCCCCAACCTCGATCGGTTGGCGGCTGAGGGCATGACGTTCTTGTCCTTCTATGCGCAGCCAAGCTGCACGCCGGGTCGCGCTGCGGTGCAGACCGGCCGCATTCCCAATCGCAGCGGTATGACCACCGTCGCCTTCCAAGGTGAAGGCGGTGGCTTACCGGCCGCGGAGTGGACGCTCGCATCGGTGCTCAAAACCGGCGGCTACAAAACCTTCTTCACCGGCAAATGGCACCTCGGCGAAGCAGACTACGCGCTTCCCAACGCGCAGGGCTACGACGAGATGAAGTATGCCGGCCTCTACCACCTCAACGCCTACACCTACGGCGACCCGACCTGGTTCCCCGACATGGATCCCGAGTTGCGTGCAATGTTTAACCGCGTCACCAAGGGCGCGATGTCAGGAAACGCGGGCCAACCTGCAAAAGAGGAATTCAAAATCAACGGCCAGTACGTCAACACGCCTCAGCAAGGTGTGGTCGGCATCCCGTTCTTCGACGACTACGTCGAGAAGGCGTCGCTCGACTATCTCGACCGCTATGCCCGTTCGCCGCAGCCGTTCTTCATGAGCATCAACTTCATGAAGGTACATCAGCCGAACATGCCGGCCCCTGAGTTCGAGCACAAATCGCTATCGAAGAGTAAATATGCGGACTCGGTCGTGGAGAACGACACACGTATTGGCAGGATCGTGGACAAGGTGCGTGCGCTCGGGATCGACAAGAACACCTATATCTTCTGGACGACGGACAACGGCGCCTGGCAGGACGTCTATCCGGACGCAGGATACACGCCGTTCCGCGGCACCAAAGGTACCGTGCGGGAAGGCGGCAACCGCGTTCCATCCATTGCATGGGGCCCAAGAATCAAGGCGGGTTCGAAGAACTCCGACATTGTGGGAGGACTGGACTACATGGCGACCTTTGCTGCGCTTGCCAGCGTGAAGCTGCCGGAAAATGATCGCACCGGTCAGCCTATTATCTTTGACAGCTTCGACATGTCGCCAATCCTGTTCGGCACTGGCAAATCGGCACGCAAGAACTGGTTCTATTTCACCGAGAATGAGTTAACACCGGGTGCGGCCCGCGCGGGCAACTACAAAGCCGTGTTCAATCTGCGCGGTGATGACGGCGTGAAGACAGGTGGTCTTGCTGTCGACTCGAACCTTGGCTGGAAGGGTGCAGAGTCCTACGTCGCGACTGTGCCGCAGGTCTTTGACCTCTGGCAGGATCCGCAGGAGCGCTACGACATCTTCATGAATAACTATACGGAGCGCACTTGGGTGATGATAACCATCAGTGACGCCATCAAAGAACTGATGAAGACTTACGTCAAATACCCACCGCGCAAGGTTCAAAGCGCAAGCTATTCCGGTCCCATTACTCTTTCGAACTACGAGCGATTCCAGTTCATAAGGGACCAGCTCTCGAAAGAAGGTATCAACCTTGCACTGCCAACCGGCAACTGACGTGAACAAGGCGGCCCCGAAAAGTACTCCGGGGCCGCTTTGACGTTCGTCATGTCCGCTTTTGGCCCCAAAGCGGACATGGCAGCCTCCCGGGATTGGACCACTGTCTAATCGGATGTGGCTCCGTCCCGGCGTATCCTTGCCAACGCAAACACCTTTAACAGTGCTCGCACCGCCGCGTTCAGAGGCGACCAGACATGACGTGCGGAGGTTCGAAACTTTCGGGCGGGTTCTCGGTATTCCCGCTCACTTTGTGGCTCGTCGTGTGCTCGCAGGGACCAATTCTCGCACAATCCGACAAGGGAGGAGCGCCAACGCAAGCATCGCCAGTCTCCCATGCAGTCGTCACAGCGCTGATGCCCCAACCTCGCTCCATCGACTACGGTGATGGCTCGCTACGTGTGACGGGTGGCTTCCAAGTCGAATGGCTCGGCTATCGCCACCCAGTGCTCGACCGGGCTGTATCGCGGTTTCAGAACGACGTCGCACAACGAACCGGCCTCGATGTCGCTCGCATGAATGGTCCGCCGCTTCGGATTGACTGTCGGGGTGAAGATAAGAGCTATCTGACGATCGATGCGCGTGAGCGTTACTCGCTGGCCGTCAAGGGTAATGCTGTCGTGTTGACGGCCGATGGACCAGCGGGCGTCGTACGTGGCCTAGCGACGCTCCGACAGTCCATCACCAACATGCCCGGAGGGTTCGCCATCCCCGCGATGACGATCGGGCCGAAATTCGCGAGCTCGTGTCGTATGCGGCGGATCGCGGAGTGCGGATCGTTCCGGAGTTCGATGTTCCGGGACATACGCTAGCAATGCTGAAGGCCTATCCGGAGTACGCGTCCGGTCTGGTGGAGGGCCGCGACTACTTCTCCGCGATGGGATCGGCGCTTAATCCGGCGAGGCCGGAGACCTTCACCTTCCTCGATCGCCTGTTCGGGGAGATGGCCGCGTTGTTTCCGGACCGCTATTTCCACGTCGGCGGCGACGAGATTTCCGGCGCGGACTGGAAGGCCAACGCGCAAGTTCAGGAATTCATGAAGGCCAACGGCCTGAAGACGCTCCATGAGCTGGAGTCCTATTTCTTCGACCGCGTGCGAAAGGGCGTCGTTACGCATGGCAAAACCGTCGTCGGCTGGGAGGAAGTTGCAAGGACGGCGATTCCCGACGACGTGCTGGTCCAGACCTGGCGCAGCTCGAGCGCGGTGGCGCGGGTGACGGCGCAGGGAAACCGGGTGATCGCGACCTGCGGGTTCTACGTGGACAAGCTCTGGCCGGCCGAGGATCACTATCGAATCGATCCGCATGACCCGGCCGCGTGCGGCCTGACCCGCGAGCAGTTCGCCGAAGGAAAGGCAAAAGGACGGCCCGAAGCCATCCTCGCTCACGACCAGGTCATCGATCCGTCGCTGACGCTCTCCGCAGCACAACAGGCGCTGGTGCTCGGCGGCGAAGCGGCGCTGTGGACCGAGCTTGTCAGCGAAGAGATGCTTGACGGCCGGCTTTGGCCCGGTGCCGCGGTCATCGCCGAACGTCTTTGGTCGCCCGCCTCCGTCCGCGACACGGCGGAGATGTATCGGCGGCTCATCGTCGTCCACGACGGGTTACGGGTCGCGGGACTTGTGGACGATGCCAATCGCCGGCGGATGGTCGCGAGGTTGGCGCCGGGCGAGTCAGAGCCAGTGGCGCTGCTGCTCGATCTCGTCGCGCCGGTGCGCAACCATGCTCACAACCGCACGGGCGTCGCTCTCTTGCAGGGAAAGAAGCCGGCACCCCAGGAGTTGAACGAGTTGGCCGACGCCGCATCGCCCGACAGCCCCGTGGCGCGTCGGTTCGCGCTGGACGCCGAGCGATTCGTGCGCGGCGATCGCGCAGGCGCAGCCGCGCTCAAGGCGACCCTCACGTTATGGCGCAACAATCATGATCGGTTCACAGCGGTCGCGAGAGGCAACGCCCAGCTTGAAGCCGCACTGCCGATTTCCGCCGACATCGCCGCGCTCGCCGGGATTGCTTTGGATGCCATGGCGGCGGTCGAAAGCAGCCGTGCGCCGGACACCGACTGGCGCGGGCGCGCCAAGGAACTGCTCGATCGCCAGGCCGCGGCCGAAAAGGCGTCGGAAAGCATCATCCAGGTGGTCACCATGCAACAGCCACCGGCCGACCTTCTGATCAGCATCACCCCGGGCGTCCGCAAGCTTACGGAGGCTGCGGTGAGTCTTAGACCCTAAGGTAAGCGAATCGATTTCCGCTATTGGCCCTTAGCGGACATTCCTAGTTGCACTGCATATGTCCGCTTTCGGGAGTAAAGCGGACATGACCTTTTGCGGTCGCTATTGGGGGTAAAGCGGACATCGATTTTTGCGGCGTAAATGTCTGCTTTTGACCCATAGCAGACATTGACTGTTGACCGCGAATGTCTGGTCCTCATGAGGTCCGGCCCGCAAAGAAACGCAACGTTGGCGTAGCGCCGCCGCGGGGGCCAAGCAGGCGAGGCCCGCTGGCCTCGGCCTCGAGGCTGAGGTCGCGTTGACAGGCGCGCCAGCGCCACATAGCCTTTTTCGAAATACAAAAATGTTTTCCGCAATACGGAAAACTTCAGACATCCGGCTCATCAGGGAGGACAAGATGAACTGGTCAAGACGTGGCATTGCGTTGCTTGGCGCCGCTGCTGCTATCTTCATTGCGGCGGATGCACAGGCCCAGAATCCCATCCGTATCGGCTATCCGGTGATCCTATCGGGTCCCGGCGCGCTCATCGGCGAACCTTCGATGAAGGGCGCGCAGATGTTCGTGGAGGAGATCAACGCCAAGGGCGGCGTGCTCGGCCGCAAAATCGAGCTCGTCATCCGCGACACCAAAGGCAACGCCGACGAGGCGGTGCGCGTCGCGCGCGACCTGATCCTGCGCGAGAACGTGGATTTCCTGTTCGGCACGCTCACATCGGCGGAAGGTCCGGCGGTTTCGCCAATTGCGAAAGAGAACAAGATCGTCTTCGTGGTGCCGGTCGTGAAGACCGACCAGCTCGTCGCAAAGGAAAACCTGCATCCCTACATTTTCCGTACCGCCAGCAACACGACAATCGAGGGCCGTACCGGCGCCGAGATCATGGCGAAGTGGCCGAACATCAAGCGCGTCGGAACGATGAGCCCCGATTACGCGTTCGGCCAGGACGTGACGCGCGCGTTCGTGACGCATCTGAAGAAACTCCGGCCCGACATCGAGATCGTCGATCAGCAGTGGCCGAAGCTCGGCGAGACCGACTACACGCCGTTCATCAACGCACAGATGTCGAAAAAGCCGGATGCGGTGTTCTCGAGCCTCTGGGGCGGCCACTTTGTGACCTTCGCCAAGCAGGCCAAGCCGCTGAAGTACTTCGAGTCGTTCGGCAACAACTTCCTCGGGGCCGGCGAAGCCGGCGCAATCGAGACCGCAAAGGCCGCTGGCGACGACTACCCGCTCGGGATCACGGCGAATGCGTATGACGCATTTAACTGGACCGATGGTCCGCAGGCGCACAAGGACTACACCGCGCGGCTCAAGACCTTCATCAAGGAAGATCCGCCGTCCTCGTGGCCGATCACCGGCTACATGGGGATGCAGATCCTGACCGCGGCGATCGCCAAGGCCGGCTCGACCGACAGCGACAAGGTGTCGGCTGCAATGAAGGACATCAAGGTCGATACCCCGATCGGCACGCAGACGATCCGCTCCAAGGATCAGCAGGCCAATCGCGCACAGTTCTGGGGAAAGATGACCAAGGACGAAAAGCTCGGCTTTGCCGTGATGAGCCCGCCGACCTACATCGATCCGCTGCCCTTCATGGACTGACGGACGCGAATGCCCGGTGGAAGGCCAAGAGAGAAGACGCAGGCTGATTCAGTCAAAAGCGTCGTCAAGGTGCTCGATATCCTCGAGCACCTTGGCTCCTCGCAAAGCGCGATCGGCCTCTCCGATCTCTCTCGCGCGACGGGGTTAAGCGTTTCAACCGCTTTCCGCCTGCTGCAGACCCTGATGGTGCGCGGTTACGTCGAGCAGGAGAAGGCGAACCGTACCTACTTCCTGGGGCCCCGCATCTTTCAGATGGGTAGCGCCTATCTGCGGGGCAGCGATCTTGCCACGATCGCACGTCCGCACCTCGAAGCGCTGCGCGATGAGGTCGGCGAGACCGCGTATCTCGTGACGTTCAGCCAGGGCGAAATCGTGCAACTCTGCAAGGCGGACGGCAAGCAGGCGGTGAGCGCGGCGATCCGGCCGATGGTCCGTGAGCCCGCCTACTGCACGGCGACCGGGAAAGTGCTGTTGTCGGCGCTCAGCCCGGACGAGTTTGAGAGCTATCTGCTGACCGTCGAGATGCAATCCTTCACGTTGCGGACGCTGACCAGCAAGACCGAGTTGCGGCGCGAAATCCGGACCGTGCGCGAAAAAGGGTTCGCGCTCGATCTAGAGGAGTTCGTGCCGAATCTGTGCTGTGTCGCGATTCCCGTGCCGGACCACAACGGCGGTGCACCACTCGCCGCGATCAGCATCGCGATGCCGAAGATGCGCTTCAAGAAGGGCAATGTCTCCAGCTGGTGTAGCCAGATGCGCGAGAAGGCCACGCTCATCACGGAGCAGCTTGGTCTGGTCGAGAACTAGAGGCGCATGATCGCCGGAAAGATCGGATCGTGAGTCTATCGTTCCTACTCGCCCAGAGCGTCAGCGGCCTCACCGCCGCGATGTTCCTGTTTATCGTGGCGTCCGGCCTGTCGCTGATCTTCGGTGTGTTGCGCGTGCTCAACTTCGCGCACGGTTCGTTCTACATGCTCGGCGCCTATGCGGCCTGGCAGATCGCACAATGGATCGGGACGTTCACGGGCAGCTTCTGGCTCGCGGTGATCGGCTCGGCGATTGCAGTGGCGCTGCTTGGCGGCGTGATCGAACGGCTGTTGCTGCGCCATCTCTACGGCCGCGAAGACCTTTACCAGTTGCTGTTCACGTATGCGCTGGTGCTGATCCTCGGCGACGTGGCACGCGTTCTCTGGGGCACGCAGCAACTCACGGTGTCGCGGCCATCTGGCTTAAGCGGCAGCTTCGAGATTTTCGGTACGGTCATTCCTTACTACAACCTGTTCATCATCGCGCTCGGCCCTGCGCTCGCGATTGCGTGCTGGCTCTTGCTCAGCCGCACAGGAACGGGGCGCATGATCCGCGCGGCCGCCTACGACCGCGAGATGCTCGCCGCGCTCGGAGCCGATGTCGGCAAGCTCTATACGCTGATGTTCATGGCAGGCTCGTTCCTCGCTGGCCTCGGCGGCGCGTTGGTGACCCCGGTACGCAGCATTGTGCCCGGCATGGACGTCGACATCATCGTCGAGGCGTTCATCGTGGTCGTGATTGGCGGCCTTGGCTCGTTTTGGGGCACGTTCCTCGGCGCGCTCATTTTCGGCCAAGTGCTCGCTTTCGGCATCCTGATCCTGCCGGGCTTCTCGATCTTCGCGGTGTTCGCCTTGATGGCGCTGGTGCTGGTGGTCCGGCCCTCCGGCCTACTCGGCCGGCCGGTGAAAGGGTAGGACGATGCAGCCGTCGCTTCATTATCGCATCCCCTGGGCGGCGCTGATGTTTCTCGCAGCTGCTTGTGTGCCGTGGCTCGGCTCGCGCTTCTACACCTTCCTAGCAACCGATATCGCGATCCTCGCGCTGTTCGCGGTCAGCCTGAACCTTTTGCTCGGTTACACCGGTCTCGTCTCTTTCGGCCACGCAGCCTATTTCGGCATCGGCGCCTATACGTGCGCGATACTGATGAAAACGTACGGCGTGCCTTTCGCGCTCGCGCTCATCGCCGGCATTGCGAACGCTGCCGCTTGGGCGCTTTTGTTCGGCACATTTTGCGTGCGCTCGATCAAGATCTATTTCTCGATGCTCACGCTCGCCTTCGCGCAAATCGTCTGGGCGGTATGCTTCAAGTGGAATTCCGTCACCGGCGGCGAGCAGGGCTTCAGCAACATCCCCTATCCGAGCATGGACTGGATGGACGCGCTGCCGTTGCTCGACGGGCTGCGCTCCGGCGACAAGTTCTATCTCATCGTGCTCGTGTTGACCGGCGTTGCCTTCGTGCTGCTCCAGCGCGTCGTCGGCTCACCGTTCGGCCGCGTGCTGACGGCAATCCGCGAGAACCCCGAGCGCGCCGAGTTCGTCGGGATCAACGTGCGGCGCTACCAGCTCGCAGCATTCGTGATGGCGGGCGCCTTCGCGGGTTTCGCCGGCGCGCTGTTCGGCATCTTCAATCGCGGGGTCTTCCCGGACTTCGCCTACTGGGCCAAGTCGGCCGAAGTCCTCATCATGGTGATCCTTGGCGGCATGGGGCATTTCTGGGGCCCGGCGGTCGGCGCGGCCGTACTGATCGTGCTGAACCAGCAGATCACCGCCTACACGCAGTACTGGCCGTTCATTCTCGGCTCGATCCTGATCGTGCTGCTGTTCTTGTTCCCGGGCGGCATCATTGGGACGCTGAGCGCCGGCATCGCGCGAGTACGGGGACGGCGCGATGCTTGAGGTCTACAAGATCCGCAAGTCCTTCAACGGATTCACCGCGGTCGACGGCGTGAGCCTTGCGGTGCCGGCGCGCGGCATCACGGCGGTGATCGGACCGAACGGCGCGGGCAAGTCCACGCTGTTCAACCTAGTCACCGGCCACCTTCGCGCGGACGGCGGCGGCGTCGCATTGGAGGGCCGCGACATCACCACATCCGCCCCACACGCCATCTGCCGAATGGGCGTCGGCCGCTCGTTCCAGCACACGAATATCTTCCGCAAGCTCACCGTGTTCGAAAACGTGCAGGCGGCGCTGATCGCGCATGGCGGGCAGGCGCGCAACTTCTGGAGCCGGGCCGAGGGGCTCTATCGCGACGAGACGATGGCGCTTCTCTCCTCACTCGGCCTCACCGAACAGGCGAACGCAGTTGGCAGCGAACTATCCCACGGCGTGCAGAAGCAGCTTGAGCTTGGGATCGCGCTGGCGAGCGATCCGAAGCTCCTATTGCTCGACGAGCCGACGGCCGGCATGTCAGCGAGCGAGACGCGTGAGGCGATCCGGCTCCTCGAACGCGTGGTTGCGGAGCGCAAGCTCACGCTCCTGTTCACCGAGCACGACATGGACGTCGTGTTCTCGATCGCGCAGAAAATCGCGGTGCTGCATCAAGGCAAGCTGATCACGGAGGGAACGCCGGCGGAGGTCCGCGCGAACCCGGAAGTGCGGCGCGTTTATCTCGGGGGGCGACATTGAGCCTGCTCGAAGTCCACGACATCCACGCCGCCTACGGCTCGTCACGCGTGCTGTTTGGCATCTCGCTCACCGTTGCGCGCGGCGAGTGCGTCTGCCTGCTCGGACGCAACGGCGTCGGCAAGACCACGACCATGCGGGCCATCATGGGACTGACGCCGCCCTCCTCCGGCCGCATTGTGTTCGACGGGACGGACATCACCAAGTTGCCGCCGCATCGCATTGCGCGCCTCGGCCTCGGCTTCGTACCAGAAAACCGCCGCATCTTCGCCGAACTGACCGTGTGGGAGAATCTCGACGTCGCGGCGCGCGCAGCCGGCCGTTCTGGCCACTGGACCGTCGAGGCGGTGTATGGCCTGTTTCCCAAGCTGAGCGAGCTTGCAAACCGGCAGGGCGGATTTCTCTCCGGCGGCGAGCAGCAGATGCTCACAATCGGCCGCACCCTAATGGGTAATCCGGTCCTGCTGCTGCTCGACGAGCCGTCTGAAGGCCTCGCGCCGCTGGTGGTCGAAAGCATGCTCGAGCAGGTAAGCCGCCTGAAGCGCGAGGGTCTCACCATCCTGCTCGCCGAACAAGGCGTCGACTTCTCGCTCGCGCTCGCCGATCGCGTCTACGTGCTGGAGAAAGGCGCGGTGCGCTTTGCGGGCGCAGCCGCCGAACTGCGCGACAACCCGCGCCTGCGCGATGAACTGCTCGCACTGTCTGCCGCATAACGAAGGAGGAAGCATATGCCATTCGTGAATATCCAAATCCTCGAAGGCCATCCACAAGAGCGCAAGGACGAGATGGCTCGCCGCGTGGTTGCGGCGGTGAGCGAGCTTGCACAATTGCCGCCCGAGGCCGTGTGGGTCGTGTTCGACGAGCTGCCGGCGACGGACTGGTATGTCGGCAACACGCGCGTCGACATCCTGAAGAAGCAGCAGGCCAAGACATGAATGACATTGGCCCAAAGGACGCGAACGTCGAGATCCGCGACCCGGCGTTCCACGGAGTCGTCGGCGATGCGACCCCAATCGAGCGAATCGCGACCGGCTTCCTGTTCACTGAGGGGCCGCTCTGGCATGCGCGGGAGAAGTATCTTCTGTTCAGCGACATGCCCGGCGACCACATGCGCAAATGGACCGCGCGCGGCGAGGTTGCGACGTTCCGCAAACCATGCGCGCAGTCGAACGGGCTCGCCTGGGACCGCCAGGGGCGTCTGCTTGTATGCGAGCACGCGACCAGCAAGGTCACCCGCACCGAGGCGGACGGCAGCAGCACCGTGATTGCGAGCCACTACGCTGGCAAGGAGCTGAACAGCCCCAACGATATCGTGGTGAAGTCGGACGGCGGCATCTATTTTTCGGACCCGACCTATGGCCGCAACGAGTATTACGGAAATCCGCGCCCGCTGCCCCGCGACTTTCGCGGCGTCTACCGGGCCGAGCCGAGCGCGGACAAGCTCACGCTACTCGCTGACGATTTCGGCCAGCCGAACGGGCTCTGCTTCTCGCGCGATGAGAGGCGGCTCTTCGTCAACGACACCGACCGCCAACACATCCGTGTCTTCGACGTGCGCCCCGACGGGACGCTCGCAAACAGCCGAGTCTGGGCGGAGACGAAGGGCGAAGGGGCTGGCGCGCCGGATGGAATGAAGATCGACAGCGCCGGCAACGTCTATTGCTGCGGTCCCGGCGGCATCCACGTGTTCTCGCCCAAGGCAATTTGCCTCGGGGTGATCCGCATGCCGGAATATACCGCGAACTTCTGCTTTGGCGACGACGACCTGTGCAGCCTGTACGTCACAGCCTCGACCTCGGTCTATCGCCTTCGGGTGAGGACGCCGGGCACGGCCCAATGGCCCTATGCAAGCGGATAAATTAGAGCTGATCGTAAATGCCCAATCGGCCTGTGCGCTAGGCATTAACGTGCCGCAGTCCCTACTGGTCGCAGCTGACAAAGTGATCGAATGAGATGTCCGCTTTTGGCCCAAAGCGGACATAATCTAGTGCCGCATATGTCCGCTTTTGGGGCTAAAGCGGACATTCATCCACTGTCATGTGTAAGAATTATTTTATCTTGGGTTGTGATTGAAGCTCCTGATTTAATGTGCGGCTAACGCGCACGCTATCCTGAAAAAATACCGTGGAGAACTTTTGCGCCACGCCGTGCTGTCAAGGTGCTGTCAAATGAAGTCAGCGAGAGCAATGCCGGAGCTAACCCGTTGAAATAATGGTGGGCGCTGTAGGGATTGAACCTACGACCTCTCCCGTGTGAAGGGAACGCTCTCCCGCTGAGCTAAGCGCCCATCCATTGGCGGACGGCGATATAAGGAACGCCTCGAAGGCGTGTCAAGGCAAAGCCCGACCGCCGCGTATCAATTGCGCGTTTTCGGGTCGTCGCCCTGGGGCAATCGCGAAGCCTGCGTCTGCAGTGCGCGAATGCGATCGGCGAGATTTCCGTTGTTCGGCGGCTCGGCAAGCTCGACATCGGCGCGGACCGGCGCGGGATTGCTGCCCAATCCGCGCGACGTTTCCGCCGCAAGCAGGGCATCGATCGTCGAATTTGGCCCTTCAAGAGCAGAAGCCAAGCGCGCCACTTCTGCTGCGACGTCGTTGATGCGTTCGCGCAGAAGCGCGTTTTCCACCCGCTCCGAGGCCCAGGCTTCTTCCGCCTCGCGTTTCATCGCGCCAAGGTCACGAGCATGCCGGTCGCGCTCCTCCTTGGCGTGAGCGAACGCTGCCTGCAATTGGGCATTCTCTGTCCTGAGGTTTTGCGTTGCCGAACTGGAACGGCCCTCGATCTCGACAATGGCTGTCCGCAGATCGCTTTCAACCCGCCGTGCCGTTTCGACTTCCTGACGCAACTGCTTGAGCTCGAACTCGCTTTGATTGAGCAGCCGGGATTGCTCGCCGAGGCGACTCTCGAGATCCTGCGCGCGTTGACCCAGAATTTCCGCCTCCTTGGTCTGTGCGACCAGTTGTTGTTCGAGCTGCGCCACCCGACGACCAAGATTCTCAACCCTGCCGCGCTCCTGAGTCAGCTCCTGTGTGGCGGCCCTTAGTTCGACACGCTCGGCATCCCGACGATCCTCGACGTTTTTCAGTTCGAAGCTGGCGCCGTCGAGCCGTTCCTTCAATGCATCGACTTGCGTCTTCAGGGCGATGATCTCGATTTTCTGGGAGTCGGCGAGCGTCGATCGCTCGTCCAGTTCGCTTATGAACTTGCTCAGGTCGGCTTCTTTGTCTGACAAGGCGCGTTGGGCATCGTGCATCGCGTTTGTCTTCACCCCGAACTCTTCCTCGGTTGCACGCAACTGGTCACGCAAATTCTTGTCGCGGGCTTCGAGTGCAAAAATGGTCGCTTGTTTTTCACCGAGTTCCGCCTTGAGACGGTTGATGGCGTCGCCCTTCTTGCCCAGTTCGGCGAGCTGGCTGGTGCTCTTGGTCTTGAGATGCTCGACGCTCATTTCAAGGCGCCGCGTAGACATCGCAAATTCGGCCCGCAACTGGTCTTTGTCCGCCTGGATTTCCGCCATCGATAATGGCGCGGCGGCTTCAAGCCGCCGCGTGGTGAGTCGAACGGCTCGGGTATGCACGAGCGGAAACACGCCTAGCCCTATAAGGGCTGCAAAGAGAAATCCGATCCCGAAATACATGATCGGTTCAATCATGGAACATGCGCCTCCGACTCCTGCATTTATTGGAAACCGAATCTGCCGCCGGCCCCGACGGACGCGGGACTACCCTAAAGGTGCCGTCGCTTCGCGGCTACAAAAAGTTACGACTTTGCCGCGAAATTTCGATCAGAACGGATTCCAGGTCGCTTGGGGCGTGAACTTCAGGTAGCCGATGTTTGCCCCAAGCCTCAAACCAACGCCCGAACGGATTGGCACAACGACGATGTTGCCGGAGGCAAGCGCGGTCATGCCAAATCCGCCAATGAAATAAGCTGAGCCGTCGATGCCGGCAAAGCGCTGATAGATCGCTTCGGTGGCCGGTAAATTGTAGACCAGCATCATCGTTCGGGCGCCTTCGCCTCCGGTGTCAAACCCGACGGAGGGGCCTTCCCAAAACACCCGCCGGTCGCCGGCATTCCGGGTGTAGAGCTTGCCGTCGCCATAGCGCAGCCCAAGGACGAAGGCGCCACTGCCTTCCTGCCCGAGAATGTAGCCATTCGGCTGTCCCCAGCGGCTGACCGCTGCTTCCACGATCTGTGCCAGCCCCCGGGATACCGTGCCGAAAAACCGGTGCCCCTCTCGGACGATATCGCCGGTTGAGAACGTACCGCCGCGCGGCGGGGGCGCTGGTGGCTGGTTCTGTGCCGCCGCGAAATCGCAGGCAAAGATGGCTAGGAATACCGTCAAGGCGGCAAGGCGCAATGTGGCGCGCATCTTCTGCTCCATTCAATTGTGAGGTCCCAAGCCCGGCTTAACCGGATGCTCACGCCAACCGCGCCAAAATGGCGACGAAGCTCCTGTCCCGAATCATTGAATCGTCACCGAGAACTATGACTGCAGCGCGGCAGGAACGGAAGCCGCCCATATTGCCGAGGCTCTTGGTGGTCATGGCGTTGGCGGCGGGTATTTTCACACCCCCGGTGCTTCGGGCAGCCGCCGATTTTTCTGGCGCACTCTCGGAGAGTGAATCCGGGTCAGCTGCCCGCGGCCGCTTTGCTGGGGTCTCCCCACGCAATGAAAGAAGGAATGCGAAAATCCTCGGCGGCGCGGCCATAAGCCAGTGGCAAGCCCTGGGCACTGCTCAAGATGCCGCCGGCCGCCGCGACCAGGGCATGCCCGGCCGCCACATCCCACTCGCAAGTCGTTGCGAAACGCGGATACACGTCCGCGGTGCCCTCCGCGACCTGGCAAAACTTGATCGCTGAACCGCTTGAGAGGCGCTGGATTGGGCCGAGCGAGTTAAGGAAAGCATCAGTTTCGGCGTCGAAATGCGAACGGCTTATTGCGGCAACCGCGCCCTGGTGCGGCCATTCACGGGTATGGATCGGGTGCGGTTGATCAGCGCCATCCTTAAGCAGCCTGAGCCGCTCGGCTTTCCCGCTCGCAATTCCACGCCAAAGTCGGTCGCGTTTCGGCGCGGCGATGATTCCGGCGATCGGCTCCCGGCCTGAAATGATCGCGAGATTGACCGTGAACTCGTCACGGCCAGCAAGGAATTCGCGTGTCCCATCGAGCGGGTCTACGATCAGGAAACTTTCGCCGAGCTTCTCGCCATTGGGTCCGACCGACTCTTCCGAGACGACGGGAACCCCTGGCAATACCCGGGCAAGGCCTTCGAGGATCACTGCCTGAGATGCTTCATCTGCGGCCGTTAGAGGGGAGTCATCGGCCTTCATCCGCTGCACCACGGTTGCCGGCGACACGTCCATGATTACCGCGCACGCGCGCGCAATGATCACCGTCAGGTCATGCAGCAGGCGCGCCGCCTCGGCCGGCGGAATTTGCGAAACCGATGTCAAAGTCCCAACCTTTATGCCGCCTCGTTGTCCTTGGCGGTCGTGCGGGCGCGGTGTATCACCTCGCCACTTTGGCGCGACCGTCGATTCGCCAATTGTGGCAGCCTGCATCCCCAGTGGAGACTAGTCTATGTCCGAATCGTCCATCGAAGCGCTCGATCTTGCCGCCCTGCTGTGCTCGCGTGTATGCCATGACCTCGTCAGTCCGGTTGGCGCGATCGTGAATGGACTTGAGGTGCTCGAGGAAGAGAAGGACGAAGGCACAAGACAATTCGCGCTCGATCTGATCAAGAAAAGCGCCCGCACGGCTTCGGCGAAGCTGCAGTTCTGCCGGATCGCGTTCGGAGCAGCGGGTTCTGCCGGTGCCCAGATCGATCTTGGCGATGCCGAAACCATCGCGCGGGGATTTCTCGAGGATGACAAGACCAAGCTCGCATGGAACCTACCGCGCGCGCTGCTTGCAAAAAACCTGGTCAAATTGCTCCTCAATATGCTCGTTATCGCCGCTCAGGCGATCCCGCGTGGCGGCAAGATCAGCGTCGACCCTCTTGGCTCGACCGACCATGTTGGGTTCAAGGTCACTGCTGCCGGCGTGAACGCAAAGATTCCACCGGTAGTCCCACCCTTGCTGGCGGGCAAGAGTGGCAGCGAGAGTGTCGACGCTCATCGCATTCAACCTTTTTATACCGGCCTTCTGGCCAAGGCCTGCGGTGTACAAACCACAGTGACGATGCAGGGCGACACGGTTGTGGTTGCCGCTGAATAGCCACGTGACGAGGGACAACGGTTCAAAACTGAAAAATTTGGCCGGTCTGGCCACCGTTCATTGTCGCGATTGATTCGGAGAATGCTCATAGCTGTATTCGTCTCGTACCGGCCCAAATTACACTACATGCGCGGACCGGGGTGGAATTGGCGAGAGAAGCACGCTCGCCCGCCGCGATAAGCGAAGAAATGATCGGGCGGACAGTCCACCCTTTTGGGTAATTCAGCCGACGCCTCCGCGCGGCCCTCAGTACGGCGAGCATGAAAAGCTGCACCGTTCGCGATGGGCAAGTTCGCATTGCGCGACCTTGCACAAAGCCTGGCCGCGAAATGTCGCCGCAAAGCATCCACCTCACACATTTCGTGATCGACGGCCGTATTCGCGGCGCCAAGCGGACTGAGCCGGCAGACAAACTGGACTCCATGCTCGATCCGGATGCGATTGCGCCAACTGTTGGAATGTTTGTGGCAACCGCGCAGCGCCTTGGCTGGGGAAATGGGACTGCGGCATTGGACCAAAATTTTCTCGTTGGACCAGTCATTCTCGACGAGCCCGGTGTAGCAATCGCGGTCGCAACTCTACGCTGCGGTACTATCATGCCGCTGGCCATATCGTTGCTAGTCACATTTGGTCATTTCAGTGCCACGAATGGGGCAAACGATTCTTGCATGCAGGCGATGCAGCTGCTGGCATTGAGCGGCGTAATGGCCGCCACAGGGGCGATGATTTCGTTGACGATTGCGGTGTCGCCGCCGCTCACACTCTTGCCGCCTCGGTCGGCGCCGGCCGAGGTCAACACGCAACAGCAGCGGACCATTGAGTCAGTGGGCGCGGCCACTACGGACAATTTGGGGCACCGCATGGAGTCGACCGACGACATCCCGCCGATTCAACCGCGACAAACACTTGACGGCCTGAGCGGCGGTCCTCAGATGCTGCCATTGCCACAGGATTTGCCGCGGGTGACGCCGCGGCGTGACCTGCTCGAAGGCCTAATCGGTGGTCTGCTGTTTGCGCAGGACGCGCCGCAGGTGATGCAGTTTGAGCAACAAGAGCCCGCGGCTCCACCTAAGCAGCAGGAGTCGGCGATGGCAATGGTGCAGGAGCCGCCAGCAAAGCCATCCGACGCCTGCGCCCGTCAGGGCCTGCGCCTGATTTACTACACCCAAAACAATCATCGCTACTGGCGCTGCGCACGTCGGCGATGATTTTATTTTTCAGGAAGACAGCAGACAGCGCAACGCCGAGATCGATCGGCCTGTGGCTCGCAATAAGGAAGACGGCGCACCCTGCATGAACAATTTTGGCCTCATCCTACGTAACATCGTTTTCTTTCTCTTTCCGGTGCCATTCTTGCTCAGCTTTGCGATTGAGCAAGGCAAGGAATGGACTGCCAGGGCGGCTTATATCGCTGTAGTCGCCCTCGTGTTGGCAGCGGTCGCGTCAGGATGGGTCGCGAGCCGAGGGGACCGCTGAGAGGTTAGTCCGGTAATCTTAGAATTCAGAATAGTAGGATAGCGGCATGATTATTCCGAGGTGATACAGGTCGATTTCCTTCTCTACGTTTTGCTTGTTGATCCCGTAAGATTTGTGGAGAACGCGACGACATTGGATCGTCCAAGACATTGGCGTACGCTGCCTGATTTATCGGGGTTTCTTGGCTTATCCAGAGCCAATCTTGCCGGATGAAATGGTTTTACGTATTTGTCTGTCCCATGGAAACAAAGCTCACATTCTCCCCGGTATCAGCGCCCGATCGTAATAGCCGCATTCCGCATTCGCCCATCCTTAAGCGCTCAATCAAACTAAATGGAAAAAAGACTTCCATCTCTTTAGAAGGTCAGTTCTGGATTGGACTGCGCGAGATCGCGTGTGCCGAAAACATTCCATTATATTCGTTGATCGAGCGGATAGAAACGGACCGCACCAGGCGGAATCGTTCATCCTCCATCCGTTTATTCGTGTTAGATCATTTCCGTGGCAGCGGTGATCGGACAGCGGAATAAAACTGGTTGGTAAATGCGTTTAGATGGCTGTCTTGTAGTTAGTGCTTGTTTTTGACATCGAGCGTTGCCGGCTTGAGCATTTCGCAGCGACGCGAGTTTTGCGCCAACTGTTATTGTTTAGTAAAGAGCTGCGATCGCGCCATTTGCGGGCCAAGGACCAGATGCACGGAAATCCTTCCCCGATGGATTAAAGACGGGCATATACCCTGTTCGTTTATTGGTGGTTGACGTCAGACCACGTTGCTTGGCGAATTTTAGATTCGAGTCGCCCGATGCATTGCTCAACTCCCGTCGAAACAGCTAAAACGTACAAGTGCGATGGAGCTACTGACTATGGCGATCACCACAACGTCGTGGTCTGTAAAACGCACGGTGTCCATCATGGCAATGGCTTCCAATGCTTCGTTAGGGCGGCAGAGCTGCCGAGAAGGGGCTTCAGCGGCGGCGCTGTAAACCGCGAGCCAGGGGCTTGGGTGGGCGGGCCTGGCGTCGTTTGGTAATCCGCGAGAACTAGGCGTGTTCCCCAATTATTTTCACGTGAGCCGTGGGTCAGAATGTTCCCTATGTGGAACAGGGTCTGCGGGTAACTTAGTACAGAAAAAATTAGCGCGAGCGCTTGCGGACATCGCTTTGATATCTATGCCAAGCGGAAATCACGTACAGAAGCTGTCTCGTAACTTTGTGTGATGGGACAACCGTAAATTCGTCACAATACAAACATCCGGACTTGTTTGGCTATTGTGGGGAGAGAATCAAAGTGCGTCGCTAACACAAACTGCTTTTTCTTGCAGTCCCGCTTTGGGACTCAAAAGGTGCAGTATGCGAAAGCATGAAATTCTTCCGCAACAGCGCATCATCGGTCGTCCTTTTTGCGAAATGTGCAAGTCACAGATGTGGCTTGCATGTATCGAGCCTGACCAGCCGGGTTACGATAGACGCACCTTTGAATGCCCGGGATGTCCAAACGTTACGGTGAGGATCGTGAAGTATCGGGCAACCGGATCGAGTCCGCCGAGCCAATGCTTGGTATTCGACTCGGCAAAGACCCTTGCCAATTCGTCCGCTTACTGAAGTTCAAGTTCGGTAGCCCGCATCGTCATCAGATAGTAATTAGCCGCGATGGACGGCAACTTGATGCCGCATTTCGGGGCCGGGCGCGATACTTGCGATTGGCGGACCACTATTACTGGCAATGGTGACATTTGGATCAGCCATGCTAGGTTTGGTGAAGCGAATCTAAATGGGAAGGCGGGACCATTCACTTTTTAGACTTCAATGTACATCGAGCCTGCGTTACTGCTCTCGGTGAATGCGCGAATGCGCGCACCAAGGGTCGGCTAAGTCGGCGCGGCTTGGCTTCGCTACTCGTTTCGGCCATGTTTGCCGTCGGCACCGCCGATGCGTCATCTACACCAGCGCATAAACACATTCCCTCGCAAAAGAGCAAAACTGCTAAGGCACAGCATCACAAGCAGCGATCGACGTCTGACTCAGCGCGGTCAGAGCGTGCGGTGCCGAGGGTCCCCTTGGCGAGCGACCAAACAAACGCACCAGCGCCGCAGCTATCGCCACAGCTTGCGGCGACGAAGCAAGCAATCGAACTAGTACGACAGCGCAAGTTTAGTGACGCGACAACGCTTGCGTCATCGATCAGCGACCCAGTGGGGCAAAAACTCGTCGAATGGACACTCTTACGCAATCCCGGGAGTGCAGCCGGATTTGACCGCTACGCCGTCTTCATCCAAGCCAATGCCGACTGGCCGAGCATCCCCCTCCTTCGCCAGCGCGCAGAGGCAAGGCTGTGGCAGGAGCGGCGCGACGCTGCGACTGTGCGCCGCTTCGTCGGCGAACAGCCAGTTAGTGCTATTGGCCGGCTAGCACTCGCGCGTGTGCTGCTGAGCGAGGGCGACCGTGCAAGTGCTGCGCGCGAAGTTCGCGCGGTATGGCGCTCGGCAGAAATGTCGGTCGAACTGGAAGCGAACTTGGCCGACGTTTTTCGTAACGAGTTGAGCCCCGCCGATCACACTGCGCGTATGGATCGGCGCATCGGTGCCAAGGACTTCGGTGCGGCGATGCGCGCCGCCAAGCGGCTTGGTCCCCCTCAAATTGCGATCGTCAAGGCTTGTGATGCCGCTAAGACCAACTCCACCAAAAGCAGGGCGCTGCTTGAAGCAGTCCCGAAAGAAGCACGCACGGACTTGGGCTACGCGCTGTGCCGTCTTCACTGGCTGCTGGTGCAAGATGAACTGGACGCGGCAGCCAAAGTTGTGGCCGACTCTTCGCGCGAGGATCTGCGGCATCAGGACACCGATGAGTGGTGGCGCGAGTCTCGCTTGTTGGCCCGAAGACTCATTGATCGCGGCGATGCGCAGACTGCATATCGGGTAGTGCGCTCCGCCGCTCTTCCAGCCAACATATATTATCGTGCGGAATACCACTTCATGGCCGGCTGGATCGCGCTACGTTTTCTTCATGATCCGACCACTGCGCGCGATCATTTTATCCACGTCGATGAAGGTTCTGCCGATCCAATTGTGTTGGCACGTGCTGCCTATTGGCGCGGCCGCGCCGCCGAGGCGGCCGGCCAGCTCCAGGACATGCGCGCGCAATACGAGACAGCCGCGCGATATCCTACAGCGTATTACGGCCAGCTGGCGCGGGCCCGACTTGGCCTTAGCGATATTGCATTGCGTCCCTCACCGCCGCAGTCGATTGACGGAGCTAAGCGCGACCTGCTGCACGCTGCAGACATTCTTTATGCAATAGGCGAGTTCGATCTTGCGTTGTCATTCGTCAGCGACCTGGCCGAAACAAGCAGCGATGTAGCGACGCTTAGTGGGCTTGGCCAACTCGCTGCGCGCTACAATGATGCTCAAGCAATGCTGGCGATTGGCAAGACAGCGCTCGCAAGAGGTATGCCGATTGAACACTATGCCTTTCCCGAAATCGGCGTGCCGTCGTACCGTCCGATCGCTCCCCCGGTTAATAAATGCATCGTCTATTCGATCGTACGTACGGAGAGCGCTTTTGACCAACGCGACAAATCGCCGGCCAACGCGGTTGGGCTGATGCAGATTACACCCGAGGCCGGCCGCGATACCGCAAAAAGGTTCGGCGTCAGTTACGATTGGAAACGCCTCGTATCCGACCCGGTCTATAACATGCAAATGGGGGAGGCCGAGATCAGCGCTCTGATCAAGGAGTACACCGGCTCCTACATCATGACATTCGCGGGCTACAATGCAGGTCGCGGCCGCGTGCAGCAATGGGTGGCGCAGCGCGGCGATCCGCGCAATCCAAAGATCGATGCTGTCGATTGGGTGGAGCGCATTCCGTTGGCCGAGACGCGTAATTACGTCCAGCGTGTCATGGAAAACTTACAGGTGTATCGTGCTCGCTTCGGCACCAGCATCGCGACGACAGAGCCCAATTTGCACCGCGCGGCAACGATCGAGTGGCGCGCCAAGCCGTCCTCCTTAGGAGAACCAATTCCCCAGTGATCGACTTGCTCGCGCCGCGGCTTCGGCGAAGGTCGAGGAGAACATAGCCAAATCGAGCGACCCTAGGCCTTGTCCGGCGCGCCTTTCGATTGCTTGAGTCTGTCGGAGATGGACTTCATAGCGGTCATCGACAGGCGGCTCAGACTGGCGTAACGGGCGATTTCATGGCTCAGGCGTTCGCGCTCATTGCACAGCAGGTTGCGCACCTCTTGCAGCTCGTGAATGACCCTGTCGATTTCCTCAATCGATGCCCCGGCGATGCGCCGGATCAGCGCATCCAGGCTTTCGGCGGTTGGGCCAGTGGCCGGGCCAGATTCGCTTACTTGCTGCTGCAGCAGCGAGAGGTCGCGGCGAACCAACTCGCGGATCTCCCCCTCGAATGCGTCTGCCGCCACCTCATCATCGATCACTTTTTCCCGTGCACGCCGGTCCGGCGGTGCGTATAGCTCGGGACCATGCCTTTTCGGAGTAAGCCGCGTGATGGCCGTCATAGTCTAATTCCCAGAGGTGCGCATCGGGAACGGCCAATTGGGGTCTTGCCTCACTGATGCGACCCGCGAGGGCCGCTGCCGACGTGCCGTTCGTGAATTTGCCGCTACGTCAGAACCCGAACGATTGTGCTGTCGATTGTCGCGGCATTCTTGACCCGGTGGTACCATACAAACCTTCGCATCTGTCATGCTCAAATTTGGCTGTGGCACTGTCAATATGACTCTAATTGCAGTGTTGAGATTCAGCTGGCCTGTGACCTGCGCGCCACAAAAAGTGCATCGAAAAAACTCACGGAAGGGACATCGCCGGATATCGGAAGAATCACCTCTTGGGCAATGGCGCCGCCATGGAGATCGACCCGTGAAGAAGCAAAATGGCCAGGGTCGTCCAACTTGCAAAGGCGCCAAAATGACAACGCAAGCCGAAGCGAATCCAGATAACTGATCGCGACAATGTGCCAAGCAAGCCCGTAACAAATGTTCGCTAATGACCCAAAGCGGACGCTCAGTTGCCTTTCCCAGCACCGCCGTGACGCCGTACGATGGCCTTGTGGCAAAGGGGGTGCGTGAGGCGGCGGTGGCAAGCAAGCAGACTGGCAGTTTCGGATCGTGGAGCTCGCCGATCACGGCTGACGCCGTTGTAGCCGGAGCCCTATCGCTGGTTGGAGCCGCGTGTCGACGGCGAAAATATTTACTGGATCGAGGCAAGACCGCTCGAGAAGGGTCGTAACGTCGTCGTCATCCGAGCCCCCGACGGCACGGTCAGAGACATCACACCGCCCGCGTTTAACGCGCGGTCGCAGGTTTACAGCCTATGCCGTGAAAAACCACGTCGTCTATTTCGTCAACTTCGGCGATAGTCAAATCTATCAACAGCAATCGGTTATCTCCACCTTTTGTACCCTACTCTTGCCGTCGGCTCGCCTGCAGAAATGGAAACTTGAAACGGCCGCCTCCCTCAAGCGTCTGCAGAATATTAACTATCGCGACAGGGTCTACGGACGAGTGCAAGTCACATTTTCTCATGTGAAGCTCACGACGTAGGCGCATCTTAGCGCAGACAGAGTTCAAATCAGCTGCGGCGCAACGGCCTAATGATTGGGACTTAGCGGCAACGGCTAAAAGCCGTTGGAGATGAGTGGGCAGTCGGACGATGTCCGTTTTGGCCTAAAGCGACACAATTAACATCAGCGCTAGCAGGGTCCACATTTGGCCGAGGCGTGTCTGCTCATGTTCAAACGAAGTGGGGCCAATTAGGGAGCGAGCCCAAACCGGGTAGTTTCTAGCCATTTCTCGTATCACAGGCTCTCGTGTCACAGGGCCGTCGTCATATGAAATTTAAGCAGACCAAGAATTATTCTATCGCAATCGATGAGCAGATCTCAAAAAGGGGTTGAAATCAAACGGCGGATACCGTCCGTGCTTTCTGCTCACCCTCCCAAAACATGGTCGCTCATCCGGAAAATGATCTTTCCCGCGAAATTCTATTGCGCTCAGCAGCAGCAAAATTTGTGCTGTTTGGCGCCATAAGTTTGTTTCGTAACGGCCAAGTCGTTCAAAGACCTGATTGTCGATGCTGGTCAGCCGGAAAAATGAGCGCGCAATATAAGTATTGGTCTGATTTGTCTCGGCCCGAATTGAGTGTATCCCAATATCTTTCTTGCCGCCTTGCTGCTTACGCATTGGATTTTCTAAGTTGTTTGAATGCAGAAATTTGCGGAAAATACTTAGCTTATCCACATCGCATTCACTGGTTGGGCGGAAGGATGGACTCTGAATCGTTTCGGCTTGCATGTTCAGCAGTCCGCTCTCGATGATCACAGCACGGCGCAGCCGCCATAGCAGGGAGGCCAGTCGGCTGACCAGCTGGCCCTC